>Ga0315331_10000004_pt1 | contig 136442 bp, 168 predicted proteins | sample M160m34915metaG_FD_203456 | JGI IMG/M metagenome (GOLD analysis project Ga0315331, IMG submission 203456) | Ammonia-oxidizing marine archaeal communities from Monterey Bay, California, United States - M1 60m 34915 | ecosystem: Environmental > Aquatic > Marine > Intertidal zone | place: USA...
TTTATCTGTTCACCACTAATAGATTTATTTGTTAGCGTGTCACTACTAGAGGCAGTAATAAATGAACTTAACTCTGAGTCTCTAGCTATGCCACTTGGAATCCTTGCATCAGCTATTGTCCCAGTTAATTGACCAGCATCAATAGATTTATTTGTTAGTGTATCACTACTAGATGCTGTGATAAACGAGCTCAAATCTGAAGTAAGAGCCATTGTACCAGCAGCATTAGGGAATGTAATATCTAATGTACCAAATGAACCTGCACCATCTACTTGAGCAGGAGCTTGCAATTTAATTGCATTTGTTCCATTATCAGTGCCTTCTCTAAATACAACAGCACCGCCAGTTGTAGTGCCTAATGCTGACATTGTCAAACCACCTAATGTGCTGGTGGTTAATGCAGTCTGTACTGCACTTGTTACAACATCAGGTATTCTCGCATCATCTATTGTTCCAGTTAATTGACTAGCATCAATAGATTTATTAGTTAATGTGTCAGTGCTATCTTTTAAAACGACTGTGCCAGATGCATTAGGTAATATGATTTCTCTATTAGTATTTGGATCATCGCAGTACAAAGTTGTTCTTATTGATGAACCTGTTGTATTACCTTCAAATTGTATATTGCCATTTTGTCCTAATATTAAATCATTATCTGATCCAAGCAATATTCCTGCAGGTGCTAATGTCATAACTGGATCTTCAACAGTACCATTATTTAAGATACCAAAATCTAATCTTCCATATTCAGCATCAGATGTTGGATCAGCTATCTCAGCATGAATGGTAGCATATTCTGTTTTGTTTCCTGCAGAGTCTTCACCATTGAATTTTATAATACCCAATTTATCATTTGTTGCAGGAGATGAAGAGTTACGATGTAATGAAATAATAGGATCAACAGCAGTTCCAGTATCAGGAGCAATAACTTCAAAAATATTACCACTAATTTGGTTTTGAACAAGTGGTCCAGTAACAGTTAATGAGCCCAATGTGCCGACACTTGTTAATGATGAAGATAATACAGTAGAGCCTAATTGCGTTTGACTCAGGATATCATTACCGTTGATTCTAAATTGTTTAGTAGATGCAAGTTCGAAGTTTTCAGATGATGTCCAAGAATCAGTTGAGTTGATCCAATTGATTGTTTTGTCAGTTGAGCCTTTTAATGTAATACCACCACCATCAGCAGTAGTGTCAGAAGGTGATGTGACAGAGCCAAGCTCTATGTTTTTATCATCTACAGTTAATGTAGTAGAGTTTACTGTCGTTGTAGTGCCATTAACAGTCATGTCACCATGAACAGTTAAATTGCCAGAAACATCACCATTACCATTAATATCTAATCCGCCAGCTGTAACTGTGTTGGCACCAACATCAATATTACCAAACCCTGATGAAATAGAACCAGAGTTTAAAGCACCAGTACCAACTACATGTGATAAGTTTGTGTTAACTGAAAAAACATTATTAGAAAATACTGATGTGTTTGCAGTTAATGTTAAACCAGTACCTGCGTCAATAATAGGTTTAGGTCTTAAGAATGAACCATTCGCAGAAAGGAACAAATAACTGCTTTGATTATTAGCAAATGCTCCACCCAAATTGTTTAAAGCTGCATTAGTCTCTAATGAAATTACATTATTGCCAGTTTGATCACTAATAACAATTCCTGTTCCACCATAATACAGCGTGTCGGTATCTATTGGGGCAGTAAATTGACCTCGTGCGTTTAAGAAAGCAACAGTATTTCCTGAAGAATTGTCACCGCCTAAATTGGTTAATGCTGCACCAGCACTTAATGAAATTGCGTCTTTGCCTTCTTGGAAATCAGTATTTGAGTTTAGTGTTACTGTTATCCCAGTACCGCCATAATATTGTTCTGTAGCAGACCAGATACCATCATGTCTTAGGAATCTGGCTTGATCACTAGGATCATATCCAAGATTTATTATTGCAGCATTGGAAGAAAGAGAAAATTGATTATCAACATTTAAGTCGAGACCAGTCCCAGCTGTAAAGTTTTTAATGAATGTGCCATCTTTTCTCAGAATGGCTGTGGTATTTGCTCCATCACCGCCTAAATTAACTAGAGCAGAGTTTGCAGTAAGAGAAAGTGTATTGCCAGATAATGTAATTCCAGTACCACCAACCAAAGCTGTTTTAGAAATTTCTATACCAGCTGAAGCATTTACATCTGCATTTACGATCGATCCTGCAGTTATAGAAGCAACACCTTGATTCGTGATTGCAATGTCACCGCTTATACTCTTGTTATCAAAACTATCAGTTCCATCATGTATTATAAACTGACCAGAACTTGGACTTGTTATAGTTGTATCAACTAATTCAGCAAGAGCATCTTTGCCAGCTGATGTCGCATCAACATACGCTTTAATTGATTCTGATGTGGGAACATTTGTATTATTAGCTGAACCAAAACTATCATCATCAATAAAATTTGTTATGGTTACTGAACCTGTTCCACTGAATCCGTCAGCTTCAAGAGTTCCTGTAACATCAAGAACAGTATTGCTAGTTGCTCTTATCTGCGTTGTGTCAACCCAATTAGTATTTGCTGACTCATAAACTAAAAATGCACCATCTTGCGGATCAGTTATCTTTACTTCTGTAACAAAATCAACAGCACCTTCTCTTGTAACTTCTTGTGTTACTGTTACTTGCCCCTCAGCAAGACGCGACCGTTTGTTTGCATCAGTTGTCAACTCAATATCATATACATAACGACCAGCAGGAAGCGAAGAAGTTTGTGCTCTAGCCAAAGAGATAGTAACTTCACCTTTCGTTCTATCACCAAATGTCACAGTAAAGTTTGTTGCTGTGTCTGATGTAAATGACTTACGAATTTGACCAGCAGCACTAAACCCAGTTACATTTTGTACTGTTCCGTCTGTGTTTTTAGCGATAAGTGTTTCAGAAAAATCAGTACCCTGATCTACTGTAAGATTTAGCTTTTGAGATGCCATCTATTTGTTTCCTAATTCTTCAATCATTTTTCTGAGTTCTTGGTTTTCTTTTCTCAATTCTTTGATTGACTCAATGAATAAAGAAGAAAGTTGATCATACGATACTGTTTTATATTCGCCTTCAATTTTATCATCAAGGCTTGTTTCTCTGTTACTAACAGCTGATGGTAAAACATCCTCGACTTCTTGTGCTAACACACCAGCACTTTCTTTACCAGTTGTTATATAGTTGAATGTGTATCCATTTAACTGATCAACTTTATCTAATGCTCCTTCAATTTTTGTTATATTTTCCTTGTATCTAGAGTCAGATAATGATGATGCGAATGCCACTATATCATCTTTTACATAAAGGTTGCAACTACCATCTGTTTCCTTTTTAACTTTAGAACCAGTTGTAGAACCAACAACAGAAGATATTTCGGATTGTGTTGTTCTGAATGCATGATATGTTGATGTTGCTCCATTATATAGAGTATAAGCTGGTGAAACTGTAGCTCTTCGTTGATCAGTCGACAAGCCAATTACTAATTGGTTGCCAGAAATTGCAGCTATCACACCAGTTGATGTTCCAGATAAATTGTCAGAAGCAACTACTTCTAGATATTCATGTGCACCGTCACTTTCATCCCAGAATACAATTCTATCAGCATTAGGGTCTGCAGGTAAAGCGAGTACACCAGCTACACCTTTGAGACCTTTAAGACCTTTCTCTCCTTTGAGACCTTTCTGACCTTTTTCTCCTTTCTCTCCTTTCTCTCCTTTGAGACCTTTCTCTCCTTTCTCTCCTTTCTCTCCTTTAGCACCCTCGCCCACAAGAATAGCAGCTGCAGACCATGTTACTGTAGTGTCAGTCGCAGTTCCCTCTGCACTAAATGTGCCCTGACTGACATATAGATCTTGTCCAGCTACTGGAGCAGGAATTGTAACATTCCAACCAGATGGTGGTGTTAGAGTATCAGTAGCGAAGTTATATGAGCCATCGTCTGCGGTTGGTGTTGCTAATCCTCCACTAGATGTATCATGACGCTTATAGACCTTAGCAACAATAACACTTACGCCCTGAACACCATCTACACCTTTGAGACCTTTCTGACCTTTTTCTCCTTTCTCTCCTTTCTCTCCTTTGAGACCTTTCTGACCTTTTTCTCCTTTCTCTCCTTTGAGACCTTTCTGACCTTTTTCGCCTTTTAAGTTAGTGGCTGCACCAACCCACTCACCTTTGTTATTGATAAGTGCAGTCTCATTGTTAGAGTCATTTCTGTGACTTAAAACTGCATGTCCCTTTTCAACAACAAGTTTATCATGAACCCTAACACCATTATCACTACTTAATTCCAACTTCAAATCAGTATCTTCACCCATTGCTTGAGTGCTTGTAGTGCCTTCATCTGTATCGAAGACTAAGTTTTCTTTAACATAAAACTTCATTTTCGCGTCATCAGTCTCGTCAGTATTTACTGCTATCCTTGCAGCATTACCGTTTTGTTCAGGTTTTTGTGATTTGTGGTTGAATGTTATGTTAGCATTACCACCGCCATCATTGTGTGTTAATGCTACGCCACCACTACCTCTACCAGCTTGAATCTGGTCTGTAGTTGATATGAGATCTGTGGTTGTGGCGGTTGCGCCAGTCGCACCTTTATCACCATTTTCTCCAGCTAAACCTTTCTGACCTTTTTCTCCTTTCTCCCCCTTCTCTCCTTTAAGACCTTTCTGACCTTTTTCTCCTTTCTCCCCCTTCTCTCCTTTAAGACCTTTCTGACCTTTTTCTCCTTTCTCTCCTTTCTCTCCTTTCTCTCCTTTGAGACCTTTCTCACCTTTTTCGCCTTTAAGACCTTTCTGACCTTTTTCTCCTTTAACACCTTTGAGTGCTGCATTGGTGATTGTGGCTTTCTTCAATAAGTTGCCAGAATCGGCATCTTGTATCATAATAAAATCATCGCCACTAACATCACTATGGACAGCCAAATTGCTAATAGATGTATTTGCGTTTGTTAAGATGTCATTATAATCAGATCCATTTTTAGTAACTTGCCAATCATCATCTGTCTCATTCCATCGCAAAGCTACATTAGTTAAATCACCACGCTCAACTTCAAAACCAGCATTCTCAGTTATATTAGTGCCAGTTACATTACTATTAAGCGTAATTATGTTATCAGCAATCGTTACAGTTTCACTGCTTACTGTAGTGGTTGTTCCTTGTACTGTTAGATTGCCTTTTACGATGACATTACTATTTGCAGTAATAGATTTAGCTGTTATGTCATGAAAAGCACTTGTACCGACAGCACTAATACCGCCACTTGCAGTAATATCTTTAACAAATAAATTATCAAATTCAAATGAAGCACTTCCTAAATCTTTATCTCTGTTTGCTGCTGGGATAATGTCTGTGTTTAATGACCCATTAAAAGATATGGCATCATCACTAGCATCGCCCAACGCAACAGCACCATTGAGATTAGTAGTACCAGTAACTGTAAGACCCGCAAGCGTACTTGCGACTGATGTTGTCACACCACCTGGAATATTCACACGATCATGAAAAACTGTATTCGCATAAACATTTAATCTTGCAATACGACCATCGTTGTATAATGGAACTCTGGCATCACTAGAAAGTGATGTATCAAAAGAATCACCCAATGAAATTGAGCCGTTTGCGACCAAATCACCATGTATACGAATAGGTGTATCTGTAGCACCTAATGTCAATTCATCAGGAAGATCAATTGTTACTGTACTGTTTGTTCTACTGACTGAGATAGCATTTGCTGTGCCTTTAATGGCATGGACAGCACCGTTTGCACTGGTTTTTAGTGACACCAAACCAGAAGATACATCAAAGTCACCCTGATCAAATCGAGCTATACCCAATGCATCGCCAGTAGCAGTCGCAGCAGTAATTGTAATTGTATTAGCGGATCCAGATATTTCTGTGCTTATACCAGTCCCACCAGCAAAAGCCATAGATGATCCTAATGGTGCATCAATAGCTGTACCACTATCAGCTTCAAACTTAACAAGATCACGATGAAGCATGCTGTTAAAAATTGTATCAGCAGATATAGTATTGTTTGCGTGGAGCTTGCCGTTTGTTCCGAATACGGTAGTTCCGTCTGAAGTTAATTTACCGTCAAAACGAACATCACCTTTTAAGTGGCTGTTGCCAGTAACATCAACAGTAGTTCCAAATGTTGCACCTTTGTCAACATTTAAAGTGCTATCTAAATCTGTTGTGCCTTTAACTCTTAGATTTCCGCCATCAACTGTCAGATTACCTTTAACACCAAGAGTTGTCTCAAGACTTACAGCACCTTTAACACCAAGAGTTGTCTCAAGGCTTACAGCACCTTTCATTCCTGTAGTTCCAAGGATAATTGCATTACCATTAGCTGTTAGTGTTGTGGTAGATAATGCGTGTAATGTACTAGCACCATCAACATTTAGAGTTGACTTTGCGTCTATAGCTGAGTTGGCAGTAAGAGCTTTGGTTGTGACTGCAGTTAATGCACTAGCACCATCAACATTTAAAGTTGTTTTGCCGTGTATTGCAGCATTAGCAGTTAATGCTTTGGTTGTAACCGCAGTTAATGCACTAGCACCATCAACATTTAAAGTTGTTTTGCCGTGTATTGCAGCATTAGCAGTTAATGCTTTGGTTGTAACCGCAGTTAATGAACTTGTGCCAGCAACTGAGAGAGCACCTTTGAGATATGCATTTTCTTCTGTATAAAGATCTTCTTTGACAACAACATCATCTGGATTTAATTCTAGTACAGTATTGTCGGTTTTACTAGCTCTATTGACTTGAATTAAAACTTGACCTTTATAATTACCATCAGAATTACCTGCATCACCAGCTACACCACCAGAGTCTACAGACTTTGTTTTAATTCTTGAATAATAAACTGGATTAGTAGATACATTACCATCACTTTGTACTATTTTCCCTTCAGCAACTATAGCACCTAGAATATCATTATCGGCAGGTGAAGTAGAAGTTCTTCTTAAATGAAGGTCTGGTGCACTATCAGCACCATTATCAACATTCTCAATAATAAACTGACCTGATACATCAGAGGATGAGAATATTGCGTGATTTGTCCCAGTGTCAACATCAAATGTAGCATTATTAGTGTCTACATCTACACCAGCATCAATGTCAACTGCTCCACTAAACTTACTTGTTCCGTCAACTTCTAGAGATTCTGTGCTTCCTTTTAAGTGTGCTTTACCTGCAACTTCTAATGTTGTTTTTGCTAATACTGCAGCATTTGCAGTAAGAGCTTTTGTAGTAGTAGCACATAAAGAACTAGCACCGTCTACTTTAAGTGTGCCATCTACTTCAGCATTTCTTTTAACACTTAAATCTTTTTCAAGAACCATGCTGCCGTCAGAGTCAACAGTAGCCATAACATTATTTGATGAATCTGTTATTACAAGTTTAGAATCACCAGCTGCATCGCTAAGTTTTAGATATAAGTCTGAATCGCCAGTTGTTGAATCACCTGCTAAATAAACATGAACAGAGTCTGTATTTGAACTGCCCCCACTAAATATTAAGTGTGGTGAATTAGTGTCTGCAGTCGCAGAAGTGTTACCACCAGCTAATACAAAATCACCGTGATCTAATTTTAGATCTGTGATGTCGCGCATGGTTAAGAATTTGAATTCAGGATTAGTGTCGTCTGTTCCAGCTATTCTTAAATATTGCCCAGCTTCACCACCAGAAACTATGACACGACTGATGTCGCCCAAGTTGACACGATCACCACCTGAAGTTTGGAATGTGACATTGCCTTGAAATACTGTGTTAGCTGTTACAGATAAAGATGTTGCGTTAATAGATGTGTTTGACTGTATGGCAATATAGTTGCCACTGTTAGTAGTATTACCAGCTTGTATAATTGGAGTTCGTAAAACATTAGCAGAGAATGTGCCAGCTACATGACCATTACCAGTTACAGCACCCCCTCTGAAAGAGTCACCTGCTCTAGTTACAGTTACAACATTATTGCTTATAATAGTAGAGATATAATTTGTATTCAATCTCCATGTATTAAAGCTATCATTTAAATTAGTATTGGCTACAGTTACAGTCATTTCTTATCTCTATTTCTTAAAGTTGGTAAGATTAGCTATCTCTATTTATTAGAATTGATAACATGTTTTTCATTTCATCCATCTGTTTTTTCATATCATCAATTTCTTTTTTTGTTTTTTCTCGAATATCATTATCAAGAACCCTTTGTTGATGCCTATTGTGTTCCCCAATATCATTACAAAATATCGCACCAGTCTCTGGGTCGACTGTTAATTCAGGTCGACCCTCTACAGTATAGACTTCTTTCATCAGGACACTGGAGTCTTAGATGTAAATGTTGTCATATGCTTGATCTCAGGCGTATAATCACGACCAGATCCATCTGGTCTAGTCATTACAATCTTAAATTGCATCCGATCAATACCGCTATGAGTAGAATCATCACCAGATCGATATTTAATTTTTCTTGTTGTGAGTAATTCTTTAATAGCATTCGCACCAGCATCAGCAGTATCACCAATAGTAAGGTAATTGTCATTCGTAGATTTGGGGAATCTATATAATCTCTTTACTACATCATTCTTATCACCAAGTGCCGAGTTTTTCTTGGGAACCGAAGCATAGTTGACAAGCTCTGTAAATACCTTATCTTCTAACTCCTCAGAATCATTATTATTTTTGGCACGAACATATACTTTCACTGTACTCTCAGAAGGACAATATAGATTTAAAACCGCTGTTAGCCTTTCAGCAGCACCACCATCTGGACGGCTTGCTGGTACTACTTTGGAAACATATCTTGCAGTTGCATCACCAGCAGCAAACTGTTCATTACCAAACGAATTGTTTATTCTCTGAAGCTCAACTCGTGCCGAAATATCATTCAAGGTGAATATGGGTGCTATTCGTTTATCCTCAGATGTGATAGTTCCTTTAACAATTAGTGACTTAGCAGTTCTGTTTGACTTACTATAAATTTTCTTCTGATATTGAGAAAGCTCAATTTCATTATCACCAACAACTGGCAAGAAAGAAGAAGCAGTAACACCAGCAGTAGATGTAGTCTTAACACCCCACTCAACCTTTGTATTTTTAGGAGAGAAGTATGGTGTGATCAACTCAATGGAGTCAAGGTTGACATCAGCAACAGATTGTATAAATGCACTTGTTGCACTATCTTGTGACCTTACCCAGTCACGAGTGTTATCTCCGCCACGGAAACCTAAACCTGAACCAGCAACAACACCTGTTGATTCATTCAGTCTCAGTCTTCCATAATCATGATTAAAGAAACTCACTATACCAGTCACAGTGTTTGCAGCAAAACCACTCGTTGTTCCCAACTCTGTTGTCCCACGATAAACTTTTTGTTCATTATTAGCATTGGCATCTGTCGGGAAATCGCCAAAAGCATCAATACTTAATATGACTGGACTTGTGCTCACTATTTTCCTGACTACACCATTTGCATATCCAGTTGGATGTGCATCGAAGGTTTCATCTTTAGCTATTTTACTCTGGAGTATATCACCAACAGCAAATGAGTCTGTATTAGCACCTAATGTAAGCAAAGACTGACCACGAACTTTCTCATCCATTTGGAAACCAGTAGTAGCACTTGGCTCACCAAAAGGTGATACGAAGTTTACATTTAAGAATTCAGTATCAGCATTTGTTAAAACAAATGAAGATGCTGCACCGATGTTATAATCAGCACGCTTAATTTGAAACTTCAATGTTTCATTTTTCAACTCAGCCCATTTTTTCCCAGTCGCAGAGCCATATAATTTACCTATACCAGTTGGAGCATATGCAGTCTTATTTGATCTAAAGTCTTTTTTGCCTTTGACCATAGAAAGCAACTCATAATCACTGCCTTGTTCAGTAGGAATTACAGTAAATGCATATTTCTTACCTGACTGTAAGAAAGGTCTCTTTGTGAACTTGAATGTTGTAGCTGTATGACCTGTTGTAGAAGATAAGTTTATATTTGCATTCAGTATCTCATCTGATTCATCAATAAGTTTTTCAGTTGGACCAGCTGGACCACATTCGCGTATTTGTAATTCAACACCAGCACTCGCATCATTTGGTTTCTTAATAAAGAATAAATCTATCTCAGAAAGATAAATACCATCAATTTTTGTGGCAGGAATTGTGAATACCTGTGACATAAAATCAGGCAATTCTTCTTTTACCTGAGTGGTTGTTACAGATGTTTGAGTATTATCAGCAGAGAGTTCTTGTAACCATATACCAGACATCTTTCCGCGAGATTTGTATGAAAATCCATTCTTATTTGTAGAAGCAAAATAGTATTGACCACATCGTGTTGTTGCTCCATCTTTACCAGAACTTATTCCATTCTTGACTGGTGGTCTAACATCACTCACTTCTAATAAGTGTTTATATCCACGGAACTTCATTGTTGAATCATTTGGTATTGTAAACCTAAATGATAATCTTCCACCACCATCTGTAACCAGTGTTCGCTTTCCAGGTGAGTTGATATAATGGGTAACATCCCGCCCATCAAAACGAGCATATACCCTTGTATTTGGTTTTAAACCAGTACAAGTTGCTCTAATCCCAGCGTGTCTTCCGAGATAGTAATCATTTGTTCCGCCTTTATATTTTGAAACATCAGATGCTTCAGCTAGACCACTGTAATCTTTACCAGCTTTCTTATATGATTCTATCATTTTAGTTACGACTGGATTTTCTACTTTTACATTAGAATAAACAGCTACATTCTTCTTCAACCCAAATGCTTTTCCGATCTTGCCACCATAACTAACTTTTTTAGTTCCAGTCTGAACTTTTTTCTGCGTATACTTAGCGGTCAGTCCAGGAATTACAGTCTGTCTTAGAGAACAGTTATTATGATTCAGTTTCATACGACCATTAAATGTTCTAACTGGAGAAGTTGTCTTTTTGTTAACAAGTGTTCTCTTAGTCGCCATTGGCTGATCGATGAGTGATTTTGCTGTATTACCTAATGTTATCCTTGTACTATCATCACTCTTATGTAAGTTTACAGACTGACTATCATCAATTATTAGATCAACATCGTCTAATGTAGCTATTGGTCGAATTGTCTGATTATCGTCAACAAAGTCGCTTGACTGCATACTATTAATGTATGTTTGTATAGGTGGTGGGTTTGAGATCACAACCTCTTTTGGTGGCTCTGGTGCAGCAACAGGATCGTCTTCCCTCAACAAAGTGGTTTTAAGTGCCTCAATTTCAACACGGTTCAATTCAACTTGAATTTTCGTAGATTCTAAATCAGCGTCTAATTCACGAATGTCTTCCATCGTGTATCGTCTATTATTTTCGCCAATGTGATTAACTTGATAATCAAATCTGTCATAATGAATTGCAGCAGTTTGTGACAATGATGGATAAGGTGGAATAACAACTGCACCTAATGTCATGGAAACTTCATCGTCTTCAGTTGGAACTGCTGGGTTTTCAGATGGTGTTCCAGTTAAAACATCAAAATCGCCATTAGGTCTTAATGTTACTGTATCTATTCTTGGGAGATAGAATTGGACATCACATTGGAAATTTTCATCTGGTGTGGGCACATAAGAGCCTAAAGAACCATCTACATCAAATGCTGATGGTTGTGTTGGGTTTGTCGGTGCAGCTGTTGATGTTCCAGTTGATTTTGGTTCACATGTATTTGCTTTTGCTGGTCTGAAATCAATACTGTCTCTTAAATCAAAATCTATTCCATCAAAAGAAGTGAACACTGGTATTTCTGCAGTCGCCATTTTTCCTGCTGCAGTTGGATCTGAATCATCTATTGGGTATGAATCAACTGACATATAACCTATACCAGCAGATCTATTTCTTTTGAACCAGCTGAACTGAACCAGTAAGTCATTACCAGCAACCGTTAAACTGCTATCAGATCTTTTTATTAACCTTGAACCATCATAGAAACTTTCTCTCTGACCATTATCCAATTCAAAGTGTGTTGTAACATCAGTAGAAGAAGTTGTAACTTCACTTCCTTCAGCACCCATATAAACTTTTTCTAATTTAAATGCGTCTGATACACCAAGAGACCATGGACCAGTGTTTCCTGAAGAGTTTGTTGGATAGTTTGCAGCTGCAGGATTAGTGCCACTAGGTTGTGCACTTGTGTCTATATGAATATATTTTGTTTTGTTTAAGTCTTTATTTTCTTGAACTGCACTATCACGCAACATATCATAATAAACTCTAGCTGCAAATGTTCCAGTGAATGACCCACTGATGTCTAAATCTATTGCATGCTGTGTTGCTGTTGATGTGAATGATCCAATTTGTTGAGTATCAATTATAGAACCAGCTTTAAAGACTTTAGTAAGGGCTGTTGAATCACTAATCGTGCCAGTAGAAGGAGTACCACTTGAATGAACTGTTATTACATTAGCACTAATTTCAGTTACACGCATTGGTTCTGTAAGACCTGATGCAGCTTGAACATAATCGCCAACAGCAACTTTGCCAACAAATGTACTTTTTCCAGTAATAGCAAATGTATTACTGCTACTGCTTTTTGTGGCTGTTCCATGTGTTTGGAACAAGTTTATTGTAGCATCAGCTTTAGGTATGATAATTATATTTCTTTCATCAACAGATGATAAAGGAGAACCAGTATCATTCATTTTGTTTGAACCGCCAGTCGCTTCACTGGTAGGAGCATTGACTGTAGCTGTTCCGTCAGCAGCAAATGTCACATCAGTAAAATGTCTAACAACATATTGCGTTTGTACTGTGTTGTCTTCATCTTTCAGAGTTTTTGTACCTATACTCTGGACAGGAAATATCATTTTATTTAATGATGGATCATGAACCTTTGCTTCACCATTTTCAAGAACAATATCAGCATATGCATCATCATTACCACCAGTATTAATATAGAGTGCTTTAACATCACCTTCAAATGATTTACCAGCATTCATTTTAGCATCAAATCCATAAATTCTAAATTGTGCTGATTGATCACCTGATGTCCCTGAATGCCATTGGAATCCACGCAGTTTAGCAGTACCTATTTTGTTTCCTAAGCGAGCGTCATTTCCACTACTGAATTTGCGTCTTGCTATACGAGTCTGAGCAGTATCATAAAGATCTACTTCTACTAATCCTTTATGATTCCATGTACCCACAACATTATTACAAATAACATATTGACCAAATGCTTGACCAATAGTTACAGCACTTCGTGTATCAAAAGTTGTTGCTTTGTCAATTGTTCTTCGAACTTTGTCTGTGTTTTCAATCCTATAGCCACCAACATAACCTACAGATGGATCTATCTCGACAACTAATTTATTCGCATCACCGTTTTCTGTAGATCGATAAACACCATTATTAAAATCAGTTCGTAAATGTTCTTCGGTAGATATTTTGAATGGTTCTAGTGCATAGTTGCCAGATTCTTCATATGTCCTTTTGGCAAGCTCATCGCCAAGACCAGAATATCTTGTATCCATATAATCACGGATAACAAACCCATCTTGCATATCAAGAAGTGGTATAAATCCAACAGTATTTGCTGTTCCAGTATCAGATAAAGGTCTTGAGGCGATAGTGGGTGATAATTTTAATCTTGATGCACCTGGAGCTGAGAAGTTTGTTGCTCCTGATGCATTATCCAATAATGATGAATCTTGGTTTGAATCAATGATTACTTCGTTTGTTTCTAAACCAATTCGTGTGTTTGCTGTTGTGCTGTATTTGATAACAGCCTTACTTTGCTGGTCAACTCTAATAAAATGACCTTTGTGGTAAACAATACCTTCTTGAACATTAGCACCAACACCCTCACCGCACGCACCACCTTGTGCTTGTGTGATTGTGTTTGCAGCGACAATAAAGGAGCTTGAACTAGAGTTTCTAAAAATTAGCGTTTCATTATTAGCGAATGTTTTTGTAGTATTATTTGCACCAGAGTTCGTGTAAGATACAAATGCTGTTAAGAAGTTTGGCGTAGCCGATTCAGAACCATCAGCCACATCTAAGAGTTTAGCAGTAACGCCAGTTGTCTCACCTGTGATAGTGGAGTTAGCTATAACGCCACCTGAGAAAAAGTCTGTTAAGATAAGTGTTCTGTTGTTTGCGTCTTTGTCACGAAGTTTTACATATTTCCATGTCTCGGCTGTAGTATCACAACCATTAATAACAGTTCCTTCAACATAAACTGCACTAGCAAATCGTTCAATTTGATTTTGCAGTATTGTTTGAATTTGTGTTAATTCTCGTGCTTGTACCGCATATCCTGGACGGAATAAAACACGGTGGAAATTTTTAGTCTCGTCAAAGTCATCAAAAAACGGACTTTCATTGAGGTTTGTTTCGATTGACATTTATAATACCCTTAGAAATCTAAAATGATTTTAATATCTTCTATTTGATCCAGTGATTTAGTTGCTGCTGTTATGTTCTCAGTATATAGTATTTTTCCAGACATTGTATTTGCCTCTGGAACCTTAACTTGTTGAACAGTTGCGATTGCTGTATCACTACCAGCCTTCAATATAACATCGTCTGTAGTAAACGGAATAAAATTACTGTAACTAGAGACATTATTTAGGTATGTTGTAAAGAAGGATGTATCAGCTTGAACTTCATCTTCTCTTATAAAAACTATTTGTGCATTTGCAGCTTGCAATGCATTTGCTAGTGCCTCATTCTTTCTTGCAGCTGCACCTAATGTTGTGACGAACTCTAAAGCACCTAATTCTGCTCTGAGTCTATTTCTTTCATTTGTTATAACATCGCGGACAACTAATTCATTTTGTGGCACATCGCCTTGCATACTATTATATGAGATTGTCGCTCTAGTTGTTAATCTTAATGTTGATGGACTGTTAGATGTATTTGCTACTGATTCCGTTGTGACAAAATTATTATTTGAATCACATCTTAATTTTGGATCTTGAAGAATGCTTATTGTTCTGAATTCAGTATTAGATGGTATGTATCCATTACCATTAGCAGAGATACCTTCAGTTCCTTGAAATTGAACATTGAGTGCGATCTTATCACCGCCAAGCTCAGATACTGCATCTGAACCATGTCCACCTTGTGGTGAGATAATAACATTTGCAGTGGCACCAGAGCCATGAACACTATTTGCTGTAATAAGAGCAACAGCTTCAGTGTATTTTGAACCAACACTTATCATTGAAATGTTAGCGACCGCACCTGCTGCATTTAATCTAGTATATGCTTGCGCACCAAATCCATCTCCAATTATTGTAACTGTGGGAGAAATTATTGCTTTGGATGTTGTGTCTGGTACTACAGAAAATGCAGTATTAACACTCAATCTTCTTGTAGACCCAATATAATCTGTAACTCTTCTTAATTGTCCAGCACCAGTTCCTGACACAATATATACGCTTGATCCATTATAGATATTATCAGATGAAGACATATCAATATCAACCGCTCTAGATATTGTCACTGAATCTGATGTGGCACTTGCCACTGTCGCATCTATAACTTCCTCATAGCCAACACCAATTGTATTCGTTTCTATTACTTGTATTGCACCATCTACTGCTGCGTTTTGAACGGCTAACAACCTATCTGATTCTATCGAGTTATCTGTCGCACTGATTGTTTTGACTGGCATATGGACAGATGTCATGAACTTATCAGCTTCACCTAATGAAATTGAATACATATATTTCCATGTATATCCATCAGAAGTGGTGAATGGGATTATTGAGAATCCCGAAGGCTTTACGGTCGACTGAGCACCTTTATTATTAAATAGACATTTGTAAACATTTAACTGGTCGGTAACAACATAAAATGCAGGTGTATCTTCATCATACAATGTTGTATTTGTATCTCTATACATAGTATAGACTGTGCCTGAAGCCCAGTCTTTTCTAGGTATAACATGTGAAACACTGCCAGTATCTATTTTTTTACCACCAATAAAATCTTTTTTAATATTATAATGTTCATGCTCAACATTTTTGGGTGGTGATGGTGGATTAGATTCATCTTGCCATGGAGTATTTTTTCCAATGCATGCATAAAGTATGATGGATTTTTTATCGGTAGAACCATCACTTGCATTCATAGATGAGATAAACGCTTTTGCGTTTGTTATTGACATCTCTTTTGTTGGGTGTCTATATGTTGGCATTAACCTATCGATCCTGTAGTATATAAAGCTGTGGTTGTAAATGTACCGTTAGACCACGCTATAGTTGTATTTGCGACTGTGTCACTAGACACTATATTTAGCGGAACTTTATAGTAAACTCCTGCACTTTTTTGTATTATTATCACACCACCATTAGCAAATTGAGACTCCATAGCTGAACCAGTACCAGTAATATTGAATGATCCATTTGTAAAGGTGAATGTTCCAGTCGCATTTTTTCTAAATGTATTGTTTGCTGATAATATCACATTCAAATTAGTATTTGAGTGAGACTTAAACTTACCGAACATTTTTTGACCTGCTGGATGAGCAAGTTTCATTGCAACTTCTTTATACCTTTTCAAACTTAGAGGAACAGCTAGTTGATATGAAAACTCTTGATAAAAGTCACTATCTTGTATAAAGCCACGCTTGGTTGAAATGTGACTTCTTGATGTGGCATAATATCCTTCTGAGTTTGCAGCATTTTGTAGTTTAAGTCTAACAACAGCTTGTGTTGAATCAACTCTTCCTGTGCTTTCAACTTTTACTTCTTCATTCTGATCATGTGAAAATCCAGAGTCAGCAACTCTTAATCCAGTTATTGTACCGTTTGCACCAACATCTGCACGGATGTTTGCGTTCTGTCCTAATATTCCTCTGTCAACAACCTTGACAATTTTAACTGTAGTGGTGCTATCAACAGATCTTGTGTCAGTAGTTCCAGGAACATATGAAGAACTAAACTTCTTAATTGTTGCGTTGGTATTGTTAGCAAATGTTTTTCCATTCGGGAATCTTTGCAGTGGTGGTTGCCAAACTCTTATTACTGTTTCAAACTGACCATTAGAATAAGAAGTTACAGTGGGTGCACCATAAGTCGATCCTGCTTTAATATCACCAGAAGCACCTGAAGAAGATTGTAATATTCCATCATTTGTATCGACAGTAACATTTGATTCTGTGCCAGATTGTATTGTGAGGAATTGTTCACCTATACCCAAAGAAGCAATACCAGATTCAGTAACATCAACTTTGGGTGCTACTGTGAAACCACTACCACCCACACGCCCAGATAATTGATCAATAGTTCCAAATGTTTGTGTTTTAAATACTAATGAATCTTCTAGTTTACTGTATACTGTTTCAAGTTCTGTATTTGAAGTTGAAAAGTGGACATTACCTACAATTGTAGATGAACCAACCTTTCTTACACCATCGCGTTCGACAAATCCTTGTAATGGACCAAAATCAAATTGATTAGATAGATTAGCACTATTGTTGGCACTAACACGGCATTTTACAACATGTCTAAACACACCACCCTTACCATATGCTGCACCACTTAAAGCTGGGCTAAATGCTGGAGTAACAACTATGGTATTGTCATCAGTAACACTAACAACTCTACGCGAAGGAGCTTGACCACCAGCCTTAATCACATCGCCACGCCCAAATACTGTGCCTATATTAGTGCTAGTTACATTGTTAGATGAACTGTTTACAGTATTAGATTGAACAACATTTGCTGTAGTGTTGTGCTCATAAAGATATGGAGTAGTGCTTATAACTTTTTTAACAACACCATAACTGTAAACTTCTTCACCAGTTAATGTTGTATCAGCAGTATTTGCGTAAAAGTTTGTTGTGCTGACAATTTCATCACCTAAAGCTACAGTCTGTCCACCAGTATTCGCCACATCTAATATGTGATACCCAATGGTATTTCCAGCAAATGATGTTACTTTACCTGCCGAAGAACCAGATGTGTTGACTATAAGTAATGTTTCGCCAGTCCCAAATGCATCTGTAACAACCTTTTGGTACTCAGTTGCTGTAGCTGCAGTTTCAACTTGAAACCCCCAAGCAAAGATATGTTTAGTAATATCGCCTTGATAACTGATAACATTCGATCCATCAGTCATGTTCAATTGCACATTATGCGATCCACTACCAGATGTGGTTCCAGTCATAGTGACACGATACCAACCATTACCAACATCCTTAATCGAGCTTGTTAGATCACCATGAGTTGAAACAATTGTTCCGTTTTGTAAATTAAATTTTACAGCAGGAAATGCACCGCCAGTGCTTAATCTTAGTGCAGCATTTCGATCACTTGAACCAGCTTTTAAAAATACAGAAGTTGTATACTGTGTACTGTTTTGTAGAAATGATGAAGCGAGAGTAATAAGGTGTGAATTATCTGACGCATCTTCTACAATCTTTTCAGCAGTTAAAGTACCATTTGGTGCTAATGTTTGGTTTGCAATAGCACCACACCTTAAATCATTCCAATAATTATTATCTAATTCTTCTGAATAATTCACACGATTGCGTATACTTGTGATAAATTTTCTGTATCCATCTGTAGTAAATTTGCCAGCACCATCAGTAGCATCTGTTATTGCTGTGACGGTAGCATTTGCTCCACTAGACACACCATATAATGAAGCACCAACACCTATTGTCAATGTGTTCGCTACATGCAAAGATGATTCTACATTATCTCTGAATAGACCGTTGTTTGTAACTTCATTTGATTCTCTAAATCCAAGAGTTGGTGAACCAATAATAGTGTTAGCAAATGTTGCCATTTTGCGTGTTGAATAATCAGCATTAAGTATATCTGGAGCATTGAAACCAAAGATAGTATTAGAACCTAACAATGTGACATTTGTTGAAATAGCAAATGTCTCATCTATATCTGATCCTGTTATTGTAAACGATGCAGCTGTATCTCCATCACCGCCACTGATTGTGACAACTGAGCCACCTTGATTTGGGTCTGACGAAACTTCTGTGTAACCAGAACCACCGTCTATAAGAGTAAATGTCAATGAACCATTAAGATCTACAGTATCAGTAACAACAACTTTACCAAAGTCACCTATTTTGTCTGACTCTAATTTAACAATATCTCCTGCTTGGTATTTTGCTCCAGGTGAAACAATTTCAATTCTGTGTATACCAGCATCAACAATTGCAGAATGACCAGAACCATCAGTATCTGACAATAATCTAATTGGCTCTAAGTGATTGAATGAACCTTTAATATTTGATACATTAATTTGCATCAAATCCCTGCCTTTAACAATGCGACCTACCACATCTTCAACAAGAGCTTGGGCATTCGATTCAGTGCCAACAATTGTTTTTCCTATAAAGTCATAATTATTTTGATTGTAGTTTGTTACTAGGTAGCGATCAAGTTGCCAATCGCCATCAGATATTTTCAACATCTGATCAGCAGGAAAATTAACCTCAACATCTTCATTGTAAATTGCCCTGAACATTAACTTATAAGAAGCTAATGAGCCACGAGTTTCGTTATAATATTTTACATACTTTGCCATTAACCGCTTATCAGATAACACATCATGCGGTACTGATGGGAGGAGTGTTTCTTGGAAATGAGTTAAATACTGATCTAAAGTTGTGTTTATATCTTTGTAATCTTCTAGATTTTGTATGGCTTCGGTCAACTTTCCATTCTGCTCAAGGTACTCATAATATCCTTCAATAAAAGCAAGGAAATTTTGCCCTTCTTCCTTATAGAAGTCTGGAAATTGATTCGCGACCTGCGTAGATAACTTTGATTTTATTGTCATTAAACTTGCTCACCAAATACATTAATGATAGCTTCATTTGAGTTCATTACCAAAATTTGCTCTCTTACAGCTACAATATCAAAGTTCTCAGGAGACGCAGATACCTTCACTTGTATGTCTGAAAATGCTGTTGGTTCAAAATTTTGAAGTTCAACAATACCGTTTGTGTAGTCAATTGTTCCAGCAGAAGCGACAATATTTACTTTTTCTTTCTGTTCACTAAAACGGAATATTGTTACTGTACCAGCTCCATCATCACCGAGTTGTGCTGGAAACCCATTGTATGTAAACTGAGTAGAATTTAGTGATGATGGTCTGATCTCGTTATTGAACTTCAATTTAACATTAGTTGCATTATTGATATCAGGAACAAATCTTTTCTCAATAGAAATTGCTGCATCTGTATTTAAAACTGAACCTTCTGAAGTGTTATCTAAAGCTCTAACAAACCTTGAATATCTTAATCTGTTTCCAAACCTTTCTAAATTTGATTCAGAAAAAGTTTTTATTGCGTCTCTAATATTTGATGCAATACCATCATCAGTCAAAACTGTTCTTGTCAAATCATAATTAACTGTTACTGTAGGGACAAGATATGTATAGTCTGCGTCTATAATAACAGGATCTATAGCCAATGGTGTTCTATCTTTGATAGAATCCTTCAACTTTTGTTTTCTTGTTATTGTAGCAAACTCTTCATTAAATGGTTTAATAGCAATATAAACTTTACCAAATGTGGGTGGATCAAAATCCTCTCCACCAAAAGCAATAACTGATTGCAAGTCTGAATTCTCGCTTAATATAATACGATCATAATCGTTCGATACTACAGCTCTGTTTTGAGTTTGGAAATTTCTAGGTGCATTAAATTTGATTGAATCAACGCTTTCTTGGAACCTACCACCTGACGACTTTCTTTCGACAGAAGTGATAGTTATAGTCGGTGCAGGAGTTAGACCAGTAAAAACACTTTCTACAGAAAATGTAGAAGCACCATCTGTTTCATTACCATTACAAACCAAATAATCTGCGGTTATAATATTTCCACCAACCACAGACTTGCCCAGACTGCCCTGACCAAAAATTATTTCATATTTCCCATCTGCTGACTCTTCTAGGAAAAATACTGGTGATGTTTTAAAAACTTGATTTACATTGGTAGCTCTTGTGTATTCAGTCACAGCAGTATCTGTTGAAGAGTTTTGCACCTTAACTGAAATACTAGATGTGTCTACACCAGTGTTTGGTATAATATAACGAACAGGATTAGTTGTGCTAACAGTCCAAGAATGTGATAATGGTTCGCCTTCTTTTATTGTTATCAGTTTTGTGAATGTGTTAGCAGATGATCTATCTACTTTGATTGCTTGTGGAGCAACATATGTGTATGTAACATCATCGACTGTTGTTGTAAACTTAGAATTTTTTGGTATTGTTACTTGTGGAACATCGCCAGCCACACCTGTGAATTGTATGTTTACATCTGCTTGTGAACCGATAGATGAAGCAGGAACATAACCAAGTTCTTTTGCACGAGAAACAACTGAGTCTCTTTGCTGTGCAGTATCTAAGAACATCTCATTTGCGACCATGTTTAGATAATATGCATTATAATGAGTGTTGTATGCCAGAACATCAAGTAAGACTGACATAGCAGAACCTTCAAAATTATAATCTGCGAATTTATCTTGTGATGAGAGATATGATTTCAGATTTGTTCTGATCTCTTCAAAATCTAATTCTGTAACTTTTAAATATGTATTTGCTGACATTACCTGACTCTTTCTAGTATGATGTCCAGTACAACTGGGTTAGGATCATTAATTATCATAAAAGCTACTGATAAAATTAATGAATGCGACTCTCTATTTTCTTCAACTAATACTTCAACAACATCAGCTCTTGGTTCAAAGTTTTTAATTACTTCTCGTATTGATGCTTCCATTTGTTGTTTTACAGCTGGGGAAAATAACTCAAATAACTGATAGCGTATGCTACACCCAATGTTTGATTTGAATGGTCGATCATAGTAATCTGTAAGAATAAGTGATTTCACAGATTGACGAACAGCTTCTCTGTTTGTCTTCCGTGTCAGCTCTCCTGTCGCTGGATGGGGTATAAACCCCAACGAAATATCACTAAACAATTCTTTCTTTTTAAGCATACTGCCAACTTATTAGGTGTTTTTAGATTCTTGTATTTCTTTCCGTCTATCTTTACACAGCTTTGATATTTCTGCTAAAGCCTTTCTTGCTCTTGTTCCAGCAGACTTATTGCCTTGACTGAATTTTTCATTCTCAGCATTATACAGCTCAAATAAACTAATTAAATTATCATGTATCATAAAATAAACCTTGACTTATAATTAAAACTCATGTATACTAGAGATGTTGCTTTCTAAGTATTAGATCATCTATTTATAACGCCACTAATCAATATTTTTACTCTTATAATCTTCAATTGCAGCTTTAATTGCATCTTCAGCTAAAACAGAGCAGTGGATCTTTACTGGTGGAAGTGCAAGCTCTTCTGCGATATCGCTGTTTTTGATTGTTGTTGCATATTCGAGACTTTTACCTTTGACATATTCTGTAAGGAGACTACTAGAAGCGATAGCAGAACCACAACCATAAGTTTTAAAACGAGCGTCTTCAATTATTCCTTCTCCATTAACATCTATTTGTAATTGCATTACATCACCGCATGCTGGTGCACCAACCATACCAGTGCCAACACTTTTCTTATTTCTATCTAGCTTACCTACATTTCTTGGATTCTCATAATGATCCATAACTTTATCACTGTATGGCATATTTTATCCTCCAGCAAAAACATTAGATGAGCCTGCTGCGACAGAAGTGCATGTTGGATCACCCACTCTACCACATGCTTTTCCATTCACAAAAACACTACCAGATCCAGATCCAATTGGAGCAGCATGTCCAGGACAAGGAGATCCAGGAAGCAGATGACCAGTATTACTGTCGCCTACTCTTGACACAGCAATACCATTAGCAAATACATTACCGCTTCCTGCAGCTTGAACCATTCCTGAGCAATGTACTGCATTAGCATCACCTATTCTTGCAACTGCTGGCATTATTTTGTCTCCCTATTCATAAGTTGCTTTAGCTTACCTTCCCATTGAGCATTTAATCTATGTTCTTCCTCAGTATGTGGGGGTGGTATTATCTCTGGACTAAACTCTATCAAATTATCAAATGACCATGGTATATCTTCAAATATACTATATGTCTCGACTATCCCTTTGTTTAAAATCACAAACTTATGCATTTAAATAACCAGTCAACCAACTTACAAAGCCATTCATATCATTATTTACTTGTTGAGTCAGTGTAAATGTTTGCGTCTGGCTAGTATTATATGTCACAGTTACAGTATATGATTTTGTTTTAAATGCGCTGTTATCAGTTACAAATTTTATAATGTCTTTGTTCGGTGGAACATTTCCAGTACCGTTTACAATTGTTGGCGTTTCTAATAAATCACTTGATCCCTTTGTCACATAATACACTTGTTCATTAAATGCTGCATTGTATTGTCCGCTAATCGTTGCGCCATTTAAAGTGATGCCAGAGTCTACACCAGTTCCGCTTATGACAACAGAATTAACTGTTTCTCCTAAACCACCTGTTGCGGTGACTGTTTGTGTAAAATTTGTATCTCGTGTTACCGCAGTCAAACCAGTAGCAGGCAAAGGCGATAATGTAATAGCCATTAGTTTAGATCAATCCTTCCTGCATCCATATCAATAGCAGAGCCACCATTTATATCCATAGAAGCAGCAGATGTTTTCTGCTTTCCAGTATAATCTTCAGTCACACTACCACCAACTTCTTCAACTATATTGTCAGTGATCTTTGTTGTTTTACTTTTACTGTATGTTTCTACAACCTCACCGCCAATAGTTTCGTTCTTATCGCCTGTCACATTAATGTTCCAATTACCACCAATAGTTGTATTGCAGTCTTGGTCAATAAACAGATTACAAACACCTTTAATATGAACATCATTATTTGAAGCAACAACAGTGTAATTGTTATTAATAATGTGTGTTACCTTGTCACCGTTTGGATGTATTTCGTAGAATGTTCCGCTTCTATGCCTTTCTCGAATTCGCTCTGCATCAACAGTATCATCATATTCTTTGATATGACCAGACTCTGATTCATAAACATGATTATATGGATACACTGCAGCATAAGGAACAGCAGGCTCAGGTATGGTTGTGTCAGGTGTATGTGGTTTAGTATTTTCACCACGAGCTAATTTATTGACATCAGGTATGTTAGCTTCTAGTGGATATTTTCCATTCGGATCATTAAATCCAAGATTTGGATCAGAGAGATTTGTCGGAATACCTGATAATGTTCCAAGTATCATTGGCTCTTGAGCACGATCACCATCGGCAAAGAATCCTACTACCCATGTTCCTTCAAGCATTCCAGTCGGTGACTTACCGAAGCCACTCATTGCAGCAGAGTCTATATTATTGACAGGAATAGCCCATGGCAATTCACTTGTTGGTATTGCGTCTAATGACTCTGTGTGCCACCCATACGCACGCACGCGAACACGACCCAGCTGTACTGGATCGTTTCTGTCCTCAACAACTCCAAAGAACCATGTAAAATCTTCTCTACCAATGTAATCTCTCATTAATCACCTTTGATTTTATTTTTAACCCAACCCATTGCCTTTGTCCATGATGCTTGTGAATTGGATTTTTTTGGAGCTAACTTTTTTTTCTTCCGCGTTTTGCTTTTGACTTTTTTGCTTTGGGTTGCTCGTCTAGTTGCTCAACATCATGAGTTGGCGTTTTGATTTCTTGTAGAAACTCAGGTTGCGGTTTTTTCGCAGGAGCTACTTCAGAAAGAAATTGTTTTTCTCGATCAGATCCAGGTATTGGCATTGTTTAATCCTCGTTTGTTGTGTTTAATTTGTTTATGCTTTAAATCCTGTGTCTCTTGAACATTCAAGAGTTGTTGTAAAATTATCACCATTCACGCCTAACATTTTATGACGCAATTTTGTTATCAGATAATTACCGCTCAAGTATTTATCCGCTTGTCCATCCTGATCTTTTGAGATGGCAGAAGCAGGTATCTTTAACAGTATAACATCACCAACATCCAATTCACTATCACCTGGAAGCACAACTTCAACTACACTATTGAAAATATGTTTTTCGTACGCTTCACTGTCTGCTGCAGTCTCAGTAATTGTTTTTGGAAATGGGTTTTCAGGTTGAAAGTTTGTATCAGTATCTCTACCGAAGTCTGATGTTTTTAATCGAACAATTGCTGGAGAGTCAGACTGTCCTGGAATTTGGAAATCATGGAATGTCTTAAACCGCTTATATGATTTATCATAATTATAATCAACAACTCTTTTATTTTTCTTTAACAAATCGATGTATATTGATTGTGTATTATATAAACCACCTTCAAGGTTTTCTAAAAAATCAGTTTGTTTTTTAACAAAGAATGATTTTATTTTTGTTCTATCGTCATTCGCATTTGTTGAACCGATTTCTGATGTGTTGTTTGATGGTGCATATGTAAACATTTCTTTAGGCATCATATTGACAAGATTACTTATATTTTTGTAATGAAAACCTTTACTGTTTTCAAAAAAAGTATATAAAGGAACATGATCATCTGAATCAGATTCATCAGCAAAAAAATCAATTGTATCATCTACAGATAAATTAGGAACAATAAATTTATGCATACCAACAGTTGCATCACAGTCAAATGTTTTACTTACTTGAAGACCTGCTATCTGACTGATATTTCTATATAGACCTGTAATTTGAATACTATTAAAAAACTCATTATAAACACTTGTTACCATATTAGAGATTTGATTACCATTCCCTATACCATATGCTCTGTTTATTTTTCTTGAGGATGTAGAATATGCTTCTGTACTGATACCAGAAATTACATAAACTTCATTTCTTTCTTCCGTGCGTTGTCTATCAGAAAGTTTATATAATGAGAAAACATGATTTTTATATTTTATCTCATCACTATTTGATCTAAATGAGACTAGAAGGAATTCATTACCATTAAATCCGCCAATCTCTGATGTATTTGGATTACCCACAAGTGTATTGATAAGACCAACAGAATCACTTATGACGATTTCGCACGACATGTAGTGTGATTCAATATCTTGATATATGCTAAAGTCTACAACCAGACCTTCAATATCTATTATTTGACCAGAGCCAGATATAAGAGAAAATGCACGGACATCAATGTCCCCAGCCTTTCTATATCCTCGCTGAGATGGGATTGTTACTGTTGACATTACACTCCATTCCTAAGAATTGTCTCAACTTCATCACGAATCGTTTCTAAATGTTTAACATCTAATAAAGAGATATCTCTTTTCTTTTCATTTAAATCTATTTCATAATCATATTTTGTTATACCAGTAGCATTATATTTATATGCTGTTTCAGTAGCATCAAATGTTGTTTTATCAACCACAACACTTCTTTCCTCAATTATTGTTCCGTCAAACTTAATTCTTTTCTTGGCTGGGATCTTAACGCCAGATTCATCTACAGCTGTTAAAAAGATTCTGTATTCATGTATTGCACTTTGAGCTGCAGAAATTGATCCATATTTTCCAATTATGTAACTTTCAAAATTATCACCAAACAATGGCCAATCAAATACAGCATCCTCTATCTCATTGAAATGCAGAACTAACCACGCATAATTTGAATTGCCATAATATTTTTCAGCAATAGTATCTGGTCTGTCTCCGTCTTGTATTCTATAGTCGTAGAAAACTTCAGTTCTGCTTTTTAATTCAGAATCGATTTTAAATCTACGCAAAATATTTGTGAGTTCAACAGTATTGCCTTGATTTTTTATATCATGCTTTGTAGTTGGAAAATATGAAAAATAATTTGACATTATTGAGAACCTGATGGAGCTATAGAAATACCTGTTGCATTAGGGTCATCCATATCGCTCTTAGTAATAATTTTTATTTCTTGGAAGTTTAGTGTTATTTCTATTGACACTGGTGCACCAGTATCTTCAAAGAACAACGGTAAACCTTGTGCGTTGTAATTAACTTCCATCCCTTTTAAAACAGATTTACCAATACTGTAAAGATTTGATGAGATAGCATCAGCAAAATTTATTTGAAACTCATCAGGATAACTGAACGCAATGTTTCCAGCAAAGTAATCTGGATGCATATGATATTTAAATGTATTAATAATTGTTTTTATCTGATCAGACTCTTGAGGATTTCTGGCAACAAATTTATAAGAGAATGAATGCTCTCTAAATCCAACACCCTTAAATAATACAGCCATATGTGGATTTAATGCCAGCCCTTCTTTCTTGCCTATTGCTTGGGCAGTAGCAGCACCAGTTATGCCTGCAGCCAATGCACCAGCAGCACCGCCAAGACTTCCAGCTGCAGCAGTTGCAGCTGCAGCTGCACCTATGCCTGCTGCTTCTTTCAATGAATCGCCTTCACCCCCAGTCAATTCACTTTTCAGTCCTTGTATTTTTTGTGATATTAAAGCACCAATATCTTTTCCTGCACCTTCAGTATCTAAACCACCAGTTATGAATGCACCAAATTGACCAAGATCAGCATTCTCATAATCAGCACCATATGAAACACCAAGATTAGATGGGACTGGCAATATAATATTTCTTGTTACTGTTGTTGTTGGTGCGACAGAACGATCAGCACGGTCAGTTTCTACAACACTGAATATCATATAATGATCATTGTCAAGAGTAGATGGAAAAATTAATTGATCTTTTATTTTTGGATTATTGAATAGTGGTGCTAATGGACTCTTAACTAAATTGCCAGAAATTTTCTTTTGAATAATCTCATTAAAATTAGCATTAATAGATATACCATTCTTTCCAATTGATATACCAAATGAACCTTTACCTGCAGCACCAGCAAAATCTTCTAGTGCACCTTGTGCTTGTGCTACAACATCTTTGCCTGCTGAAGTTATGACTTGTTTTAGATTAATCTTTGGCATTCTATCTACCTTTATAAATATGCGCAAGTGTAGTGATAACTCTATTTATAAGGCAAAATATGGCTCAATTTTATAAAGGTAAGTATCAATGCAAATTTCCTGAGAAATATAAAGGTGATTCAAGTGACATTACCTATAGATCTTCTTGGGAATTAAATTGCATGTCATACTTTGACAAAAATCCAGATATAATATGGTGGGCTTCAGAGCCTTTTCCTATTGGATATCGTTCTCCGATTGATGGAAGGAAACACAGATACTTCGTTGACTTTGTGATAAAAACAAAAAACAATGAAACAATAATGATTGAAGTCAAACCTCACGCTCAAACCCATGCACCAAAGTCTCAAAAAAGAATGACAAAAAAATATTTAAATGAAGTTAAGACTTGGGGTGTCAATCAAGCTAAGTGGGAAGCAGCAATAGAATACTGTAAAGATAGAAATTGGAAATTTCAGATATTAACTGAAAAAGAATTGTATAAGAAGTCCTAAATAGATATTGTTATAAAGGTCACACAACAAAAAAGGATTAAATCATCGCTTCAATATTTGACGACATGTTACTTCGTGGTGTTCGTTTAGGGCAGATACCTGCACGCACACAAGCTGCAAGAGAATGGTATCGAGACAAAGCACGAAATGTTAGGAGTGCTGCAGCATATCCAGCAAACATACTTTCTGATATGGATAAATCAAAGCGTGTCCTTACTGGTCGTATGTATCATTTCAGATATGATCCAAAAGGAGCAAAGACTCTCCCATACTATGACGCATTTCCATTAATCTTTATGGTTGGACCAGCATCTGGTGGATTTTATGGTATTAATCTACATTACCTTCCACCGCAATTGCGTGCAAAGTTAATGGATGCATTGTATGATATAACAAATAATAAGAGATATGATCAGAGTACAAAGTTGAGAATCTCTTATGATGTACTAAATAGTGCTTCTAAATTTAAGTTTTTTAAACCGACTTTCAAGCATTATCTTTCAAGTCAAGTGAAGTCTGATTTTGTTCAAATAAATTCTACTGAATGGGATACAGCATTATTTTTACCAACTGAAAGATTTAAGAAAGCTAAGAAGTCGAAAGTATTCGCAGATAGCCGAAGGATGTTAAAATAATGGGTTTTAATGTTAATGACATTTCCTCTAGTTTCAGTAAGGCAGGTGTCGCCAAAGCATCACATTTTGACATTTATATTCATGGTAATGGTGAACAAGATGTTGAAAGAGACATGCAATATAGAGCAGATGCTACTGAACTTCCTGGACGGAGCATAACAACTGTAGAACATTCTTTTAACAATTATGGACCAATTAACAAAGTGGCATATGGACAAGCATATGCAGATATTGCTATTTCTTTTGTTTTAAGCGAAGACTTGAGAGAAAAGGAATATTTTGAGATATGGCAAGATTCTATGGTCAACACTGGTGCGTTTAATCCAAGTGGTGTTGCTCGAGAAAGATCTGCTATGAACAGTTACAATGTAAGATATTTTGACAACTATACGAAAACAATAGTTATAAGACAATACGGATCTGCTGGCAATTTAAGATCAATACACACATTGAATGAAGCATACCCAATAATTATAAATCCAATTGCTATGGCTTGGGGTGAAGAATCAATTATGCGCATGAATGTGACATTCGCATATAGAAACTATCAGTGTATATTTAATAAGTCTGATCAGCCAACAAAAGGATTCGGTGGAAGTCTCAGAATAGACCGTGATGGAATTTCAGGTAGTTTGTCACTTCCAGGACTTGGTAATATTAATGCATCAATTAAAAAAGGCAAAGCAAAAATTGACAGTATTAATGCGCAGGTTCGTGGAGTTAAAAACAAAGTTGCAGTGATAAGAAGTTTATTTTAAATTATTCTATATTAGGAGAATATAATGAATTTACCCCAGTTAACATCGCCAGAGTTTGTTACGGAAATACCGTCAACTGGTAAAGAAATAAAATATAGACCTTTTTTGGTCAAAGAAGAAAAGATTCTTCTTATGGCTTTGGAAGGTGGTGATGATAAAGAAATATCAAGAGCTATAATGAATATCCTCTCATCATGTATCATTGATGATGTAGACTTAAATTCTCTAGCAACATTTGATATAGAATATCTTTTTTTGAAACTGAGAGCGAAGTCTGTCGGTGAAGTTATTGAGTTAGTGTTATCACACCCTAAAAAAGACACAGAGTGTGATCATAAAACTGAAGTTCATATCAATATAGATGACATTAAGGTTATTGGTGACATAAGTGATGGTAAGATACAAATAAATGACAGCATAGGTTTAAAATTAAGATATGCTGGGTTGAAAGATATTGATGATGTAAATGGAACAGACACAGATCAATTATACGATGTTGTTGTCAACTGCGTTGAATACATTTATGATACTGAAAATGTATATGATGATTTCACCAAAGACGAGATGTCTGAATGGCTTGGTCAATTGAGCACATCACAATTTAAAAAGATAACTGATTTCTTTGAGAACGCACCAAAATTATCACATGTTGTTGAATGGACATGTCCAAAGTGCGGTAAGAAAGAAAGAATAGTGTTGGAGGGTCTCCAAAGTTTTTTTACATAAGCATGGTACATGACTCATTAGCAAATATGTACCAGCTGAACTTTGCTTTGATACAACATCACAAGTATAGTTTAACTGAACTTGATAATATGATTCCATTTGAAAGAGAAATATATGTAACACTATTGAAGAACCATCTTGATGAAGAGGAAGAAAGAATAAGAAACCAAAAACAATAATAAGAGGTTATAATGTCAGAAGAAGAAAAGGGTCAAGTATTCCATCCAGCAGATACAAATGGTGATGGCAAAGTCAGTGCAGAAGAAGAAGCAATGTACTTAGAGTTTAAACGAAAAGAACTTGAAGATGCAGATGCTATGCGTGATGCACAGCGTAACATGACATGGTTCGCACTTGGTGGATTATTATTATATCCATTCGCTGTAGTAGTTGCTTCTCTTGTCGGTTTGGATCAAGCTCAAAAAACATTAGGTGACATGGCTCCAACATACTTTGTAGCTGTTGCTGGTATTGTAGCTGCATTCTTTGGATCACAAGCACTAGGAACTAAGAAGAAATAGGTTAAATCATGGCTGAAGAAACTAATCTACCAACAATTGCAGGTGATACTCTAAAATCTACGACTGCTGCGAATAGAGCTGCAGCGAAACAATCTAAAGCATTAACCAAACAAATAGCATTTATGAATATAGGTGCTGGGATGTTGAACAATGCAAGCATATCGTTAGACAAATATGCTAAAGGTGAGCAGAGAATGAATCCTTTGAGAAAAATCAAGGATATTTTTCACACATCAGATATGAGACAACAAGCTCTCCAGAAGAAACAACAACAGCAAATTGCAGAAAGATTAGGAATATCACGAGAAGAACTTCTTCACTTACAGAAGAAAAAAGAGCTGACCGAAGCTGAACAAAAAGTTGCTGATGAGTTTAGAGAAAATGCAGCAAAGTATGGGATAAATCTGGAAGGTGTTAAGACCAGCTTTAATGAAATGGGTCAGTTGATTATTACTGATAGCAATAATAAAGCTCTGTCCCTTGAAGAAACTCTCGGTAAAACAAATGCTGCATCACTAAGAGAAATGAAAAGAAATGCAGATGCTGCTGAGGAACAAGCAGGAGATGATAGAGCAAACTCTTTCTTAGCAAAAATTGCTGATGGATTAACTGGCGGTAGACTGAGTGAAATAGAAAACAACAGAGAAAGATCTAGAGCAGAGCAAAAAACAGCAGAAATTTTCAATTCAATGGTTGATGGGTTAGTTGGTATAGAAACAGCATTGAAAGATGGGTTTGGCGATTTACTTGATAAAGCAGCAGAGAAAGGTGGCAAGGGAATTGGCATAGGACTTGGATTACTTGCTGCACCGATTGCATTGAGCGTTGGATTATTACAGGGATTGGCTGAGTCACTTAGTAAGTTAGCTAAGATAGTGAAAACAATGGTTGTCAAACCATTCCAACTACTAGGTCAATTAATACTGAAGATTGGACGGTTTATTGATCCAGTAAACATGGAAAAAGCAGGCAGAGCTATCGGTCGATTTACAACTAAGACCGCTGATATATTTAAGAAATTAACCGCTCCTCTTAAAAATGCTTCAGCTGCATTTAAAGCAGGCTTTGCTGGTTTGAGTGTTTTTAGAACAACGACTGGACAGTTCGGAAGACTTGGATTTTTTGGTAAGGTTGGTTCTGTTCTTGCTACTGCTATTGATAAATTGAAAGGTATTGGTGCAAAAATAAAAGGCTTCTTCCAACCAGTTGGAAGGTTGGGCACATTCTTTCAATCTATCGGCAAAGCATTCACACCGATTGTTAAAACAGTTTCATTTCTCGGAAGAACTATTGGTAAAGCATTCTTACCACTAACGATAATCCTTACTGCATTTGATGGCATAAAGGGAGCAATAGAAGGTTTTAACACTGGTGGAATTATTGGCGGTATCGTGGGTGCTTTCAAAGGAATTGTAGATGGATTGATATATAAACCACTCGATCTCCTCAAAGATTTTGTTAGTTGGATTGCTGGAAAACTTGGGTTTGAACAGTTTTCTGAATTCTTAGATAGTTTTGATATTAGTTTTGATTCGGTTTTTGGTAAAATTGGAGAGATCATCGATAGTATAAAAGAGGGAATATCTGGATTTGTCAGTAGAGCAAAAGATGGATTCTTGAACTTCTTTGGATTTGGTGGTGATGATGATGTTGATGTTGAACCACCTACACTTGATAATGTTAACACTGGTCCAAAGATAACTAGCTCTGCTGATCTACAAGCATTTCTTGACAACATGTCAGAGGGAGATCAAGAGTTTGATGAGAATAATCCTGAGATTGCTGCAGCAAGAGAACAAATGTTTAAGAATCTGGATGCGATGGATGGTGCTGAGATTAATGCTAGATCACAAACAGCTGCATCATCACAAAACATTGTTACAGTAGTTGCACCACAAACATCTAATGTAGTGCAAACATCACAAAACATGAACCAGACTGTAGCTGTCCCAGTTTCTCCAACTCCTAGTGTATCCACTAGAAACTCTGGAAGATCTCGAAGAAGAAACAGATAGATATAAAAAAGGGGACTTTGCAAGTCCCCTGAAAACTTATCCTCTCCACATTCATAGTAGCTATCTCTACAAACGCTTCCCAGTTAGCACGCTGACATTCGTGTTAGGAATGATATATCGCGAGTATACCATTTTAAGTTTTTACTCCTTAGTTATTAGTCTTCTTCAGCTAATTTTTCAAAGAAAGATAAAGAGTCATCTTCATCCGCAGATGCTACAGCTGTCGGCTCTTGTGGAGCTTCCATGACTGGTGCAGCTTTGGGTGCTTCAAACGGTGTGTCATCCATAGCACTTGCTGTTGGAGCAGGTGCACCAGTTAGACCTAACACACGCTTCATCTTTGCTTCTAATTCAGCATAAGACTTGAAGTTCTTGCGATCAAGAAATGCTTGTAAAGAGTATAAACCTTCATACACTTTTTCAAGAGCATCATCATCGCCATCAAGCAATTCACTGGCTGAATCAAACTCAGATTTATCATAGTTGCGATATCCTTCAACTTGACGAATCTTTAATTTAAAGTCAGCACCTTCCCAGAAATCAAATGGGTTGATTGCTTGCTCATCTTCAAAAGCTGGATTCATAGCTTCATTCAGCTTATCAAAGATTTTCTTACCAAACTTATAAAGGAAAACTTTTCCTTCATTAGCAGGGTTTGCTGGATCCTTAACAACCATGATGTTAGCAGTATAAGACAATCGTCTTTTCTGCTTTCGTGCTTGTTCTTTACCAGCATCAGTGCCGTTGTTCCAAAGCTGAGAGTTGAACTCACCAACTGGATCTTTTTCACCGATAGTTGTTAAAGAGTTTTCGATGTACCAACCGCCAGTACCTTGAAAGCCATGATCAAAGATACGAACCCATGGAAGATCTTCGCCTTTTGGCTCTGGTAAAAAACGGATAACAGCATAACCATTACCAGCTTTGTCGACTTCTGGTTTCCAGAAACGATCATCACCTTTAGATTGAGTATTGCTGTTTAGTTTAGAAGACTCGCTGATCAGTTTATCAAGTGAACCGCTACGAGATTTTTTGAGTGTTGCAAATGAACTAGCCATATATTTTTCCTTTGTATTTACGATGTATTTTAATATTGCGTTTTATCCAAGCAATCATAATCTTCCTGATTGTTTAACATTATATAATATAAAGAGGATAATGTCAACCCCTTTATCAGTTTATTTATAAGAAACAAACTAATATATTTTCAGCACAATAGACTTTAATTTCTTATTGTCTATTGGTGAAAATTCTCTTATGAATGGAGTATAATTTTTGATAAGTTTTATTGTCTCATTTAAAACAATATCATCATACTTCTTCCATTGTTGTGTATAGTTAAGTAACTGGTCTAATAGAACCAATGTTTCTAAACTAATTTTATTCTGTGCATAATGGCGATAGAGTATTGGGTGTGATCCGTCTTTCATTACAAACAACTCATCAAATGATTCTTCGACATTATAAAGATAATCTATTTCTTCAGAGAACATGTATGAGAGTGTTTCTATTTTCCTATTCCATTCACCTATCATTCCATAATAGTCAGCACCAAACATATTTCCAATCCATGGCTTAGAGCCAGATGTATAGTGTGCGACCAAAAACTTTAAAAACTTTTTCTGCGAAAACTTCCTAGATGCTTTCTCAAAGAAATACTTATCTTTGCGAGAGATGTATGAAGTTTCATTTGCTCTTACTTGACCATTGTATTTAAAATAATCATAAGAGTCTCTTGTAAAATGTTGCTGTACTGCTAAGTAAGTTTTGTAACAATCAAATCCAGACATATTCGGTTTATCATCTTCCATATTAAAGTGGTAATCTTGCACCTTTTGCTAAGAAGTTTAGATCTTGAGCTTCAACCTCTAACTTACCTTTAATTGTTGTATTGACCAACTTTGCTGCAATCTCAATCTCTAACCCATTTTTCTCACAATACCATATAATAGCATCAAGATATGATATTCTTTTTTCAATAACAGTTTTCTCTATGATAGCTGAAAACTTTGATGTTGACATAACTTCAACCATTATTTCTCCCACCTATAAAAAATGTGATCCTCGATCTCAATCGTTTTAGTTTTAGTTGCAGCCCAATCAGGTAAAACATAATCTGCATGATAGTGGGTAGCTCCCTCTGTGATATCTATTATACTACTATTTGACACATATGTCAACATTAATGTTTTTATTTTGTTAAATGTTTTCCAATCAAAAATGGTATCTGTCTTGCCATCACACCACCAAGAAAACTGACATTTGTTTCTTATGGGGACATTAGAACCATCTCTCCAACTTTTTTTATAAAGGCTCTGTGTAACAACTTCCTTTATTGTATTTGGGAAACGATGATCACCCACTCTATTCAATGTTACTTGAGCAACAGCAATCTGTCCTGCTATACCTTGATTCCTCGCCTCAAAATAAACATTCTTTGCGAGCCATGTAACTTCATGGTCATCAACCTCTTCAGCAGTTACTGATTCTGGATATATTAAAATAAAAAGAAGAATTAAATTCATTAAAAATAAAATAAGAAACATCACAAAATTTTTCATAATTAAACTCACCACCATTCATCATTAGTAATACATTCAATCCACATATGCGCAGAGTTGAAGTCTGAAAAAAATCTCAACTCTGTTTCATCTAAGAAAGGGTGTATAGCAAATACCATAACTTGATCTTGTCCGAGTGTTGATATTTTTATACCCCAACCATTGACAATGAGCATATCAAAAGAGCGAAATGAATCGCTTTCTATTCGTTTTTGATCATCCCATTTACTCAATATTATCATACCTCTATTGATTCTTTATATTTGGCTATTGTCTGAATACACTCACCGATATAGTTGTCTCTCTTTTCGATGAACACTTGCGGTTTTGGTTCATTCTCAACCGCAATGACAATAACAATTTGATCAACAGGTATCTTCGTTCTTTCTTCAAACATAACACAGTATGCTGAAGCCTGCTGGAAATAATTTCCGATGTATTCTTTTTTCTTTAACTTCGATGCGGTCTTGTAGTCAATGATTGACAACCGACCATTAAACTCTGCTACACAGTCAACACGACCAGCAATACCCAGATAGTCTGAGTACAAAGGACACTCTTGAGCGTATACTAATCCGATCGATTCATCAAGAACCGATTTGACTGATTTGAACATTGCTTTTTCATGTGGAAGAAATTTAGTCATGTCAAGCTCATTGTTGACATAGTCTTCACACATCTGGTGAACATTAGTTCCTCGTCTTGCTGCTTGTGTGGAGATGCGGTTGGCTTCATCCTCGCCAACACGCTGTCTCCAAGCAGCAATTGCTTCTTTTGACAGAACACTTAGGACTGTCGTGATACTTGGATATGAACCTTTTGGTGTCACATAATGACGCTTACCATTAATTGTTTCAGTATCAAGCTCAGTAAAATCTATCTTTTTATGTTCAAACATCATGTAAATCTCTCACCGTTAATATCTAATTTTAGCTCATATATCAAAAAAAGCAAAGCAACTATTTGTCTATTTAGCTATATACTCCCATTTCATAGCATGTTTCGAGATACTCTCGAACAAAATCGGATCGAACGATATCTTGTGGTCCAAAGTCAATGCTCTGAAAAGACTCCATCTTTGATAGTATCTTTGTAAACTTAGAGCAACCTGATTCGGTGCTGTATCGTTCGCTTGTTAAATCGTCTTGCTTGCCATCACCTGAGAATATAATTCTTGAGTTTTCACCCACTCTAGTGATAACAGTATTTAATTCCCCCCATGAAAGATTCTGGAATTCATCAACAATTACAATCGCATCATCCCATGTTTGACCACGAATAAATGATGTTGTTGTGAATACTATTTTTTGTTTTTGTTTTAAGATTTGATATGCGTCACCTCTACCAAACAGATCGCTGAAGATTGCTTCGTATGGTGCTTCGTAGACTTTTGTTTTCTCTTGAATGGATCCTGGAAGGAAACCCATGTCACGAGAAGGGACTACACTCCTCACTATCACTAGCTGTTGTTTTTGGTCTACTTTATGGATGATGTCACGGATAGCCAGATAACATGATAAGAATGTCTTACCAGTCCCAGCACAGCCATGTAAGACTGCATTGTAACCGCTATTGTATGCTGTAAAAACATCTCGCTGTGTTTCTGTTAATGGTTGGATATCGTGAAGTGTTAGACCTGAATGCTGTCTGTTTCTTGTTCCACGATTAGCTTTTTTCTCCTTCTTCTTTTGCCGTTTGTTTACATAATAATCAAAGTCTGATATATTTTCTTCGTATGCAAAAGTGGATGACATAGAGTCTCCTGTTGGTTGTGGGTTGATGTTATCATTTTTTCTTACTTGCCTTTGCTTCTGCCAATGTTGCTTCAGCGTTGTCAAGATCTGAAAAGTTATATCGACCACTCTTACGAAAGCCTGCCTTTTCTGCAGCTTCGTTTACCTTTGCGGTTTTTGTTGATCTACCACCTACTTTATCTGCTAGTGCAGAACTGGGATGAGCCTCAGCGATGCGAGAAAGATTATCTTTCCACCCTGAGTCTTGATTAGAGTCAAAATTAATACCTGACACCATGCTTGGTGCACGTGTTATAATTTGTTTGAGCTGGGGATTGTCTTTTAAAAAGACTTCTTTCTGTGATATGGATAATAATAAAGTGACTTGCTCTTTTGTCTCTTTATCTTCAAAATCATATAATGGCATAATAATAACTCCAATAAACTCATATTCTAAATGTATTTATGCGCAGTAAATATTTCACTATTGTGTGTATCAACATTATAATAAAAAAAGGGAGACAAATGTCTCCCCCTTTATCTACAACTTAAAATTAGAAGTTGAATTTTACTTCAGTTTCAAGTGTGTGTGACCAATCATCAACATTGGTGCTTTCAATAACACCTTTGATTTGGAACCCACCAACATTAACGATGTAACCAGCTTCAGCTGATTCGCCAGTGTTGAAATCCAAACCATCACCAAACTTACCGTATTCTACATACGCTTTGCCATCTAATAAAGTAGTACCGAGACGAAGTGTACCAACGGTGTCGTCAAATGATCCAAGAGAATCGAATTTATCAAACGCTACATCATTTTCATAAACAACATAAGCTCCCGCAGACGCAGTAGAGGCAGCAAATAAAGCAACTAATGCGATCAAAGTAGTTTTTAAATTATTCATATTTCTTTCCTGTTTTAGTTTAATTGAACACACTTAGATGTAACCAAAGTGCGAATATTGTCTCCATTAATGGAACCAATTTGGTTGACTACGCTTTGTCCATCTAGCGAAGTCTTTTTTCTCGTTTATATAATAAGAACGATAAGCCTCAATGGGATCACTGTCCTTACAATATTCTGGCATACACTGTGGTAATTGTGTAAGACCTTTATCTTCAATATTCTCTGGTGGCATTTTTAATATACCACGCAATTTACGAGCAGTCTCATGAACCTTTCCATAACGGTGAGTGTATTCATCGCACAATGAAACAAATAAATCATAGTGCCACTCATAGTTCTGTCTTGACTCTCTAGTCCACACAGTACACGGATGGTTCATATGCACTGCTTTATATAAGACAAAGTCCATATATGAATTAGAAAGAATGTATTGCGTTTGCTTCCTTCCACTTGGACTTTTACCAACCACCTCTGTACCATCTATCATTCGATGTGCCGTTGATAACATCTGAGCGGACTCAAGTATCATCTTCACCACATGTTTATCGCAATGGTGTATTGCTGCGATATCTGGTTCATTATGTAAAAAGAATATGTTCATAATATATAGTAGATTATGCCTTAAAATAGACTACAAAACAACCGCAATTAATTGCGGCAAATAGTTGGTTGACTATGGTCTTTCATACCATTCTTTTCTGAAGGGAGGATTTTTCTTAGACTCCTTTTTCTTATCAATATGAGTTGAGGGTTTATGGAACTTATCCATATTCTTTTTAACAGGATCTTTTTTTCCGAAGATATTATCCCAGTTTGCATCAATCTTTGATTGATCCTCTGGTCTTCGTTTGCTACCTTTACCAGCCATTATTTCTCCTAGCCTTTTAAAGACCTTGACAGTTCGGTGAATCCACCAACATAGGTTTTTTTACGAACTCTTTCATTCTCAAACCTTTCATCATGTTGCTCAATGAAGATTTGTGGCACAGTTCTAAATTGATGACCAGCAATATTCATGAGCTCAGTTTGTTTATCACCACTCACATCAGCGAGATCAAAGTATTTAAACTCTAAATCTCTTGCTTCAAGTAATGCTTTGGCTTGAGTGCAATATCCGCATGAGGCACTTCCATATATTTCGTAAATCATTTATTTCTCCAAACTCTTTTGAATTAATTTTAACATGTTATTCATGCCATTTGACATCTGAATAGTTTTGATAACTTGAGCACGAGCAGGTGTGCGTAGTTGGAGAAGGACATCTTTAATCTTCTGTGCTTCCCGAGCAGTAACTGTAATGGTAACACCATCGTCAGTGATCACTGTATTAACAGCTCTAAATCGTTTCTTGTCGACGACTTCAGATGCGGATGATGAGTCCAATATCTTGCCAAGTTGATCCCACATGGAGACATTAACAAATTCGTTATCAAAGTCATCACCAAAATGTAATTTACCATCTATCATATATCCATCCCTTAAATATAAAGTTCATTGTGAAATAAATAATCCCACACTGGCAGATTTGTAGCCAATGTGAAAAGTGCTAATATAATAAAGATTTCAACAAGCTCATCTCTATTCATATTAATAACCACTTGTCATATGAATATAATGTTCACCAGTTTCTTCAAGAGGCTCACCGCAAATACACATATCAGCAGTTTCACTGATATACTGCTCACGCTCAAAGTATGCAATGTCAGCATCAGTTGTATAAGGGCAAGTGTTTTCTTGAATAGCTTTATCTATTCTAGCTTGTAATACTTTATCCATTATTGTAACTCCGAAAGTAATTCATCAAAAATTCGTTTTTTCTCAGTGCGCAGTCTCTCACCAAAATTTAATAAACTCTCATCATCAGGAGAGATATGGTAACAGTTCTCAATTAGATCAAGAACATCATCTATTGTATTAGCATAATGGCTTTCATTTCCAACAACAATACGCCAATGAGTAGTTCTAAAATTTAATGATTCACTATTATCAAGTGTCTCAACATGTGACACAATCACCTCATCATTGTATCTCATATTAAAGTGTGACACAGTTTCAAGATAAGAAGTTGAATCAGAACCAAAGTGTGTTTTATACGGCATCTTTTCTCCTTAAATTTTTGATGGGTGTAGTCCAAAACCTTCAGAATCATCTATAGTTGCTTGATAAAAGATAATGTCAAAGATTTTATTCTCAATCTTATCAAATATCTCTCTCGCAAATTTCTCAGCTTCAGCATCATCTAGATTTGATACAGCTTCTCTCAAATTAAGACTACTGAGGAAGTCCATATAATGAGCCTCACCATGCTTATCCCAATCATAATCCCAAAGACTTTTAAGAAGGATTTTAGACTGTCTAAGGTTAATGTTCTCAAACGGAAAATCAGCATGACGGTCAAAGTTGAAAGAAGGATCATCACGATACCTTCTTTGAAAATCACTTTGACCAAAAATAAATTCTCTCAATGGAGTATAATAACTGACCATCAAACTCTCCTATAGATAAAGTGGACCAGTCCAATTAACATCATATTCTTCAAAGATATTACCACGAGCTTTGTTTTTAGCAGGAGCATTCCAACTTGCAGCTTTTAAAATATCACCTTTCTTAAATTTGTCGCCATCTTCTTTGACCACAAAACCCCAAACACTATTGTCAGAAATAAGTTTGACATATTTCTTACCGCGAGTATTCACAACAAGACTCTCATCAAACTCTTTGAATCTTTCTGAGAAGTATTCATCATTTAAGAATTCGCTACGATCACGCTGATCACACCACTTCTTATAATCAGCAACAGCGAGTTGACGCATAATTTCAATAGACTCATCAAAATTATCATTAGCGGGAATATTTTTAAAATAACGAGTAACCATAATATAACTCCGAATTAAATTTTATTACTTATTACCAATACAATCAATATGGTCAGCAACTTTCTGCTCAAGATCAGAATTTTCAGCAATAATCATTTCAAGAAATGAAGAAAGATAACCAATGTCATAATTTGAATCACAATAATCTGGTCGTGAATCACGAACTCTTTTTTTGAATTCATTCATTAGACTTCTAGCACGGATATAACTTTCGTTGGTGGAATTACTCATAGGATTATCTCTCTCTCATTAGTTTACAAGAGAATTCTACCCCATAAATCAGGTTTCGACAACACTTTTTTTAATTAAAAAACGGTAATTTTACACATTTTTACTAAATAGTGCGTTTTTTATACGATTTTAACCCCATAGACTTCCTCGAATAGCTCCGCATCGACTTTAGTGTTGGCAATCGGATATCCTTTGATATTCAGTGAAGTATTCAGCAACATAGGAATCCCAGTCTTTTCATGATATTTGGTGAGTAATCTCCACAAACCATCATGCTGTTCTTTAGTGACTGTCTGAACTCGGCTTGTTCCATCATAATGAGTTATGGCTGGAAACTTTTCTGGGTCTTTTGCCATCACAACATATTGCATATATGGACTTTCAAATCCTTCATCAACATGAAAGTAATTATGAACTTCTGACTGAAGTATCACTGGAGCAAATGGTCTAAACTCTTGTCTTTTTTTAATCTTGTTCACAAGTTCTTTCATTTCCTTTCCAGTCGGATCAGCAAGTAGACTTCTGTTTCCTAATGCTCTTGGACCAAACTCAGCACGACCATTAGCAATACCGACAATTTTATTTCTAATCAATTCATCAATAGCTTCGTCAACTGGGTATTCTCCATCAATGTTCTTTCCGAGATATGGATTATTCCACTCTAACATCTTTTTTTCTTTTGAGGCGATAGCTCCAATCGAACTACCAGCATCGCTTGGGTTGGGCATTATCCAAACATTGTCGAATAGTTTTTTTGCGTGTCTGTTGGCTAAACAATTTAAAGCACACCCACCCATAATTACAAGATTGTCTTCGCCAGTTAATTCTTTTGTTTTGTATAACAGCTTAATAAATTCTTCTTCATATATCTGCTGAGCAGAGCTTGCCAAATCAAAGTGATCTGCATCAGGCAATAGGTTCTTACATCCTTGATGAAAATTATATCCACACTCTAAAAGTTTTCTCATCTCATTAACATATAATGGTTTGCCATACGCAGACATTCCCATAAGAATGTATTCATCTTCATTCGGTTTCAACCCAACACGCGAAGTGATTGCCGTATAGAATAAACCTAATGAATGTGGGTATCTTTTTTTGTATAAAGTTTTATTTGTTATATTGCCAGATATGTTAGAAAAAGAACTAATAGATGTGGTTGTAAACTCACCGACAGCATCAATAACAAGAGCAGCAGACTTGTTGAATGTAGAAGTAGCAAACCCAGCAAAAGCATGACTCTCATGATGATTCCCTATTATTATCTTTCCACTAATATTGTATTTCTTCAGATACTTCTTTGGTGATGACCAAATGTTAGATTGTCCAGCGATTAGTTTACGCAACGCTTTTTTGTGAGGGTTTTCATACCAGTATATTGTATCTGGTTCACCAAACTCTAACGCATCATTAATCAGAGATTGACATAAGTCTGGATCATTCTTAACACCACTATATCTTTCGCTATTGCTGGCAAAAAGAATATTATTGTCTTTAACAACAGCAAGAGAAGCATCGTGTGTTCCAGCCGAAACACCCCATTTAATCATATGTGTACGGATCTTTTTTATCACGCATCTTTTTTTTGAATTCTCTATTGGCTTTCCACAACTGATATTTTTCTTTAATCCAACCAATCATTTTTAATAAAATCCTCTTTTATTATTTCTGCCCATTTCTTATGAAACTTACCATTAGCATGAAGACAATCTCTTGATGTTCCAAAAACATTGTTGGGTGTAGGAATTTCAGTTGCCCACTCATTAAGGTTCCAGAATTTAGGAGCATACTCTAAATGGCGAATGTCTCTACACATCACTCTACATGCTCTCTTCAACTCATCACTCTGGCGTGTTGTATTGTGTTCTTCTAACCACTCTGGTGCTGCATCTCCTGATGTATATACAGTTGGCGACTTAGTTAATATCCTTTTTGCTTTGAGTTTTTTTACACTAAAACTCCAAGACTCTAACAAAGGCTGTGCACCTGGAGTTCCATGCGACCTCCAAGCCCAATGAGAAATTATATGATTGTTAAATGTCATTATTCTTGACGGTGCTGACCACATATTAATAACAGCATATGGTTTAAAATTTTCTATCAACCTTACCGTATTATATGTAATAAACATATTAGATGAACCAGCAACAGAAATGTTCACTACTGGTCGATTTATTTCTTTTTCTAGTACTGAACATACTACTTGTTCAATCGGCAATCCCAAACCCATTGTATTAGAATCACCTAAAATGACAACAGCATTATCCCAATCAACTTCATTAAATTCTTTTGTCCTATATCCGTCACTGTTTAAGACATAAGATATATCAACATCTTTCCATCTCCTTGACCACCAGTTCTCTTTAAAGTTCTTTTCATAATTTTCTTTATTGTCGCATCCCAAAAACCTATTATCATTTTTTTGATTCAGAGCATTTCCAGTTAAAAACATTATTATTTACTCGCAAGCATGTATAAACCTATATTGGCAAAGGCATAGCCGATATATGTTAATAACATTGGAATGTTTGAAAATTTGATCCATTGCTCCATTCCGACATAGAGATAGATCATACCTGTGACAGCTATCAACCACGCACTCATAATATAATACCTATTTTAAGTTTGAATAATAAGAAGCTATATTCGCGATGTCACCGTCTGATAAATCTTTTACATATAAAGACATCATAGGGTTATTTCGTATTCCATCACGATACTGTTTAAGGGCAGACACTAGATACATTTCTTTCTGTCCCGCAAGGTTGGGAAAAAAAGGACTATTACTAATGCCATAAGTACCATGACAACCACCGCAAGCAGAAGATCGATCTTTGCCTGCTTCTGGATCACCTGCTGTGGCGAATGATGCTAGAAATAATAAAAACACTATCGAAAGTTTATTCATAATATAATTCCTATAAACATTTTTTATATATCTGATGGTCTAGAAATGTTTCCATCTTTATCAACTTTAATGTACCCAATCTTTTCAAGATGAGAAAGTATTGTATCAATCCCATCACTCGCACCAGAATCAAAACCTGCTTTGAATGAGAAGTAACAACAAGCACATATACTCATCATGTATAATATCATTTGTTCAGTTGACATTTTTTATTCCTCTTTTAGTTTAGAAAGAAATGTATCTACTGACATACCAAAAATATTTTTACCATTGACATTCATTAGCTCTTCGCGTGGAACATCAGGAACTACCATTACAAATTGCACATCAGGGTTTTGTTTAGCAAACCATTCTAGGTATGCGACTCTATAGAAATTATCTGCCTCATTTGACTTTGTTTCAGCACCATAATTTTTAGTATCTTTAAAAACATTATCAACTGATTTTTCACCTATCAATAAAAAGTCAAACCCTAAACAATATAAAACATTACAGTGGTTTCTTATAGCTTCGAGCATAGCATTCATGCCAGCGTTTGATCTTCTGCGTTGATTATTATATTCAGCAGACTCCCAACGCTCATCTTCTGGTGGGATGATGAGATGTGTATCACCAAGATCTGCATCTTGGAGTTCTTTGATCATACCATCATCAATAGCAACTAGAAAGTCTGCTTTGTTCCATTCACGATATAAAGCATTACATCCATACACTGTTGATGTATGGACAAGATCATCTAGATTAATTGCCTTTCGGCTTGGTCCATTACCTATTACGAATGCTATTTTTTTCTTCATATTCTAAATCATCCCAATCTTCGTTCTCAACCGCATGCTCAAGCTCAACTTTATAGTTGTGTCTTGATTCTTTTTTCAAACGCTTTTTACGAGAAAAATCCTCATTTTCTTCGGTGTATTGTTTATAACGCTTAATGTTCTTAGCCATAGTAGACTCTTATCTTCTTTTCACCAGTTTTTAGATATGGTTGGGAATGCTTCCGCAACCAGCTTCCTTGTCAGACCTCTGTATGGAAGTCTGCGATCTTTCATACCCAAAAGAACTTTAGCATCATTTGGGTCAACAACTTCTAGCATTTCAATAAACAACTTCTCTCTACGAGCAGAAGAGATATTTTTCTGTGTTTCAGTTGGTCCATCTACAAACAAATAAAACTTGCGAACTTCAGAAACAAGTCGCCCTTCTTGATCTGCACCAGCTGGTAGTGGTGTGTATGGTGGAACGCCAGCAGGCAACATCCACTTAACATTTGGATCATATGTGTATCCTAAAACTGCTTTTAATGCAGCACATGAATGCTCTCGCAATATAGCAACTTTTTCTTTTTTTGTTTGTGCCTTTTCTACCAAAACAAAAACATCATGGAATGTTTGAAACCTTTTCAATGGCATTAGTAAATCCTCAATCAATTAAAATGTACTTCTATTTAGTAGATTAGCAATTAAAACTCGCTAATATGCTCAACAAGATTTTTTAATTTATATTTTATGAAATAATTTAATAAACCTCGTTTTTGAGGAACTTCATAATTATCAAAAGTTTCAATAATCTTTTTAACTATCTCTTCTGGTATCTGATCTAGATCAACCAACTGTTCATTTCTTCGATAGTTTCTTAGCATTGTATCATTACAGAACTGCTCAGGCTCTTTGTCAACCCAATCATCTATTTTCTTTGATTGAATTGGCTTTTGTCTTTCACCTGTAATTATACAGCTGTCATTAGATAAGAAGTTTGGTATACCATCACCACGATCTCCACGCATAATATGCTCACGCAAGAAGCGTCTTGGATCAGGAACACGGATCCACTTCTTCAAGACTGGACTATACTGATCAACATTAGTATACTTCTGGAGTTGTCCAAAGTCTTTATCGCCAGACAATACAAGGATTCGTTCAGTGCTTTCGTTGTTTAACCAAGAGCCAGAGCGAGTAGCCAATACACCGATAATGTCATCAGCTTCAGCACGCTCTACCTGAACAACACGATATGGAAAATATTCTTTTAATTCCTCACGAATACGATTAAGTGATTCAAATACCATAACCCAATCGATTGATGACTTCTCGCGATCTTTCTTGCGATGTCCTTTGTAATAAGGGAATACATCTTTTCGCCAGTAATTTCTGTCATCACAACAGATAACTAACTCACCATATTCAGCACTAAATTTATTTTTATATGCTCTTATGCTATTCAATACCATATGACGAACAAGACCTTCTTCAAAGTTTTGTCCACTTACACCCAACTGTTTCATCATGTTGGATATCATTACTTGATTTAAATCTAATAAAATCATTTTTAACTCACTTCTTCATTTGTTTCTACTTCCAGATCTGTTTCTATCCAGACAGTAGCACCGCAGGAAAGTGGCTTCTTTGGTTGACTCACCAACCGAGCAACCACAGTTCCATCAGGCAGTTTTATATCGGCAGTATAACACTTCCGATTTTGTTTGTAGTCTTTGACCGTTAATGGTGGTCGAAGATCTTCGGGATTCTTTTTGTTATGTCTAACATTATGTTGATTTACATGCAGGCGAGTTTTCATTTTTTCACCTCTTTTTCTGACACGACATTCTGAGACTCTGCGACTGCTGCAGCACCAATAACTGTTGCGACTGTGATAGATACAAACACAAGATATAATCCAAAACCAATGAACAACAAATAAGATTTCATTTTTTCACTCATTATTCTTCTTCCTCATCTCTTTTATATTTTGACATTACATCTGCAGCATCTTCAACAGAGGATGGCAATTCAATACCTTTCTCAACATCAACCATCCATGTTGCTTTAATACTCTCATCACTAAACCATTCAATGTCTAACATTTTGTCAGCTATTTCTTGGAACATGTGGACATCACCGCGACTTCGATATATCATAGAGCGAACAGCTTCAGAGGTGAAAACAAAATCTCTAGAAAACTCTACGCTATCGTCTGCTATATCAGAATCGATCAAGTCATCGAGGAGACTGTTGATCCATCTCTCAACAATCTCCTCAGTTTCCTCGCAATAAGCGTCATACTTTTCTTGTATGACATTCTTTCTTTTTTCCTTTAGCTTCTTGGAAAAATCTATTACATCGCTCATCCAAAAAATTCCTCTAGGTTTGATAATCCAGCTGCAATTGGTTGCGACACTTTTGGACTTTCTGGAGCTTTAATATCAGAAATATTCATGCCTTCTGGAACTCCGCCTTGATCTTCAGGCACACCCCAGACATATCCAATATCTGGATAAAATGTTCCATATGTTCTTTTAATATTGCCATCTGAATCATAGGCAGGTGTTAAACAAACAGAACGCATTTTATTTTGTCCTTCCTGTCCCCAAAATAAATCACACCACTCACCACTTTCGAGATAGCGTTGCATATTCCTCACATATCCTTCAGCACGAAGCTGTTTAGCCAATGCACCTTTTACTCCAGCTCTATGATTTTTTCTCTCAATGGCTGCAAGTTCTCTATGATGCTTGATCCAATTCTTCACTTTACTCATATGTAAAGCATCATCTTCAGGCAACTCAAGAACAGATTTTGCTATGTTCTTATATGTTGGCGGATTTTCACGCATACGCTTTTCCCTTGCCTTTGCTAGTCGCTCAACGGCTGCAGCTTTTTGCTCTTCAGACATAGGCTTTCTTCGTTTGCGAATCTTTTTACGAACATACTTCTCAGGCTCTTTACTCATAATATATCTCTCTCAATATGAATGTTTTAAAATTATACTACATTACTATATAGGTGTCAACCACTATTTTCCAATATGTTTTAGGTCAGAATTAGGCACTACTTGATATGCCCCTTTATTATAAGCTATTGATACTGTGTAATTTTTTGATACTTCTTGTCTAAATGAAGTATCGAGAACAGCTCCTGATTGTGCTGGAGTGAGTGGAGCAGACGGTATGTCTGCTTGTGACTGATAGTTTGGGTGAAGTGATCTGGGTTGCATTTCCTTAAATTCAGGCTTATAGCGTCTTGCCTTTTTCAATGCTTTGGTCTTTCTCTTTCTCCCAGACATATCGTAACGAAGTGAACCTGCTGTTGTACCTTTCATAATATAGACTCTCACAGTTAAGGATAGATGGCACATCCTTGTACCTGACAGACCTCTGCTGTCTTATCTTCATCCTGAAAATTGTACTACATTACTGGGCTGAAGTCAACCCTTTTAGAAAGTGTTCCCATTCATGTCTACGGTAATCCCATGAATAAAGATTATCAGTGTAACTCTTAGCCTGATTTATTCTAGGTAAATGAGCACCCTCTTTGCAGTATAGAATTGAATTATGTAATTGATTAATGAAGACTGCTGCATGTTGATTTGGATCTTCATGATACTGATACATATTAGCAAACCCAGCAGTTGTTTCATATAAAGCTGCATGGTTTGGACAAACAACATCAACACCTGCACTCATTGCTTCCATTACTGCGATACATGATGTTTCTTGCCATATATTGGGATAAGCAAATATGTGTGCTTTTTCTAAGGCATCACGAACAATATTGTTCGGTTGATACCCATGATATGTCATCTGTGGGTGCTGTTCTATTTTATTAAACAGTGGCTTGTATGGTATGTCTCTTTGTCCCCAACCATATGCATTGAATGATGAGTATACATCTAGATGAATAAGATCACCATGTATTCTAGCCAACTCCTCAAAGCAAGGAACTAACAACTCAAGACCACGATGTGGTGTTGTGTGATAGATTAAATTAATTCGTTCATTCGGATTTGGTTTAGGCTCTTTTGGATTAATTGGATCAATCGCATTTCGCATAATATATGCTTCAGAGTATGGTACACCCAAAGCTAAATGGTATGTCTGGAACTGTTGATTGCTAACAAAAACTAATTTGGCAAACTTAGCTCTTTCTTTTGGATCTTTTAAAAACTCGACTTCAGGGTCGCTCCAAAGGTCATGAAGAACAAGTATGTTCTTTTTATCTTTTGATAACTCACGAACTCTAGAGTGAATTATATTGAACTGATCATCAAGACCAAGATCTGAAACAATAGCTGATATTCTTTCAGCCATCATTTCAGTGCCACCTTTTGCATCAGCATATGTTCCATCTGAACTTGGACCAACTGCTGAGAGATCAATCTTTTCTGATTCTTTGATATTGACCAAAGATTTATGTCCTGCTCTAGTTTTAGCGACCACTTATGATGCCTTTTCTACAGACTTGATTTTGTCCATACAAAACGCACGCCATCCTTCAGCATTAGTGTCCCAAACAGACAAAGATGTTTCAGACTCTTTCCAATACTTCTCGGCATTTTCTTTCGGAGCAGGTAATATATCAGACTTCAGAGTACAAGTCATTATACGCTCTTCACCGTTCTTTTTATCGAATGTGACTTTAAGGATATTTTCTTTTAAAAGGTCACGCAACTCATTGCGATTAAATTTATTATATATCATACAATACCTCATAATTTAAGACTCACTTGGTGGGATGAATGTTACTTCATTTGTTTTGGAATCGGTAATTTTTCTGGAACCATCATTATACCAAACTTCAATTTTACCGTTTTGGGCATGTATACAATAACACTGCTTGTTCCACTCTTCTTCAGATATTTCTTTTCTTCGTGCTTCAACAAGATCAGTATATTGTGTCATGATGGCTCCATAATATAATTAGTGGTTCTTCAGTAGCATTACCCAACTTTTGGTCGAGCATCACCGTTGTAGTGATCGAATGCTCTACTTTCCAAGACTTCCCCATTGCCTTTTTAATTGTTGCTGTTAGTGGTCGTGATCACCGTCACAAACATGCTCATCATCACCTCTGAAGATGACTACAGCAGTCCACAATAAAACAACAGCAGTTATAACCTGAACATAATCAAATGTGATAGCTCCAGTCATCAAGGCAAATACTGCAACAGCACCTGCGATAATTGAAAGAGCTTTCGCTTTAATATAATCAATAACACCCGACATAATATACTCCAGTTAATTGTAAGAAATTATACAACATTATTGAGGGAATGTCAACCCTTTTCAGAATAAACTTCTTGGATTTCTTTGATTAAAATAAGCAACTCCTCTAGGACTTCCTTATCTTCATCAGTAGAAGTATCTGCTTCAATCTCGATTTTAACTTTCATAACTCTCTATTCTACAATAATTAGGCGACAATGTCAACTAAAATATAGCTTTTTTTGGTAAATAATTGGCTTTTTACCATTGATGTATAACTCCAGCGATAATAAAGAAACAGGTAACGAAATTGACTAGGACTACAATACTGCGTATCATTGCAATCTGATCAGCCTCTCGGTCTGTTGTTCCAACCTTTTCTCCAAGCGACTTAGCCCAAAGTCTCCAATATCTATTACGCTTAGACATCGCTATAGAATAGCCTTGATATCCTCAGCAGGAACGATGTTCAGTTTCATACCATCGACTGTAATTGGAATAGAGTTGTTCCAGCTCAAATACACAACATCATCTGGTCTGATTCCACTAGCGTGTGGTCCAACAGCAATTACCGTTGCTGGCTTAGATGAGCGATCATCATCAGCTTTTGATGTTAAGATAATACCACCTTCAGTTACATTAGTCTCTTCTTCTTCTTGGAGAAGAACCAATATACTATCATTTAACATTCTCATTATATATTTCCTTTAATATTTTACTTTATCATTTTGTGTCACAGTTACAAAGTGCTTGCGAATAGTAGCAAGTTGATCTTCATAGTGAGTTATCTTATCAATCTCAGTCTGTACTGTTTCCAGAATGTCAGAGTGTTCACCAACACCCACAGGATTATTAAGATAGACTTCAACATTCATTTTGTGTTTAGCAATATTACCTTCGGCATTTGCCACTAATGCTTCAATGATTCTTGTTTTCATGATTATACTTGCCTCCCTCCTCTGTTTGTGGACAACAATAATCCATAACTTTTTTTCTCGTCTACATATCTCTTATCTTCAGATTTTAACCACATTGATGAATTATCATCAGGCACAACATTCATCATTGAATTATCAAAAAATATGTTATCACCTTTATGTAGGTTATCAACATCATTCACAAAAGATTGAAAATATCTATCACCGCCATTCCCTGCCATCACATAACCTACAAAAAATCTATTCAAATGCGGTTGAAATATTTTACTCGCATATAAAATATCTTTACTAACGACACCATCCTTTTTATAGAAGCAACAGTGAGTTTTAGGATATTTAAAATCTTTATTTATCAAAGTTTGGATATCGACCATTAAAATTGGATGCCCATATGATAACAAACAGTTTAATGCTCTAATCTTAACTACATAAGGATCGTCTGTTGTGGTTTCTCTAGTCACAGAAAAATGACTTCCGCCTTGCCCCATCAAACGATATATTCCTTGAGTGCATCTTGATGTTGGGTTGATGATGTGTAAGTGCACATCAACTTTACTTCTATAAGCTGATCTGACAAATGCTGCGCCATGAGCAATAAATTCTGCTGCATCACATACAGCAAATGTGACTGGACTTTCTGGTGGTGCACCTTCCCAAGTTGGTAACATATTATTTTCCTATAATTCCATAATGATAATTTTGTTTGCTAGGTATATAGTCATTTACCTTATATCCATTTCTTTCTGCTTCTTCTACCATATCCCAAAACAACTTTGACAGCTCAGGTTTTGGATGTTTCTGCGGTGTTCCTGTAAACCACTTTGGTTTCCATGGTTGTGTTGGCATGTGGGTGTAGTGTAACTGCTTGAATGGTTCTACATCACCATCATGACTATTCCATGCAGGATCTAGATCACCAACTGTGCCGTTACGAACAAAGTTATCAATGAATTGGTGGTGGGCTGTCTCAACACCTTTCCATTCTTCCTTGAGGGGCATGTTACCTTTAAACTTGGCACAATCAAATAACATAACACAAAACTCTTTACCACCAAATCTCTTACCATCACGAGCCAACAACCATTTGTCTTCAGGTATTTCCATATCAAACAATTCACCTATGTCATGAAAGTTTAGCATATCACAATCAGTGTATATTGCTCGACCTTCAAAGTTGCAATATTCAGGTATTGCCCAACGGAATCCTGAGAATGGTGTTGACCATCTAAAGTCATTGAATCCACGCCAAAAAGATTTTTCTTCTTTTGTCTGTCGCATCCAAACAATCTCAACATCACGATCAGTATTCTTGCGCAGAGTGTACTCATATGCCATTTCAATTAAAGCATCTTCTCCATTAGAAGATGAACCAATAAATATTTTCACTTTTTCACTCATTGTATTTCCTCATAATATTTTTTTATCCAAGGATATTTGATAGAATAATCTTTAAGAGATGGGTCTCGTGGTCCAGGACACATAACAATCTTACAACCTTTCGGCAGATCAATGCGACCTTGTTCATCAAAGTCTTGACGCAAATCCCAGATTCCTGGACCAAGTGAACCTTGTTGCCAGCACGCCAACTCTTCAAAGTTGCCGATTATAGCATTTGTTATCCCTTGATCTGTTCCTGCTCCTTTACGATTATCTATAAACTTTTCTGGCTCACTATCGAATGCTTTCCATAAAGGATCAAAAGCGTCTGTATTAAGGAAGAACATTCCATTGTTCATTCTCCAACCTCTACCATCACCACCTCTCATCTTATAGTAAATAAATGGTTGGCTGATATCAAACAATGATGTTATATTATCTGTTATGACCATATCCAAATCCATAGAAACAAATGGAGCATGAGCATCGCAAAACTCTTTACTAAACATAAACAGTCTGTGGTAACAACCACCTCTATGGAAATGTTTTGTGAATGTTGGAAATAGTGGTCTTTGTTCTATTTCAGAAGGCAATCCATCTAATATTTCATCTGTATAAAACACATATTTAAACTCACCGCTTATCCATTTATTACACATATTGAAATGTCTGATTACATGCTCTTTGCCATAACATATAATGTCTTGTGATGGTATTGTCTCACCACTACTCTGCTTGTTCCACTTCATTGCGATTATTGTTAACATCTTGATCTCATATCGTTAAAACGATTTACATAGTAATTTTTTCTAGAAACATATTTTGGGTTGTCATACTTTCTTGGACCTTTACCTGTCCAAATACATGTCCCTTCTTCAAACTCCCAGTCCATAAACTGATTATCAAACTTAGTTATAAAATTTTCTGGCACTTGATTAAATATGTGTGATAAAGCTATTTGATCTACAAACCACCTCAGTTGCATACCACCAATTGTTTGTTGTATTGCTTGTGCTACATTTAAAGCATCGCTGGTCAAGTATACTGCTCCAGCTGCAACTTTCATTTCTTCGCTTTGTTCATTTGGTCTTGGGAAATAAGCACAAGGTGTCTCAGGGAAGTCAAACTCTTTCATTATTAAACAATCAATATCTAAGACAAGAACTTCTTTAGCTGAAGAAAGTATTTCAGGTAAGGCAATAAAACGCAGACATGCATAGTATGCTCTTTCACTCTCGCTGTCTAGAGGTGTCACATCTCTGTCTTCAAATGAATATGTGATATCTCCATCTACCAATTTATTAATAAGAGAGGATAGTGAATGAACTTCTTCTGTCGGATTTACCACATGTATGTGTGTTTTAAAACCAGCCTCACAAGATGACATGATAAACGGCACTGAGTGATCCATGAAATATTTACTATCACATGCAGCAAAAACAACTGAGTTGCTAGGCTTATCGCCATACATAATATCTTTCATAACAAACCTTATTATATATTTAAGTCTTTTTTCTTCACTTTATAAGGAACACCAGAGACTCTAATTTCTTCTTCGTCTTTATAATCTTCCTTTAGTTGACTAACATGCTTAGTGTGTATCTTACATCCAATAAACTCATTGTAATAATCATCTCTCAACAAAACATCATTATCGAATTGATACTTCGCTTCAAAATATGAGCATTCACCTTTTGTTCTACATAACTTTAGTATTTCTCTTCTGAATACTGTTCCGTTCTCAACAAGCAACTTTACTTGTTCACTAGACCCATGATATGTTTGCCAGTCTGATTGTACTTTAGTTTTAACTTTTCGTTTTCTTGTTTTGGTTTTTGGCAAAGTCTTTGGTTTCCAAAAAAACTTTTTACCAATGTATGAGATTCCACTATCAAGTTCTGTTACTCGATAGCAGAATCCAACCCACTCTTTGAGATCTTCTTCACTGGGGTCAAATGGTCTTCCTTTATAGACCCATGGAATTATACTACTCAAAGTCTAACTCGTCAAGCTCATCAAAACCAACATCATCTTCTTCAATGTTAGATATTGACATTTCAGAACCACAATAAGGACAATATTGTGGTGGATCATTTACATCATTTTCATCAGCTATCCTTATTAGCTGATAGTGTGCACCGCAATCATCACACTTAATTTCTATAATTGTATCTTTATCTTCCATCATGCTGCTCCGTAAGCATTTTCCCAGTTGCCAGTTAATCCTGCAACTTCATATTCAGTAACACGGTTCTCAAAGAAGTTTGTATGGTCTGCCCCATTCAATACCCACTCTAACCATGGGAGCGGATTTTCTTTGACTTTGAAGTTTGTTTTCAGTCCAAGCTGTAACAATCTTCTGTCTGTTATATAGCGGATATACTGTTTAACCTCTGATGAATCAAGCCCTTCAACCTCACCCATCTTGTACGCTAGATCAATAAATTTATCTTCCAGCTTCACAGCTTGTCTTGCTATTTCATATATATCTTTCTTAAAATCTTCGTCTACAATACGCGGATGCTCTGCGCAAAATGCTTTGAATAATTTAGCATTACCTTCAACATGGATAGACTCATCTCGTATTGACCACTCAACAACTTTACCCATACCTTTCATCTTTCCAAACCGCTGAAAGTTTAATAACATAACAAATGAAGCAAATAAAGCAACACCTTCATTAAATACAGACTTTGCTATTGACAGACCAAGACCACGCATGGTTGATGGATCAGCATCCATCATAAAATCAATCTTGTCTGCCATTTCACTGTACTCTAAGAATGCATGGTATTCACTATCTGAAAGACCAAGAGTCTCGTTTAATAATGCATATGCTCTTTGATGAATGCCCTCTCGTGCAGCAAATGATCCAAGCATATTACGAACTTCATTGTTCTTAAATTTAGGAACAAAGTTATCATAGTAATTTTGTCCAACTGCAACATCTGATTGAGTAAACAATCTAAGTATATTTGTGATGTAATCTTTCTCGACTTCAGTAATCTTTCCACCTTTCCAATCAGTAACATCTTCAGACAAATCAATCTCATCTTCAATCCAGTGTGCTTTCTCATGTCTTGTAGTAATTTCTACAGCCCATGGATAGTGAAATGGTTTGTATGTTTCAGAAAACTCAAGCAAACCTCCAACTTTCTTAACAAGAGTATCTGCGATCTTCATAAGATCATCATATGTCCCAATGTGTTTATCATCAATAAAGATCTGAGGAACAGATCTTGCATTTGGTAGTTTTTGATAAAACGCCAAACGCTGTTCATTATTATCTAACTTCACTTCACGAACAGGATAACCATGTGTTTCAAACCAATACTTTGCCTTAACACAAAATGGGCAATTGCTTTTGCTGTATATTAATACATCCAATTTTATTCTCCTAGCCTTGACATGCTACACACTCATCTTGAGTGTCAGCTTTGTTTTCGTTAAATTCTGATAATCTATCTCTTGCTATTTTCTGTGAGACATTCTCAGCCTTATTTGATGTTTCTGTTCTTAGATAATATAAACCTTTTGCTCCATAAAGCCATGCATTGTAATGTACTTTATGTAGGTATTCTTTAGTAGCACCTGCTGGGAAAAAGATGTTTAGTGATTGCCCTTGACAGAGCCACTTTTGTCTATCGCCAGCTTGCTTCACCACAATATCTTGATCTATCTCAATAGCAGTTTTAAATACAGACTTCATATGTTTAGAAAGAAAATCTAAATGTTGAACTGAACCACCGCTTGTAATAATTGAAGACCAAACTTCATCAGTATTCATTCCAAGTATTTTTAATTCTTCTTCAAGGTATTTGTTTTTAGTTAAGTGTGAGCCAGCTCTTGTGCGTGATGTAAATGCATTTGCTTTCCATGGCTCGATAGATGGAGATGTTCCACCTATCAAAGAGCTATTAGCATTTGGTGCAATGGCAAGTAGATGTGCATTTCTTTTGCCTGAACCAATCATGTCTGGTGCTTCACCTCGTTCTTCACCCATTAAGAGTGTTTCTTCTTCTGCTCGCTCTTTGATGTCTCTGAAGATTTCTCTATTTCTTGACATCGCAGTTTCAGATTCAAATTCAATCCTGTGCTTCTGGAGATATGCATGATATCCCATCGCTCCAAGACCAAGCGATCGCTCCCGCATAGCAGAGAATCTTGCTCTTTCGATTTCTGATCCTGCGTGGTCGATAAAGAACTGCAAGACATTATCGAGAAAACGGATAACATCAGCAACAACTGTTGTATCTTTCCATTCATCATATTTCTCCAAGTTTAGTGAAGATAGACAGCATACAGCACTGCGTTCTTCATTTGTTACTAGGTGTATCTCATTACATAAGTTTGAACCATGAATCTTAAGACCCAAATCTTTTTGTTGTTGTGGCAATGCATTGTTTGCTGTATCAATAAAGTTTAGATATGGCTCGCCAGTTCTGTAGCGTGTTTCTAAAATAAGTTCCCACAACTTTCTTGCTTTAATAGTATCACGGACACTATCTTCATTTGGATCTTTTAAATCCCAATCTTCATTATTCTCCACAGCTTCCATAAAGGCATCAGTAAGATTCACAGCATGGTGTAGATTTAAACACTTGCGATTCACATCACCAGTTGGTATTCGCATGTTTATAAACTCTACAATATCTGGATGAGAGATGTCCATATAGGAAGCGTATGAGCCTTTACGAGTCTTTCCTTGTCTATAGGCAGTCATATCACTATCTACAGTGTGTAAAAATGGCATTGGTCCAGGAGCTACATCTGAAACAGATCTAACATCTGACCAATGTCCACCAACGCCACCACCTTTAACTGACAACCAACGCAACTCAGCAGTGTGGTCTATAAGCCCTTCTAATGTATCTGGGACATATGTCAAGAAACAAGAGATGGGTAATGATTTAACTTTTTCTCCTTTGATTGGTGCATTAGAAAGGATGGGTGAAGAAAACATAAACCATCCGTCAGAGACAGCATTGTAAATTCTTTGTGCTAATTTTTTATCTCCTGCTGAAAAGGCAACTGCAGCTCGAGCAAATGCTTCTTGGGGGGTGGTTTCATTACTTCTACAATAATAATCTTTCAAAAGTTTGACAGCTTGTTCTGTCATGTTCTTGTCTTTGCTGGGGTCAATCTTAACTCCCAAATGATTTCTGGGTAAACCAAACATGTTATATAACCTTATTGTTGTTCTATTAGTGAATTGGTCATGGGGAATATTTCAGCTATTGCGCATGCGCACTCGCGAGCAATTTCCATGTGTTCTTTTTGTGTTCCATTAGCTGCACGCAAGTCAATATAATGTATCCAGCTTCTCAATGTACCATTCATATATAGTCTTGTTTTAGTAAGACCTTCTGGCAAAACAGCTCTTGCTTGTTCTTTAGCTATACCATTATTAATAGCCCAATGATATGCATCTTGAGCAGAATTGATAACTCTTTTTTGTTTAGCATACCACTCTCGTTTTAAATGTTCATCTTCAGTCTCAACGCTATTCTGTCTATTCTTATCGTCTTGTAATCTTGCATCACGAATAACAAACGGATATCCCATTTCTTCAGGCTGTGCATATCTTTGACTAAACTCTTGAAAAGAGAATGAACGATGTCGCACTATTTGATGTGCAATATCTCTTGTTGTGTCTATCATCAGGCAAGCGTTGACCATCTCTAATGGCGACCAGTGTTGGTGCTTGATTAGATATTTGACTAACTTTTCTGATGTTTCACTATTAAGCTGATTGGAAGGATTAGATACCCTCGCACAATAAGCAATCATTTCTAATAGGTCTGGATTCTCATTATCACCAAACAATCCATCTACTGCTGCCGAATATGACACTAACTTTACATTCATTAAACTCTTCTCCACTCACTCAATTTTACCTTCGCAGATAATCCCTTAAAGGTGTTAATACTTATAATCTTTCGGATTTCATCGACACACTTACCAGAAAGTACCATGTCATTTATATCTTTTTCTTTTGTGCCATTTGGAAACAAAGCAATAGAATGTTTTTGTTCTATCGTTTTTTCAATACGCTTGACAATCTCTTTACTTCGTGGCTCATTATCATAGATAAAAATGAACTCAGCTTTGAATGAATCTAAGCCACTCACATCTGCACCTGCCATAGCAATTGCGTTATCAATAAACATACTATCAATTGGACCTTCGACTACATAGACAGGTTTGCGAAAATCAACTGTATCTAATCCAAATATCTTTGGCGACTGTTCATCAAGCATTATTGTGACATACTTTAACTTTGAATCACCTAATGCCCTTCCTTGAAAGCCAATCAGATTATCAGACTTATCAATAAATGGTATGACTATTCTTGGTTCGTCTTTTTGAATGTTAGGTATCTTACCTTTCTCACATTCATTAACAAACTCATAGAATTTAGGAGCATAAAAAAGTTTGTAGTGGTAATTTGTTGGTATTCCGCGACTCTGGATATATTGTTTCGCGATATGATCTTCTGGAAGCTGAGATATTTTCTTCAACTTACCAAGAGGTGTCTTCATATAATTTGCTTTTTTCTTTAGACGAAACTCTGTCTTTGTTTTGACTGCAGTGTTTGATGACTTGTGATTGCCGTCTTTGAATCGCTCCATGATGTATTGTTTGTGTAGCTGTGGATTAACATGCTTGATAAGGTTGCTAATACTCGCACCCTTTCCACAGTTATGACATTTATATATGTAACTGCTTTCTCGAACAAAGACATATCCACGAGCCTTATTCAGATTCGTCTGAGAGTCCATGCAATAAGGGCATCGGAAGTTGTATAGGTTATCATTCTTCCGCTTGAATTGATCTAGCTGGGAAGATAGAAGATGAAGGTATTTTGAATCAATATAATTACTCATCCAATCATTATACAATAAAAGCTCACAAAAGACAAGTTATATTACATGTGTTGCTGGACGAATGGTATGAATAAGGTGATGGCAAATGCGATTAGTGTGAATCCACCTGCAGCCTGCCATTTCCACTGCTCGAGTTTGCCGACTCTGTTGGACATCTCTTTGGCATGTTCGCGTTGTTCTTCTTTCATTTCGCGAATCTCGTGAACAATCTCTTTATGTGACTCCGAGAGTTCTTTCTGTAATTCTTCTCTCAAGTCGCCTATCCTTTTGTGCAAAATATCAACCTGCTCTCTTGCTTCTTTTCTTCGTTCTTCGAGTAAAGTAAATAAATCCATGTTAATCGCAATTCTCGGTGGTATCTCTTCTTTTTCAAAAACAATATTTGTTTGTGGTTGATTAATGTTAGCCATAAGATAGATTACTTTTTAGTCTGAATCTTTATTTATATTTTTTGTGATATGCTCTGCAATCTCTTTGGCTTGCATTGAATATAATACGCCCAAGTCTTCCTCTAAAGCGTCCAAACGATCAGCTATTAGTGGATATTGTTTTCGGAACTTGGCGTCTTTCTTAGCTAATTCAATATCATACTTGATAGCGAGATATTGCATAAAAGCATCAACATGTTTCTGGAACCAGATACCTATCTTTGTTCCTTGAAACCAATTATAAAAAGAACTACCAATAATAGAACCTAAAATAGATTTAAGTATAAACCAATACATGTTATTCGTCAACCTCATCTTTTAATGTTTCACAAATAATAACATAATTTTGCATTCCATGATCAGTCAAGGAATCAAAAATCTTTCCTTCTTTCCAACCAGCCCAAACTCCACGAAAGAAATCTTTCCAGCGTTGCCAATATGTTGGATCGCGTTCAGCACCATAAGCATTAAAGTATCTTTCTTCACCGCAATGAACAAACCCCATAATCTTCAAAGGGACTTTAGTAACAATATCATTGTTGTTCACAAAGCGATGATGTTTACAATTTAACTCTTTAACAAATTGTTTACCACCAACTCTAGGAGATCCAAATGTATATAAACACTTAGCATCTATTCTAGTAGCGAGGATTGTTGCCATTGCACCACCAAGAGAGTGACCAGTTATATAAATTGTTTTTGGTTTTTTCAGAGAAGAATTGTTTTTTAATTCTTTACATATTGCAGGATAAACCTCGTTTATTTCTTCTTGGAAACCAGAATGAACTTTTCCACCAGCAACAGCTTTATTTTTAGTTATCTTTAAATCAGCTGCAATGTCATTAAATTTTGTTGGTTCTGTGCCACGAAAAGCAAACCAAATATCTGTGCTATTCTTTGCTACAAGAACTTGCGCACCATTTTTATCTATAAGTTTAGAGCTGAAACCTCTTAATTTACACACATCCTTTAATGCGTCTCCCTCATAATATGCCACATTTGATAAGAATGCAGCTTTCTGGTAATTATTCATTTGTTTCTTTTTCCGTTGTTGGTGTTGGTTCAGGCTTAACCGAATCCTCGTAATAAACAATTATTTCCTTTTGTTGTAATATATAGCGTCTAAGGTCAGCAAGGTTTAAACTAATGTTTTCATAACCTCTTACTGATATAGCCATAAAAACTATATCTGCGTTATCTTTTTCGAATCTTTCTAAAAATTCATCCATATTTCTTTCAGTAACAACATACCATTCAACATCTGCGAGATCTAATTGTTTGGGTCTTTCAACAATAGGTATTGTTGGTTTAACAATCTTTGTTACTGTAACTATCTCTGGTTCTGGTTGTCTGCTTATTAAACTACAACTACTTAGCAGTATCAGACTCGAGATCATCAAATATTTTGACAGTTCCATCATTTATTCTCTTTTCGATTAATCCAGGTTTTCTCAAACTCAATAATGTTAAATTATGTTTCTTAAACTTTTTCAATAAATCATCAGAGTATGCTTCTGCTTCCTGAAGATTCTTCATTAAATCTTTAGTCAACTCTGCTTGAACAGCAGCAGTCTCTTCTAATTGACTTATTGTAGCTTGTTGCTCTTCAGCTGCAGCTTTCAATGTTGCATTGTTTTCTGCGAGCTGTTGTATTCTTGCTTGCGTGTCATTGTAATAACTCTTAGCACCATAACCAACACCACCAAGAATTGCAATTATCGCGATTGCTGCATATAATTTAATCAATTACTTTGTCCTTTTTTGTTGTTTAATCCAATTCTTCGCAACTTTATTCTGCGGTGGTCGTTTTAAAAATTTCTGCATTTGTTTATATGATTTTACCATAACATCTTCATTAGCATTATTGTTATCTACAATAATAATGTTACTAGCACCAAAATAGTTTTGAAATTTACCAATATTATTTTGTACTTTATTCCATGAGCTAACTACTATAGCCTTTGGAACAGAGCGTTGTCTCTGTGCATTCCTTTCCAATGCAATCTCTAATGATGTATTCACAAATATCATATAAACATCATATCCCATACTTTTCATATATTCTGAACTATTCTTTATGCTATTAAAGTCTTTTCCAGTACCATCAATAACTAATCCTAAACGACCTTTCATATATAGTTCTTGTCTTTTAGCAGTCATTTGTTTTGCTTTGTTTCTCACAGCAGTATGTTTGCTGGTATAACCTTTTCTGAGATCAGGATCTAAATCATTCTTTTTCATACCAAGCTCAAATAAGTCATCTGAGTTAATCATCTTAAGACCGCTTGAGCTTGGTATTACATTTTTTGCTACATATGACTTTCCACTTCCTGGACCACCTGCTAGAAATATTGCTTTAAAGATTCCAGGATCATTTATACCTTCATCAAGAAAAAAGTCTTGCAATTCATTTACTTTAAGCAAGGTTGTTCTTGTTTTGGCATATGGTGTCTGTTCAACAATCACTTTCTTTTTACTTTCAAATAGTGTGTTAAAGTCTTTCCCAGCTTTAGCAGGTGTATTTCGTTTCGCCATTTCAATAGCCAAATTATTCATTATAATCCAAATTTCTTCATGAAGTCTTTGCGTTCTTTAATCTTAACTCTCTTTGCTTTCTGCTCAAGATAGCGTTTCAAAAACGCTTTCATTTCTTTCTTGCGTGCATCTGGCTTTTTCCAATGAACTTCATCATCACCAGTACCAGCCACAGCAGATCCTGTAGCATTAGCAGGAGCATCTTCGAATAGCTTGCCGAAATCTTTTTGTTGTTTTGTATTTGAATCTATTTCATCCATTGCTTCGTATAACCCTTGTACCATTTCTTCTTCAGTAAATTCAGTTTGCGAATGGCTTTCTTTGATGAGGAACAAAGCAGCAGCATATGAAGCAAACTTGGATTTACCACCTGGAACTTTTTCTAGAAGTTTTTTGAGATTGAACACCATCCGATCATAATACCCATAAGCATTATTCTCTTCAGTAGTCTCGGGAGACTTTATTTTCTTCCCTCTCTCATCAATAATGCCTAACTTATAAGCATTGGTTTTATTGAAAGGTGTTGTCAACCTTTTAATAAATTGATAAGCGAGAATAAGATCTGCTATCTTTCCAGCCATTTATATTTTCCTAAGAGTCTCAACAATTAAATTGTCTAGTAGTATCTCAGAGTCTTTGATTCTCTTACCATCGACTAGACCAATATCTGTTGGCCAATAGTTTAGCATTATTAAAAAAGGTTTTAAGTAGTGCAGATAACCGTCCAACTTCAAGAACATCATCCTTGTTGCAGCTTTTGCCTCAAACATATTGTAGATAACTATTAAATGATTCAGAATTAAGCGTTCTTTTAAAACACCAGTCTGCTCATATTTACGAAACAATCTTTTTATGTATCGTATTCTTTTTAAGTCATCATGAAACTCAAGCAAATCCGTACAATTAGGATTCGTATATGTCTTCATAGCAAAAAGTAAGAAGTTCTCTTCAGTCAAGTTATCAAACATAATTTAGAATGTGCTCAGTGCTGCCCTCTTAATAACAGTTGAACTAACTGCAACATAGATGTAATCAGCATCAAACCAAATAGATCCAGCAGCAACATTTGGATTAGTTGTTGTTGGATTATTTGTTGTTGGTGTCGCACTTGTTAGTCTGAGATTACCAGTACCAGAAAATGTAGTGTTAGCAGAAACAGTAGCGTTGTCACCACTAACAGTAACATCTTTTGTGAACACAGCAGCAGTCGGGACAGAACCAAATATGTTTGTCACCGAAACCTTTTTGCTTACTGGAGTGCCTGATGGATTATCCACAACCATAAACAAATCTTCTGCTGCAACCGATGTTGCAGCAGTCAATGCAGTAACTTTCTTATCAGCCATCAGCTAAATCCCCTTATGCGTCAGGTAATTGTGTATCGTCTGCAGCGTCGCCAGAGATAGAACCTGCAGCTACTAATGTTTCATAGTGTATTCGACCAGAACGACCACCAGAACCAGCTGTACGCTTAACCCAACCAGCGTGAGCAATTCGTTTACCTTCGCCAGCAACACCAACCTCTGTAGTGTCAGCACCAAATACTAAACTAGCGTCACCACCAGACTCAGAATATGTAATGCTTTTTGGCTTTTCAGAAACAACATAGTTAGCGTTTGCTGAAGCACCTGCTAATGTTCCACCGTTATCTGCTGAACGAACAGTCGCAACTGTCGCATTAGCAATAGCAGTGAATACATAGTCATTACCACCAACATTTAAAAAGTCACCAACTTTAAATGCTGTTAAGGTTGTGCTGGTGCCAATAACAGTGCTGTTTGCAGCAGTAACAACTACTGATCCAGGACTTGCACCTATTTTATCTTTCATTCCCCATAAACTCATCTTATTTTTCTCCTAAGATTTATTTTAATTTCTTTCTATTTAGTCTTTTTTCATAGCCAATTTAGTGGCAGTTGCTTCCATCACTCGTTCCCAGCGATTGCCATATTTCTTTTTAAAGAAGTTTTCGTCAAGTTTTGGTTTAGTTTCAACCTTTTCTTTCTTACCTGATTTAACTTCTTTTTCATCTCCTTCCTTATCAGTCTTTTCATCTGAATCGTCTTTGTCGATAGCTTTAGAGATAGCTTTGCGTTTCTTGTGTAAGAACTTGTCTGAGCTGTCAACATCACCATCGTTGTCGATGTCTTTGTCTTTACGATCTTTGAACTTCTTCTTAACAGCTTTAGGTTGGACTTTATCAAGACCTTCACCGTCATCAGACTTATCATTAGTGTTGTCTTCGTTAATCTGCTCTGGCTCTTGAACTGGCTCAGGTTTATCTTCATTAGTAGGTTCTTGACCAGTAACAACGCCACGAACAGCATCTAGCAATGAATCGCTTATGCCATGATTTTTAGCTGTACCAAAAAAGTTTTCATTAGATTCTCTAAATGTAACTCTACCTCTTTGTCCACCTTTTATCTTAAGAATGGTATCAACGATTTCAGTCGCTTTCTCTTTATCAACCTTCATACCTTTCATTACAAATTGAATGCCTTGATCTTTATTTTTTGATGGCATCATAAATTTTTCAGCTTTCTTTAAATATGGGGTTAGACCTTTATTCGCTTCATCTAATTGCACACTAAGAAGTGAAATATATTTTTCATCTGATTCGTTCATTTCTGTTGACTCCATTTTACCTTTAACTTTGAACATTTTGTATTCGCCTTCTTTCTCAGCTTTGTTTGCTCGGTCAAGATACTTCTTAGCTTTCTGCTCATTGTCGAACTTAGAGAACTTAGTGGTATCAGCTTTACCTTTCTTATCGTAGTATTGAACCATGAAGTAATCTTCTTCTAATTCAACAGACTCTTTCTGATCAAAACGAACACCGTCATCTTTTATTACATAATCAGCCTTTCTATCCATTTTAGCAACAGCAAATTGGTCCATTCTAAAATTACCTTTTGTACCGCTTTTCCATTGAACTGTTGCCGCAGGCTTACCATTCACTTTAATTTGTTTAATCACTTTACCATATAACGCCTGACCTGCACCAAAATCCATTTTTACAGTAGCACCTTTATCAATATTAAAGGCTTCATCAAGTTCCTCACGAACAAGAACTTGTATGTGATCTTCTCCACTACGCAATCCACCTTTATCAACATGAACATTCTTTTTGCCATATTTTTTTATTGCTTGAGCAGCAGTCACGCTGTTGGTTGTTTTCCAACGCATTCCTTTTGGTGCTTTTGGATATGCTTCATCAAGTTGTTGATCACCTTCAACTTCAGTTGAATTCATTAAGTATTTTTTTCTACTTATAAGCTGAAATGTGTTCTTAATAGATGGAGCAACTTTTGCAATTGCTTTAGATGCAGCGTCTTCTACTTTCTCAGCACCTTTAATTGTTTTATCTATTTCTTTTATTACATCTTCAAGAGACTTAACTAAAACAGGATCAGAAAGTTTTGTTCTTTGTTTTTCTGCTTTTTTCTTAGCTACTTTTAACTTTTCTATAGAAGTAAATAAATCACTGTTAGGTATATCACCTACTTTAAACTGAGCACTCATTACTTGATTCTCATTAAGCTCAACTTCTTCTTTCATATCATAACTAGCAACCAAACCACTAAGCTGATTCACCATAGTCGTTAAGACTGGCATTGGAAGAGTTATCAACTGATTGTATGCATCTTTTGACAAACCTTTCACTTTGCTTAATTGTTTTTTAACATCAGACATATTAGCTTCTTTAAATGTAACCTTGCCCTTTTGACTGCCTTTCATTTTAAGAATTCTATTAACTAGATGAGTTGCTTTCTTTTTATTAACTTTCATAACATCCATTACAGCTTGAATGCCTTGTTCTTTATTTTTTGTACCCATCATCGCATCTTCGACTTTCTTTAAATCGCCAATAAGAGCTTCATCAAGAGATTCTTCTTCAGCTAGAAAGTCATCAAATGCCTTTTCAAATGCTTCGTCAAGATCCTTTTCGTCTTTTGTTTCAGGCTTCTCGTGAGTATAACCCAACTTCTTCATGCGCTCATGGTCTTCTGGCTTCTCAGCTTTATACGCTTTGCCAGTCTCTGGATCATACATCATGTGCGGTTCAAAGTCTTGTTTTGATTCATACATTGATCTAATTGTATTTGCTAGATTCATTTTTATTATTCCTTAGTTATCAACTTTTTTACTGGCTCGCCACTGATAACAAGACCAGTATCCAGCTTTTGTTTTATCGGTTTTGTTATCACAATCGTGCCTTGCTCTAAATGACTTTCTTCGCTCTGGATCATCACGCTTGATCTCCATATTTGGATCACCAAATGTGACTTTAACTACATTACCTTTATCATTCTTAACATACACACCAAATTTCTTTTTAGATCCTGCTGGAAGTCTGAATGGGTCATTCAGCTTTACTTTGCGACCCTGATACTCTGACTCCTCAACAATCAAATCATCATACATGTCAGTACACTCTTGACATGGAGTATCTTTCTTATATTGAGCTACAAGTTTGTTAGTACCTTCCTCGCCTGCACCACCTTCCTCAGTGATAGCATCTTTATACATCTTAGCAAGAACGCGAGCGGTCACACCATTGTATTGTTTGGCAACCTGAGCAGCATAGTAATCTACACTGTGTTTTAACGAACTTCCTTTTGCTTCTTTCTTTTTGCGAGAATAAATTTGTTTCAATACTTCTAGTGCAGCTTTGTATTTATTCTTACTGACAGTTCTAGCTTTCAAGCGGTCAATCAATTCAGTTGTTGGAACTTCTTTCAACAACTCCTTATCTTCCTTTAATGCAACTTTTACTTGTCGCACCTTTGTTTCCATATCTCGAATTTCAGGTTCTAGATCTTTACGTTGGCGACCGCGACTCTTTTTAATTAAGTCTTGAAGTTGTGATTCAAAAGAATCGAGCTTACGCTTTAGATCACGCTCAGGCTTCCCTTTGTATGGATTTCTAAGTGCTTCCTCTAGAGACTCAACAATACCACTACCAACTTGACCAAGTTTTTTTCCATAGATTGCTCTGCCAGTTGCTAGATCAACTAAGTCTTGAGCAGCACGCCTTGAATACCCCATTTTACTTTGGATATCAGATACTGCACGCTTTGCACCTCGTTTTTTGATTATGTCTTGAATCATGTCAACATGCTTTTTCTTTAATGCAAACTTATCACCGTCTTGTGGAAATACACCCATTGATTCATTAACACTTTCTTTCTTTGGCTTTGGCTTACCTTTATGCTTTGCCCATAAATCAGCATCGCCAGTAGTTCTTGTCTTACCGCCAGTAATGAAAGAGTTTACACGAGCATATGCCCATTGCTGTTGGCTTGCTCCTGGACGATGTCCAGTCTTCCATGCAGCCATTCCGCGATTGTAAACTTTCTTCAGGATACCAAGAGATATGCCAGACTTCTCAGACTTTTTCTTTAGCGCAGTGGCTGAGTCTTCGGTGATCTCAAAAGATTCTTCTTGGTTCTTAGCTTTAGTGTCAGCAGTACGAGCACGATCCAACATACGATCATGTTTTTTCTTATCAGAAGCCTTTTCTCTGTCTATCTTTTCTTTAGCAGAGTCAACTTCACCCTCACCAAACATATCATGATACTTTTTAGTATGTTTAGAAGTACGAGTCTTTGCACCTGCATCGCCAGCATGCTTATCTGGATATGCTGATGGATCATCCGAATCTTTCTCAGCACCCTTCTTAAATTGAGCATCACGCTTTGCTTTGGTAGACTTTGATAAACCGCTATGGTATTTCTTTGGTTGTGTTCCTTCGCGATCTTTGATATCTTTATCCTGAGCAACCCTCGCTTCAAATAATTGATCAAAGTCTATCTCTTCTTTGACGCCACCGCGAACTCTCTTCAATCTTTCAATCTCCGCTTTACGAACTTTTGGTAATATTTTCTTGGCTATCTTGGGAACAAGACCAGCTTTCTTTGCGACCAACTTATCAATCTGTATCTTGTCTGATGGCGATAGAGTAGCATAACTTTTCCCACGATCACCAGCAACCTTTTTACGAACAATTGCAATTGCTTGTTTTTGAGCACGCTTTTGTATAGTCTTAGCATCAGCCATTTTCTTTGCTTTCATCTTCTTAATACGCTGTAACTTCGGTGCTAATCGTTTCATCCTACGACCGATAGCTTTGCGTTGTGAAATGCTTAGTGGCTTTTTATCTTCATCTAAATCTTCTTTTATTACCGACCTGATAGTATCATAGATATCTTTAGCGTCACGGTCATTTAATTTCTTTGGTAATCCAGACTTAAATGTATCAAAGTCTCCTTCAACAGCAGTAGCTCTCAACTTTGATGCGGACATACCCTCAACGCCAGTTGCATCGGGATCTCGTGCGCCTGCTGATACGACCTTAATAGTTTTAAAGTCATAGTCTCTTCCGTTATACTTTTGTAATAAACCATTGAACTCAGTAACTCGATCAGAGCCAACAACCATAACAACCTCATCATACTGCTTATCGAGTTCGTCCATTATCTGGAAGATTGTCTTAGACTTTGATTGTGTTACTGACTTACCGAATGCTTTGCGTGCGAAACGAATCTTCTCAGCGTAGTTGAGAGGATCTTTCTTATTATTCTGAGTGTGTGACAGGTATACTTTTGCTGGAGCTTTTTCTTTCTTTGCTACAGCTTCCACTTTATCAACCAGCTTCTGATGTCCGATTGTTGGTGGGTTCATTCTACCGAATGTGATTACTACTTTTGCCATTTACGTGTTTCCCTTGGGCTTAACGTGTTAAAATTAGTTGTTGACTTATCTCAAATTAGACGTATAATAGAGGTGTCGTTTTGTAAGTGTATTTATAAGTTTTGTTACTCTAACAACCCACCTTCTTCTAGTTCATTTCTGAAATATTCAATTGTCTTTTCCATCCCCTCTTCAAGAGTTACTAATTTAGAAGGATCCATATCGACAAGAGCAAGAGTAGATGTATCTGCCTTTACCACATCACCAACATTCTCACCTGGACGCATAGGAAGATTAACAATCTTTGATTCACTATTAGACATTCGGATAATAGTCTCAGCAACTTCTTGAACAGTGCTGTTTATTTCTGGACCAACTTCAACAGTCCTATCAAATACAACACCATCTGCTGCTTTCTCTACAGCAGTAACAAGAGCTTTTGCTACATCACCAACATAAACCATATCAGAAACTTGCGAGCCATCACCATATACTTCCACATCTTGATTTGTTAATGCACGGCACGCAAAAGAAGGTGTTATCTTTCGTACCTTACCAGAACCAAATGGTGCTACTGCAAGTTGTCTTGGACCATATGCATTCATAGCTCTTACTATATTAACTTTTGTTCCGCGAAACCGATTGAACATATCAATAAATCTTTCTATCATTGTTTTTGTAATTGAGTATGTATTATTCATCCAATGATTTCCAACACCGATATATGCACCTGGAAGGTCATACTGTGCTGCAGCTTCGAGAACATTTAATCCACCAACCAAATTTGATTTAGCAGCAGGTCTTGGATTCTGAATAGTCTCTTGTGTGCCAAGAACAGCAGCAAGGTGGATCCAACCATCAACATGTGCCATTGCTTCAGTAACAGCAATGTCGTCCATAATATCGCCTGAGAATACTTCAACTTCTGGATCATACTCTGAATAATGTCTCCTATGATGATCAAATATAACAGGCTTGTGCCCTCTTGATTGAAGTTCTTCTACAACATATCTTCCAATAAAACCCATACCACCAGTAACTAAAATTTTCATGTAAGTTTTCCTTCGTTATAATATTGTTTCCACAAGTTTGTAAAATTTATTCCTGAATATATATATTCATCTGTCCATGGGAGCTTTTTACCACCACCAATATAATGTAAAATATATGGATCTTTAAGCATGCCCATTTCTTTTGCCATAGCCAACCATGAAACATCTGTATTCATTTCAAACGGTAATTGAACAAAGTTTCCTCTTAATATCCAACCCAGATAACTTTGCACCACAAATGCTCCATCTGGCACATCTTTATCTAGTGTAGCATCAATAAACATATCAGTCAATTGTAATTCCATCCATTTTTTATTATCGAATAGCATTATTCCAGATTGACAAGCTGGTGTTTCGCCTAGACCGAGATCAGTATCATAATCTCTTCTGAGCATTTGTTTTTCTTTATTCCATGGATTACCATTTAATGACATTGCGACTGGCATGTCGTGCATGTCTACATCCCACAAAAAAGAAAAATCTTTTATAGCGATAGTGTCAGCATCCATCCACATAGATCTAGAATATTTTTTATGTGATAAGTTTGGTATCAATATTCGATTATACATTGACGGCATACCGCTATCAGCTCTTCCATCTCCCCACCCTCTACCGCTTGGGTTACATGGTAATGAAACATTAAAGATAAGTTCTATATCTGGGTGTTCAAGTTGTTTGAATTCTTCTGGCTCGCCAGTACAATAAACTTGGAAATCAAAATTCCACTCAACTTCTTTTTTTAGACTATTGAAAAGAGCAATGACACCAGATATGTGTGATGGGGTGCATCCTGTAACTATATTATTTTTCATCTAGTGGACCTTTGAAGTATTTTAATCTTTTTTTGTTGACCAACGAAAGGTTCGTTATAATATCCTTCCATATCCATGGGTGCTTCTGTGTATACACAAGCATATAACCCACGCGGTTTGTCACTTGTATTCTCATTTGACGCATGAACAGTAGATCCATTGATTGCTACAATATCTCCTGCTTTGGGCAGGAGTGTTTTCCACTTATCATCTTTATCTCTAATAAACAATGCACCATTGTGTCTGGTGAAATCATCTATTGCGATACTAAGATTTACAGTGTGTATATCATTACCTTTGTTTCTCAATGAGTATTGATTGTCATAATGTGGTCCAAAGCTCATCTTATCATGCGGTAGTTTGTATATCATCTGATCATTGAATAGATGGGGTGTGCCCAATAGGTCAGTTGCAATATCCTTCATTATATCAGAAGTGTATATCTCGGTCAAGGGTTGTGAGAACTTCCCTGCACACGATATACCTTTCCATGTAGAATACTTATCACATTCTGTCCGCATATTATGTCCACAATCAGAGAGTATTTCAAGATCTTTTTTAGAAAAGACATTAGGTATGATTACCCATCCTTCTTTCTTATAGTGATCTATATTATTTTCCATCTAGTGGACCTTTGAAGTGTTCTAAACCTGCTTCTGTTTTTAATCTTGATTCATTCCAAACATGACCGCTTTGTGTCTCATGTATTTTTGTATTAGCAACAATACCATATCTCTCAAACCTCTCACGCAACACATCAAATATATAACTGTCATGCCATTCAGATTCGCTAAAAATTAATAAACCATTATACATACCAGACATTGCATTCCAAAAATAATAATGAATTGGATGTTGTGTATCAAACATAACAAATCCGCATTCACTGTGTCTTTGTGTTCTAGAAAGGTATGCCATATAATCACCCTTTATCAATAAAGAAGGAAAGAATTGATTATCAATATTTTTGGTTGCCTTTGTGTCAGCATCAATCCATATTAAATATCTTCCTTTCGGTGATTGTAGTGCTTGGAATATAGAATATATTTTGTAAGCAAATCTTGTAGCATCCCATTTGAACATAAGTTTTTTATCATACTCGTCAGAGTTTCTTTCAGCTGTTATAACACTACTTATCAAAGGTGTGGCGACATTACTAAATGCTTCATACAAATTTGTGTCTAGTTTTTGATATTCAATTTTTTCACCTGAAAAGAGTTCATCGAACTTATCGAAGTCATCTATAAAAACAGTAAGTGAGGAGTTGTCAGGCAGGTATGAATTCATGCTGACGATCATGTTTTCGCCAAATGCACGATATTGTTTGATTGACATTGATGTAACTAAATGATATTGGTCCATTCATCAAATCCCATAATATAATTAATAATATATATAAGCTGTTAATTCCAGCCTTTTAAATAGTTGTCAGAAAAGTTAGCATGACTAAATTGCATTCTATTCACTAGCTTGAGTGCACTGCCATCGTTATCAATAGCAACATAACCTTCTGGAGCAGTTACTTGGAACCCATCCTTTGTTCTGAGTAGTGTATCAATATTGCTTGCTTGATCCATCTTACTAATAATCATCTCTTTAGCATCAATCAATTCATTCATTAACAAGAAGATGCTTTCAAGATTCTTAACATTAGCATTAGAAAAGAACTTTAGTATCTCATCACGCTTATCAGTCTGGACTTTCTTACCCTTTGGTGTCTTGCGTTTATCAGCTTCTTTGGCATAAAACCCAGTAATGTGATTCACGAGATCCTTAACATGTGATTTTACATTTGTAATCTTTTGTCCTGCTCTCACTTTAGTATTAAAGTGGACTGTAATCTGACGAATCAACTCTGGGTTCTCAGAGATAGCATTCATTGTTTTAGCGTCCAACTTTCTGAATATCTTACCAGCATTACTAATGTATTTGGTCACTTCTTTGTTTTCTTTAGCAGTGAATGTAGCTTTACCAGACACATCAGTGAACTCGGGATCAACATACCAAACGTCTTTAGATGGTCTTAGCTTTTCAGATATCTTCTGACCGAATGATGCTTTCATTGTCTCAAATGACGAGCCACTGTATACAGTATGCCACACAATACCAATCTTAGCTGAACGGATAGACTTACCCATTTCTGATTTACTTGGTACAGAGTACACAATTGTGTTTGGGTGGAATGTTGTAACTTTCTCACCATCTATTGTTTCACTTTTCAAGTCACTTTTGCTGAATAGGAAGTCCCCTTGTAACACTCCAGTGATTCCAAGATCTGGTAAATGTTTCAGAGCGAGTTTTAACTTAACTGCCAAATCACCGCTAGTGTCATCATCTACCTCTGCAGCAGTCTTGTAGATTTTAGGGTTTTTATTAAAGACTCCTTTTTTCGCCACAAAAAACTCGCCATCGCGTGGATCTTGTCCAGCAAATATAGCAGGAGCACCATCCCACTTAACAGTAGTAGAGACACCCCGAGAAGAACTGCCCGAAAGCATATCACGCATACTGCGTAAAAGGTTAATAGCTTGTCTTGCACCTGTCACACCCCCATAGAGTACAGCATCTTCAAGATGCGTCATGTGTGTATTTTTTTGTTCAATTAAGAAACTGCTAAACTTTTTCATATTAATATATCTTACAGTGGATTGATGAGAAGTCGTTTTTCTTGATAGCTGAATAATAACAGCTCTTTAGTACATCTGGATCACTTTCTGATAATATTTCTAGATAGTATGTCAGCCAAGCACCAGCTTTTAATTGTACTTCAGATGTGGGGAATGGTGATACTTTATCAATTACAAACGACTTCTTCAACAATTTAGGAAGTTTTGTGCTCAAGTATTTCATTGGATCATTCATGATTTTAGTCTTGTCAGACTTTATGTCGAACCCATTTTGAGAAGCGAGTTCAGGGAATAATTGCGCAGACACAGAGCCCAATTGGACATCAGCACCCTTCTGTCTGCCCTCAAGATAAATGCGGATATCTCCAACCTTTGAGATTGTGCCAGCCTTGTATCCAACACGCAAATTAAATCCACTAATGTTACCTTGAGTTTCGAAAATAAAATTCTTTTGGAATGGATCAAACAAAACACGCATTGGTGTTAATTCAACATCAGGGATATCAGATGTTGAAACAGTTTCAACTTTAGCAGTTTTGTTTTTAGATATCTTTTTAAGAGATACACCGATAATTTCTTTGCTTTCATACTTATCAGATAACCAAGCATTAAATTCAAGTAATGATGTTATGTCTTTTGTTTGTTTAATTATCTGTGCTTTTGTAATCTTCATAACCCAGATGTCAGCAGGATTCCAGTTATCTTTTAAATCCTTTAGACCAAATCGTTTTGCTAGATTAAACAAAACATTAGAATCATTCTTTTCTGAGTCTAAGTATATTTTATGTTTTGGAAGATTACCGAAGTTTTTAGAGAATGCAATATATTGTTGCTCAAAATTATGCATCCATTCTGGACTGAAATCAAACCCCACTGCTGAAGACACTTGCTTCAGTGTTGGCTTCTTACCTTTAAATGCACCTTCAAAGTATGAGATTGTACCAGCTTCTTGTTCTGCTGTTGTTGGGTTTGCTACTGTCTGTCCTTTCTTTGGTAGACGACCACTACCACGCATTCCACCTGAAGGAACAAGAGCAATGTTAACAAGTTTAGATGAAACATATTTTTCACCTTTAGGCATGAAGCCATAACCTGACAAGTCTTTATGTACCGCAAGTTTGGGAATAAGTTTTTTGTCAGTGATCTTTATCATCAACTGTGTCTTTGCTTTTTTAAAGTCATACTTTGGTTCGATATATACAACATCATCATCAGCATGCTTTTTGAGACGAGTTATGAATCTTTTCAATTCAGGATTCATAGCTGTAGGAAGGTGTTCGTATCCGAGCCACAGTTTTGTAGACTCCACTAGATACTCTCCGAATTTATACATTTGTCAACCTTTGTTTTGTCAAAAAGAATATTATATGTTATTTATAATCCAAAGGCAATAGAAAATGAGCATTTTAATGACATGCTCAGGTCATAGAGTTATGTGTGTGATGAGAGAGAGTGAGAGAGAGTTCACACACACAACATTATACTTTCAATCCTCCGAAGTTTTTACGACCCATCTTTTTGGTTGCCCACTTCATTTGATCATCTTCTTTAGCCCTAGACCCAAACTCTGAGTTATCAAATACTGGTCCAGTGTCACCACTATCGGAAAGACCCTCTTGAGCAGTTTGCTCAACATCATACAACCTCATCTTAGCACGATCAATACCAACCATAAACCTTTTATGTGTACTTGGATCACCATAACGATTTTTTAACTGTTTCACCATTATCTGCCCAAGCTCATCTAACTCTTCTGTAACAATCAATGCAGCCATAAAATCAGCAGTTGCTGGTAGACCAAACGATTCAGAAGTATCAGTCAACTCAATATCACTGCTACCATATCCACTACGAGTTGTTTGTGTAGCTGATACAATAGGAACATTTTGTTCAACAGCCAAACCACGCATCTCCTCAGCAATGGCTTTGATCAGAGTATATGAGTTAATGTTTGCACCAGCACGAACTCTTGAAGAACTGCATATGTTTAGATAATCAACATAGATGATATCAGGTGTAAATGATTTCTTTAATTTCATCTCATTCAGTAGATGACGAAAATGACCAACACCAGCAGATGCAGTTGGATATTCTTTTATAATTAATTTGCCAGATGTCTTACCTTTAACTCTTTCTATTTTCTTTTCATACATACTTTTAGATAATGCTTTTAAATTATCTAGTGTGACATTAAGTAAGTTGGCATCAATACGCTCAGCAATCTTTTCTTCAGCCATCTCCATAGTGATGTATAAAACATTCTTGCCATCCATTAGATTAGCCGAAGCCATATGACACATAGCCAAAGACTTACCAGCACCAGTACCTGCCATGAGTATGTTCAAAGATTTACGAGGCAACCCACCTTGTGTGATCTTGTTCATATAATCAAGGTCAAAGGGAACACGCTCTTCTTTGCGGTGATAAAACTCAAACCGTTCTTCAGCATCTTCAACAAAATCATGACCAATGTTAGGATCAAATGAAACGCTTAGAGCATCAGACAACAACTCAGGTATTGCTCCTTTGTCTTGCTTCTGCCCTTTAGTTTGATCGAGTATACTGATGCTTTCCATTATGGCATTATATACAGCTTTTTCTTGACAGAACTTCTCAGTTGTATTAATTAACCACTCAGGATCTTCAGCTTGCTCAACAGATAGTGATGAAATATATTCACCACATTCTTTGAATTCACTATCTGAAAGATTCGTCTGTTGATCAAGTTCAATAACAAGTGCCTCTTTAGTTGGCACAGTATTAAACTTGTTTATGAAATGATCTATTTGTTCATAGACCGCACGCTCAACACGATCACTGAAGTATTCAGATTTTAGATAGGGGAGTGTTCTCCTAGCATAATCCTCATCATTCAGTAGGTGTCTCAGTATCAGTTGTTCCTGCATTATCTACGCTCTCTCTCAATTGTTGTTCAATAATATCGACAAGTATGTCTCCCATTATACTAATTGCTTCTTCAGAAGTCAAGTCAACATCTGTGGGGTTATCAATAGTGATTGTATTGTAGTCAAGTACAGCTTGACCATCTTCTTCTCTTTCATGAAAAGATACAGTGTCATACTGATAAGTGAGTCCCTCACAACTACCTTCCAGCACCTTAACAGCCCAATGATCTGCATGGAATCCTTCTGGCGATTCTACTAAATCATATTTAACTGACATTTTCTATATCCTCTTGAGGTGTTTCATCAATACCAACCTGACCATACTTAAACTCTTTGGCTGCAGCCACTTCAAGCTGTTCCATAATCTCAGGAGTAAAATACTTCTCAGGGTCGTTGTTTATTGCTTTACCAAACACCTTACTTCCATCAGGTAATTCATAGCGTGTCGATACTTTCTTGATGATGTTATATTTTTCAGCAAGATCAAGTAGACCATAATAACGATCAAGACCACTATCATATGATAACTTCACTTCAACCTTTTTCTGTTCTTTAGTGAAGCGAGACTTATGCATGGTTGCTTTGATAATGTTACCAACAACATCAGTGCCATCTTTATCTTTCTTCTTACCTAACATAACAATTGAAGATGCAGCATACTTCAAGCCACTACCACCGCTGATTTCTTTAGTCGGGATGTAAGCACCAACAACATCATAGACATGGTTTGTAACTAATAAAGGAACATTTGCTTTAGCTAATTTCAAAGACAATACACGGAAAGTACCACGCAACAACTGTGCTTTGGTCATATCTCGTTTGTCAGTACCAGCTTCAGTATCAGCCAACTCTTTATTAGAAGATAACATGCCGAGTGAATCAAGAACCATCATCATTGGGGGAGCATCTTTACCTTGATCAATGTAAGTGCTTAGAATACGAGTTGCGTTTGTACGAAACTCTTCAATAGAACATGGCTCAGAAATAACAACACGCTTTGTATCAATACCACGATCTTCCATCATCTGTTTTGTTACTGCAGCTTCAGTGTCAAAATATATGACACCACCATCTTTGTTATCATCTAAGAACTGTTTGAGCACACCCAAAACAAAGAATGTTTTACCAGTAGCAGATTCACCAGCAAACGCTGTAATTTTATTATTAGGCACACCACCATACAGACTACCAGACACAGCAGCATTCAAAATATATGATCCTGTGTCTATAGAGCCTGAAAACTCGGAACTGTTTGCACCTTCATCAAGGAGTGATGTATTATCGATCCCCTTTACCATATCAGTTAAAAAACTCATAACTCTTCCTCAATTAAAAAATATTGTATAATTATATATCATAACATATAGAAAGTCAATAACAATTAGCTATTGTAGATCTTATCAATCAGATCACTAAACTCTTCCAATTTATTATTTCTATTTGGCCAATAGATGTAATCTTTTTCTGGATTTTTAGCCAGATTGTTTAGGAGCGGTTTGAATGTATTGTATAGATCAATACACTTTGCTTCCCATGTATCAGCAGTTTCTGCAGCTTTAGTTGCTTGTGTGCTTGCCTGCTGGACAACATCTAATTCATCTTCAGTGACGGCTGTGAAGCCAAAATCAAAATCGAAGTCACTCATTTGTATTTCCTCTTATGCAAAAAAACTTTCTAACGAACTTTTCTTTTCAGACTGCCATCCAACCGACTTCAGAATATACTTTAGTGGTTCAAGGAATGCTTTCTGAAACTGCAATTCGCGGTCTATGTAGGAGTTTAACTCAAATTCTTTGGGCAGTGTTGTCATAACACTGATGATATTTTGCCTTGTTGGATTAGGCAATTTCAAATAACAAAACTTAATCTTCTCACCATCTTTGATGGACTCATATTTTTTGGTGAGCTTCATATCACGAAGCATATGATTATATACCAACCCACCACGAACATGAATTGGTGTTCCTTTAGGAATTGTCAGCTCATCACCCAATACTGTATACTTATTCAAATCAGAAATTGAACGAGGAAAGGCAATGTCCTCGAAGCTGAAAGTATCAAACTTTTCTCTGAATTCAGAAATATAACTCTGCACTTCATCTTCACCTTTTGTCATAATAATCTTGATGGCTTCTTTCAAAGCATCACGACAGACTGCTGGTGTTGATGACTTAACAGTCTCAATACCCATCATCTTCAATTGCGGTTCAGCATAACGCACACCCTCATTATCATACACATTCATCATGTAGCGTTTCTTAGCAGTCCAGATAGCTTTATCTGCAATCGCTTCACGCTTCATAAACATCTTTTGGGAATATGCGTTTGTTAGGTGTGCCAGCTCTTCATAACTTTTATCAATAAAAGGTTCCAACTTCTCAGCTGCAACTTTGTCCAAGAAATTGACGACTTTGACAGCATCACTTCCCTCTTCAAAGCATTTGCGTACAAGTTTGTCGAGATTGACATAAATTGAATCTGTGTCCGACGCAATAACATAATCAACTTCGTCTGTATCCAAGATCTTGTTGAGATATTCATTTACTCTCCTTTCAATCCATCTAATTGCTAACTGACCAGACAATGTAATTGCCTCTGCCTTTCGTACATCAAAGAATCGAAAGTATTTATTACCGACTGCACCATAAGCTGAGTTGAGCTGAACCTTTTTTGCAAGTTGAAGATTCTTGTACTTGCTTATATCTTTAACAAGTTGCTTCTTCCGTTCAAGAAGTTCAGCTCTTTCAGTCATTATACTACAATCCCGCTTGTTGCTTGAATATATGCTTTCTCAACATCTTCATTGGTTTCAGTCATGAATACTGTTCCACCAGTATAGAAAGAAACTGAGTCAACATTTGCTTTACCTGTCGCACAAACGCCATGAGCAAATCCCATACCCTGCTCGCCATGGACAAGCATGCGTGGATCTTTGATAACAATACTAGCATCTGTTTCTTCTTCAAACTTACCAACAAACTCTCCAGTGAGAGTTACTAATGAAACTACAGTTCCTTTCTTCATAATTCTAATAACCTTTTGTTTATCTGTTCAAGTTCAGTCTGTGCTTCAAGCATTTTTTGCTTATAGCCCACACGCTCATTATACATCTTCTCCATCATCTCAGGCAAGAAACCTTGCTTGTCTTTTCTGAAGTATCTACCATTACCAGCCATAGCGAAACCATCTGGTGGTGTTTGTATATCACGATCAATTATATCCTCAACCGTGACATTTGTCAACCACTCATCTTCAACAAATGTTTCGGGTGATATATTGTACTGCATGATAAGGTGAGGATATAGTGAGTTCAAATCAAAACTCATAACCCAATCATGCATACCAACATGCGGATCTTTCACATAAGCACCAGCAAACTGAGAGTTTTTGATTGATTCGCTTTTTGGTGGTATGACAATATTCTTTGACATGAGATAATTATGTATAAGAACATCCCACATTGTAACTTGAGTGAAGACATCGTTGTAGTTCACTTTGGCATCATAAGCAATCGCCAACGCACCTTCAATCAGCTTCATCTTATCTTCAAGCCTATCAACAAGCTCAACATCCTTTATGTTATAGTCAATAAACTTTTTGTAATCTAGTTTGTAGAGTTGATTCAAGTTATCATACTCTGAATAATCAATCTTCTTTTCGCCCAACTCAACTTCACCTATATGATCAAGACGATATGATTCCTGCTGTGAATATGTAAACTTCTTATACAGCTGGAGATAATCAAGCAAAGCAATCCCAGTCAACTCATAGATTGTCTCTTCACGATTAAAGTTCCGAATGGTACGCTCTTTGATCCATCCATAAGGTGATAAACGCTTAACAAACTTTTCATCAAATAATCTGCCAATACGGTTTACAAGATATGGAATATCAAAACCCTCAATGTTCCACCCAGTAACAATATCAGGATCAAGTCTTTGCCACAAAGCAACAAAGGCTGATAATAATTTCTTCTCATCTCGACAGTTTATGTAGCTGACATTATCCTTTCCGCTGTCATCATACTCACCAACACCCATTACATAATATTGACGCTTACCGTTGCGTGTTAAGGATAGTGTGATTGCTGTAACTTCTTGATCAGCTTTTTCTGGAGCAGGGAATCCATCATCAGAGGCAACCTCAATATCGATATTAGCAATACGAATAACATCTGTGTCATACTCGCTACCAAATCGCTCATTGACACAAACATGTGCCCATTTAGTTGAGCCATAGATCTTGAAGTTCGACACACCCTCATATTTTTGTACGAAATAACCAGCTTCACGAATATCACCAAGAGCGACTTCTTCAACATAGTCGCCCTCTAATGTTTTCCATTTAGTTGGTTTTGGTGACGGAACATACATTTTAGGATTGTAATCGATCTTATGATCAAATCGTCTGCCGTCTTGATATCCACGGATGTTTACTTTGTTCCCACGGACATGAGCATGAGTATAAAAATACATTTAGTCTTCACCAACCTCTTCAATTTCAAGTTCACCGTGCATTACAACATTTGATTCTTCAGAATCATATCCTTCCTCTTCAAGAAAGAAAAAACTATCTTCATCATATCCTTCTTGAAGAGCTTCCTTCTCATTATCGCTGAATTCACCAACAAAGTCAATGTCAACTGAAATGCCATCCCATGTAGATTGAAACTCATGCTCTTCAAAATCATATGGCTCAAACTCATCGTCATCTTCAGCATACATTGCAGCTTCAAGAGCATCGACTTCATCTTTATCTTGTGGCGTAACATTAACAGTCCCATTTCGCCATAGTGTACTTATAATTATTTGTTGTTTTTGGTCATCACAATGAGTAAATGTCTCAGACTCTACGAAACATTTTTTGTATGCTGGCGAAACAGCATATGTTTTACCGATTTTTATTTCCATCTCACTCTCCTATAATCATATTATAAATGTCATTCCAATTATTGGCTCTTGTTCCATTATACTCTTTATTGTATCTATGGTCAACCAAAATACTTTTTAGACCAAACCTTGTTCCTAACTCAGCATTGGCAGGCTTATCTTCAATCCACCAACACTCACTGTCTCTGTACTTTAACAAAGCATCATCTTTATCAGCACCACACTCAAGGCATGTCAAAACTTCAAATACACCTCTACCAAAAACGCTGTCCAGATTTCTCTGTCTCAGAGCAATAGCTTTATCATCATCCGACATAGAAGTGATACAGTGGAATACATAACCATGCTCTTCATGTAACTTGCGAACATACTTCACCGCATCTCTTAATGGTGGAATATCTTCCATCCATGCACTTTCATTGAAGTGACGAACCAATGGCTTTGTCTCTTCACGACTAACACCATATCGCTTGTGTACCTTATAAAGATCTCTATATCCATCAACAGTTTTGAAACCTTTTTTATCCATCCAAGAACTGAAGGAATGCTCCCAATCAAGAAGCACTCCATCACAGTCAGTTAAAATTACTTTATCAAAAGTAGCATACATTAAAATTTCTCACTGTATTTTTTATCAGTTAATGCAAAACCAACAAACATTTGATTAATCAAAATTAACATAACAAACGCTGTTGATAATAAAACTTGATCTTGTGACATACCTAAAACTTTAGCACCATAACCAAAAAACAATCCTGTTGGTACATACATAAAAATGGCAAACGCCAATTTGAGATTTAATTTACTCATTCAGTTTCCTCATGATTTTTAAATTTAATGTTTTGCTCTTTTTCTCGAGCATCTCTTTCATACTGAGATCTATACACATCATTGATCTCAATAACTTTGGACAACAAGCTCATTTTATCAGTGAAGCGAACAAACGCACTCGTGTCTTTTGGAAAACACGCTCCACCAAAACCTTTCTTGCCGTCAAATCCTGGAACTTTAGTGTGTGAAACATTGATTCTTTTGTCTGCACCGACTGCCTTGATTACTTCATTGAAGTTCACATTGTCATGCGTATTACAAGCATCATAAAGCTGATTGAAAAATACAACTTTAGTTGCCAAGAAAGAGTTGATTGCATACTTAACAAAACTCGCTTCTTCTTTGCTGAGTATATATGAAGGACAGTGATTGCATAGACTGTGTGTCTCATAATAACTCTTCAACTTCTTACAAATTTCTATGTGACCTCCAAAGATATGAAACTCTGGATTAACAAACTGTTCACACGCTGACCTCTCAGTCAAAAACTCTGGGTTGTAGACGATATTGACTTCATCATACTTACCGATAATCGATGGTGTCACTGTAGACTTAATAGCAATTATACCTGACATCCCATCTATCTTCTCAATAACATCATCAAGGATGGATGTGTCAATATCACCATCATCTTGCATCGGAGTAGGAACACAAATGAATGTTAAGTCAGGAGACCAGATTTTAAGGTCATCGATTTTATCTGATTCTGAACCATATTTTGGATCAATTATTTTCTTTTCAACAAATGGACTGCTGAATCCATATTCAACAGCCTTACCAACAAAACCGTGACCAATGATTGCTATTTTCATTCAGCACCTTGCAACTCAACATAGCCATAATTTTCACGACCACCTTGCGGAAGCATCGTGAAACTTTCCTCAACTGGAATAGTCCAGTGAGTTGGTCTGCGAGTAGCAACCCACTTACCGTCTTCTTTCTTCAAGAACCATGGAGCTTCCCAATGTTCCCATGTAACATCAACATCATCAACAATTACCCAATCAATGATGTACTCTTGCGAACCCTCATCAGAAGATTCAATTAAATCGCGGACAGAATCAACCAAATCACTACCCGACAATGCGTCAGCAACCGAGATATTCTCAATAACATACTCGGAACCACCTTTTGACTTCCAATACTGAGGACACTCACCCTCACCATCCCAGTCGTGAGCACCATAGTTTTCGCGATATTGAGTATTGATTACTAATTTCATGATGATTCCTCTTTAGATAATTGACCGTCAGATAAAGTATAGATAAGAACATTTGAAGACGTTTCGGGATTTTTGAAGACAGTAAGTTCATAACCATTGAAACAAATAACATCTTCAGTTGTTTTACCAGATTCGTAATCAGATTCGATACGCTTTTTGAGACTGGAAAGGCTATCCCACTTTTTAGAACAATAATCAATCATAAAAAATCTCACAGAGGGGGAAGGAACAAGATACAATTATAGTTCAAACTCAAACTTAAAGCAAGGTAAATTTTTGGCTTTTTAGACCTGACTCGCTTCAGTACGGTATGCGAGATCAAGAGTCCTGACATTTTCCTCGTGCATCTGGAGCAACTCAGCATGGGTGTATATATCATACCCAGTGAACAAGATTTCCTTCCCCTCGCACGCTCCAGAGGTGTCTCCGAAGTCTTTAGTGGTTAAGGCATCAACATCAAGGCTTAAAAGATTAGCAAGCTCAGTGGTGGTCAACATAGGTCTCTCCTCTCATCAATTTATAAGAGAATTCTACCCTATATTTGATCTCTGGACAAGACTTTTTTTAAACTATTTTTGTCTAAAAATGGACTTTCTTATAGCTTTTTAGCATAAAAAAAGGGGACTATTTAGTCCCCAATATTAGTGTAAAAAATAACCTATTTAGCCTAATGGTGAAGATGCAGCGTCTAGCCCATCCCAGAGATTATCAAGCTCTGTTTTGAACTTGCCTTGAGTCTTTTCAAATTCTTTAATCGCATCTGCCATCTTTTTATATTCGTTGCGGACTTCGATCCAATCCTTTTCTAGCTTCGCTACCTTTTCCGTTGAGGCTTTTGCATCATCCAAAACCTCTTGTTGCCTTTTGCCAATATTCTCAAGCATTGTTTGAAGCTCTGCTAGTTTGCCTTGCAGATGACTTATGTTGTTATCTTCAATCTTTGTTTCAATTGCTGTCAATTTAATTTGTTCAGACTCAAGAGTAACTCTTAATGTTTCAATTGCTTCGTTCGAGATAGTTGATACAGTTTCTTCTAATGCAGAAAGATTTTCTTCTATAACACCAACCTTTGAATAAAATTCTGATATAGCCCAAATACCACCACTAATGGTAGTGATAATAGACACCATGATTGCGATGTAAATCCCCTTAAATTTTACACCACCAATATTAAGTTCTGTTTCTTCGAGACTCATATACTACTCCTATTATGGTCCAGGATCTGAAATGGGTGGTGGGGGTGTTGTATTACCATCACCACTAAATGTTGGGTCAGGATTGAAAGCACCTGGATTTCCATCTGAAGCACCATTCATTGCTCCAGTCACCATTGTGCTTGGTCCAGTTGAACCCAAGTTTCCGTTGTCGTTATTAAACTGTGTTATATCAATTGATGCATCTTGAGTAACAATCACTTCTGTGACTAATCCAACAGGATCATATAATTTTGCATTAACATTATATCCTGGAGCTACTGCTGCATATGATTCTCCAGTTCCATAACTATAAGCACTATACATGTCATTCACATCAACTGGGGGTGTATCTCCATAGAACCCATCATATATTTCAGTTGTTGCTTGTGTCCAATTCACCTCACCTTCGTTATTAAAGAACATACCTTGTAACACAGTGTCAGTAGCATTATCCCATGTGATAGTCATTTGATCTGTCCAAGCATCATAAGAGACTGTTGAACTGGTTATATTAGATAATGTTGCAGCAGCATCGTAGTTGATCATCGCGAGAGCTGCAGCATCCTGACTAGCCCAAAGTGACGCAGTTGCAGCCTGTGCTTTATCCTCAATTGTATCCAATGATTGGTTAAATGTTTGTACTGTTGACTGATCAATCTGCACATCGTTTGCTCGAATATAATTTTGTAGATCAATTCTTTCTTCGTCTGATTGTGCATTAATTGCTTCAGTGTAGATTGCTTCAGCTTTACTAATCTCAGTTGCAGCATCGGCAAACATATCAATTGCTGCATCCATTTCATCTTTATTGTCTTCATAACTTTGTACTAATAAATGCTCTGCACTATAATAATTTGCATTTACAATGTCAAGAATCGACTGGTTGTAATATGCAGCTTCGATCAGATCTATCTTGTGTGCATCTGTTCTTCCCGCAACTGGAACGATTGCTTCATTTGCGAGTGATGCATCATTAGGTGTCATCATACTCATTTCAACAACACTTGCTTGTGCATTACTTACTTGTGTGTTGATGTAATTAGCAGTGTTCACCAACTCTTGGATCTCTACATAATCACCAGTTGGTCTTAAAGGATTGATTCCTGGATCAATTAAATTGCCAAATGTTAAACTTTGAATTGATGTGCCTTGCGGATTACCAAATGACAGTGCGGTAACGATCAGAGATAGACTTGCCACTACCATCATCGCCATTTTTCGCATGTTCACCATTTCCGTTACCATTCGCATATTCTCCTATTCCGAGTATCGTGTGATAATATATTTTTTTATCCTTATCCAATTTTTTATAATTAGGAATAAAGATTTCAGGTTTTGTTTTTAACATCACAAAAGCAGATTTACCAACAATCACCTTTCCTTTCACTACAATTGGACAAGGTGTGCCACTCAACAACATTGCTTCCCATGTAGCAGCAGATTGACACATTCGTGTTATAGCTGCAATTTTCATGTTAAGTGTAAAGAGCATTTGAGCATCCTTTCTTCTATTACACTCTTCATCTTGTATGTAATCGCCTTTACTAAAACCTATAACTGTTGTTTGAGCACCAGCAGACTTTGATTTCAGACAACTATCATTACCAGCCGACATTAATGATGGTGCGGTCGCTGTTGCTACTGGAATCTCACTTGCACTTCCAGCACCATTATATTGATTAGTGTTTGTGACAGTTTCATTGTTGGAGTCCACAGTCGCACCTTGCTGGTTTGTGTTTAAATCACCAGACTGTGTGCTACTATTATTACTGTCTACATCCTGTGCAACTGCTACATTACAAAACAATAGCAAAGATATAATATATTTTCTCATTCCAATCCTTCACAATCAGTTTCAACTTTATTACTATTTATAACAATTAATGTCTTTTATGAGCTAAGTATTAATACCTATACAACAAAAAACACGACAAAAGCCGTGTTTTTTTCAATCTAAAACACATTTATGATATAGATTCTAATCGAACCATTAATCTTTCAGCACGATTTGTTACTTGTTTATGCCATCGAGAGTCTCGACCTTGAACTGCTGCTTCTTGCCAATCACCAACTTCGGCTGCAGCTACCATTTTCTTAAACTTACTCAGGCGAGTACGACCCATGTTAAACATCATGTTTGCGAATACTTGTTTTGCTTCTTCAGGATAATCTTCCCAACTCTCAAAACAAATTTCACAATCTGCTAATACGACTTGAACATCTTTATCAAATACTTCAAATACACGCTCTTCAGAGACTGGTGTACCAACTTCTTGACCATGCTCTGGATCTGAATCTAGAACCAAATGACCAATACCAAATGTGGCATAACCTAGATGGTCGTGGTATATTTCATTTACTTGACCTTCATCGATTACAAGTTGTTCTCTTAATTTTACAATATCCATAATCTCTCCTATAAGAATTTTTCTAAATCTGGTTTCCAATAATTTGGACCTTTAAGAATCTTGCCATCTTCTCGATAAATTGGTTTGCCATCTTCACCGAGTTTACTCATATTAGATTCGTGGACTTCATCAAATGTTGCATCTAGATCGATACCATATGCAGCACCAGCACCATAAACAACATATAATAAATCAGTAAGAGCGTCTGCGATTTCTGCTAAATCTTTTTTCTCTACAGCTTCACATAATTCTTCTAATTCTTCAGATATTAATTCAATACGCAAGCTCGCAACATCATCATCTACAAACTCAGCATCATCTTTGACCGCTTGTCCAAATGTTTGCATGAACTCACGAACTTTGTTATAATTAGTATTTGACATATTATTGTTTTTTACCAATGTTGTATTTTGTTTCAAGATTCCAGTCAGCTTTGTCCTTGTACGGCAAAACTTTAATTTGGTTCAAAGGAGCAATTAGCTCTTTTGTTTTATCATCATCCACCAACTTTATCAATCCCCACTCAGCCAACAAGTTCGCAATAGTATTGCGTCTTGCAACATCTTCATCACCAAAATTACTAGGCTTACCATCAAGGGCAAACAACTCTTTAAAGTGGACAATGTAATACTTACCTTGCTTATGCAAGATATGGCACGATTGATATAGGGTTTTGTTTTTATGAGATGCAACACCGATTCGTGTTAGTGTTTCTCGAATCTTTAGAAAATCATCATCATTCTTTAGTATAACTTCCACTAGACTATCCAGCATTTTTACCACCCTTATCTATTCTTCTTTTTATATCGCTGATTTGATCATCAGAAAGAATAGCAAGGGCTTGTTGGGTTTTAACATCGTTATAACCATAATACTCTTTAACACACGCCACATCACTGTCTTTCTGCTTCTTTTCCCATTTAGCATAACGCTTTTTTGGTCTAACAGTATTTATAAAAAAGTGGAACTGTGGCTTTTTATCTAAGTAGTGGCGTGTATTCATTTCGTTGGCAAGACCAACAGTATCTGCATGGTATGACAATGCACGATTTGTTAGGAAAGGTTCATAACCTTTCTCAGCAAGTTTATCATTATCAGTTCCAGTCATCAAGTCGACTTTGGAAGTGTTAATGGCATTAATGTAATCAAATGGATTAGACAATTTATTCTCCAGCAACAATGTTGATGAGCTTTTGCATGCGCATCACATCCATAACAATATCATGGCGTGGGTCATGTCCAACAAATTTATCAGCTAACTCCTCAGGAACAAAAGTGTTCTTTAGTGGAGAGCCATAAGACAAACCTTCAATGAATGATCGAGTATCTCGAATCAACCACCAGTCAAATGGATCTTTCTCATCAGAGTGAGCAAGCAGTGTGCGAAGAAAGATGGGATCAAATGAATTACCTCTTGTCCAAACCTTTCTTACTGGTTCAACATCAATCTTATCACAGAACCAATTATACAACTCTTTAATAGATTTGTCAAGAGGAGACGGTTTCAATAAAGCCTGAGCTTCTTTGGGTTGATTCTTCCACCAGTCTAGTGTACTCTTTTGGATAGTGCGACCAAGCTCAATCTGTTCAGCAACATCAAAGCGAATCATATGTGAATCATCAAGCAACTCTTCATATTCATATGGGTTAGTTAAGAATCTTTTCTCATCATATTGCAAGACAGCCAAGCTAACCGCAACACCATTCACCATATCTTGACTTAATGTTTCGAAGTCATATATCACACTATTCATAGTTTACCATTCCCTAACATCAAGAACACCAGACAAAACATAATCATTATTTTCTAACTCAAAACCTATTTCTTCAAGAGGACAACCAACTGCGTGTCCTGAAGATTCATGTAATGCACGAACATGTTTCTTATTATCATCATCCCAATACCCTTCAGTAATAAAATTATCACTGCGGTTTTTGGCACAAGAAAGAAACTCCCATTCCTCAAACACTTTGGATGGATCTAACTCATCATTAGAACCACTGATGATATGTTCTATTAAACCAACCTCATCCCAATTGCTTGGAGTGACGAGAATCTCTCCTAGATCCCATGTAGTATCAAGAGTAATATATTCAGCATCACGACCATAGATTTCATTGATCTTAAATGAATTATCTTGAGTAGTTGATAGTACATATTTTCCACCAATATCAATTTTCATTTTTTCCTCTCTCGTCTTGCTTCTGCGTTAATTTGTGGGACTTTATCACCAGTATATGCCCATATTAAAATTAATACAAATATGAATGTGAATGTGATCATGCTTCTTTGTCTTGATCCCATACACACTTGTTTAATTGTTTTCGATTTTGTTTTATCTTTGCTTTAAGTTGATCTAATCTTAATGCAAGTAACCAACTGTCGCCTCGTCTTTCAGCATCATAAAATACAGAAGCAGTAAACATAATCATGAACAATATACCCATGTGGGCAACAAGACTCACGCCCATATAGATTACACTGCCAATATAAAGACCAAATGCAATACACCACATCCAAGCAAGAACAGTCATAATCCAAAGTCTTGATACTGGGTCTGGAATATGACGCAGTGGATTTTTATTGTGATCCATTACTGAATTATAAAGATCATAAAGCCATAAAAAATAAAGTTTCATATGTTACTCCTTATTACTTCCATTCACAATCAATCATCATTTCAGTCAACATAGCCATCATGTTGATCTCAGCATCAGCTGCAAATGCAGCCTTGTACTGATAGTCAGCTAATGTAACAACAACCTGAGGAACGCTGTTCGGCTCAACATACTCGCCAATTGTATCATAGATTGTTCGGAATACCTGAGATGTATCACCATCAATATTCTGAGCAACCCATTTACGAACCTTGCTGAACTCCTTTTCCTTCATAGACTTCATCAAGTCCTTCATATTCAAGTCAGCAAAGTTTACTAGGATTCCAGCATCAATCTTACCAGTCCCAGCATAACGCTGAAGCTCATTCAAGACTCTGCGATTATCAGGGAAGTGACGCTTCACAACTTCAGCTACAACTTTCTTATCATAGTCGACTTGCTCGTTATCAAGTATAATACATGCACGCTTGAATAACTCAGAAGCAAGTTTTGGTTTGTCTTCGGGAGTTATTTTAAATTCAACGACAGAGCATCGCGAGTGTAGTGGCGAAATAATCTTGTTCACAAAGTTACATGTTAAGATAAATCCACAGTTGGCACTGTACTCTTCCATGAAGTTCCGAAGAGCTGGTTGAACAGTGTCTGCATTAAGATAGTCAGCTTCATCTAGGATGACATATTTTCTGCCACCTGCCAAAGACATAGAAGAGGCAAACCCTTTTATCTTAGTCCGCAATGTATCAATTAATCGACCTTCATCTGATCCATTGATTACAATATAGTCACATCCCAACTCCTCAAGCATTGCTTTGGCGATAGTTGTTTTACCAACACCAGCAGTACCTGTGAGTAATAAGTTTGGAACATTTTTGTTATCAACAAATGTCTGGAAAGTTTTCTTCAAACTGTTTGGTAGGATTGTATCAACCACAGACTGTGGGCGATACTTTTCAACATACAAAAATTCTTGTTGCATAATATAATTTCTCCTCAATGTCCATCTATTCTACTACATGATGGGTTAAATGTCAAGTATTGCTCCTAACATATTCTTCAATATCATATTTTGGTGACCAGCCAAGATCTTTCAAGTCAGAATTATCAGCAGTGTTATCCCATGCCTCACATTCTTCACCTGCTCTAACCTCTGCATTACATCCAGCTAATTCACCCAGCTCAGATACAACCACACCTTTACCAGTTCCAATATCATAGACTGGTTTTAATTTATTCAGATCTTTATCCATAAGTAAGATTATTGCGTCCACTACATCATCAACATGAATGAAGTCACGGATATGATTTGTTAAGTAATCAACACGACCATCAATCAAGCGACCAATGAGCATTGAATCTCTTGCTCCCTCACCATAAACTGTAGTGAACCGTAAACCCACTTGATTGTAAAATGCAGTTTCTTCATTTATCTTTTTGCTCATACCATACGGTGATAAATGCCAGTTATGGACACAAGAAGAAGATGCATACAATAATGGTATCTCACTGTTGTGGCAATATTTTTGAAGTTTAGTTGTAAGTGAAACATTATTATCCCAATACTTTTGTGGATGGTTAATGCTTTCTCTAACATTCGCAAATGCTGCAAGATGAATCACATAATCAGTGTCTAATTCCAATCTATTAGTTCTGGGATCAAGATCTTCTAAAGATTTGCCAATCTTAGAGTCCCACTCATCAACAATGTGACCTAATGATTCAAGTCTTGACTTTACATGACTGCCAATAAAACCACGAGAACCTGTGACTGTTACTCTCATAAAACTTTCCATCCTGTGACAGTGTTAGTGCGGAATGATCTCCAAGCCTGAACATCTATCCCCCAAACTGGAATGTCTGCTGAATTTGCATTCACAGCTGATACTGTGATACTAGATCCAGCTTGCTCACTTATAATCTCGGGGTTGAGAGTACAAGGCATCACCCTTGTACCCCCACCATCAACTTTCTCATATGTGACTTCGACAACGCCATCTTTGAGATGTTTTACCAGATTATTTACAGCTGATGACAACATTTTATCCTTTCCTCATATTATACAATCGCATAGATATCTGTACTTTCTACCCAGCAAGTATATCCATATTTTTTTAATCGTTCCAGAAGAAGATTACAATCTACATGGGAATGTTCTATCTTAATTAATGTTGGTTTTATACCAAAGCTAAACCCCTCAAAGACATTTGCTTCATGCCCTTCAACATCAATCTTTAGAAAGTCTATATGGTCAATATTATTCTTACTGATGTAAGAGTCTAATGTCATAGCAGGAACTGTTATCTTTGCATGGTTAAAGCGTATATTATCTGGAATATCCAGAAGTTTTTCTCCCATATGTTCATCAGTGTCAACATGTCCGATACCTCTGACCCAGCTATCAGTTGCTATGCTCTGTCTGAATGGGACATAACCATCTATATCTGAAATGGCAAGATTATCAACTTGGATATCATATGGCTTTGCTTGTTCAGACATAGTTTCAGCATATCGTGGATCAGCTTCAACCATGTAGCCAGACCAACCAGATTTTGCTAGAGGAAGGCATGTTCCAAAATCGCACACGCCTACCTCTAGAAAGACTTTATTAGGCATACTTGCTCCCAGCTTCAGTTGCAACCCAATACTCAACAACAGATCCTTTGAAGTTTGAGATACCTTTAGATGATACATTCACCTTATAATCATCAGCCATGAACTTGAGATTTTCAGTCTTAAAGATAAACTCAAACTCAGCTTCAGTGACACCAACACTCAATCCAAACTCATTAGATGTTGGATTCTTGGTATCAGTAGCAACCAAAGAGATAGATCCATCAACACCACGAACAACAACTTCTGGTAATGATAATTGATTTGCAGCATTGACCACTTTCTTATAGTCGGCTTCACTCATATCAAAAGTTACTTCTGGATCAGGCAATTCAAGATCCTTTTCTGGTGGTGATACAACCATAGATGGATCAGTGTAAGTGTAACGCGAAGTGCTGTTACCACCATTCTCTTTGATAGTCATAGATTTGTCACCAAAGTCTATGTCTGCATCATCAAACAAGCTAGTGAGACCAATAAACTGATTCAACTCATAGATCGCAAAGTCTTGAGGAAACGACTCATTCACAACAGCAGAAGCAAGAATGTTCTTCTGTGGTGACACTGTACGCAAAACATTACCTGCTTTGAATACAAGAGACGGATTAATGGTGGAAAAGTTTTTCAAAACTTCAAAAGTGTTATCGCTTAATTTCATGGTGATTCCTCATTATTTAAATCGTGATTGTGTAATGCAATCAATGCATAGTGTAATACTTTCAATAAATCCTTGCGGTTGTAACCGTCTTTCCTGCCATAACGCTGAACATACTTCAATACATTACCCAACGCAAACCCCTCGCCATGACCACAGTCAATAATGAACTCTGTTGACTGAAACTTATTCTTTGAATAGTGCTCAGAATAAGTAGCATTAACATAGTCACGCAATTCATCAATCAACTCACCCTCATTAAATTTGTAGAGTGTTATGTCAAAAACATCAGAAGATTTGTTAGAAGGAACTAATGGCTCATTATAATGTTCCAAAGAGTCATTATACCTTATTGGCTTGTTTCTGTCAACCTCAGAATAATATTCAGCAGTGTGTTCATAATTATCTTTCTGTTTGGAAGATGATTTTTTTCTCAGCTGATTCCATTCCTGAGGAGTAGCATCGTCAATACTTTTGCCCATTACTTCCTCCCTCGTTTTTTCTTTTTCTTGCCTTTCTTTAACACAGCTTCGTCTGCAGTAGCACTAACACCGAGTGCAGCAAGATCAGGTAAAGAACCACCGAAGTGATAAGTGCCGACATGAACCATCTTCATCCAAGGACACAACCAAGTTTCAACACCAACCTTTTCCATCCACTGACAAAACATGTAATCTTCTGACAGATATCGTCTTGAATCTGGATCAATTAGTGCTTGGAAATACATCATGATTTCTCGCGATCCATCAAACTCAGTAGTCCTGATATGATCAGGCAGGTATGTGAAGTCAGGATATGCTTCAGCAAACTTTTCAAATGCTGACCGCTGAACCATCATGAATCCAGTACCACCCTCAAGAACCTTACATGGTCTGTCAATCCTAATTTGACCACCCTGAGTCTCTTTGGGGTTGAAAACATAATCACCAACAAACTTCTCAAGCTCATTTGGGTCTTTGTCAGCAAAACCTCTATCAACAGCTGTCTTAATTTTCTCCCATGCAATCGTTTTCTTGGGATATGGACCACACATTATCTCTTTGCGATCTTCAGCATTAACATCAGGATCCATAAAAGCAGCAAGAGACAAAACATCATGAGGATCAAACCCAATATCAGAATCAATAAACATTAAGTGGGTGCAGTCACTTCGTAAAAATTCATCAACACAATAATTTCTAGCACGAGTGATTAATGATTCATTAAATAAGTAGAAAAAGTTTAGGCTGACTTCATATGCTTGACACAGTTTGGATAAATCCGCACATGCCTTTGCGTACATACCATGACAGTTACCACCATACATTGGAGTCGCGACCATAATCTTTCTTTTGCGCAACTCTTCTAATTTTATTTCCATCGTGTTTCCTCTTTTAATTTTGCGATGTAAAGATTATATTCCAAAATGTGAAAAAAGTCAACCCGAAGATTGACTTCCTTCACAAGAGAGATATTAAGCAGCAATTTCTTCAGGCTCTTCAGCCATGTCATCAACTGTGCCAGCATCAGCATCAATCTTTGAATAGAGATCAAGGAATGATGTTTTGGTGTCTTCATCAAAACGATTAATACACATATTAATCGCAGTCATCCGACCACCTTTATCACCAAAGATCTTATATGCTTTGGCAATATGAACAAGACGACGAGTCGAGATAACTTCATCAATACCGCCATCATAAAAAGTCTTGCGGATAATGTCAGCCCAATCAACAAGTTTGGTTACAAACTCAGAGTCATCTAGACCGAGACTAGCGAACACTTCATTCAAGATTCGTTTCTCAGTGCTCACTGGAGGATACTCCTGCTCGCAAGTAATAGGGAATCTTTCAAGGAATGCTTCATTCAGCACATTAGTACCAATAAAGCGACCATCATCAGATCCTTTACCTTTGGTGTTAGCAGTAGCGATAACATTAAACCCAACAGCAGGATTAATATACTCACCAGTCTTTTTGATAAAATATCCTTTACCCTCAAGGATAGACTGAAGACACATAATCTTTGCTGGATTACCCAGATCGATCTCATCCAGAAGTAATAAAGCACCACGCTCCATTGCCTTGATAACTGGACCTTTGAAGAAACGAGTGTCACCGTCAACAAGACGGAAACCACCAATCAGGTCATCTTCATCAGTCTCAATTGTAAAGTTTACACGGATGACTTCACGCTTCAACTGAGCACATGCTTGTTCAACCGAGAATGTTTTACCATTACCAGACATACCAGTAATGAAAGATGGATAGAACATACCAGACTTAATGACTTGCTTCAGTGTCGAGAAATTACCAAAGGGAACAAACAAAGGATCTTTGGCAGGGACAAGATTTTCAGTGAAGCCATCAGTGACAACATTCATCTCAGCAACAAGTTTGTTAGGCTCAAGATTAGTCACAGGAGCTGGAGCAGACGGTGCGAGAGGAGCAGGAGAGCTCACTGCAGTCGTCTTTGGAGCAGTTGAAGGCAGGTTATACAAACCACGATCAACACGGAGAGCAGTCGCGAAATACTTACTCGGCACTTTCACGCCAAGCTCACGAGCAACTCTTTTGGTTTCAAGACTAGGAACAGGATTATTCCCATACTTTTCTTTCAGGATAGAATATAGATCAGTCATATAGGTCTCTCTCATTTATTAATCAATTTCAAATACAATTCTAGCACAAAAACAACATAAAGACAACAAAAAAATTAGCCAATTATTACCTTTTTTGTATAATAGGTTATTTTTTAACCTATTCATTAAGCAATCGACTCTATCAAGTCACTCAACATTTTACGCGACTCTTTTCTAGAACCATTCGCTTTCTTAAAGGCAGTGCGGATCTTTGCTTTTGTTGCATCACTACCGACCGCAATCGAAGTATTGCTCACTTCAAGATTTTTACCACCATGAATTAAGAACAGTCGATCATAACCAAAGTTGTCTTCAAGCATAACAAACTTTTCTTTTTTGGCTCTCATATGATATGATTTAGCATCATACCAGTCCATACTGTTAGGAGCATTACGAGTCCATTTGTTTATACTACTCTCCATAATCCGATAACCAATAACAGTAGAACCAGTCCTTTCACGATACATATCTAAAAGGACTTTGGTGATCGCATCACCATATCCAGTCACACGATAGCGTTTCTTGGTCACAGGATCATTTACATACAACACTGCAGTGCCACTTCTATTATGATAATAATTAGTTTGTGAACCCCATTCTTTGTCAGGGTTAGTGAATTCCATAGGATGACTATCACCATCAGTCAAGAATATTGTATTCACAATATCAAGACGATTTTTCTTTTGGAAATCATCATGCACTTTCATTGCAGCCATTATAGTCTCATCAAGAGGAGTACCGCTCAAAGCCAACCCTCTAGGAAAACGAAACCTGTTCATTTTCTTTTGAGCTTCCCAGCTGTATTTGTTGCGACGAGAGACACGGATATCATAATATCTCCCGACACAAAGAACGAATTTCATCATGTCATTGAAAGTTTGACGATTCATATTGTTATTGAAAAACTCTAATAATCTGAAACAATGATGATAACGCAAAACACTATCTCGTTTTTGTTGGGTCGCACTTTCAGAGTCAGAACCATACCAATTATTTGTAAAAGCATAAACACGGTATGGTATCTTCACCTGACGGCAGAACAAAACTAAATTCAACATTTGATCAATCGTGGCTTTAAGATCTTCCATCATTGAGCCAGACCAATCAACATACATGATTATACCATGACTTTTACCATCTGGTGTCACTGTTACTTTGCGGAAAATATCATCATTGTAACGATAGCTGTTCATCTTGACAGGATCAATCACACCAGTCTTTGCCACAGTTTGTCTAGAGTAAGCTGATGCACTTTTCTTCATCTCAAACTCTTTTGCCATGTAATTTACGCTTCTCTTATTATTATTCATGAAGTCATTAACATATCCTTCACCCAGATCATTCATCGCTTGATCAAACGAATCAGGCTCTTGAACTTTGAAATTTTCTAGAATTTCTTTTGCTGATATAATCAAGTCATTAATCGGTGCGTCATTCAAGAACACATTAGTGATTTTTATATCATCATCATCACCATGCTCAGCAGCAATATTGTTTCTTAATGACTGATCAGTTTTTGATTCAAGATCTTCTTCAGATGATTCACCACCTGTCTGTCCTGTCTGGTTATCATCAGAATCATCTTCATCATCTTTCCAGAAGTCATCTTGATCTTCATCAGAACTCCAGAAGTCACCATCATCTTCATCTTCATCTTCATCATCAGGAGTGCTACCAGATGAATCACCTGATTCACTTTCATCTTCATCATCAGAATCATCAAAATCATAAGAGCCACTGCCATCAGTATCTTCTTGACTCTCATCTTTTGCCATTTCATCCATAGCTTTCTGCTTGTCAGCATTTTCTTCTTCTTGCTTTTGTTTACAGAAATCATACAAACGCTCAGTCAGGTCAACAACCTGATCCCATGTTTCAAGAGTTTCAATCTCATCAATCCATGGTTGCTCATCTGCCTCAATGCGAACACCAGCAGAACGACCGCATTTAAAATAAGTGTTGATACGATCAATAAGACCATAATTGTTTATTTGTTTGATGTCACCACCAAAGAAACCATCAGCAAGCATGCGTCTGTATGAAGAAACAAATGAAGTTCGCAGACCTTGATATCGTTTTTGAATTAGCTTTTCAATCCTAGCATCTTCAATAACATTTAAAAAAGATCTGAAAGTTTGACCACGCTTATGAGTAGACTCATGCCATCCCTCTTCTGGAGTATACAAAGCATGACCAACCTCATGACCAACCAAATGATCATAAGTGTCAGACCTCATATCATCCCACATTGGTAGAGTAAGGATGCGGTCACGAACATTAAATGAAGCAGTCTTTGCTTGCTTATGAGAAACAGTAATGTTTTCAGTAGCAAGTAGACGAGCCAATGTATCTTTAGAAGTATTCATATGATAGTCTCTCAACAAAATAGACGCCCATTCTACCATATCAGGAGACCTGAGACAACACTTTTTTCAATTAAAAACGGTAATTTTACCTATTTATTGATATTATTTTGGAATAAAAAGGTAGATTTTAAGAACTTTTTTGTATAAAAGGACAAAAGTCCTGTATTATCAATAACTTAGTGAAATACACTATTTTGCCCTTTTATAACTCTTCGGATTAACTTAATGCAATCAGGCAGTTAGCGATTGTTACATAAACCGACACTTGAAACGCCCAACAGAAAAAGCAATCAGTTTTGCTATTTTCCATATTTCCTCCTCGAAAATTATTTAATTTCAATTTTTCGAGGACGCTTCTCTTCTGGCAAATTGACCTTTAGGTTCACTACAAGGATTCCTTTGTCTAGAGTCGCTCCGACTACTTCGACATATTCAGACAGACGAAAAGTTCTCTGAAATCTTTTTGTGGATATTCCTTTGTGTAGATACTCAACATCAGTACCGTGGAATTGATCCCCAGTGATGTTCAAAGTTCTTTCATCTTGTTCAATGGTCAGATCTTTCATATCGAACCCAGCTACTGCCACTTCAATGGCATATTCATGCTCATCTACTTTAACCACATTGTGTGGTGGGTATGTATCTTTGGCGTTTCGATTGATGAATTCTAATTCATTGAAAAGGTGGTCAAACCCAACAAATGCTGCTCGTGGGAAAAGACTCGGTGTTTTAATACTCGTCATAATGCTCTCCTTTTGTTTAAAGCAAGATTAATAAGTGAACCCGATTATTCGGCATCCACTCACCTATTTATACTGACTCTACATAAGATTTTCAATAAAGCCAATAATTTTTTTCGTATCTTCAGGGACATTGTGTTCAAAAGCATGGACACATCCAGCTTCGCCCATCAATATTTTTTCCCCAAACATATCTTCAATGTTAGCAACTTTCGTTACTCGCCCATTGATAAATGTTTCTGATTGATCAGAACCTCTATCAGCATAACGCTGTTCACGAACAGCATCATCTGTTTTTAATACTATAATTGTTAGATCATGCCCTGCTCTCTTCACAGCCTCAAAGAACTTAGAAGAAGTCAATCTGTCACCCTCGAACACTACGACAGGTGATGGATTGTTTTCTAGGTATTCAATTGCCATTGGCTGTACTGCCATTGACAGTTTATCAGTACCAGCAAACACTTCTCCTTCATCATATTTACCAAACAAACGGATATCTCCAGAAACATAACCATCAAGCAACTTAACTGGAGTATCTTTAGTCCACTCTCGTTTTGACATCCACTCACGCATAAGTGTTGTTTTTCCAGTTCCTGGAATTCCAATAATACCAATCACTTTACTCATGAAAAGAATCCTTCTAATGATGACTTTGTCACAACAGCTTCTGGATGATATTGCGATAACATTCCTTCACCGCCTTTCTGTTTCAGATAATCATACCACTCATCTTCAGCCCACATATTTGGCGAAACACCATTCCAAAATTCTTTCCACAACTTGTGGTTCTTATTGAGTCTGCGATCATCAACATATTGTCTACGCAGTTTTTCATATTCCCAAGAACCAACCTCAAGCATTTTTTCACGGAAGTAGCATACAAGAGATATGCGTTCCATTTCTTCAATAGTGGTTCCAGCAGGTGGTTTCAGTTCAGTGTTACCATGAATGCCACCATGATTATTGATCAACAAAAGATCTCCTGGACGGATATTGATACCTACACGAAACTCTGGAAGGACAAGATAACCACCTTCCCAATTCTTTTCTTTAGCAACAACAGTAAGGTTTGAAAATCCTTCATTCAAATCACCAGCATCTCTGTGAGCTGCAGTTCTGAAGTTTTTATTTACAGTAATCGTAGTGAACGGTGTATCTTCACCAGCAACACGAAAGCGTGGATCTAGCTTGCTTGCAGCTTCGTTTTGAATACCATAACGAATAGGTAAATGCTCCTTAAATTTGTCAGCTAATTGACGCATGAAAGGATAGCACTTCTCATAGACAGGATAGTTGTTCTCTGTATACGCAGTTGCTCGACCGTATGGAATACGAGGATATCGATCAAAGAATCCAGCAATACCTGACAACACCATGTTAGCATATGTTGTCTCAGAGATATAGTTCTTTTGAGTTGCCTTTGCGTCTTTCTGAGCATCCTCTGCTGACATACCTTGCCATTCAGCAACCTTGTCATTGAAGAATGATTCGTAATTATAACCACTATCAGTGATCTTAGATCTGATCCAAACTATACCACGAGATTCACCTGCTGTAATTGAAGCATGTTTTGCTCTGATTCTTTCTACTGGATCAGTGTCATCTTCAAACAGAGAAACTTCACGCTCAGCAAAGTGCTTCATAATATCAAGCTGTTCTTCAGTTACCCAATCACGACCGCCTTGCTTTGCTCCTTTTGGACCAGCAGCAAGACCACGATTTTGTGTAGGTAATGCAGCACCTAATAATCCTTCATAAGCACCGTGCTGTTGTTCTTCAGTAAAAACATTTTTGCGAAACTTAAAGATAATGTTATCTTCATTATTCTCACCACCAAACCCAGCAGGAGCATAGAAGTCAGTATCTTCTTCACAAATAAAATCCCAGTCAGTATCTTCCATATATTGACCGAGTTTGTGTTCACAATCATCCCAAAACTTGGCTGTAATGATTCTGACATTGTTTACATTATCTACCTTAACATCATACTTTTCGTTTATCACACCAATCATATCATAAATCTCTCTATTCCAACATTACTCATTTCATTTGTAAAAGTATTCATATGGTCTATCTTCCCAGTGTCTAGGAATATCTCCATTTTACTCTTACTTATCGAATTAGTCAAGTATTCATTTCTCAATGTCTCTTTTCTAGCATCCCACATGGGTGTCCAGTCAATACCATCCCATCCATCTCTCTCCACTTGCTTTATTTCTTCAGCTTGTCTGTCAATATAATAACCAAGATAACGACCTCTACTCTTGCGAAACAGTTTCTTAAATGAACACAGTGCTGTTTCCATAGCAAAAAAGTCTGCTTTGCTCTCAGCATTTGGGTGTGTGCGTTTTACATCTTCGAGTATTTTCTTTCCTTCTCCTTCCATCCATTGTATTTGATCATCTTCGAGCTTTTTATTCACCCAATCATCTTTACCTAAAGCATAACAAAGACCATTCCGATGAGATCGAGATCCAGAATAGTCATGTAACCATAGACTTGGAACATCAACATTGAGACCAGCACACTGCTTTAGAGTTTGGATATAAAACCAAGATGTGTATCTTCCGAACTTGTGTAATGAAGTTACAGAATCCCAAACTTTTTGGAAGTTTTGATATTTGTCGCCACGACATAACTCTTCAAATGCATCTTCTTGTTTCCTACCACCAACCCATTCTTTATAGGAAACAAATTGATCAGCAAGATGACCTTTATTCCATTTTGTATCTGTTTGATATCTGAGACGCGAATAGTTTTCATTGTTCCATTCACGCAAACGATCAACACCAACCAACTCCATATCAGGGAACTCATTCCAGATAAGGTATGCTGTTGGGAAGTTGTATGTTGTTCCATATAACCAACAGAGCCATAACTTCTGTTCTGTGTTATATTCAAACCGATCAAAGAAGTAATTTGTGAGATACAATGCTGAGTCACAATCTTCTATCTCAAGACTCCACTTAAACCAGTTGACAAATGCTTGTCTACGATGTTCACTTAATCTATAATCCACTAAAAGAATTCCTCTAGAGTGTTTGGCTCATCACCTATTAATTTATCACGCATCCAAAACTCTCCTACAGAAGAAATAGCTTCTTCTACAGTAGCAGTCTTTTTCTTACCAAAGCCATGAGACTCAAGCGATTCATCAAACAATTGTTTGATCACCTTTGGATCTTTAGGCAAAGCCAGATGCGGGACATTAATTGCTGTTGCCCTAAATGTGCACTGCTCCCTGATAGAAGGAAACAGTGGTTGATCAGAACGCAACGACCCAGTTGGATCAACAGCCCAAAATATCAAACCATTTCTTTTATGCCAAGTTATAGAAGATGGAGTGCAAGATATTTTCAAACGACTCATGCCATTATTAAAAGCATCACTCATTACTCTTTCCCAGATAGCTGTAGCATATCCCTTTCCTTCATGACCTTGCCTAGTTACAATCTCATATAGATTAATATATCTCGATCTTTGACTATAAGTAGCAAACACAAATGCAACCATTTCGCCATCAACCTCTAAGGCAAATGGCTTATTATCTTTTTCATAGTTTTTAAAACGAAACCACAAACTGTGTGATGAATTGAGGAACTTTGTATTTTTTCCTTCAGGGGAGTTCTCAATGACTTTCTCAATCATCTCTTGTGAACATCTTACTATGCGCATTGTAAGTCTCTCACTAATGCACCACCACGCAATGGAGAAGATTTCTCTAGCTTTCCATTGTATGTGTATGTTACATACATGTCTGTTCTTTGTTGATTTGTAATTGCACTTCTTTTTAGAATATCTTTTGTTGATGCGAATACAATACCATTATTTCGCTCACTATACCATAGTGGTCTTGCTTCATTTCTAAATCCAGTTAGACTCTTATCTTTTTTGATACGACAGACAGCCATACTTGATGGGTAAAAATCATTCAATGGATCATTACCAGCCTCATATGATTTCAATATCAATTCACTGTCATTAGCTGTTTCAGTGTTATATTTCCACTTCTCTTTATCTTCTTGTGATATAACACCATTGTGAACAATACTTTGATCACCATTAGAGAAAGGTTGATTGTATCGAAGATCAGATGTTGAATAGCGAATATGACCAATAAGGTAGATACCACCATCCTCATTTATCATACTCTGAATTGGATATTTTGCGAGGAACTCATCACAAGGGATGCCCTCTTTTATCGTATATATCTTAGAATCTTTGACATATGATACACCAGTCGCATGTTTCCCTCTTATCATAGATTCGCGGAAAATACGCTCTACCAGTTTAACATTCTCAATACTACCACGACTGACAGAGGATCTCTCTAACCAAACGCCTATCACACCACACATAATATACCCTTTATGTAAATAAACAGATATTATACATTATCAAATGTAATTTGTCAAGTTCTTCTTTCTTAGCTTATCTAACTTCTTTTTCTGTTTCTTTGCCTTTTCAACATGATATGATGATGCTTTGCTCAAGAAGTTAATCCCAATAAGGTGGTCATATTCGTGCTGAAAACACTTAGATGTAAAGTCAGTCAAATTTTTTGTTATTGTGACACCGTTATAATTTGAGAATCTAGCTCTTATATTTACAGGTCTTTTTACTGGGATGAAGATTCCAGGAAAACTCAAACACCCTTCTTCTTCTGTCAAGACCTCATCAGAGTACCCAACAATCCTTGGATTGAACACTGGTAAGACATCATCTGGTTTAGCTGGTAATCCAATAACAAATACTGATAAATTTATTCCGCATTGGTTTGCTGCCAGACCAACACCGCTGTTTTCAAGCATTGTAGCCTTGAGCCTTTCAAACAATACAACTGGATCCATCTGTGGGTTTTGAAAATCAAACTCTTGTGTTGGTGTTCTTAAACACTGATGTGAGCTTGATACTAATTTATATGGCTTCATGCTGCTATCCTGCTAAATGATTTAAACTTCTCAAAGCGTATTTGACTGCGGAACTTATCAGTCAACACATCACCTTTGGTATGTGTGATAATAAAGACATTGGTGTCAGACATGTTGTTTAGTAGTTTAGTCAACTCATCTGTTCCAGTTAAGTCAAGAGAGTTATCAAACACCTCATCAAGTATCAATAGGTTGGTGTTAGTAGAGTTTTTTAATTTGGCTATTGCTCTCCATGTAAGTAGTAGAGCAATATCAATACGAGTCTTTTCACCCTCAGAGAAACTTGCATATGAAAACTCATCACGATGACGACTTTTGATTATCTCATTAAACTCCTCATCAAGCTCAAAGTTCACAAAGAAGTCTAGAGCTGATAGATACTTATTAACTAGCTTGTTCATAATAGGAACATACTGCTTAATTATTTTAGACTTGATGCCACCGTCTTTCAGCATAGTTGAGGCAACCTCAAATAACGCTTTATCATCAGATAGATCTGACGCTTGCTTCTTGTAAACATTCAAGTCTTTCTTGAATTGTTTAAGTTTACCACTAGAATCGCTGTCGGCAGTAGCCTGCTGTTCAGCCTCTTTGATCTTTTTCTCCACACCACTAATCTGTTTACCATACAAATTTATCTGGGTCTGGCAATCGCGTATTTTATTCTGAACATCTTGTATCTCATACTGCACAGTGTTCATCTCGCTCAGTTCTTTGTGTAGAATATCATACTCTTCATTTAATTGTTCAACAGCTTCTTGCGTCTTGTGTAGTATCTTAGTAGTATCATCAACCTTCTGTTTCTTAACCTTCATGTCAATGATCTGTTCGCAAGTCGGGCAGTTATCATTCTTCTCATAAAACTTAATTCGCTTCTTAGCTTTTGATGACTTATCTTCCAGCTTATCAAGAAGTGATGTAATCTTATTTGACTTAGCTTCAAACTTCCCTTTGTGAGAGATTGAATCAATCAGAGTGTCAACTGTCATGGTAAGAGCAATACAAAGATTGTCAGCATCCTGCTTTGATTCAACATAACCTTGTGCCTCTTCTTTTAAGGAGCTGATCAGCTTGTTAGCATCAGATGTGACCTTCTTCAAGTAGTCTTGCTGTATATCTATTTTCTCTTGAGTTATGTCAAGCTGATATTGAATATCGGATATACTTCGCTTGTTCTCAGATACTCGCTCTTTCAATAGCATATTCATTGTTGAGAATATCTGGATATCTAGCAGGTCTTCAATAACTTCTCTGCGATCACGAGTAGACAGCTGCATGAATGGAGTGAATGAAGCATTACCCAAGATAACAATCTGAGTGAATGACTTGTAGTTCAACTTTAGAATAGTGTTCTCTAGGATAAGCTGATAGTCTCTCGCATTTCCAGGTTGGTCAATCATCTTACCATTCTTGTATATCTCAAAGAATGCTGGCTTCATACCTCTACGAACTTTATATCCAACTGTACCAATAGAAAACTCAATAGAAACCTCACAACCCTTTTCATTGATGCTGTTACAAAGCAATGCCTTATTGACTTTGCGGAATGGCTTATTGAATAGTACAAAGGTCAGTGCATCCAGTATAGTCGACTTCCCAGCACCGTTTTCTCCAGTTATAACTGTGCTTGGAGAACGATTCAACTGTATTTCAGTCGCCACATTACCTGTGCTCAGGAAATTTTTATAAGATAACTTCTTGAATTCAATCATAAAATATAAATTACTCTATTGTAAGGGATTCATTATATAACGAACGGAGCAGAGAGTCAAGCCTTTCCTTTGGAACAGTGTCTGGCAATCCACTAACATACTTTGAGAGTATTGTCATGGTATCTTCAGCTTCATTAACTATATCCTCATCATCCTCTAGATTCAGATTCATATGATCATCTACAATCTGAATGTTCAATGGATCAACTTTATATAGCTTATCCATGTAAAGATCAAACCAATATGGGTTGTCACACTTTTGCTTGATGACTTTAACATATGTGTTTCTGAAACCTTCAAAATCAACATCAAGGATTTCATCCATAGTCTTGCCAGACTCATTATAAAATAGCTTGTGAAACATAGAATATGGATTGCGGATAAACTCTAGATCACGAGTGTCAGTGTCATAGATATGAAAACCTTTCACATCACCATAATCAGCCCATGTTAGTTCATATGGACACCCAAGATATTCTATGTTTTTAGTGGTAGATTTATGATGGAAGTGACCAGAGCAAACAAGATCAAACTTAGAAAAATCTGAGATCTTCATGCCGTGTTCATTCATGTTACCGCGATCCATCAAACATCCAGCAATCTCTAAGTGACCAAACAATACTTGTGCTGGAGTATCTTCCATAGCTTGTATTGCTGCTGAATAATTTTGATTGTTTATCCATGGCATGATATGAATATCATGACCGTCAAAGTTTAGGTCGGTTGGATCTGAATAGTAATTCACATTACTTTTATCAAACAACTCACGCATGGAATTTACATCGTTGGTGTTCTTATACGGAACATCGTGATTACCAACTATGACATGAAGCTCAATACCTTCCTCTGTGCACTTGTCAATGAACATCTCTTTCATTCTACGAAGTGTAACATAGTTGATATATTTGCGTCTATCAACAATATCACCCAAATGAATGATTGTGTCAATACCTTGCTCTTTCAAGTGAGGAAAGAAATGTTTGCTATAAAACTTCTCGAAGTAATCTAAGAAGTTCACATTATCGTTACGAATACCAAAGTGTGTGTCTGTTACTAAACCTATCTTCATGTGATAATATACCCTTTGACTGGCAGATGGTTAATTATACTACAATTCAATACAAGTGTCAAGCAGAGTCCTTAGAGACCTTTTTCTTCACTTTTCTGCGTTTATTAGCTTCAAAGTCTTCAACAAACCGAGCCATATACTCTTCAGTCCATTCACTATACTTCATATCATCATTATAGTCTTTACCACCATCGTGTTCTTGTCGATCTGATGTGTCACCTACCACATTGGTGTGTTCAGCATATTTAATTTTGACATAGAGATTCTTTTTCTCTTTCTGAATTCTACGAAGAAACGCATAGTAGATAATCTGAGTAAAATAGGCAAATGGATTGTTTGACTTCTCAGGGTTAAAGTTGTCAATATATTGTAAACAGTTTTCAATACCATCGCAGATCATTTCATCGCGAAAAGTATAGTTCACAAAGTTTGGTTTATATGACAAGTGGGTGGCGATCTTCATGATGCATTCAGCAATATAATTAGGAACAACAGGTCTTGGATCACCAGCTTCCTTTGCTTCCATTACACTCTGGCGAAATTCAGTCATCGCCCCCAGAAACTTTTTATTGTCTACATAATATGGCTTTTTCTTCGCTTCTTTGCTCTTACTCATAATCCCCTCAATGCATTGATGTATTTGCTGATAAATGATAGACATTATCTATCTGTTTTGGTTTATCATCTATAATTTTTAATTTCTTCAACAGCTCATCTATTTCTTGTGCTGTCATCGAATCCTTCTTACTATTAAAAAAAGTGCCACCATCTTCCCTCATCGCCCTTAAACAGTTATCATAATATTCAACCATATCATCATCAACATCTACTGTTACTAGGATAGTAGATTGTTTTAAGTGAAGCAAGTTTACTGCTTTAGTTAATGGAACCCATATTGTAGATATACAAACTGGCGATGCTCCTGTCCTAGACTGTATGATCATTTGAACTGGATCTATAATATGTAGATGAGTTTCATCTTCATGTGTAACTTCTGCTATTAGTGTATCACCATTCACCAGCTTAATAATCTTAATGCTCATTATCAATTCCTATGTTATATATTTTGTATGTAAAGTTTTCTTCATTATACATTTTAACCCTTACTGCAAAATGTTTCAATGTGTGGTTGTTGTATGACTTCCAGCTAAGATCATCTGATATGTCATAGAGTGTAGCAACCTCTTTACTGTCCCCTTTCCTCAAACCACGACCTATTGACTGTAAGTTCCTTATGCGTGATTTACTAGGACTAGCAAAGATAACATTATGTAAGTTTCTGATATTAATCCCAGTTGAGAAAGTTCCATAAGAAGCGATGATAATTGCATCTTCTTCTTTCTCAACAACTGCTCTAACTTGTTCTCTTGTTTCTGCATCTACTCCACCGTATATAAAAAATACTTGTCGACCTTCTTCAGCCGATTCTTTTATTTGGTTATACAACATCTTACCGTGTTTTTCTACATATTGGAAGAGTAATAGTGTATTACCTTTTCTTGTCAAAGTCAAGTTCTTAATGAACGCATTTCTTCTATCGTGCTTGACCAAGAAGTCCATTTCTTCCTGATATGTTTTCCTATTCATCATCTTACGAATAGCATCACTATATTTTAAAACTAGACATTTTATCCTGAAGTCTGCCAAAGTATTATTATCAATAAGCTCTTTGGTTGTTATCACTTTCATAACTGGACCAAACAAACCCTCTAGCACCAACTTGTTTGTTACAGTTCCGTCTAATGTACCTGTGAAGCCAAACCTATATTTACAATCAACCATCTTCTCCATTATCTTGGTGAGTGATGTAGCCTTAAATAAATGTGCTTCATCTCCAATTATAATATCAAACTGATCAAAATATGATTTTGGTTGTTTATATATGCTCTGCCATGTGCTGATAATTATTTGTGCTTCAGGGTCAGATTTTGCTTGACCTCCAGTCACTAAGTGTGTATAATAAGGTTGTCCCTTTTCGGAATAGTCTATAAAGTCAGTATTCAACTGAGAAACAAGTGATGTAGTTGGTACAATAACCAGAGCTTTCTTACAAGTCTTTCTTAGATAGTATTTCAGTAAGCAGTAGATAATGAATGATTTACCTGATGCTGTTGGGGAAAGGATCAAGGCTCTGTGATTGCGGATAGCATGAGCAACTGCTCTTAGCTGATAGTCTCTTGGTTTATAGTTTTCCTCTTCAAGAAATTTCTCTAATCCATTTAATGGCAGGTCAATAGTATCATCCAAACCATCATGTACTATGACTTCATAATCCCTTTCTTCAGCAAACTTCTTTAACTTCTCTATTAGACCAACATATATCTGCATTGAATTAACATTAAAAAGTCGGATTTTTCCATCCCACATTTTAGATCTAACTGAAGGAATGAATGATGCATTAGGCACAAGAAACTCAAAATAACTTGAAAGTTCCATAGCGATACCACGATCACATTCGACCTTTAGATGCACCTCATTCTTCTTGTATATGTTGATCTGTTCCATAATTAACCTGTGGTAAACTGTGCCCAATCAATTGCACTTTTGATTTGAAAGCCACGACTATTAATGCTTTTGATAATAGACTCTAAATAACTGACTTTTTCTTCTTGCATACCCAACTGAAGATTTGCTTGTATCATCATATCATCTGATTCTATATATGTTTCCACTTCATTCTTTAATAATTTCTTATAGAACTGCTCTCTGTTAATATCATTAAGTTCAGATTGATCAAGCTCACCAAGATAATACTCAAGGAGCAACTTGCGAGTCTTCTTTGTTTCGGCTTTTAGTTTGATAAGAGCTACACGCTCACCCATATAGATTTTGAGATACTTGTTATGGACAACAGATATTTTGGCACTTTCCGCACCAAGCTCAGTTTCATCTAGTTTACAGTCTTTATCCCATTCAATAACAATTTGTTCTATATTCAATTTTCACCTCATAAAATAGTTACATGCTTCAATATTATATCGTATTACTGAATTGTAGTCAACTCATATTTCCTATAATTAAAACTGACTTGGGCTGAAAGATAATCAACATCAGAGTTCTCTATACTAAACTCTAATGATGAAAGATTAGTTGGGTACATATCAACAAATTTAACTTCAATATTTGGTGTCATGGCTGCAGTCGTGATAATCATTGAACCATCAGAATATATATTACCAGTGTTGTCTTTAGTTCTTCCAAGAGCCTTTGATTGATCAAAACTGTCTGGATAACCAAGACCAATCAACCAATCGTATATTTCAGAAAAGTTTTTCATATCTTCATCAACGCGGAATGTTAATTGCAACGCACCAAAGTCTAGCTTGTCACCTGGAATTGGAAGTTTCGCGAATGGATTTTGAACTTCAGTTGGTGCACTAAGAGAGATATCAGGTATCGCTGCAGCAGTACAAAAATAATTTACATGTGGCAATCTTTGTACGCTGAATCTAAACCCTATTGGAGAAAGAAAACTTTTATTTGTTGGTTGTGATGGAACAGTCATTTGCTTTTCCTATGATTAATATTATCTATTTATAATCAATAAAAAAAGGGGAATATTAAACTCCCCTTTCTTCCACGCACTAACAATTAACTGACCTTAACACCTCTGTAAACACGCTCAGATCTAGTTTTATTTTTGGCAGATTTTTTAGGTGCAACTCGCACACCACGATATATAATAGTCATAGCTATCTCCTATAGTTAAATAAAAGATGCGTTCCTTCGACACAATTGTCTACTTCCGTTCACTTATAGTGAATGAACGATGTAGTCTTTTGACCGATGACTTATCGGAGCATATCAGAATAGATATACACCATTATTTATAAGAATAAAAAAAGAGGCTCCGAAGAGCCTCTTATAAAGTTGTCTGTTAAGACAGATCTTTTTATCTTATACCAAGTTAGCAACTTTAACGCGACGGTAGTAAGAGTTTTTACTAGCAAAGTTAACAGCACTTGCAGCAAATGGGTTCGCAACCATGCCGTAGCGAGTTTTGAAACCGATTTTTGGTTGGAAGGTATTCTCACCAACCGCACGAACCATTTGTAGAGGCACATATGGGCAGTAGAATAAACCAGCATCAAAGGCACTATCACCTTTGTAACCAATAGTGAAGTAGTTGTTAGTTGTATCAGAGAAGTATGGATCAATGTATACTTTGATACGACCATTTAATACACCAGCGAAAGTGTTACCAGTGTCATCTACTTGCAAGTTGTTGCTAAGTGCAGGAGCATAGTCAAGAACACCAGCCATTTGAAGAGCAGAAGCTACATCAGATGAAGTGATCAAAACATTACCTTTACCGCGACGAGTTGCTTTACCGATTGCGTTAGCTTCACGCTCGATTTGGAACATTAAGCCTTTGAACTTCTCAACAGACCAGCGACCGTTTGAGTCAGTGTCTAGATCGAAAACACCATTATTAGTTACAAGACCTTGTGCACCGATAGTAGCAGTGTAGTTGATAGTACGAACAACTTCACGGTTAATTTCAGCAAGGATCTCAGTAGATAAGATGTTGCTTAACTCTTGCTCAGCATCTAAACCATGGACAGCTTTAAGATCTTGAGCTAATTCCATAGTGTATTCTGCTTTTAACGCACGAGATACAGCTGTTACACTGATTTTCTCGATAGAGAACGCCATTTCAGCAAAAGAGTTACCAGCTGCATCGCCAAGAGCTTCAGCAGTAGCAGTTGACATACCAGTGTGAACAGTATAGCCAGAACCAGAAGCAGCTTCAGTTGCATCTTGACCAGCTTGAGTAGTACCAGCAGCACCATCGATTACACCACCGAAGTTTGCTGTGTTAGCAGTCTCACTACCGATTGCAGAGAATGAAGTGTCAGCTTCGTTAAATAAGGCTTCAGTACCAGCTTGAGTATTGAGGCGTGATTTCATCGCAAAGATAAGACCAGTTGGACCAGTCATTGGCTGTACGCCACAAATATCATAAGCGATAAGGTTAGGCATTGAGCGACGCACTAAGCTGATTAGGACAGGATCGAAAGTATCGACACTACCGTCACCAGCAGTAGAGCTAGATGCACCCATTGCGTTTACTGGTGCTGCTTCGCCTAAAAGCGAAGGAGCGTGAGCACCGCCAGACTGAGCAGATTGCTCAGCTGCAGCTCGTTCTTGGTTTTCTAAAAGAGTTGCAACAGTTGAACGCTTGTGAGCGTCAGTGATCGAAGGAAGATCAGCGTGCTCAAGAACAGGTTGCCACTTCTTTTGTAGACTATCAGATTGAATCATTATAGGTTCTCCTTAAAATAAGACCTTTTATTAAATTACTTGATTATTTATAAAAAATTACTTTTTAATGCTTTTTGAAATGGCATTCAAGTACGCACTCATGCTAGGATCAGCATGATTTGTCTCTTCAGTTAATTCATCTAACTCAAGAGGCTCTTCATCGACAACCACTTGCTCAGCGACAACTTCTTCTTTAGGGAAGTAGCTCTCTTTGAGTGTCTCTAACTTTTCAGCATATGAATCTTCATCTTCAAACTCTACGCCTTCAGACAAAGAAGCCAGCTTAACGGCTTGAGACTCTGTGATATCTTCGCAAGCAGAAGCTAAGATCGCAGATTTCTTTGACTCAACTAATTCTTTGCGAAGAACGATGTTTCTTTCCATTTCTTCATTGATTGAAGATTCGAGCTCAGTAACCTTAGATGCTAATTCATCAACAAGGTCAACTTTCTCTTCTGGAATATCGATGTAGTTTTCAGTGAACAGACTGCGTAAACCAGTCATGAAGTTCTCAACGATTTCTGCTCGAACTCCTTGCTCAACTGCTAACTCATTTTCTTGCATCCACTCTTCAGCGACATACTCTAAGTAGTCATCTAAGCGTGATGAAAGAGATTCATTAATGGTAGATTTTTCTGCTTCAAGTTCTGCTTCAAAATCAACAGTAACAGATTCTAAAACTTCGTTGACTTTTGAAACTACTGCAGCTTCAAAGATAGTTGTAGCTTTTGATACAAAATCTTCTGAAAGATCTTGACCACCAAACATTGCTTCAACATCTTCAGCGATAGATACATCTTCAGCACTAATCTGACGGATTTCTTTGATAGATTGTGTATCAGCTTCTTCTGAAACTTCTTCAGCTTCAAAACCTTCAACCTTCAAAGATGCCATAACCTTACCATAGTTTGCTGCGATGTCGTCTTTCTTCATGCCTTTAACAGCATCCATCATAGCATTGATCATACCAACTTTTGTTTTGGGAGCAGGCACTTGTTTAGGAGCACCCTTCTTAATTTCTGCAGCATTGTCGTCAGCGATTTTTTCGCCATCAACTTCTGGTGCAGCATTCGCTTCTTCGAGAGCGTCATCAGTTTGCTCAACTTCTACACCCTCTAGTTCTAAATCAGACATGGATTTCTCCTTTAAATTAATTGAATACAGTCTATTTATAAAAATTTATAATTTGGAAATAAAGTCCTTAAAAACAGCCAACTTTGTCTCTTCGAGCTCTTGAGAACTGGCTTTTTGAACTTCATTCTTATAATCAGCAATATTGGCTTCGCGGATAACACCGTTTTCCCAAACCCACTCTTTGCCTTCCATGATACCTTGCACGAAAGCATCTGGTGCTGATGGGTCTGCAACAATATCAGCTGCAGTTGCGAGATAGAAGTCATTTTGAACTTCACCAACACCAGCTTTTGTTTGTTTGACTGAACCCATACCACGAGATGAAACACCTAGTTGAGCACCCTCGTCCATCAAAGATTTGACGATAGCACCATAAGGAGTTTCTGTCATGATTTTAGCTTTACCAAGAAAGTTAGAACCATCACGCTTCAACTCAGTGATCATATGCGAAACACGCTCAAGATTTATAGTTGGACCTTGTGGATGTCCAAGCTCACCATAAGCACGATTCTTTTCAACATACTCTTCAGAGTATCGTTTGATTTCTTTATCTAAAACCTCAGCAGGATATAATCGACCGTTGCGGTTTTGTATATCACCTTGCAAGAAAACACCTTCAATAAAATATGACTTCTTACCATCTTTATCTTTGGCTTCTGTAAGGTAATTAATATCTTCGTTTACTTCGCATATTAGCTTCATATTAGTAACCTGAGTTTGCTATAGCTGTGCCATAAAAGGTTGTAGCACCACGCAATCCTTGACTATCTGCTAAGTGGACTACAATACCAGAACCTGCAGCAACATATATTGTTCCTAAATCACCGCCATCTGCAGCATTACGAACAGTTGCAACCGCAGCAGAAGTATGAGTGTTAAACAGATAAACTGCGTGTTGACCTGTTGTTTTAAATTTTGTTGTTCCTGTGGCTAGTGCCGTTGCTGTTCCTAATACCTTCATTATTTACCCCCGAATGCGATGTCAACCAACTGAAACATTCCTTCAGGCGATTTTTCTAACATCTTTTCAGCCTTTTTTGCATTAGCAGGCTTTAGTTTATTTAGCATGTTAACAAGAGCAGAAGCAGTAGTCATGTCTATTGTCTCAGACTTACCATCACCGAACTTAACCTTCTTTGCTGCTTTTTTCTTAACAATATCGTTTAACTGATCTACAACTTTTCCCTCAGATAAGTCACTTTCCTCATCTTGTTCAGTTTCAGTTTCTTCAGTGATCTCAGCACGATCACCATCGAATTGATGATCTCCAGCAACTGGATGTTTTGTTACAGTCATCTTGTGCTTGGCTTTAAAATCTTTTTCGCCTTTTGGTTTTGGTTCTAATTGATCCTTTTCAGTATTATCATTAGGACGACCGCCTGATGCAGCTTCAGATACAAATGTCTTAAATCTTTTGATAGGCATTACTAATCCTCTGGTTCTTGATTATCTTGTTGTGACATAAAGTTTGTTGAAACCTCATGTTTTTTAATTTCTACAGCATCTTTAATTTTGTCCATCAACAAGTCGTTGACGACATCTTTAAACCCTGATACATCGCCTTCTGCAGCTTTATTTATTGCGTCTAAAGATGTTACAGTTTCTTGTTCTTCGCTCATAATAATCTCCAATATTTATATATTTATAAGATAAATCTCTTACAATTAAAATTCGTTATCGTCACCATCACCTTCATCAGCGATATCTTTATCCATCTGTTCAATATCTTCTTCTGTCTGCATAAGAACATTTTTACGGATCCATGCTGTGGAGAAATATTTACCAGTATATTGGTCAACATCTTGAAGTAGTGATAATCTTTCTCTCATAACTTCAGATGTTTTCAATTCAGAAAAATGGTTGTCTTCAGCGAAATTAAACCGCAATTCTTTCTTTATTTCAGACCACTCTTCTTTTGTTATAACGCCTTTCAAAAGTAGTTGCTTTTCAAGAAGAATCATAAACAATTCTGAAAAACGACTTCTTAATCTTTTAACAAACTTAGAAAACTTTAACTCGTCACGAGTTATCTCGGATGCTCTTCCAAGATTAAATTGTCCATCTGACTGTAATCTTGATGAAGGAACATTAAGAGATTCATAAAGTTTTCTGCGAAAATATTCTACATCATCCATCTCTCCAAGATTTTGCCCACCTGGAAGTGTGGTGATTTCTGTTCCGCTACTACCTTCTCTTCTTGGTAGCCAATAATCTTCAAGCATAGTAAGAAATTTACGATCATCTCTAACTTCACCAGTGTTAGCATCATAGACTAATTTATTCTTATGCTTAACCATCATATCTCGTAGATATTGTTCAGCTTTTGCTTTGGGCAAATTACCTACATCGATATAAAATATTCTTCTTTCTGGTGCACGAGCTAGACGATAAATAATTGTCGCATCTTCTAACATACGCAACTGATTCAAGGGCTTAACAGCTTTGTGTAAATGCCCAAGAACCATTGAATTCTTTTGATCCATAACACCGCTATGGATATATGCGATAGCATCAGGAGCAATCTTAACACCCGAATTACCAGCACTTACTCCTTTGCCAGAGTAAATAAAATATTCATTATATTGTTTACCAATAACACCTTGTCTGTCAGCACCGCCATTTTTTGGTTTCTTTTCAGTCCTGACTTTTTTGATCTTTCTTGGATCAATATATCTGAGTTCTTGTATTCCTTTTCTGGGATTAGCAGTATCAATCATCAGATGATAATACAACCTTCCATCAACATACCAATTACGGAATATGTCATATCCGCTGTTCTCAAAATGCATTAAATTAAGAATTCCGTCAAACTCTTCACGGATCCTTTCTTTGATTGCATCTGGTTGCTCGACTTCGTCAACAACAACCTCAACAGCAGCACTACTATCTTCAAACACAACAGCTTCATTAATAATATCATCTACAGCCTTGTCACATTCACCTTGATATGACATTTCTCTGTATTTTGTTATCAATGTAACTTCAGTTTTAGCAGATCCTTCAAGATCAACTGTAGTGCCGAAAGCACCACCTGCATTCACATCTATCGTACCATCTATGTTAGGTGGTGGTGCGAATGACTGTACTGTTGGTGGTGCTTCTTGTTCTTTGCGTCCGATCTGAAAACCGAAAAGTTCTATTGCCATTATGGTCAATCCTCATCATTAATAGGGGCATCATACTATTTATGCCTGCCCCTAGATCACTTTTTTGGACTAAATTCCGCCAGCGTTTCCAGTAACACCGCCAGATACTTCCCAATAATCATATTGGAATGTCACAGTGTACTCTTGGATTGCATCACTATCCCATGCTAAGTCGATGGTGCCAACTTCAGATGGATACAAGCCAACAAAGTTATAAACACGGAGTATAGCACCGTCTTTACCAAACTGTGTTACTTGTGCATTAGCTTTATATAGGCTTGGAGCAGAGCCAGACTGATTAACATTACCTTGAGCAGTGTTAATTGAGTTTGACCATGCTTCCATAGCATTTCGGACTGCGAAGTCTTCGTCATTAATAATAGTTGGTGCCCATTCAGCATAAGTACGATTACCAGCCAACTTAATTTGACGACCGAAGTATGGAACTTCAACCGTACCAAGCGTAGAGGCAGGTATTTGTGCAGCCTTTGTCATAAAAGGCACTTGTGCATCAGCAACACCGTTAATTGGATTTGTAATCTGGACTTGGAAGAGTGATGCTCTTGCACCACCCCCAGTTAAAGCTCCAGCAAAATCATTTACATTAAACGCCATTTTTTTTATCTCCCGATTCTTATTTTATATTTATGCACGACCAACAATTTCAGAAAACTCAACGCCAGTTCGTACAGCAACAAAGTTCAACTGAATAAAGTTGATTGATCGGGCTGGTTTGATATAGATGTCGCCTATGAATTCATTACGATCTATAACTTCGCCAGTGTTATTTGTTCCGTCACATACTACAACGAAATCATTAATACCACGACGACCTTGAACATCTCTTAAGAAAGGTTCAACTAAGTTCTTAAATTGACTTCTAGTGAATTCATCATTGAATTCGAATAAAGTAAATTGTGAAGCTGTAGAAATAGCCTTTTCTAGTACGATGAACAGTCTACGAACATTAATACGATCAAATGCAGACGGTTTAGCTAACAGCGTCTTGTCTCCAAACAGTACAGTACCTTGTCCTGGAAATGTGACAACTGGATTAATGCCTTTCTTATAAAGGGCATCACGATCGCCTTTAGTTGGATTATATGCTAATTTGACAACGCTCTTAACATTACCGCGATTGAATCCAGCAGGTGAGTACCAAGGATCACGAGTAGTGTCAGTTTGTACCATCAAACCAGCTGTATCGGCATTTAAAGGAATGTAACGGTAAACATCATTGTACTTATCATACATGTACTTCCAGCCACCATCCATAACTGCGTATGAAGATGAAGGTAATGAGTCGCGGAATGCAATTACATCAGCAACCTCTTTACCAGCATATGAGTTGTTGTTAACAACATCAGCATACTCTGGTGAGATTACAGCGATACAATCTTTACGACTTTCAGCAATGTTTGTAATTAGGTATGTTGCTAATGTTTGGTCAGCATTACCACCCAACAAGAATGATACATCAACATCTTCAGAGGATTTGAATAAATCATATCCAACTATTTTTTGTGCTCCAGTCAGATCATTACCATCAGTACCACCAGAAAGCGAGATGTTTTTAACACCTGATTTTATAGTCGCTTGATCAACAGTAAATGATTCGTCGGCTTCTGATGTTGTAGTTCCATCTAAAAATGTTTTATCAGAAACTTTAATAAATTGAGATTGTTGGTTTATAACTTCTCGGAAATTATTTCCTGCACCTTCTGCTGTTTTTGCATCAATTGCTTTGGAAACAGAGCTATATGTTTCTAAGATAGCATTTTTGGTTCCTGTAATAAGACCATCTTCATCTATGACTGCTATATGAAGCTCATCAGTCGTACCACCACGATTAGTAGCAGTTGCTGAAGTTCCAGGTGCAGTATCAAAACTGTTGAAGTATTCCCAATTTCGTATTACACCATATTGCGCATTTGATGTTGTTCCATTATAGGTATCATCAATGAGCAATGTTACAAAAGCAGTGCTATTTGCGGATGGACCAGTACCAGTGGTTGTCACACTCAAAACTTTACTATCATGAGCGTTGTTTTCACCTACAGATACTATATCACCCACGCTAAACTGTTCAGCTAAAGCGGTTGCTTGTGAATCGCCAGCAGCATCTATTACAACAGATTTTGTTCCATTAGCAATTGTGTGTTTATCAGCTAATGTTTTTTGATATCCATTTGCACTAGCACAAACTGAAATTTTTATAGAGTTTCCTAATTTTCCAGGATACTTAGCATAAAAATTATCAGTTGTTGGTACAGTTGAATCATCATTTTTAATCATAACCTCAAAATTAGATTCTGATGCATTATTTGCTCCAGGACCAGCAACACGCACAACATTAAGTGCATTGCCGTATGCTAAAAAGTTTGCAGCCGTGAAAAAATCAACTGCATTATTTGAGTTCGGTTTTTGGAAAGTGCTCACAAGTCGATCTTCAGAGTCAACTAAAACTCTGTCCTCTACTGGACCCCACCTAAACTGACCAGCAATTGCACCTTCTGTGGTGGAAACTGCAGGAACAACTGTGGTAAGGTCGATCTCGCTTACATTAACTCCAGGACTTACTTGGAATGGCATTGTTATTCTCCTTTGGAAGAGTTTTTATTTCAATTCAGACTTGATATTTATAAAAACTCAATGTTTAGTAATTTTCAAAGTTCCCATGAGTGATGTAATCTTGCGTGTCAAATGGGTCAGATGGTGTGTAATCTACAACATTATCATCAGGTATGCCATCATCATGGAACCCAAATGGTAACATACTCTCCATCATTTCTTGATCTGTTTTTTCTCTTAATTGGATTAGTGTATTTATGTCTGTCATATCTTTAAAATATGACTGGTCTGTCAGCCATGCAAATAAAACAAGACACATCACTAGATCATCATGAGCACCAGACTCTGCTTCATACGAGTTTCTTTTTCTCGAGAAAGTTGATAGCTCTTTTATAGTATTAAAATCGTTAATTATAAGTTGATCTTGTTCAATCAACAGCTTTAGTATAGAACATCCTACAGCCTTCACGCTTTTAGTTGTTCTAATTCCTTTATCACACCTTTTGCTGAACCCAGTTGATATTCTTTTACCTGATCTTCCAGCACTTTCGGTGAATAATATGTTTTCATATTCAAATTCATAATGAAGAAGCTCTGCGACTTGTTCACCAATATCATTTATTTCAACTAATACAGTCGCTTCATTAAAGCTCTTGCATGTTCTATATATTACTTCTGAGTATTCAGCAGGAGTGATAAAGTTATCTCTGTAAACACAGACTTGTTTATATGGCATTTCTGTTATGTCTATTATCTGAAATGCTGAATAGTCTAAACCCTTTCCTCTTGATACATCAACGACACAAGCATAGGTATGATCTGGCTGTCCTTGATCATACATTGATATGCCACTACCCTCAACTAATGGTCTTTTATCCACTAATGTTTTTAGTTTACTACCATCAATCAATGTTCCAGAACTGCCAAGAAACTCACACTCATATTCTTGAGCAAACTTCTCAAGATCATAATCCATAGACTGCAATGTTTCTTCTTTCCAAGCATCATCTCTTCCAGGAACATCAGTCCAATTTACCCTGACATACTCATATCCATTTTTACCATCTCTAGCACCTTCGCAAGTTTTATAAAAATGATTCAAACCATTTGGTGTGGATGTCAATAATATTTTAGTTGTGTTACCAGAAGATATTGTGGGGAATACAGAAGCAAAAAATTCATCCCAATTATCTACGAATGCAGTTTCATCAATGTATAGGAATGATACAGACTTACCACGAATAGCAGATGAGGATGTTGCAGCAGCAATAATTTTACAACCATTCTCAAACTGAACTGAACCTTTGTTCCACTCAACGACACCTTGTTGCATCCATTGCGGTAGTGCTTCATATGCAATCTTAATTCTGTCAAGAATCTCACGAGCTGAGTCGCCCTTGTTCGCAAGCAACGCAACAGTCTTATGCTCATTGAATAGAATGAAGTGTAATATAACAGCAACTGCGGTTGTAGTTTTACCTGCCTGCCGAGATGTGACCACAGTTACTCTACGATTATCAGTTATCTTCTCAATAATATCTCGTTGATAATCATACAGACGCATTGGTATTAGACCGTGATCTACATGAACAATTTGTATGTAGTTCTCAGCAAAATAGAGTGGATCTTTAGCACACTTCACATATTCTGTGACTTGCTCTTGAGTCCAGCTGATCTGAACACCCTTCTTTTTGAGAAGAGCATTTCCATTATATGTATCAGCCAATTACGACAATGCCTTCTTTTATTAATCGCTCACGATTTTTTAAATGAGCTTCAGCAATATCATCTTTGTTTTGTCCGTGATAAGCGACAGCAAAACCTTCATCGATCATGATCTGAGTGGCTGGACGCCATGAATCAGTAGTTGCATCGTAGACATCAAAGTCACCAAGTATACGACCGAACTTACCTTTCATATCTTCGCCTTTTTTACTCACTTGAGTTTTAAGGACAGACTGTTTACCGAGTAATGATTTTAGCTTTTCTTTGGCAGCAAGACCAAACTTTTTTTCAACCTTATCGCGAGTACGAGATTCAGGAGTATCAATACCCATAACACGAACACGCTCGCCTTTAAGCCATATACCAAACCCCAGATCAATATCTACATCTACAGTATCGCCATCTACGACACGAACAATCTTACATCTATAATCATACATCTTTTTCTTCACCTTTAATTAATTTTTGTAAATCTGCTGTGCTACCAACAAACAGAGCATTATTAGTCACATTTGCTGGTTGATTATTTTCTTCTTCGCGCAGAAGTTTAACTTTCTTTTGAATGTCTAACAAATCTTTATTTGCATCAACAAGAGTTTTTGTTAGTTGTGAAACAACTTCGAATGCTCTTGGATGTTCACTTGCTTTGGCTAACTCAAGCAAATTATCAAGAGCATATGAACCTTTCTCTATAACATCATAGAGATTATCTCTGGCATAGGTGTAGTCTTTAGAGACATCATCTGGCAGATTTTTTGTTTTCTCTTCAAAGTTTGAACGAACTAATGATTGTTTTGGTTCATCATCTACAAGCTCTGCTTCAACTTCAAAAATTTCATTCAAATTATCTGTGACATTGTTTTTCATAATTTTTCATACCTAATCATCAATACCATCAAAGAAATCAAACTTATCAAAGGCTAATCCATATGTGCTGTTTGCACTCACCGATGAATATGCTACACTTGCTGACGAGTTTGTTGTTGGTGAACCATTTGCCAATAATCCTGGACTCAGTTTAATTCTACTGCTCGGTGCTTCATTTGTAGCTAGTGGCGACAATGTAGACGGCATGTTAAAATCGACCGTTGATCTTTTGATCACACCTCTATTGCTAGTTGGTCCAAAAATATAACCCTTGACTGTGAAGTTAAAAGTGTATATAATAGCTCTGCGAGTTTGAAAGTCTGCTTCATATGCATCTTCAATCGACATACCTTGCATGACTGTTGGTATGTCATAATAATGACCAGTCTCTTTAACCAACTTCAAACTGTGAGTAAACTCAGGTCTAAAGTAAGGCAGAATCTGTTCTGTAACCTGAACAGCATCTTCATTGTTAGCAAACATACCATATAAAGAAATATTTATATCATATGGCACAGGTGTAAACTGAGAAACAGAAGCATTGTTGTTAGAAGAAATAGCTGTATTTTTCTGTAACTTATTTAATCCTCTGTTTGGAGAATATGACATATCAGTAATTTCAAACGAAAGTCTCGGGAGCTGAGTAGCAACTTGTCTATTCAAGTTTGGATCTTGATTTAATCTCGCCAAGAACTTTTCTTTTGGTCCATATGCTATCGGTACACGAATTGATTGAACAGCTACACCGCTTGTGTTAAAGCGAACAACATCAATATCGTTGAACATTGAGCCAAACATAATGATATATTTTCGAATCGCACCGTGATTATAATAGTTACCAAACATTTAGAAACCCTCACTAAATGGATTCATCTCACTGAAGTCAACAAAGTCTGCTGCTTTTAAGTCAAATGTGCTATTTCTTGCTGCTGAATCAGTTGATTCAATGCTATATTCTTCATTCAATACATTCTCTCCACTCTCCATGACAAGATTATCGCCAGACTCATCAAGTATCTGGTTGTCCATTCTATCGCCAGAGTATAATGTCTCGATCTCATCAATGGTATTGATACCAGTGTTAAGCCTTTCATGGCTGTATTCAAACAACTCACAACGGAGATCATATGTTTGTAGTGAGCCAAGCTGGTAGAAAACAGATTCATGCTCAACAAACTTAACTTCAAACAACTTATTATTGAGCGGAAAATAAATTAGATCACCCTCAACTGGACGACCTGCAGCTTTTGTTGTGTTTTCGTCTTGAATTTCTTCGCTGAATCTTCTGCGTGAAACAGTTAATGTCATTTCGTCTCTTATCTCAACATTAAACTTAGATAAGAAATCACCATCACCATCAAACCCATCTACTGACTTAATATACATCTCAATAGAATAAGCTGATAATGATTCACCATCACCATCACCATTTGTAACTGCGTCAAACTTAGACAGGGTATCTTCGCCAAAGACACCGTCTTCAGCAACTAATGTTCTGGGCATGTAATAACAATCTACACCATAAACCTTAATTGCCTCAGTTACGAGATCTTCTATAAGGTTTTGTTCTTCTGTAAATTGATAATTATTAAAATATAAATTTGTAGCCATTTAATTAGCCTATCATATCCATAGCTGGCATAGAGAATCGTTTCTGTACTTCTTCTTCTAACTTTTGGATTTCTTCATTGGCTTCATTCCAAATATTTTGACCATTAAATGTTACTCCACCTGGAAGTTGTAAACCCTCAAACTTTTTAAGGTTTTCACCCCATTGTTTTTTGATTAAAGCAGTCGCATATTGACGCAACCACCAATCGCCCCAGACTTGCGTATTTGAGTCTGGATCAATAACTTGATAACACTCAACGATAATATACTCACCGACATTTACTCTAGACCAGTCCATATCAATATGTAACTTGTCAGTGTGACGACTAAATCTTAATGGTTGCTTCCCTACAAATAACTCTTGTAGGAGAGCGATTCTTTCCATAGAAGAAGCATAATTCTGAAATTGTGCGTGTGACCAATCATAAACATCATTAAGTGTTATTTGATATCTAAGATTGAACATATTATTTGTATTAAGTCCAGCACCAATTGGAAAAATGTTTATCACACCATTAATAGTTTCGGGTATAGTTAAATACCCATTATTAATATCTGCTTGTGTTACTTGTGCTTTTAGAAAAGTTCTTTCGGTGCCATCATAATGATAATCTCTATAAAAATCTAATGCGTCATCTATACGATCATCTACTTGATCGTCATCAACATTAATTTCAACAACTGGTGCACCGAGCCTGCGTAGGCAATATGTTTTGAATGTGCTTTTACTTGTAGGTACTGACATATGTATAGTCTCGAAGTCTGGATTAATCTAGACTATTTATAAGAACAATAAACAGTTATAATCTATCAACTACACCATAAATTCATGAAGGTATGCCTTTAAACTTCCCATCTTCAAAATCATCCTCACCGAACACAAAATCTTCATATGCATTTTTCAAATCATCATCCCAATATTTTTTTTCATGTTTTTCAATAGCAGCAAATGTGACCTCACAACCATCAAGTTCTGGAGTATCAGGTTCCCAATCAATTAACACAGTAGTTGAAACCAACATCATATTCCTCACTGCTTCTGCTAAATTATCGCCATGAGATTCTTCGGTTTTAGATGTAGTTGCTAGAGGATAAAAAATTAATCCATTTTGTATTCTTTCTTTCTTTAATAAGCCGTGTGTTGTTGTCATCTTTTTTGACAAGAATAATGGTTTAAACTTCAAATATTTCTGAGGAACACCATCTTTTTTTCTGGCGATACGGCTCTCAGTTATTTCAACAACAGGAACTTGAGATTGAATTTTCGGAGATGGATCAAAATCTTCATATCTTTCACCCAGTTCTTTCCTTATATGTTCCAATTCTTCTTCTGTCATGTGGTAATTTTTATTTGATCTACTCATGTGTCTACGCACCTCATAACAAATGATTGTGCTATAACGGAATGCATTTTTTTCTGTACCGCATTTCCAGGTGGATAGCTATCATAATGAACTGTTCCAGGACGCTGTAGCACTTCAAGTGCCAAGTTTCCAGCAGAGCTTGTTTTAGTGGGGTCATCAGGATCCATAATCATCGAAAGTGTGGTTCTAGCACCGCCAGCATAGGATTGATATGTCCTGTATTCCTGTTCATGAATATGATTGTAGTCGACATTTGTGTGCGATATATCAAGAGTAGGTCTCTGAGGACCAAACGCAAAATCATCAAATACTGTATGAATCATAAGATCACCATAATTAACAGCTTGTTGAGTCTCTGGACCTAGAACATCACTCGAACCAAAAGTGAAAGATTGAAGACCAGTTCTCTCTGGTGATTTGAAAGAGTTTGTCACACATTCCCATTTTCCTGGAAACATAAAAACATCTTGTACAGCAAAACGCTTGCTTGCATGCTGACCGACAAATCTGACTTTTAATCTCCCTATCTCGCTAAGTGGAAGAGGGATATGATAGACATACCATAATGAGTGTGGGTGGTCTGCTTCATTGGATATGCCAGCTGTTTGACCTAGAGCTTCTAAATGTCCTTGCGGATAATCACCTTCTCCGTCGTTATCTTCTCCACCAAAAGAATATGCACCCCTCAATGGGAAACAGTCTACAGTAGATAAATCAGCATCACCAGTTCCTTCAGTAACATTTAAACAAGTGGGTTGAAATTTTGAAGAAGCATCATTAACAAAGTCATCCGAGTTGCCTCCCAAGTTCCCACCTTCATAAGAAAAATAACCTTTGGTGTCAGTTCCATCCATAACCTCTGCACCTAGCTGTGCGTGATTTATAAGGACGGTTGTGAAGGTATAGTCCCTATAATCTAATCTCTGGGAATAATTTTTTCTAGTTCCTTCTGAACCACCCCAAAATAAACCAAATAGATTAGTATCTTCTGTCACAGCAGATGTTGTGTCATGTTGAGGCATAGAACCAAAAAAACCGTCACCAGTGCCACCTGATATATATTGTTCAAACATAGCATCAGTGTCATATTTGAAAGAATAATAAGTCATTACTCTATCTTCTTCATGCTGAGGGCTTAAATATGTGTACTGTCTGCTAACTTCGGTTGGACCCCTGCTCCATGCTCTAGTATTGTAAAAGTGTAACCTTGCTTCCCAAAGCTCTGGTTTTTTCTGAGCAGATTGAAAATCAGAAAATTTTAATAGGTTTCCTTCAACTGAGTGATCTCCGATTGTTAATAACTCGCTATCATTGTAACGCGGTATTCCTCTTGTACCCCACCTTCCTGGTGTCGATGTTTGAAGCATTCTTCGCAATGCTTGTAACTCTAACGCATCTGCATTAGAAGTATCACCTGCAGCACGAGTTTTTTTTGCTGCCGATATAAATGTGTTTACTATACCATCTGTTCTCGGAACATCAGCTAAAGGCAAGATTTTGTCTGAATGCCATAAAAAATCAGCAAAAGAAGTGTCATTATTCAAATCGCCATAGTAACCAACACTCGGAAGATTTAAAATACCATTATTGTCGCCTCTATCAGCATAATTGAGATAATATAATAACCTCACCACTCCAGCACTATCTGGACCCTCGACTGAGATGAGAGAACCACTTATAAAATATGGACCAATATCACTGCCAGTGTTATTTCTTAAGAACATGTTTTTTAGGTTGCCATTATATTCAATTTGACTAGCCCCAGTCGCAGTAAATTCACTACCAAAACGGTTTGATTCTATTATTGTTGTGAATTTAGTATCTCGCCCATCATTCAGGTTGTCAGTATCATAGGTTCCACCACTATCGCTTGGATTAAAACTGACTTGGAAAAAAGCACCGTCATTTCCTGACACAGTTCCTGAAGCGTCGGTAAAACCAGATGTGTCATATGCAGCATAAGTACCTGTGACATCTCGTGTTAAACCACGATAATATCCGCTCAAGTATGACTCACTAAAAAATCTAACTCCTCCTTCCCATGAATGTGTTGACTCTGGTTTATAAACATCTGGCAGGTGACCAAATTCATCCATGATACCACCTTCAAGTAAACTTAGATAAGTAATATCATTATTAACTTTTATACTGGGTGTTGATTCAGCACCAGTTTGGGAAATTTGAACAACCTTTCCTGCACCAATTTCTATCGAAGTATCATCGATTGTTGTACTCCATACACCATTTTCTTGGAGGCTTTGATCAAAATTCAAAATACCAAATATAGTATAAGTGGCAAAGGTTGGGTCGTTTGATGCTAATATTCTCGTATAATCTGCATGATGAAAACTGCTAGTATCAGTGCCTCTAATTTTAATTGTAAATTTGGAAATGTTTCTTGGTTGAAGCATATCAATTTGCAGATAATTTAAACTTGCATCAGTGATGCCTAATGTCCACCACCAGTGAGATCCACCAAAAGCAGAATCTGGGCTATAGGTAGACGAATGAGAATAGCCAGCACTTACTGATATATCGCCTTGAGAGTATGGACCAAGTAGTTCGTCTGCACCACCATCAAGGTCGCTGCCATCTACTGCGAATGTGGCGGTTGGATAGACTGTATTAGTCACAGCTTCCGTTATCTGACATGATGATATCGCCTGACGATCTGTGCTGTTATTAAAAGTTCTGAGAGCAGTTTCGTTTGCAGTTAATACAGCATCTGTGCCATCTGTAGCAATGATCCTATAATACCTATATGGACCGCCATGTGGACCACCGTTTCCAGCCACAGTAGAAGATCGAAATGAGATATCTCCTGTAGTTGATGATTTTACAGCCATTCTATTCTACCTTATTATGTTATTCTCAGACCCACGGAAGATCGCGTGGTTGAGTAGAGTTTCTTTTTTCTTCTATGGCTTGATCACAAGCGTTTTTACATTTGTTAAGATATTCATCAGAAATATTTGACTCGATCCAAGAAACGACTGTATTTGCTTGTAAGTTGCCAAACTCTACAAATTCGGATCCTGATTCTGGTTCTGGTATAACAGTGTTTCCTTCAAATCTAACAACAGTGCCATCATCGTGGGTTCCAACTAAATGAAATGCCACATTCACTACAGCTTTTTCATGACCATGTGATGTTGTTTTAGTATCTAGATAAACAATGTCGTAGTAATATTGGTTTGCCATTTATTGACCTGCTTGTTGTTGATGTTTACATTAATGTTCTATTTATAATAGTTTTTTGTTCCATTATTTATTTTTGATCATATTATATTTTTCTTCTAAGCTCTTAGCTGAACAATTGGCTGGATGTTCTATTTGACAAACAACCTCACCATCAACCTCAATATCCCACAAATAATTTAATGTTGTCTCAAACACTTCAGGAACATAATCTGGAGGATAATCAACCTCAAGCTCAGGTAATGAATAATCTTCATGCAACAACATTTGCTTTTCCATATTGCATATCTCTTGGTTAAAAGGAAATAACCATTTGTTATTATTCTCACCAAATTCACCAACTTGACAAACAACTCCAGGATTGCTAGTATCATAGATATATGTTGGCGGTTTTTCCACATTGCAAAACATTTCTAATCTTCCATGATAAGATTCATTTTTAAGAATAAAATATTGTGCTGTATCTTCTCCTACAAGAAGAAATTCTTTAAATTTATGTACTGCTGCTTTTCTAGAATACCATGTTACTCTGCAGTGAGCTTCAAATGTTTCGCAATATTTTTGTTGTTTAGCATAATATATTAACATCTCTAATCTATCGCCTTTAGATATTTTCCTATCACTTGATAGTCCAGCGATGACTTTATTCCATAATTCTTTCTTTCTTACTTTACCATCAGCAGAATCTAATAGGTTAAGTGTTTCAGGTTCACCATTTACAGTAAAAATTAAATTTGGTTTAACCTTGATATATTCTTCTGGTATATCACCAAGTTTCAATTCATTTTGATCAACATTATTTTCTTTTATCCATGTGTCAACAAGATTTCTATCCCAGACAAGAGCCATTTGATTTTTCATGCAAATAACATCTGGTGGAGAGTCTTGCTCAGCTATTCTTTTATACATCCAAACGCCATGTTGTGTCAAATAATCATCACCGTCAATCATAACAAAATAATCTTGATCACTCTCTAAAAATAAATCAAGCACACTGTTCTTTCCACGCGATGCAGTTCCGTTAGAATCTGTGACATAATGTTCTATATCTCTAGAGGAACACCACTCTTTCGCTTCAGCTTCATACTCTTTATCTAAAGTATTGATTACAACAATAAGATCTTCCTTTGGTATTGCACTATAATCTGGGTGAATGTGTCTTTCAAGGCAATTAATTGATCTAGTAGTTAATACATAAAATTTCATTTTATTCATCTATCAATCCTTTTTATCCAACTGCTGTCTTGAAATACTTTTGTTGGTCTTTTGATAATTTCATCTATAGCCTGCACGCATCCAGGAAATGCTGGCTCATCTGTTTTGGGGAATTGAGGAAATCTGTAATCATGCCCACCTATAAAACCCCCAGTTTTAACTTTTGGTATGTAATTAATCAAATCAGATTTAACTGCTTCATAGCTATGGTTAGCATCAATGTAAATGAAATCAAAATATTCGTCTTGAAATACTTCGTGGATATTTTGGCTGAAATCTCTATGATGCACAATATTATGATAATGTCTGGTATTTAAAAGAAACTGATTTTCAACAAACTCCCAGTCATAAAAATTCTCATCATTAAATTGTTCTTCTCCAGTGAATGGCTCTATACAATGTATTTCTTTAAATAAATTTGCCATACCAAACATAGCTGTTGATTCGCCCATGTAACTACCAATCTCGAGCATTTTTGCTTCCTTCACACCTCTTTTTTGCAGATCTTGTATTAATCTAAAAAGACCAGTCACAAAAACATTACCTTTGAACTCACTAAAAAATTGTGGTGGTGTGAATCTAAGTGAGTATAAAACTTTGTCATCTCTTGTGTATGTCATAAAGTATCTCCTGTGTACCTCGAAGTCCACATTGTCAGACTATATTTAACGCCACTCGTCAACTCTTCACACAAGTGACCGTGTGTTACCATTCCTGGAAATAGTATACACTTACCAACTTCTATATTTTTATTGGTGATATTTTGTCTTGGAAAAACTAAATCAGCACCCTCATACTCATCATTTAATTTTACTGATCCAGTAATCATGCTTGCGTCACAGTGATGGTTTAGGCTCTTTTGTGTTTCTAGACAATACCTCATAACAAACGCATCGCGTAATCCATACATTAATGTTGGTTTCCAGAATGCTTCTGTTATAGGATAAATGTTTTTCTGCCAATGGTTTTCTAATGCTTCAAAAGCACCAAACTCTGACATTCGTATTTCATAAGCTGGGAACTTATCTCCTTCCAATGGCTCCCACCCACCATGATTGTCTGCCATCGCAATCAAGTCTTCGCATTGTGATTGTGTCATGAAGTCTATGACTAACATATCATCGGATATAACATCAACCCCTTTGTAGTTTGGTATATACAACATTGGTGTTGACATCTTAACAGAGTTTCTTGCAGCATTAAATTTTTTCTTTGCTTCGTCACCACCGTTTCCATGATAGATACACCCAAATGTATTAGTGACAGGATTTAAAAATTTATTTTGGTCAACATCATATTTCACTTGTGGCTCGTGACATTGGAATATGTAACCCTCATAGTCCAGCTTCATGTCATAATCACCAGACAAGAATGCTTTCTGATAAAATAGTTGATCATCTGAAGAGTTTTCAATAGTGGCAGAGCTGAGTATCTTTTTCAGCTCACTTACAACCCCAATAAATGTACCGCTGTTTAGGTATCTATACTTTGTGCCACCATCTGGGAACTTTTCAGCAAGGGATTTATCTGGCCAAATCTCTGTCTCGGATGAGAATAAAACTTTTGTTCGGAAGCTGAGATATCTTCTAGTTATCTCCTCAAGGTCAGAGAAATACATCACATCATATGCATCAGTAAAAAGAACAACATCGTTGTCTGGGAGTTCATTCACATAGTCTCTGAGGATATTAATCTTATGACCACCCCCAGTTGATTGCATAGTGCCACCTTGCCACTCAACACCTTTACCGAGATTTTTAGGATAAACACCATACAACGCAGCAGTGTCATTTAGAGGAGCACATTTTTTTATGTCAGTGCCAATTGTTACAGCGTGTGTATTGAAGTCAATGAAGAAGTCAGCTTCATTATTATTTTCTATATCTGATGACAACAAAGATCTGGGTGTTTGCTTTATAACATCATCTTTAAATGCAACAACATTCATATTGTCTATCATTATAGGAAGATATTCGTCTACTGGTATTATTGCTTGATCAACATTCCCATCAATAAGCTGTTGTGCTGTTTTTGGCGTTATAGCATAAGCATGGGCGTTATATGGATATGATGGAACTTCAAGCTCATCATCTATTGAAACAACCTCGTCAGGTCTATTTTCGTTCCTGCCAAAATAGACCATATCATATTTTTTTATTAGTTTATTTGCTTTCTTGTCGGTGTAATTATCTCCAACAATCGCATCATCTTCTAATATGAGAACTGGTTCATTTAATTCGATGCATTTCAACCACGCTTCTCGATGAGATAAAGTGCATCCAACCTCTGATTTTTTAAGTTTTCTATTTAAGAAAGGATCACGCCAAGACAAATGCGATGAAAACCCAATGCCCTTCAATGCTTTGAAATCTAATCCAGAAGCATCTATGGCATTGAGCCATTCATAATTTGTTATTTTTGAATTTACTTTTAAAAAGTGTTCCTTGCGATCTGTTCTTCTCGCAAGATTTATAACCAACTTTTTCATCAACCACTCCGCAACATAATCAAATTTATGCTACTATATAGGAGTTGTAAAAAAGATGATTTTATCCTTTCTTCTGTTCCATCCTACCAATAGCATCTAAAGAAGCAAATGTACCAATAGCAACAACAACAATACCCATTGTCAATGACATTTGCTCATTGTCCATACCTCCAACAGCACCGAAAATTAAAAAGAAACCTAACAATAATTGAATTGCATTTAACATAATATTTCTCACTTTAATGGTAGTTCAAAAGGGAAGCATTCAGCAAACAAAACTTTTTCGAGTTTATATGCCTCCTTTTCCCATGGTTGGTTTTCATACTGATATCCGTCAGCACTCCTTTTCTTCCATGCCCATCCACCGTTCTTTGTATAACCAAGTTCATTGCGCAGATATTGTCTTGCATGAACCATCTCATGAGCAAGTGTTATCATTTGCTGAAGGAATGTTGTAGGTTGAGTGGCAATAGTCAGCGTCAAATCATCATCATCATACCAACATTCACCAATACATCCGTATGGAAGAACCCTCTGAAACTTAACAGTCAAAACTCTCTGAAATCTGTTTATCTTCAGTTCTTTGATTAAAGATTCAACATACAACATGACGGAGTCGCGATTTTTCACGCGACCTTTTATATTAACCAACACTATGATGCAAACCTTGCGTCAAGCTCATCTTTTCTTTTGGATTCAATTTGAAGTTTGATCATATCAGCATGACCGACTATACGCTCCATGACTTCAGGATTTTCGTCAGCAAGAACATTCAAGAAACCTGTTAGATAACCAACAACATAATTATCATTGTTAGCATTATTAAGCAAGTAGTCAGGATAGTTAGCTCTAATAGACGAAACGAAATCCTTAACAGCAAGCTCAGAAGTTTTAACATTATCATTACTCATAAAATTACCTCATAAAAAAAGAAGTGTTGCGTCATTTGGTTCCGACACCAAATTGTTACGCTAGACTCGGGACACGCAACACTATTAAAACAATGTCTACGCTACAGAGAGCATAGACAAGGGAACATTCCAACGAGAACCAGCATCGGTCTCTACAATCGCTTTGGTTCTTTTGATTTTAAGAACAACAGCATTCATGTTCTCACTAGGGATAAAAACTTTTGAACCCTCGCGGAGATTAGACTTAACAGCAGTGGCTAGTCCTTTGCGAAGAGCTTTTTGTTTTAACTTAACAGCATCAATAACAGCATTTAAGTCAGTAGTGTTATCAATTTTCATGATAGAAGCGATAGCAGAATTAACATTACTCATAAAATATCTCTCTCAAAGTTAAAAATTTATTATATAAAAATGGAAAGGGGAAGGCAACAACTATTTTAGCCAACTATTTACTAAACAGCGAAGCCATAATTTCTTTCTGCTTTTTCCAAGCAGAGAATGATGTGGTTTTAATACCGTTCGCTCTACGCTCAAACATCTCTTCATCATACTGTTCTTCAAGCATGATCTGTTCAGCATCTTCTTCACTCACAGGAGTATTAAGAGCTTCAAGGTATTCTTCATGGGTTAGTTCTTTATCATCATATAGTGGGTGCATATTTCTCTCTCTTTTTTTAGTTTACAAGAGAATTCTAGCACAATTTTAAGGAATTCGCAAGGTTTTTTTGAAGTTTTTTTATACCGAGTTTGAATATGGGGAAGGTTTTTTATAACTTTTTTGTATATGCTTGTAAAATCAACAACTTAGCCCAAAGGCTTACTGAGTTCATCCCAGCTTATTTCATAGTCGTTGTTGGAGTCTGCATATTTCATTATGCCGAGTTTCTCATATTCAGGGATAAATTCTGTCCTGAGCAGTCCTATCCTTTTCAGATTAGGCATTATCCGAGTGAATAATGTACTCTGGAACTTTCGTTGAATCCAATGGGGTGGATCCATTTGATAATCTTCGGTGTATTCAACATCCATACCATAATGCTCCCACAGAGCAAATGGCTTTAGATTTTTGCGACTAATCGTGCATGCTTCGAGAGCAAACTTCGCTCTATCATATTTTTCTTCTTCACTCAATGTTTCAATATACTCTTTAAGGTATGTCACACCAAAAGCAACATGCCTTGCTTCGTCTCTTAATATCAGCTCTATCATTCTTTTATATACTGGATCGTCTGCTGCTTCTTTTGCTACACTGAATGCAGCCAATGCAAATCCTTCTAGGATTACTTGCATGCCAAGAAATTTAAGATCCCATCTTGGATCTGTGAGTATTTTATCTAACAACCCTTTGAAGTGTCTATTGACTGGCCAAAGTTTATTGAGTCTTGTTTGGATATATTTGTTAAATGCTTCTACATGTCTTGCTTCATCAAATGCTTGACTTGCAGCATATAGTTTTGCGTTGTATGTGGGTGCACAACTACATAACTGACTAGCCACTAATAATGAACATTGCTCTCCATGTAAGAACTGGCTGTTGTACCAAGAGAACATATCAGATAAGAATTGTACTCTTTTCTCTTTACTCCAACGCTTGTATACTTTATGATTTTCCCATTGAGCATTCTCAAACTCAAACATGAAACTTGTGATTCCTGGATATTCAATAGACCAATCTATATCAAGCTCAACATTCCAGTTTAGCTTTTTACCAAGCTCATAAAGTCTTTTAATACGATCATCGTGCAGAGAGTAATCCCAGTTGTAACTTCCAACTAGAGGTGTTTCAAAAGTTTCTATTATATCAGATGGCTCGAGGTCGGGGATAATGTCTTCACCGCAAAGTTTTATTTCTTTCGGTGGTGTCTTTCTTTTGTCAATCTGCATACTATTCTCTGAAGTCTAGTATGATTGTTTCTTTCCAATTATCTTCTATTTGTTTTTTGGCAGCATTATCTTCAGCAAGGCTGATTTGTGCGTGAAATGGTCGGACTAGATCCATCTTCAAATCACCAGTATCTTCATAATGCTCTGGTGCACATTTTTGAGCAATGCCACGAAGTCTAGCAGGAGAGTCCTCTCTTGTGATTAGATCAACCAATCCATTTAATGTTGAGTCAACTGGAAAGTTATCTATCATTTCAGCAATAGTAATCTTTTCGTCTAGATCTCTTCCTTCATAAAACACAAGACCAGCAGTGCATGGATTAATTTCTAAAAACTGTCTATATGTTGTACCAATCTCATCCTTTCCATCAGAAGGGAGATCTCTAGCTGGTTTTTTATTTGGAAATTCGCTCATCAATTATACCCCAATTTTTGACCAAAAAATGTGTTGTCCTCATCAGTATAATCATACTCATATGGTAAACTTTTTGCTCTAAATGTCACACTTGTGTTATTAATTATATTATCCATTTCACTAGAATATTGGCTAAATCTATTTCTTGGATCTTCAAAAACCCAAAAGTTGTAATCAACTTTATCAGGCTGCCTGATATCAGTGAAGATTAAATCAGACACACCTGTCAACTCCACCAATTTATTATTTATAGTGGCGTGCAAACTTACAGCATCAGCTTTTGTATCAAACTCAAATATATTAGACATTATTGTGGTATTCTCCACTTGCCCATTAAATGACCCATAACTTGGTTTCTTTCACCATCAGAGAGCAATCTATTATAATTTATAATTTCCATTATATGACCACTAAACATTGCAAAGGTTGAATTATTCTGGGCGGTGCTGTTGCCTAAGGTATTAAATCCTGATCCTCCAACCATCCACCTTGTTCCTATGTTACCAATTTTTGTTTTTGTTTGACTATCTGCAGCATCTGTCCCAGTGTTTGTTAATGTCATGCGACTACTACCAATTCCTGGATCACTATAAACAACTCTTGTACCTGCATTCAATTGTCCATTATGTCCATTTGTTGAGTGGCTGTCAGTATAGTTTGTTTGATGCTGTATCAAAGCATCAACACCATCAGCTAAATTAGTGGCAATTTCTATTTGAGCATCTGATGTACCAGTAGCTGTAGCAGAAGAACCGCCCATAGCAAATACATGGTCTTCATCATCACCAAATTGGGCATCTGTCCCATCACCGCCCAACAATATACCATTTCCAGACTCTAACGCTTTAAGTCTAAAATAATTTGTCGCATAAGGTGAAGTTCTTAAAGATGTTGCTGTTTTATTTAAAACTATAAAGACAGTGTATTGAAACTCATTCCACTGCGGAGCAGTAGTATGCATTATTTCGTTAAATTGGAATCCATCTGGTCCAAAAACTACTGATGGCAACCCATTTGAAGGAGAAGTTGAGGTTGATGGTTTTTTGTTATCTGCACTTTGTGTTGCATGATATCCATTACCAGACTTATCATTCCATTGACTAATCAGTCCACTGCTTGAAGTGATACTACTACTGTCCGATGCATCTAACCATTGGTATAGATTTGGAATATCACTTGGAACAAATGATTGAGCAACAACTGCAGCACTAAACATTAACTGATACCACCACCGAATATGGTGAGAGTATCTGAGCCAGTAACAACAAGCTCAGCAACACCACCTGAAGCAATAGTGCTGTTTGCACTTAATGCAGTAAATGAACCGCCTGAAGCAAAGTTTAATGTTATACTGTTAGTTGTTTTATCTAGTGTTAATGCTTGTGTTGTAGAGTTTACAACTGTAAATATCTGACCAACAGTGCTAACAGAAGGAATCTTAAATATATTCACACCGCCAGTATGTGTGTTTATAACTTTCTTGTTTGCTTCCATTGTGTATGTTGTATTTGCAGCACTGATAACAACAGTTGTTGGATTTGCGGTTATACCACCAGATACATTTAATGACCCACTTAGTTCTAAATCAGAATAAAATGTTGAACCAGCACCTTCTAAGCTCAACACTTCAGCATTAGTTCCTGCTGTTATAGCATCGAACCGTATACGACCATCTTCTGTTCCATCAGATACATCAGCAATCTCAGCATAAATTGATCCATACTGAATCTTTTCTGCGGGTGATGATGGTGGATTTGCTGTATCATTAATACCAAAAAATCTTATAGCTCCTAATTCATCATTATCTGACGCACTGTGCAAACCAGTTCCTGAATTGCGATATAACTCTAAAACAGGATTTTCAGTCTGTCCTTCTGTAGTATCAAAACTTATTAGCGATAATGATCCAGAATTTAAAAACCCAGTTGAAGGATTATAAGTTAGACCGTACTCTCCAGTATGATCTCTAAGACCATTTGATTCATCATGAAATACAACTGGTAAATTTGAATCCGTTAGCGTTGAGTCAGCAGTTACAGTAACCGTTGTCGCAAGAGTGGCTGTTGCCGCAGTCCCAGTAGTATCTTGGTTAAGAGTTGCTACCCTTGCTGCAGCAATTGTACCAGAGTTTATCTGTTCACCACTAATAGATTTATTTGTTAGCGTGTCACTACTTGAGGCAGTAATAAATGAACTTAACTCTGAGTCTCTAGCTATGCCACTTGGAATCCTTGCATCAGCTATTGTCCCAGTTAATTGACCAGCATCAATAGATTTATTTGTTAGTGTATCACTACTAGATG
>Ga0315331_10000005_pt1 | contig 131822 bp, 152 predicted proteins | sample M160m34915metaG_FD_203456 | JGI IMG/M metagenome (GOLD analysis project Ga0315331, IMG submission 203456) | Ammonia-oxidizing marine archaeal communities from Monterey Bay, California, United States - M1 60m 34915 | ecosystem: Environmental > Aquatic > Marine > Intertidal zone | place: USA...
GTAGAGAGGTAGTTAAGAAAATAAAAAAGAACTACAAAGAAGTATTAAATACAGAATTAGAACATCTTTGGCAAGGAGATGACCCAAAAAAATTTAGAGAACTATTAGGTGGTGCTCGAAGAATACATATTCTACACGGATACTATGCACCACATAAATTTATAGTAGAAAATAAAGAAAAAATACATAGTAATATGATACACGTCTCAGTTAGGGATTGTTTAAAAGCCTCGATGGTGTTGGACTTAGATAGGTCATTTCACACGCTGATGGAACAAGCTTGGGAAGATGAAATATGTAAACTTGCAACACATCCAATATGGATTGGAGCTGAAAAATCTAAGTTAGATTATCCAACAGAACACATACCAAATTATTATGAGTTTAAACATAATCTTGATGTAAGTGATAGTAATCAAATTGGATATGCTGCAAGAATGGAAACTCGTAAGTGTCCACATTTTTTAGAGGGATTGGATTCTATATTATTTACAAATATTAGACATATTAAATGGTGGGAACAAAATGCTAATACCGATACGAGTACTTGGAAAAAGATTAGTTTTAGTTATAAATTTTTAGATAATTTTATGAAAAGAGATTGGGGTATATCACACTCTGCACATATATTTGAACCATTCGGATATAGTATATTTCAAGCAGTTGATTATGGTAAGATACCAATATTGGCACACGATTGGATACCTAAATATGATTATCCATTTAGAGCAAGTTCAGTAAAAGAATTTCACGAACACTATCATACAATATGTAAATTATCATTACAAGAAAGAAGAGATTATGTATTTCCACTAAGAGAATACTTAAAAGAAAACTATGGTGATAAAAAGGCGTGGAGAGAAAAAATGTTAAGAATATTTAACGATTGATATTTATTACTATGAGTACTGCATCAAATCAAAACTTATCATTAGGAAAATTAGGAAGAGCCGTAAGTGGTTCTCGTTCTAATTACACAACCGAGACTTCATTGGGTCAGGCAGCAGGAACGAACGCCACAAATTCAAATATTAAAATTTCTGATTTTTCTATCAGTTCAGTTGATAGTTTGACTGGATATGCGTTTTTATGGGAACAAACATCTGAAGATTATTTATTAACCTTTTCCAATAGAGGAACACGATTTGATACCAAGATAGCAAAGGTTGCTGGTAATTTTACTTGGGGAATAAATGCAAGTGGTGCAACAATCACAAACAACGGAGCAACTGGTTCGGTAGCAGCAGCTGCAATATCAAATGCAAATACTGGTACGGGTGATGATAGTGATTTCTTTCCTGCAGGTACAAATAATTTAAGTAGAACATTATCAGTTACATTTAAAGAAGATGGGCAATCAGATGGTTTTAATGACCACGCAACTAATTACAATACTGCAAGAACAAAAGCAATTACTATTGTGGATTCATATGGTGGTAGTAATCCAAGTTGTTTATTAGAGGGAACACCTATTGATATGGCAGATGGTACTACTAAAAAAGTAGAAGATTTAATTGTAGGTGATTGGGTTATGTCAATGAATATGCCTGGTCAGTTAGATGAGGATAATGAAGATTGGAGAAGTTGTAGGTTTCCTGATGAGAAAACAGAAGTATTTTCACAACATTCAGCAAGTGTTCAAGATATTAATTTTGATTATGTACAAAACTATTGGAATATAAATAATGGTGAAGAGAAGATTACAGGTGACCACGAGATGTTATATAAACCAGTAGGAGAAGATGTTTGGATGTGGAACTTAGTTCCAAATATGTTAGTAGGTGGTTATTTGATGGATAAGAACGGAAATGAAGTTCTAATAACACAATTAGAAAATGTTGTAAGTGAAGAGGGATTTGAGGTCGTACAAATTGATGTAGAACCATTAGATGTATATTTTGGTCAAACATTTTTAGTACATAACAAAGGAAGTGATGACGACCCATTTGCATAAATAATAGTTTTAAGGTTTTATGAAAAATTCAATATTAAATTATGAATATATAAAAGAGTTTATTACAACGAATGATGGGGAAGAAGTTCCTTATCGTTGGTCGCATGGTGCAACTGATGAACATCTTGGTGATGGATTAATAATCTACACATTAATTAATTTTTTTAAATTAAAAACATTAGTTTGTTTAGGAAGTGGTGGTGGATACATACCACGAGTTATGACACAAGCAAGATATGATTTATCACAAGAGGGATTTTATAAAGAAGTAAGTATGGAGTGGGGAGATAATGGAAGTACTTATATAGTAGATGCGTGTAATGGTTTTAATGGTGAGGTAGATTGGTCAGAAGAGGATAGTTTCTTTCGTACTACATTTCATCCAAAATTTATAAAAGAAACTACAGAAGAAGCATATTATAATTATTTTGTAAAACAAGATATAAAAATAGATTTATTACATATAGATGCAAATCATACTTTGGATGGGGTAAAATTAGATTTTGATTTATATTCAAAAATTATGAATAAGGGTGGTATTATTACAATACACGATACAGATAAAGATTACATAGATAATTTTGTAGAATTAGATGGACATAAAAATGATGATTTATCAGGTCCAAGTCAATTTATCAAAACATTAGAAAAAAGAGGATTTGAAGTTATAAACTTTTTTAATCACGAAAATATAAAAGATAAACCAAGTTCGACAGGACTTACAATCGTGAGAAAAAAATGAACAATAGATTTTGTAGACAACCTTGGTCTTTTGTAGAGGTTCATCAAAACGGAGATATATGGAATTGTTGTCCAAGTTGGGTTACAAAACCAATGGGTAATATATTAGAACAATCTTGGGAAGAGGTTTGGAATGGAAAGATAGCACAAGAATACAGACAAAGTATGATTGATTCTACTTTTGATAATTGTATAGGAAAAAATTGTCCACATCTACTAAGTAAAACTTTAACAAAAGAATCACCAGTATTTGAAAAGGATGATTTAAATTTATTATGGAAAAAATTACAAGTTAAAGATACTACTGGTCCATTGGTTGTTAATTTTTGTTATGATAGAAGTTGTAATTTAAGTTGTCCAAGTTGTAGAGATGATATAATTATGAACTCACCAAAATCTGATGAATATAAAAACATAGAAAAGATTCATAAAATAACCATAGATGAAATAATTAAAGATGCATACAGATTATATATTACTGGTACAGGTGACCCATTTGCAAGTCCATTTTTTAGAAACTTCTTACAAACATTTGATAAATCAAAATATAAAAATATAGGTATGATACATCTACACACAAACGCAACTCTTTGGACAGAACAAATGTGGGAATCTATGAGTAATGTTCACGATTTAGTAAAATCAATTGAGATATCAATTGATGCTGGAACAAAAGAAACTTATGAAAAAGTAAGAAGAAATGGAGATTGGGATATGTTGATGAAGAATTTAGAATACATCAACACAATCAAAACATTAGAAAATGTAAAATTAAGTTTTGTCATACAAGAGGATAATTATCAAGAATTAGAATTTATGGAAAATTTAAAACATAAACTAAATAATATACCAAGAGTTATAACACATTATTATAAATTACTTGATTGGGGTGTTATGAAAAACTATGAAGAAAAAGCAGTTTGGAAATCAACACATAAAAACTTTACTGAATTTAAATCTATTTGGGGAGATTTTAAAAAAACTATAAATGCAGAAAATACAACACATAATTTGTTAGGAGTTAAATGAAACCACAAGAAAATTTAGTTACTGTCTGCGGACACAATACTACAATGTTACACCATATGTTAGCACATTATCAATACAATGTCAAGGAATTTTTTGTAGTACTTTACGCACACCACAAAGATGACCCTGTCATTGAAGAGGGAAAACGAATATTAGAAAAATTTAATTTAAAACCACATAAGATTGCGATTGAAGAGGCATTTAATTGGGAAAGAGTAACAGAATTATATAATGAAACCACATCATTGAAACCAGATGAGTGGTGGATAGTATCGGATGATGATGAATTACAATTATATTCAAAACCAACCTATCAGATTATTGATGAATGTGAGGACAATGGTTGGGAATTTGTAACTGGAGGATTTCTTGATAGAATTGGTGAGAATGGAGAGTTCCCAAAGATAACAGAACATTCTAATATATGGAAAGAAATGCCAAACGCTGGATTCTTTCGTTATCCACTAAGTAAAGCAGAAGCAAATAAGGTTACTTTATTAAAAGGTAAACATAATGTAGTTCCAGGTCAACACTTTATACAATTTGATGATGGTAGTACATCTTGGGGTAAATCACATCCATTAAGATATCCAACAGAAAAAAATTTTACACAAGTTCATCACTTTAAATGGGATTATTCAGTATTACAACGATTGAAACAAGTAAGTACATCTACTGCAAACGAATCTTTTGCAAACGAGTATAAGATTATGTTAGATGCAATTGTAGATAGAGATTACAATCTTGATTTGAATAATAGAGAATTTATGTTTGAACGGGTAGAAAAACAAAATTATAATCATTATAGAAAATGGAAATCATTAACTAAAAAAATATTGAATATTTCGGGTTTATGATTATATTTATATATAAGTTATAACAATTTAATTAAACTAAACTCAATGAGGTTATTATATGGCTAGTACAGCGAAAACAAATGAACAAATCATTTTGGAAGAACGCAAAGTAAAAGCATTAGAAAAAATTGCTAATGTTTTAGATGCCCTAACTATTTGGTTTGAGGATGTAGATAAGGCAGAGTGGAGTGAAAGACTTCAATGGTACTTATTCGAATTTCACAACAAGATAGTTGGTACAGAAAATAAAGAAGATAAAAAGTAAATGAAACTTGGAGTTATAGTTCCTTATCGTGGACGACCAACTCACCTTAGAAAATTCAAAGAATCTATACAGAGATATCTTGATAAATCTAATATTTCATATCACTTAATAATAGTTGAACAAATAGATACCTTACCATTTAATCGTGGTAAGTTATTAAATATAGGATTTCAGCAAGCATTAAAGAAACGATGTGATTATGTTGTGTTTCACGATGTTGATATGCTACCAGTTAGTGTTGATTATTCTTATTCTGAAGTTCCAATACATTTAGCAACCAAGTTTACAGGTTCTGCACAACAAGAGGTATTTGACACTTACTTTGGTGGTGTTACAATATTTCCTATTGATGCATTTAAGAAAGTAAATGGTTACTCAAATGAATTTTGGGGTTGGGGTTTTGAGGATGATGATTTACTTCTACGCCTAACCGAACAAAATATAGGTACTGATTTTGATGTATATAAAACAGAAAAAGAATTTAGTTCTGGTTTATATTTACACGGCGAGGAAAGTTATCTACAATGTTTTAATACTATAGATTTGGAAGAAAGTTTTACACTAAGTTGTACTTTTAAACCAGATGATATTATAGTAGATTATAGATATGCACACGATGAGTATTGTGTATTTAGTATTCCAGGTTGGGATACTACAATAGGATACAATTCATTCAATAGATATAAATTTGAAACTTGGGATACTGCTAAAGAATGTTATTCAATAACTTCAAAGCACTCACCACCTAAACTAACAAGAATTACTATTACTTATGATAGGCATAATAGATGGATGATTATGTATCAAGATGGTAAAGAAGTTGATAGAAAAAATCTTAAACGAAAAATCTATAATCCAAATACACAATTCTTTTATCTTGGTACTGGTGTTCCAAAGCGAGAAGGTCAAATAAAAAGTTTTAGAGGATTGATAAAAGATTTTTGTTATTGGAATAAACCATTAGCTGGTAATGAAATACACGAGATTCATAATAATTATGGTATAAATTATTTAGCATCACAAGGACAATATAGTTCTGCAGATAATTTAAAAATATGTTATGATATGAAAAATATAGTTCTTGACCACGAATATGATTATTCACACGGAAAAGTTATAGATTTAGCAAATCCTACAGAACAGAGAATGTATGCAAAAACATTTGAATGTATTCCTAAATCAGAAATGGAAATGGAAAATAAAAAGATTGTAAAACCATATCGAAGAGATTGTACATTTAAATTATTAAAACACACAACAGAGGGATTTAAGGATGGTAATTGGAAAACTGAATCTACTCGTTTAAATCAACATAGATATTATGATAGTGTTGCAAACAATGAAACTAATTTAGAAACTGATGGGTTAACTACATTACACTTTGAAGAAGTAAATGAAAAGACAACAAGGAACATTACAGAATTAAAGGTTACTTTATGAAGTTAGGTATTTGTATTCCATATAGAGATACGGGTGACGGAGTAAGAAAAAAACATTTAGATACATTAGTTCCATACTTAGAAGAGTTTTTTGGTAAACGAAATATTGATTTTAGAATTTATGTAGGACACCAAGTAGATGATAAACAATTTAATAGAAGTGGTACAAAAAATGTAGCATTTCTTGCAGCTAAAGAAGATGGTTGTGATTATGTAGCGTTTCACGATGTGGATATGTTACCAACAGAAGATGTTGATTATTCATATCCAGGTGAGACACCAAAACAAATTGCTGCATATCTATCACAATGGGATTATACTTTACGAGATGTAGAATACTTTGGTGGGGTAGTGTTGTTCACGATAGAACAATTTGAAGCAGTTAATGGATACCATACTAACTATTGGGGTTGGGGTATGGAAGATGATGATTTATTTTGGAGATGTTATCTAAAAGGATATTATAAACCAGAATTAGTTCCAGGCCCTGGTCATAAAAAAGTTTTACAATTTGATGGGTTCACTACATATATTGAAGTACAACCAAGTACTACTTTAAATGAAGTACCAGAAAAATCTTTTAATGTAGAGATGATGGTAAAGGGTGAGGTTAAATCAGATGAAGAAGAATATCTAATAGGAAATGATAATTCACAATTTATAAAGTATCCAATATTATGTAAACAAGGTTGGGATTTTGATATTGCGTATAATAATTCACGAGCATATTCAACATCATTATGGACTTGGAAAAATGAACATATGTATAGTTGGGTAAAACGATATTCTGGTTTATGGAGTAAAGTAAATTTAGAAGTTAATGTACGAGGTGGATATAGAAAATTATATATTAACGATGTACAATATGATGAAAAGTTTGGAATACAACAAACAGAACAAAAAATTGATGATAGGTTAAAACGATATCCACCAAGACCATTTTACATTGGTAGAAATGCACCAAACTCGTGGGGAAATATTAGAAACTTTTTTAAGGGTGAAATGGCGTATATAAAAATTTATAATCATCAAAATAAATTAATTCTACATTATGATTTTGATAAATCATACAAAGGAAATAAAGTATTAGATTTAAGTGGTTGTGGAAATCACGGAAAGTTGTTTTTGTATGAGGGAAAAATTAAAAAAGCAGATATATCGAACTTAATGAATACTCTTGTACCAGATAGAAGATACGGAACTATGGAATGTATGCCACACGAAGATGAGGGTATTGTTGATAATAAGTTTAGTGGTGATATAAAAGCAACAGCAAGAAATGAAATGATATATAGAAAGCATATGCAAAAAGGTGAAATAGATGTTGATAAAGATGAATATGGATTACACCAAATGAAATGTGAAATAGTTAATAAAGATGATATTTATAATAGACATCAAATAGTAAATGTGAGGTTTTAATGTCAGGATACGACGACCAAGTAGCAGAAAATCCAGTCTTTCAAGCAACAAAAGACAAATTAGATAGTGTAGGGTGTGGGATGTGTTTAGCAAAATGGACACAAGTAACTCTACAATTACAGACAGGACACAATCATTCCTGTCACCATCCAAAAACGCATAAAATTAATAAACAAGAAATATTAAGAAATCCATCTGCACTTCATAACACTGGTTATAAGAAAAAACAAAGAAAAATGATGTTAGAGGGAAAACGACCACCTGAATGTGAGTATTGTTGGAATGTAGAAGATAACTCGGATAGATTTTCAGATAGAGTATTTAAATCAGGTGAGTATTGGAGTTTACCACACTTTGATGAGATTGCAGCATCTGATTGGAGAGCAGATTACAATCCAAGATATGTAGAAGTTGCTTTCTCAAATGCTTGTAATTTCAAGTGTAGTTATTGTGGACCAGCATATTCTACTACTTGGCAAGATGAAGTTAATAATTATGGTGGTTATCCAACAAGTGATGGATTTAATGACCCAAGAGGTTTAGTTGCAGAAGATAAAGTTCCTATACCTAAAAGAGACCCAAATCCATATGTAGAAGCATTTTGGAAATGGTGGCCAGATTTATATCACGATTTACATACATTTAGAATCACGGGTGGAGAACCACTATTATCAAAGGATACTTGGAGAGTTTTAGATTATATAATTGAACAAGAAGAACCAAATGATAATTTACAATTTGCAGTAAATAGTAATTTAGGTGCACCAGATGTTTTAATTGATAAATTTATTGAAAAGATACAACGAATAGAAGATGAAGAAAGGGTTGGAGAATTTATTATATTTACATCAGTTGATACTTGGGGTAAACAAGCAGAGTATATTCGTGATGGATTAGAATTTAATAGATTTTGGGATAATCTAAATAAAATATTAGAAAAATGTAATCGTGTAAATATGACTATTATGTCTACATACAATTCACTATCAGTACCAAACTATGATAAGTTAATATACGAGATATATGATTTAAAAACAAAGTATGGTTCAGAGGATAGATATTGGAACTCTGCAGTATTTTTAGATTCGAGTTATTTGAGATATCCAAGACATCAAGCGGTACAAGTATTACCAGATGAATTTGCTAAAAAAATATATAGACAAACACAATTAACCGAGTTTATGTCAACACCAAATTTTGAAACAAGATTGATTGGGTATTCTGATATTGAAGTTCAAAAATTAAAAAGAATATATGATTGGCATTTATCTCGAAATTACGATGACCCACAAATTGTAGAAGATAGAAGAAACTTTTATAGATTTTTTAGTGAACACGACAGAAGAAGAAATACAAACTTTATAGAAACATTTCCTGAACTTGCAAGTTTTTATGAGGATTGTGAGAGGTTAGCTAGAAAATGAAATTAAAGATAGTAGAAACACAGCCTTGGTATATACTACCAACACAGAGATATGATTTAACAACGAGACCACCAAGTAAATCTATGCAAGGGGATTATACTTTCTTTTGTAGTTTTAAAGTTAATAAAAAAATAAAAACAACAACACCTTGTTCTATAATGATGAGACCTGGAATGCATCACGGATTATGTTATGCACAAGACCCAGAAGCAATAAATTGGGAATATTGGTATAAAGATGAATTGGGTGAAAATAAATTTGGATTTCTATCAGTTAATTTATCACAATATCATCCACAACATAAATTAGAAAATACTTGGTTTTGTGTTATTAGACATATCACTAAGGATAAAGCATTTACACTTCACATATATGATGAGGATGGTAAACAAACAACAATGAAATCTGAATATAGTGGCGAGTTAATAAATTATTCTGGTACACCATATAATTTTGGGTGTGGTAATTACTTTAAACAAGTTGATGATAGTCATTATTTTTTTGGTGATTACACAATGTTTAATGTGGGGATGATAGAAAGTTTAGACCACGATGATGAAGCAATACAAGAGTTTATTAGTATCAATAAGGATTCTTTTGATAAATTAGAAAAGAAAGGTAAATTAAATGAACTACTATTTTACTTTAACTTTAACAATACTAATATTTACAAAGCTTGGGATTTATCAGACCATTGTAATTTTTTAATGAAAAATGTGGATGTGTTCAAATGATATTAATATCACATAGAGGAAATATAAACGGGCCAAGAAAAGAGTTAGAAAATAAACCACGATATATAAATCAAGCATTAGAATTGGGTTATGATGTAGAGATAGATGTGTGGTGGAAAGATGATGGGTTTTGGTTGGGACACGATAAGCCACAATTTAAGGTTAATAGACAATTTTTACAAAATGATAAATTTTGGTGTCATGCAAAAAACATTGAAGCGTTTTATCATATGATTGATGATAAAAGAATACATTGTTTTTCTCACGATGAAGATGAGGTTGCATTAACATCAAGAGGATATTTTTGGTCAACAGCAGATAGTAAAATGACAGATAAAACTATTTGTGTTATGCCATCAACATTGGTAGAATTACCAAAGGGTATGGCAGGGATATGTTCTGATTATGTAAGGAGTTATGATGAATAAAAAAATAATAGTTTGTGATGGTGATAGTTGGACTTCAGGTGATATACTTGACCCTAAACTTGAAGAAATTGGTGAAACTTTTATAAACCACAAAGATAATGATGAGTATAGATTACCAAGAGTTTGGCCACATAAACTTGGTGAACTTACAGATACAGAAGTTTTAAATACAGCAGTTGCTGGTAGTTCTAATGATAGTATAGTTAGAAGAATTATACCACAAATATTAGAGTTATTGAAAACACATAAACCAGAAGATTTATTTGTAATCATTGGTTGGTCATCACCAGAAAGAAAAGATTTTTTTCTTAATGCACACCGAAAGTATATTACACCAAGATGGGAAACTTTATATCCAGCAGAATTAGAACAAGAACAAATAAATGATGATATACAAAAATTTTACACTACTTACTTAAAATATTTTTGGAACATAGAAGAATTTGCAAATAGATATTTACAACAAGTATTGTTGGTACATAATTTTTTAACAAGTAAAGGAATTACTCATAAATTCTTTAATGCATTTTACGAAAGTTATGGAAAAGATTGGGGTGGAGATTTACACAAAAAATATTTTGATGCAAAACAAAGAGGATTGCCAGATGTTGGTACGCCAGAATTGCAAGAAGAAATGGAAGATTTGTATGGGATAGTAGATAATTTATTATTTGAAGAGTATATGAATATCTATGATAAAAATTATATAAAAGTTTCATTTAAAAGTCATTGTGATTCAATCACAAAAATATGGGGGGAGAAGTGGGATAACAATCACCCTAACGAAAAAATGCACGAACATTGGTCAGAATATCTCTATGGAGAACTTTTTAAATAATGAAACTATTACTATGTGATGGTGATAGTTGGACTGCTGGTGATATTGTAGACCCAAACTTATTTGGTGATAATTTAGCTGAAGTTCATCATCCAGATAATAACCAATATAGGTTACCAAGAGTTTGGCCACATAAGTTGGGAAAACTTTTAAATGTAGATGTTTTAAATCAAAGTATTGCTGGTAGTTCTAATGATGGTATAGTTAGGAGAGTATTAGTAAGAGTTAATAAATTACTTAAAGAATATAATTCAGATGATTTGTTTGTTTTAATTGGATGGTCATCACCAGAAAGACGAGATTGGTTTATTGATACTCAATGGAGAACTATGTATCCTGCACAAATACATCAAGAATTTGATGTTCAAGCAATTGGAAAAAAATCTGAAGATTTAGCACAATTTTATAAAACATACTTAACACATTTTTGGGAAAAATCAGAATATATAGAAAGATACCTACAACAAACTTTATTACTGCATTACTATTTAAAAAATAAAAATATTAAACATATGTTCTTTGATGCTTTCTATGAAAAAAAAATTGTAAAGAAAAGTAAATGGTTTGAATCAAAAGGAGAATCAGAATTTACTGCAGGTGGAATGTATTGTGATGATGAAATACAAGAGGTTTTTTCTAAAGGTGTTATTTATGATGAGTTTAATTTAGTAAGAGATAATATATTTAAAGAAAAATCGTTTCGTAAATTTTTAATGATAGATAAGGAACATTTTGATGATAACTTATGGGATGGGTTTCATCCAAACGAAAAAGGACACGAACTTTGGGCAAAAGAATTATATAAGGATATAAATGATAAAATTAATAATATTTGATTTAGATGGTGTATTAGTAGATGCACGAGAGTTACATTATAATGCTTTAAACAAAGCACTTGAATCTATTGATAAAAAATTTATCATACCAAGAGATGAACACCTATCTACATATGATGGATTATCCACCACTAAAAAATTAAATCTATTATCAGAAAATAAGAAGTTACCAAAAGAACTTCACGATAGTGTTTGGAGATTAAAACAAGAAAAGACACGACAGATAATAGATGGGTTTAGTATTGATAGTAGGATACAAGGTATATTACGAAGTTTAAAATCTGAGGGATATATGATTGCCTGTGCAACAAACTCTATACGAGAAACTGCAAAACTACAATTAATAAGAAAAGGATTTTTTGAGTATATTGATTTTATGTACTCAAATCAAGATGTAACGAATCCAAAACCAAATTCAGAAATATATTTAAGATGTATGTTGAGAGCACAAGTTAATCCAAATGAAACATTAATCATAGAGGATTCACATATAGGTAGAAAAGGTGCAATTGCAAGTGGTGGAGTGTTGTGTGGGGTAAAGGATACAACGGATGTTACTTATGATAGGATTAAAAAATACATACAAGAATCTAATAGTGAGATAAAACCAAAATGGCAAGGTGGTAAAATGAATGTTTTAATTCCAATGGCAGGTGCTGGTTCAAGGTTTGAACAAGCAGGATATACATTTCCAAAACCAATGATTGATGTGAATGGTAAACCAATGATACAAGTTGTAGTGGATAGTTTAAACATTGATGCAAAATATATTTATGTTGTTCAAAAAGAACATTATGAAAAATATAATCTAAATCACTTTTTAAGATTAATAACACCAAATTGTGAAATAGTTCAGATAGATAAAATGACAGAGGGTGCTGCATGTACTACATTATTAGCAAAAAAATATATTGATAATGATGAACCACTCTTAATTGCTAATTCAGACCAATACATTGAGTGGGATAGTAATGAGTTTATGTACTCAATGGTAGCAGATGATATAGATGGTGGTATATTAACTTTTACTGCATCACATCCTAAGTGGAGTTTTGCAAAATTAAACAAAGAGGGTTTTGTAGAGAAAGTTGCAGAAAAAGAACCTATTAGTAATATAGCGACTGTGGGTATTTACTTTTATAGTAAGGGTAGTGATTATATAAAATATACCGAACAAATGATTGAACGAGATATCAGAACTAATAATGAATTTTATGTTTGCCCAGTATTTAATGAAGCAATTCAAGATGGAAAGAAAATAAAAATTTATCATATTGATAAAGAACAAATGTGGGGTATGGGAACACCAGAAGATTTAAAAAGGTTTATTGATGAAAAATTTTAAAAACATATACATAAATGGTTGTAGTTTTACAGCTGGACATACTTTAGAAGAAAAAGATACTTGGCCTGAATTATTAAGTAAAAAATTAAATTTACAAAAAATTAATAAGTCAATAAATGGTCAATCTTTTGATTCTATATTTACAAATACAATTGCTCACCTAAGTAACTTAGATTCTAATGATACTCTTGTAGTGATTGGTAACACTTGGCCAACGAGGTACTCAATACCATTTCAAAATTTAAATGTAAACATTACACCCGCAGATATATGGGGACCAAAAGCAAAAACAAGTTTTTCAGATAAACTACATACAACCAGATTAGTATCACCATATGATATGAATTTAGATTGGGAGATTCGAAAACAATATTTAGATGATGAGAACAATAGTACAAAACTTAAAAGGGGTTTAGATAAAGTTTGTATGTCATTTGTTAACTTTTATAAAAATTTAGTTAAATATGATAATGATTGGGAAAACAATCAAAAACTATATAATTATACAAAACTTTTAGCATTAAAATCTTTTTTAGAAGTAAATAAATTTAATTATAGGATTGTAGATTTTATTGTACCGAAAGAAAAATTTGAAGTGTTTGATGTGGATAAACTTTATAATGATGATAACTATATTTATTTTGGTAAGGAGTGGAAAGGTAAGTATGTTGAGGGGCATCCAACAACAGAAGGTTGTATAAATATAAGTGAGGTTTTATATGATAGCTTTAATAGATAGATTTAATCAAGTAAGTTTACACGACCCACCACCAGATATCGCAGATATATATAAGGATGTCTCTGAAATAAATGAAATTGATAATCGTGGGTTTCCAATTTGTAGACCATTATTTAGTCATTCGAGTTTACCAAATGAATTAGGTTTAGAAATTATAAATAGAAATGAATTTGATTTTAAATCAGAGTTTAGTTATTATGTGCATGTACATCACAATCAAAAGTTATGGGCAAAACATATTGATTTGATACCAGAACAAATTTTAAATGAAGTTAGAAAAGGTACTTGTTGGTTAATATTTGATAATACATTAGAGGGTCATAGAATTGATGGTGATGAGTTATTAGTACCATTATATAAAAGTATTAATAAATTAAAATTACCACACGATAAAATTGTATTTATAACAAATGATTTAGAAGCAGAAGATACTCACAAAAAATTAAAAACATCAGATAAGATAAATATAATTTCATTTATGTGGAATGTACACGATGTAAAACGATTAGTTAATCATAAATTTTTAAGAAGAAAAATTAATGTAAAACAAGAATTACAATATAAAGAAAAACATTTAAAGAAAATAAAACCATTTTTAAAAGTTAATCGTACTAATCGTGAAGAGCGAGATTTATTTATGTTGTTTATAGAACACGAAGAATTGTATAAAAAATTTAAAATTAGTTTTCCACAATTTACTGAACAAGTATATCATTCAGCATTTAAAAAATATGTATCGAAAAAAACCATTGATGGTTTGATAAATAAAATACCATTTGATATTGATAAAACTGATAAAACAAATCACGGAGAACCAGGTTATGGTGTAGGACAATTTAATGCAGATTTACCATTTCAACCAATACATTATAAGAATACTTTTGTTAGTGTGGTTATGTGTGCGTTTCCACATACAGAAAATTGTTGTCACTTACATAGTTCTACTTTTAATCCAATTTATAGTGGACATCCAATTATACAATTTGGTCCTTACAAATCATTAGAAAGAATGAGAAAACTTGGATTCAAAACATTTGACAAATGGTGGGACGAAAGTTATGATGATGAACCTAATAGTTGGAAGCGATTACAAATGATTATGGATTTAACTTTAAAATTAAGTAAACTCAATAATGAGGAGTGGATAGAGATATTGTGGGATATGAAAACTATTTTACAACATAATACCGATTTAATTAATACTTATAGTATAGAGAAAGAGTTATATAAAAAGGTTTACAAAAAATGAGATATCCATTAACATTAATTAAAGAAAATGATGTGTGTGCCGAGATTGGTGTTTGGAAAGGAGAAACTTCAGAATTAATATTGAAGAAACATCCACAAAAATTACACTTAATTGACCCCTATATACACCAAGATTATATAGGTAGGAAGTATTCTATAGGTTACGGGTTTGATGTGGATGAAATGTATGAGATGGTTACTGATAAATTTAAAAATAATGAAAATGTTGTTTTACATAGAGAAAAATCTATAGATGTTGATTTTCCAAACGAATACTTTGATTGGATTTATATAGATGGAAATCATAGTTATGAAGAAGTATTAGCTGATTTAAATCACTATTATCCACTTGTTAAAAAAGGTGGTTATTTGTGTGGAGATGATTATGGTTGGACTGATGTAAATTGTAGTAAGGGCCCAAAACCTGCAGTAGATTATTTTGTTGAGAATAATAATTTGGAGATTGAAATTAAAGGTGTTCAATATGTTATACAAGTATGATTAACCACGAACATAAATTTATATTCTTACATATTCCAAAAAATGCTGGAACAAGTATTGCAAAAGCATTAAATAGACAATGTGGAGTAACAGAACCATATGAATCATTTAGAATACATTCTGATGATTTTGATAAAAAAATATGGAAAGAATATTTTGTATTTACATTTGTACGCAATCCTTTTGCAAGAATGTGGTCGCAGTACATATATCGAAATTGGTTATATGAAAAATATCCATTTAATGAAATCCTTGTAAATAATTTAGAACGAATTTTTGATATTGAAATGGAACAAAAGGAATCGGGTAGATATTACTACGGACCTGGTGCATCAAGAGAAAATAAAATAAAAGATAGAGAAAAGATAACTGCATTCTTTTCTGAAAAGATACATTGTGCAACACAAACTGATTTTTTAAAGGGTATGTATAGTGATGGTGTAGATAAACGACCTTATATAGATTATGTAGGTAGAGTGGAAACATTACAAACTGATTTTGATTTTGTTTGTGATAAGATTGGGATTGATAGGATTAAATTACCAAGAGAAAATCGTTCTATTGGTGGTGCAGTTCATACGGGTATAGATAATTACTTAGATGCGTATGATGAAAATACTATAAGGAGTGTTGCTAAAAAATGTAGTGATGATATAAAGAATTATAAATATTATTTTGAGGGTTTTGATGAATGAAAATTGGTTAAATGGTAAGTATAACCTAATTTATGTAGGTAAAGAAAAAGAAACACTTGTTACAGGAAGTGTACCAAAAAATGTTGTATTACATACAGGTAAGTTATCTGATATTGCATTTAAAATCAGACAACAAGAATTGGATAATGATGAAGTGTTTAGTGGTAATTTGATTACTACTGAATCAGTTAGTAATATAGATTTTGATACTATATTTAAATTATCACTTGATGATAATTCACTTTATGTTAATTATTTTTTAAACTCACCACATGCAACTGAATGTGAGGTGGGTGATTCGTTAATATATTGTAGTTCAATTGTGTTGTGGATGATATCACAATATGATAGAAATGATTATTCACTTTATGCAAACTTACGGAGAAATAGAGTAGTGTTAAAAAGATTTGGAGATTATGTATGATAAAGTACGATAAGGTTGTCACATTTGGTTGTAGTTTTATGAATGGTGATGCTATTGAAAACACCAACGGCAGTCCAGCAGGAAAAGATTTTGCACCACATTTAGAACTTGGTAGATTATTTAATTGTAATAGTGAAAACAGAGCCAGTTCTGGTTTTAGTAATGAACGAATAGTAAAAAGGGTATATGAATGGATTGAGTCTAATAAAGAAAGTAAAAATACTTTATTTGTAATTGGGTTATCTGAACTTAGTAGGGTTATGATATATGCAGATATGGTTGAGAGGTTTTATGATTTACAACCTGGACAACTCGCTAGTTATAGTGCTGCTGCGTTAGAAAATAATGCAAGAAAATTTGGGAGTTCGAGTGGTGAGGAATTAAAGTCTTATATGGCATACTATATAAAATACTTTTATAATGAAGAGGTAGAAATTAAAAAGTTACATAGAATGATTCTTGGTATGGATGCATACCTAAACGCTAATAATATTGATTATATTGTATTTAATTCGTTACCTGCAAATCTTGATGGGATACGAGATAAAATTAATTTTATGTCGTTTAATGATGATGATTATAGTGGTAGAGATACTTGGAATGATTTTCTTATGTGGCAAATGGAACATATTGATGGTAATGAGTATAATAATGAAATATACAGAAGTCCAAAACCACCATATGGTAAACGATATTGTAATGGACATCCATCACCAAATTCAATAAAAAAACTTTGTGAAAGAATTTATAAGGAATTAAACAAATGAAGATGGCAGTTTGTCTAAGTGGTCAATTAAGACAGTGGGATTTAGCTGTAGATAACCAAAAGTGGTTTTGGGAAACTGCACAACAAAGTGGTGTAACTCAAATAGATTATTTTATACATACTTGGAGTTATAGTGCAGATAGAGCAGGTGTTTCACAAGAGTACGAGTGGAGAGATATTGATAAAGAAGAATTTAAACAAATATGTGATGCATATGAAGTTAAGGATTCAATGTATGATACAAGACCACAATCTTGGTTTTATGATTATGACCATTGGAGTGCATTATTTTATAGTTTTGCACATTCAATAATGATGAAACGAAAATATGAATTAGAAAATAATTTTGAATATGATGTTGTTGTTAAATCAAGACCAGATATAATTTTTCATCCTAAATATACTTGTTGGTTAGAAACCTTATGGGATAATCAATTATTCAGTACACACGGCGGTGAAATGGGACACGAGTTCGGTATGTTTAATATAGATGATTGTGTTTTTTATTCTAACTCATACACTATGGATAATATGATTAATATGTATCAGTATAGACAAAAGAATCTTGATTGTAGATTTAATAAAGAGGGTTTACCAGATAAAGAAAAGTTATCCATACAGCAATTGGGGCCTGGAGTTTTAATGCATGAATATTGTAGAGAGTATGGAATAACACCAATAATAACTTCACCACACCGAGCACACTTTCAACCAACATTATTAAAACTTGGTTGTCCAAGAGATTTAGATTTATTTAAAGCAAAAAGTTTTAATAAAATGAACAAATACTTTAGGGAGTTTTATACTAAATGAAAATAGCATTCATTGTTTGTTCCAACGGATATGGGCATTTCCATCGAATTTTGCAGGTCTGTGCACACTTTAATCATCACGAGGTAGATATCTATTGTGAGCAATACCAGTATAATAGATTTAAACCAAAACAATCAAATTTAAATTTTATCTTCTATAAAACATCAAACATACGATGGGATAATAAAGAAATTGGTTCACTTGATATTAAAAATTTAGATAAATATGATAAAGTAATTACTGATAATTTAGTAGAGGTATTGAAATATAGACCAGATGCATTATTAAGTGGTTCTTTTTTGTGGAGTGATGTATGGAGAGATAGGTTTGGTGATAATAACTTTTCAGATAAAGAGGATGAATTGTTTAATAGCGTAAAACCAAAAGTAATTTGTAATGGTGATGTGGTTTTTGGTCAGTTACAAGATTATGAAAATAAAGTTGATATTGGTTGGGGATGTAAAGATGATAGTACAGAAGATTATAATTTGGACACAATAGTTTGTGTACCGCCATCATTAAATTATACTGATGATTATACGGATAAGTTTTATAAAATTCGAGAAGAGTATCAGAATGATTTTAATTTTAGTTTTAATATAAACCATACAGAAAATTCGATGTTTGTTATTAGACCTGGATTGGGGATGATAACTACTTGTGTATCTAAACGAATACCTATTGTTGCATTATGGGCAGATGAAGATTCAAGTGAGATAAAACATTTAGCTAAAAAAGTAGAAGAGTTAGGTATTGGAATAAGACAAAATGTTTATGATGATTTTATATTACCACCCGATGTAACAAAGTATAGAGAATCATTTAAAAAATTAAAATTAAATGGTTATTTAAAATTTGCAGGTTTAATAAATGATTAAAGAATTTGAACAATTAAAAAATTGGGATTTAACTACGATGGGATATTATAGTTATCTTGATTTTCAAAATCTTGCTGATGTAAGAAGTAAACATAAATGTAATATACATTCTGATTATTGGTGGTCAAAGGGTATTGGTAACCCATATGATAACGATGCTACTAATGTATCATATGTTTATAGGTGGTTTGACCCAAAACACAAAGATTGGAAAGATGAGCCTACACACCAAAATCCTTATTGGTTAAACTATAGAGTGGATACATATATTCAACATTCAAAAACACAACCAGACCAATTATATGTAACTCAATCAGAAACAAGAGATGTAGCTACAAGAGATATAATTCTTTATTTAAATTTACCACTTGAATATTTTAGGGATGATGTTAAAAACACAACATACGGAGAATTTGATTATAAAGTGGTAGATAAATTTTTTAAGGAAATACATAAATTTATTGATGAACCTGATGCTTATAATAAGTTTAGAAATTTAGTTGATGAATACAATACAAAGTATCCAGAAACAAAACAATCTCAAATGGTATGGAGTAGAAATCTTGAAATGGATTTACACTGGTCGTTTAAAAAACACGGACAATTAAATATACCAGTTCTTGATAGACCTTACAAATGGTTTGAGGGTTCATCACACACATTCTTTCACGCATGTTATTTAAAATGGGATAGTTTAAAAATGTTTGTAAAGGTGCCTCTAAGTGGAGACCCAAAACGATTAAGTGATAGTTGGTATTTTTATATACCACCAAATAATTTTTCACCAACACATTATAATAATAGTGAGATATTTTATATGTGTTATATTGATATAAAAAATAAAAAGATTTATAGTAAAAAATATCCAATATCAGAGTTTGAATATTTTCGTTATAATTTAAAGGGATTAGATAAAAATTTATATAAGGAGTGGGATAGGATATTATGAATATAATAAAAGGAGAGAAGTTTCAAGAATTGTGTGATGTATCTATAAGTAAAGATGAGCATAAAAAATTTGAAGCTAAGGATATAAATATAAAAAAAGATATTGATGTAGATACATTTGATTTTACAGATTATGATAATCCAGAATTAATATATTGTAATGTATCTTTATTAAATACAACAAAACAAGTATTACTTGACTCGAAGTTATTAGATAAATTAAAACAATTTAAAAATCCATTTAAATTAGTTTTACATAATGCAGATGATGCATTTGGTTACAAACAATTACAGAATACCATATTAGATATACCAAATTGTAAACAAGTGTATAGTGTAAATGCTGATTGTGAGCATCCAAACATTACACCATTACCAATTGGACAAGCAAATTATATGTGGACTTGGGGTAACGAGTGGACATTAATGGATGCAATAGATAATATACCACCAGAGAAAGATGGTCTTGTTTATGCAAACTTTACAATGACGGGAGAAGTTCGTGCAAAAGCAAGAGAGGAGTGTTATCAATCTTTAAAACGACAGGGAGTTAAATTTACAGAGAATCAAATTTATCCTGATTACTTACAACGATTATCTACCTTTAAATATTGTACATCACCAAAAGGAAATGGAGTTGATTGTTATAGAATGTGGGAAGCACTTTATTTAAAAGTAGTTCCTATTTGTGAACGAAGTATATTAGTAGAAGAGTTTGCAAAAACATTTCCAATTAAAATTGTTGATACTTGGAATGATTTGGATATTAGTAAGTTAGAAGAGGAGTATGCTAATTATACTTGGGACAATTACGATTTATTAGATTTTGATAATTACATTAAACATATAGGATTAAAATGAAAACATCACCAATAGATTCAGTAATAGTAGATATGATTTTAACACATTATAATATACAATCATTTACAGGTAAAAGTCAAGTACTTAGTGGAGAAGAGTTTGATAGGTTGGTAAAGGAAGCAGAACAAGAATATTATAAAAAAATTTTACGAGAAGAACCAAAAGGTACATCGTGAAAGTATATTCCTTTGGTGATAGTTTTACAGCAGGAATAGGTTGTGATAGAGTATGGGAAGAATCTCAGTTGGGTAATCATCCAAAGTGGGATACTATGACAGATAGTGAAAAATCAATACAGAGAGGTAGTGTTGCTAATTTTAGAGAGAATAATTCGTTTACAAAAAAATTTTCAGATAGTATAGGATTTGATTCTAAAAATTTTGGAAAAGGTGGTAATAGTAACTCAAATATAGTTCAAGATATTGTATCACACTCACACTTATTTAATGATGGGGATGTTATATTAATTGGTTGGTCATCACCACTACGAGATAAAGTAACATTTTGGCCAGAAAATCCACTACTTTGGATTTCATCTTCAAAAGATATGAGAAAATACTTTGAAGAGGTTGGAAAAACATTTCAAATAGATATTGGTAATCCTGAATATAAAAATAAAAATTATAAAAACGAAATAGAAATAGCAGAATTTTGGAAAGAATTTGGTAAAGATTGGTTTGTAAATGGTTATGATGAAGAATATCATCATTTACAAAGTAAACAAATTTTATACTTCACTCAAGAGTTTTTAAAATACTTTGGAGTAAAGTATATTTTTTTTAATGCATTTGAACCTATTCTTATTAGAGAAGAACCACTTATTGATATGTCAAAATATTGGAAAGGTGGTAACGAATCAATATGGTCTTATACAAAACACGATGAAAATTTATTAGAACCTTTGGGTTATAATTTGTATAATGGTATTGAGGCTAGACATCCAAGTAGTGCAGGACATACATACTTTGAAAAAAGTTTAACAAAATTTTATAAAGAGGTATATGATGGTTAAGTATTGGTTTGAAACATTTAAAAGTTTAAAATCATTTGATATAGTTCCTTATCAAGAAATGGTAGATTTATATTTAAAAAATCAATCATTATTGGATGGGAGTAAATTTGAAAAACTTGGTGGTAAAAATGAACGACCAATTAATTCAGATGTAGAGAAAGTTGACCACGATGGGTTTTGGTTAGGTTATAATCCAAGATATTACAATATAGACCCACTTGGTACAAAAGTAACACAAGCCAAAGCAGATGTTGTATCTATGGATATGACTGGAGTAGGTAAAACTTGGGATGATTTTATTTATTTAGAATTACCGAGTTGGTTATTTAACAAATATCAAACTGCAGTACATTCAAATCGTGATATAACTTATTTTAAAAAATTTATGAATGATGTGGATAAAACAGATTTATCAAAAGAAAGTGTTTTAAAATTAAAAGATGAGTATGATAACAAATATAAAGACATTGCAAAATATGTTGATTACTTTGGTGATTTCCAAGACCCTGCATGGAGATTAGATTTGGATGTTGGTCAATATGTATCAATAAAACAAAATGGATTAATCTATCCTATAATGTTTAATAGTATAAATTATGCATTTACTCGTGGAACACATCGAGCATTATTTTTAGCTCATACTAATAGTGATGTTCCATTTGTAATGCAATATCCAAAAAGAAGAAAACGATGGCAAATTAAATTATCTGAAAACTTTGATGAAAAAAGTGTAATTATGGATGTAGATTTAAATAAAAAATCATTGAAGTTTTATAGGGATAATATAGAATTAAAATGAGTACACGATTTTTAAAAAAGGATAATGTAATTTTGGTTGGTCTTGCAAAGAATGGTAGTCAAACTATAAAACAAATTGGATTAAACAATGATGGGTTTCAAATTAAAGAACAAGATAAGAATACAGATAAGTTTATAAATTGGGATGATGATAAATTATTAATTTTAATACCGATGAGAGAACCTATAGAAAGAGGATATAGTGAGATGTTAGAAGTTGCAATGGTAGTTGGTAAAGAAAATATAGAAAAAAAATTTATACCTAAAATAAATTATTTTCAGAATGATGTTATGAAATTTTTTGTAGAAAATATTATGCTAGATGAAAAATGGAAAGGTGTTCAAATAAAATTTTTTGATTTAAGTTTATTATCTACGGGTTTACCAAAATACTTAGGTTGGGATATTGAGATACCTTATTATAATACAGCAAATCAAAATCCTAAAAAGGTAAAGTTGATGGAAGAGTTAAAAGGTGTAGAAATAAAACCACAAGAAATAGATAATTTATTTTTTAATGGAATTAAAAAAAGTAAATATTGGATAAAATTATGAAAACATTAGCAGGAATTATTCACGCAAGAAAAACAAGTACAAGATGTCCTAATAAACATTTACGACCATTGGGTGATACAACATTGATTGATATTGCATTAGAAAATCTAAGTAAGTTAGATGTTGATGAAAAGTATTTAGCAGTTTATGACCAAGAATTAAAAGATAAAGTTATCGATGGGGTACAAATACTACATAGAGATTATGATTCAGTTGCACCAGGTAATTGTCATCATTCGGTAATGTATAAACATTTAGAAAATGTAGAATCAGAGTTTATAGTAAACTATAATCCGTGTCAACCATTTTTACAAGTTGATAAATTAAATCATTGTATAAGAGTTTTTAAACAAAGTAGAATGAAGAGTATGATTACAGTCCAAAAAGAAAGAAACTTCTTTTGGGATAAAACTCGTAATCCAATAAACTTTAAACCTAATGATAGATTATCTACAACTGCAGGACCGTGGGTTTATTCCGCTACACACTCTTTAGTATTTTATGAAAAAAATTATATGTTATCTGAATGGGAATTATTTCCAAACACAAAAGATAATCCATTTCCACTTATAACAGATTGGAGTGAAAAAGAATTGTTAGATGTAGATACAGAAACAGATTTTCAAATAGTTCGAGGATACTATGAACAATCTTAAATTTGAACATTATAAAAAATTTAAATCTTTTGATGAAATTAAATTTACTGATTTATTAAAATTAGTACATAAATCAAAGGATATATTACTAAGCGAGGGATGGGAATTAGGACACGAAAATCAAGTTCTTGATGTGATAGATAAAGGGGATAAATACCAATTTACTAAGATACAATTTACATATCCCAAATCAAGAAACTCAGAGGAGAAATTAAACATAACACTTGATATACAACATAAAACTATGTTTAAAGATGCTTACCATAATGGAACATATGCGTTTATTGAAATACCAAATGAACTTTTAAAAAAATATGTAACTCAATTTAATCACAATACAGATACTACAATTTTAAATAAATTTTTAGATGAAGTTGATTGGGATGGTGATTGGTTGGGGTTACGAGATGAGTATGATAAACGATATCCAAAAAAACACAAAACAAATAAACCAGAAGAGTTTTCTTGGAGAGCAAATTTTAGTGTAGAGTGGTTTTTAAGTATCAAAAACGATGGTTTAATAACACCATTATTTAAGTTACAAGAAAATAGCGATATCTTTAATAGAGGTTCACATAGAGCTTGGATGCTTAGTAAATTAGGATACGGATTTCCAATTTTTTTTCCAAGATTTAAGGATAAACTAACATTGAAAATGTGTACATCTTGGTATAAGTGGGGTAGTGATGCATTCTTAAATCATCCATCCACAAACTATTATCTTGAAATAGATTATATTAATAAAGAATTAAATGTTTACGATGAGGATAAAGAAATATTAGACACTTATAAATGTGATTGATATTTATTATTAATGAAATATGTTATAGATATAGATGGCACGATTTGTGAAGAAGTTGGCTCGGTTATTGGAAGAACACCTTACACGCATAGAATCAAGCAAATAAATAAATTATATGATGAAGGTCATACGATTGTATTTTTTACTGCAAGAGGATTAAAAAGTGGTAGAGGTGAGAAACATTACCGACCAATCACAGAACAACAATTAAAAGAGTGGGGAGTGAAGTATCACGAATTGTGGTTTAAAGCACACGATGCAACACACTACATAGATGATAAGGCATTAAGACCAGAGGAGTTTTTTGATGAAGCAGAACTTTAATATTGTAGTACCTATGGCAGGACGAGGTTCAAGATTTACTGAAAATGGTTATACAGATTCAAAACCATTTATAGATGTAAATGGAAAACCAATGATACAAAGAGTAATTGAAAATCTTAATATAGAGTTTGATGACAAGTATGAGTTTGTAATAATTTGTTTAAGGGAAGATTATGATAAGTATGATTTTAGTATCTTTAATGATATCATTGGACACGATAATTGGGATGTGATTTGTTTATCTGATGTTACAGAGGGTGCTGCACAAACTATGTTAAAAGCAAAACCATACATCAATAATGATACACCAATGTTAAGTTTCAATACAGACCAAATGATAGATTATGATATAGATACTTGGAATCACTTTTCACAATACGATGGTGGTATTCCTTGTTTTTGGGGGGATAGTGAGGATTGGAGTTATGCAAAATGTGGTGATGATGGATTTGTAACAGAAGTAGCAGAAAAGAAAGTTATATCAAATGATGCAACTGCAGGATATTATTATTGGAGTGAGGGTAGTGATTTCGTAAAGTATGCAGAACAAATGATTGAAGAGAATAGTAGAACCAATGGAGAGTTCTATGTAGCACCAGTTTACAATTGGGCAATAAAAGATGGTAAAAAAATAGCAATATCACAAGTAGATAAAGTATATGAATTAGGAACACCAGAGTATTTGGAGAATTACCTTAGTGATAAATAAAAAAAGAATTGCAATATGTTTATTTGGTCAAACACGAACATATCAAGTTATAAACGAATTATATAAAAACTTAAATGAAAATCCACATTTAGAAATAGATTTTTTTGTTTCTACTTGGGATGATTTTGAAGATAAGAAACCATTTGATTTTTTCACTACTTCAGAATTTCTTGACCCCAATATTATAGATTTTAGAGATAATACTGATAGGGCATCATATACTATTCACAGAGTAAATTTACTAAAAACTATACACGAAGTCAATAATAATTTTATTTATGATTATGTAATGTGGACAAGGGGTGAGATACATTTTGAAAAAAAATATTTGTTACCATTTTTAAATAAAAAAGCTAATGAGAGTAAGGATTATGAAATAAATACACATAGCGAAATTATTGATGAGGCAGATGGGTTTCCATACTTACCTGCAGATTATTTTTTTATGGGAACTTCATTATCATTTGATTTATATGCTACTGGTTGGAAATCTTATTATAAACGAAATGATAAACCGATGGATATTGGTAGACACGGCGGACACAATTTTCATGCATATGTAATAGATACATTACCATTTGAGTTAGTTGTAGAAAAATTACCACATAGATTTCAATTTAGTAAATTACATAAACGAGAAGTATAGAGTGAACCAAATAACATATGCATATTTAGAAACTACAAACTATTGTAATTTAGCTTGTAGTTTTTGTAATCGAGAGGAAGTAATTGGCCCACTAAAACATATGAGTTTAGAAAATTGGGGTAAGTTACTTGATGGTATAAAACATCATCCTATTGAAGAAGCAAAACTTATGGGAATGGGAGAACCAATGTTACATCCACAATTTGATGAAGTGTGTAGGATGTTCAAAGAAATATTTCCAAATGCAAAACTTATTGTTGCATCAAATTGTCAGTATAATATCAGAGAGGGATTAGAGTTTAGGAGAAAATATCAAGAGTGTATGAAGTATATTGATATGTTGTACTTTTCTATTGATGGTTGGGGTGAAAGTTATGAACGAGATAGAGCACCAGCAAAATGGAATAAGTTAATAAAGTTTTTAAAAGATTTTGAAACAATCAATCGTTATGATTGTGATGTAGTTGTTAATTATGTTGTAAACGCATATAATATAAATGATATTGAAAAGGTAGATAACCTTAGAAAAGAAAATAACTTAGGAATGTTAAGATTAAACATAGCACAAATATGGGATGAAGATGCAAGTATCACTTCCGATGTTGCAACATCAGGTTATACAAAACACCAATTAGATTATTTAAAAAAAAATTGGGGTGGTAGTATAATGGGTAAATCTAAATGGGATTTTCAAGATTGTTTTTGGGTAAAAAATGGGTTATACACAACAGTCGAGGGACATGTCAAAATGTGTTGTTTAAATACTGGTGCAGAACCATTTGGTAATTTATTCACAAACTCGATAGATGAGATTCGAGAGATGGAAGATTATCAAAATGTTAAACAAGGTTGTGAAACAAACAATCCTACATCACATTGTAAAAATTGTTCATATAAAGAACTATCACCAATGTTAAAATACTTGGGGGTGTAATGAAAAAGATATTGATAGGAGTAGGTTGTTCACATACACAAGGTTCTGCGTTTGTAAAACACCACGAATCAATGAGAAAATCTTCACCACGAGATATAGAGTTTGCAAGTAAAGAACTTGAAGAACTATATAAAGATGCACCAAAACTCAGTACAGATTGGATTACAAATAATCTTACTTGGGTTGGTAAGTTAAATAAGTATTTAAAATATGATGAGGTTTTAAATTTTGGTACGGGTGGATGTGGTATAGCACATAATATCAGAAGTATAAAAAATTATATATATAATCAAAAAGATTTATCTAATCATTTGATAATCCATCAATTACCAGCATTTGATAGAGTAGAGGTTAATTTTACCTTTGAAGATGTAGATGGTAATAATATAAAAAAAGTTACTAATTTAAAAGAAGCAGTATTTTATATTTTAGATAAAGATAATCCAGGTAATAAGGGGTCATTAAAATATTCATTTGGGGATAAAACAATAGAGGATGTAAAAAACTTTTTCAATACATTTTATGATAAAGATTATTGTGATTTAAATTTTATATATGAACTTTATTGGTTACAAGAATTAATAGAGGCAAAGGGTGGTACATATAGAGTTTGGTCTTGGTTAGAGTGTACTACAGAAAGAGCATGGCCAAGAGTTAATCTTACAGAATTAAATGATTATGCAAAAATAATGGATTCAGAATATCATAAATCTGATGAGAACCTACATAGTTTACCAAACATTGTAGATATGCTGTATAAAATAAATTTTATTAAATTAGATGAAATGAATCTTACAGGTCTTAGATTGGCAGACCTCGGGTTAGTAAAAGAAGATTATCATCTTGGTGAAGAGGCTAACAATATGTTAGCAAAAAATATTTATAACAATTTAAAACGATATGATTTACAAGAGGAATATGAAAAAACACTTAAATAAAATAGTTAGAAAATTTGATACTACTGATAAATCACGATATAATTATATATTAAATCAAAGTGAAAGAAGTACACATTTACAATTTATAGATTGGAAGAGATTTTTGAAAACAATAAATCAAGAAGATTTTTTTTATTATCCAAATACTTCTACATTTAAAGAAAAAATTTCAAATCATAAATACTTTAATGTAAATGAAGATGAAATATTTTTATGTGCAGGTTCGGATGTGGGAATCAAATCAATATTTGAAACATTTACTGATGGTGGAAGAGTAGTAACTACAGAACCATCATTTCCAATGTTTAAAGTTTATTCGGAATTATATCAATGCGAGTATTTTGGTATTCCATATGAAAAGGATTATACAATATCCGTAGAAAAAATATTATCAAATATAACCAATGATACAGATTTAATTATATTGGCAAATCCAAATAGTCCTATGGGTGAGTATAAATCATTTGATGAAATAATTCCTATTTTAGAACAAGGTGTACCAGTATTAATAGATGAAGCATATGTAGAGTTTACTCACGAAGAAAGTTTTATACAATATATAAATGAATATCCAAATCTAATAGTAACAAGAACATTTTCAAAAGGTTATGCAGCTGCAGGATGTAGGGTTGGGTTGGTAATTTCTAATAAGAAAAATATTGAAATGATTAGTAAATTTAGACAAATGTATGAGATTGCTGGAGTTTCAATGAAATATTGTGAGTTCTTTTTAGATAATCACGGAATCATAGAAGATTATTGGAAAGATGTTGTAGATGAAAAAAGTAGATTATTATATCAATTACGAGGATTAGAAATAATAGATACACGAACTAATTGGATACATTTTAATACAGATGATGATAATAAAAAAACAAGAGAGATATTTGCTAAGCATAAGGTTCTGGTAAAGTGGGGTACAATTCCACACGATAATAGAAAACACTGGTGTAGAATGACAATTCAACCTGGTATTGGTAATGAACCATTTATTCAAGAGTTGATAGATGCGTATTAATAAAGAAAATAGAGAATTTATTGAAGAAATACTTACACGGCAGCGATTCTTTTTTACTGATGAGTTACCTTGGCAGTGGTTTAATTATGAAAATGGTAAATGGTATAAGGATAGGAGTATTCATACACGATGTGAATATTTATTTACAGAACACGGATTTTTTGCTGAAACACTAAAAGAACAAGATTATAATTATATACATCGAGTACAAAAAAATCCTAAAGATGAAAATTGGCAACATCGACAACTAAAATATATAGCAGAAGAATTTATTAATGGTAAAGGTGTTTTTAATAATCCGTTACACATTTCAATAGCCAAAAGAAAAACACAATCTCGTCAAGAAAAAACATATCCATTTCCACACAATGAATATAGAATAATATGTCATCCAGGTCATACAAGATTTAGAACAAGTGTGTTTTTACAACAGAATCCACAGAAAGTAATAATAACGATGAGGCGTGATGGATTTAATGATAAAATAGTAGATGGGATGAGAGAGTTAAAAACACCAGATGATTTTTTAAACTTGTGGAAACCATTACCTTTAGGTTTTGACAATGAATCAACAGAAAATCATTATTTAGAACGAGCAAATGCAGAATTTATATTTAAGGGACAATTAAAATATGATGCACGAGGTATGAAGAATGGAACAAAATACCACGAAGAAAATGAATGTAATGTTTTAAAACTTTGGAAGTTAAGAGATTCGGTAAATAATGATAAAGACCTTAATCACACAACAGATTATATAAAAGAAGTATTTAAAAGACCAACGGATGTATCAAAAATTATATTAGAAAAAACTTTAACAATCTATACCAATAGTGATAAAGATGTTGAATCTATACTTAAACAAAATCGTAAAAATCTTGTTGAAAGTGCAAATATAATTAGAAGTAAAAAAGTAGTAACTGCTATAGAAAGAAATTTGAATTGGATACATTTGATAAATGAATTTAACTTTGTAGTAAAGCATGTTCCAAAAAAACCAAAAAATATTTCTCAGTATAATGGTAATAAAGGATTTGCAATATGGATTGATAATGATAGGGTTAATGATATTACAAGAGAAATATATGAATTTTTATATTATACTCGATGGGATGTTAAATTAGCAGAAACAGAAGATGGTAAGATATCCGTTGTAAATTGTTCTACTTCTAAAACTAAAAAGTGGATTATAAGTGAAAATTTTTTAGATGTAAAACCAATTGACTTAAAAAAAATAGCGAGGTATCAAAATTGAAGAATATATTATTTATTACACCAATAAATCATTTAAGAAGTTTTTATAGTGAAGTTTTTAAAAGGTTTAAATTTTTAGAATTAATGAATCCTACATATGAAGATGTAAAAACACATATAAGAAATTTTGATATATTATTCTGTGCACCAAACTACCAAAAATTTATTGTTGATGAGGAGTTAATCAAGGATTCAAATATAGAATGTATTGTTTCACCATCTACAGGTTTAAATCATATTGATGTTGATTCAGTACCAATCATATCTATTAAGAATGATAAGATTCTTGAATCAATATGGTCTACAGCAGAACATACTTTGTATTTAATTTTATCAATAGTTAGACATACAACACCATCTATAGAATTACAAGATAAAACTTTGGGTATTATCGGTGATGGTAGATTAGGTAAGATGGTTGAGTATTTGTGTCAAAATATATTTAAAAAAGTTATTGTAGTTGATAAGGATTATGGTGATAAGGAAAAATTATTTTTTGAATCGGATATTGTATCCTTGCATGTTGATTTAAATCCATCTACATATCAAATGATAAATAAAAAATATATGCAACAATTTAGAAAAAGTATTTATTTAGTAAATACATCTCGTGGTGAGTTAGTAAATGAGGAAGATATAAATGAACTTTTATTAAAGGATAGAATAAGTGGTTATGCTACAGATGTTTTACAAACAGAATATGTAGAGGAGAAGTCTATATTAGAATCAAATCATAAAGTATTGATAACACCACACATAGCAGGAACATCAATAGAAGCACAAGAAAAAGCATATAATAGAGTATTGGAAAAAATATGAAAACACTAAGTAGTTTTTTAGAAACAACAAAATATGACTGGATAAAAAATGCATTTTCGGATGTGGGTAAATATATAAATGCACTTAAACATATTGAAGAACATACACCAAAATTTATAGTTGAGTATGGTGGTGGACAAAGTACTCTTATGCTTACAGAATTTGTTAACTATTTGGATTATGGTGGGAAAGTTGTTGGTTATGAGTGTGATTCTTATTGGTATAATGACCATATAGAAAATGGTTGGAACAAACACAACAATATAAAACTTGTTGATATTGTAGAGGATATTTATTGGCCAGTGGTTGAAGAACGCCACTATGCCAAAGTTACAGGAGTTAGGTATATTCACCCAATAGAAGATATAGAGGGTGTTGATTTTGTTATAATAGATGGACCAGCTTTAAAAGATTTTAAATCAGAACCAACCACCACATTTAATCTAATGGATATAGTTAATCATATAGGTTATACAATTCCATATTTTATAGATGGTAGGACAGGTGCAAGAAATTTTTATGGAAATGATACAAAATTTCCAAATGTTTTTGGGTTAGATTACGGAACAGATATAGGAGATAGTAAAGAAATATGAAGATAATAGCAGAATTATGTCAAAATCACAATGGTGATATAGATATTGTAAAGGATATGGTTGTAAAAGCCAAATATAGTGGAGCTGATATAGTAAAGATTCAATCAATCAAAGCTAATTCACTTACTAAACGAGAAGAGTATGAATCATTTAGAAAGTATTCAGATGAGTATCAAAGATTATCATCATTAGAATTAAGTATGGATGATGAATTAGAATTTATTCATACCGCAAAGGTTAATAATATTATACCAATGACAACAATATTTAGTCCTAATCATTATGAGTATTACAATAGTTTAGGATATGATTATTTAAAGTTAAGTGGATATTCGATGAGGGCATTTGATTGGGGTAAAAAATTAGATAAATTTAATTTTAAACATTTAGTATTCTCTACATCAAGTTTACATCTACACGATATCGAAAAGTGTATTGAGAATTTACAAGGAGTTGATTTCACAATATTACATTGTGTTTGTTTATATCCAACACCATTTGAAAAATTAAACTTAGCATCAATAGAACATTTAAAAACTCTACACGATAAGATAGGGTTTAGTGACCATTCAGATAATCTATTACCAAGTAAACAAGCAATCTTTCAAGGTATCGATATGTTAGAAAAACATTTTACTATTTTGGATAAAGAAGAAACAAGAGATGGTAAGGTTTCAGTTACACCAGAAGAATTAAAAGAGTTACACAAATTCAGTAACTATACAAAAGATGGTCAGTACTTAGAGTTAAATGGATTTAATGAGGAACAAAGATTTAATCACGAATATTATCAAGGTAGATTTGAATGATACCAGAATATAAATCAGTAAGTTATATATTAGTTTGGGCAGATACTAATACAATGTATAGAAATGATTCTTTAAATTATACTATTAATAAAGAAGTTGATAAAGCATTATTAGACCAAACTATGTATTTGATAGACCAAATATTACAATTAAATCCACACGAAATATTAATTATGGACAATGAGGGTAATTTTCCTACACACAAAAATCCATTAGTTAAAGTGATACCATCATATCAATCAGTTGGATATCTTGATGGGGAACGACCTGAGTGGTTGAATAAAATTAATATAGAAGATTACAAAGAGGATACTGATTTTAATCATGCTAAAAGTTTAGCTATGGCATACAATCACGGATTGACAATAGCAACAGGTGATTACTTTATAATACAACATAATGATACAAGATACTTGTTTGATAATTTTGATAGTTATACACTTATATATGAGTTTATTAGTGAGTTAGAAGATGGAAAGTATGAATATATTACAATTGATAAAAAACCACCAAAGAATACATCACCAGATGGTTATGATTACTTTGCAGATTGTTATTGGTTCTTATGTAGAAAAGATTTTTATTCTAAACATAATATTTGGGTGGATTGGGTTCGAGGTGATAACAATCATTTAGCAACTATTACTTGTAAAGATAAAGAATTAAGATACTTACACCTACCTGGATTTTTTGAAACTGAAGAACATATTCCAGAAGAGTTTAATAGAAAATATTACTTTGGTAGTAAATCAGGTAATTTACATATATTTAGAGATAAACCATTTTTATTACATTTTAAAGGTGGTACGGGTTTACACAGAGTATTGGCAAAAAACAGATGATATTATTAACAAACGGAGATAGTTGGACACAAGGTGATTCACCAGCACAAGATTTAAATTGGAAAGCCACTAAATCATTAGATTGGTATGATATCATTCCAAACTTTGGTAATAATACTAATCCTTGTGATAATAGGATTTTATATAAATTTTATGATAGTGATGTATGGCCAAAAGTATTAGGAAAAAAACTTGGTGTTGAAACTTGGAATGCTGGTAGGTTGGGTGATAGTAATGATAGGATATTTAGAACTACAATTAGTTCTATTGAGTATTTAGAATCACTTGGTAAAAAAGATTTTTTTGTTGTGATAGGATTAACATCTATGTTTAGATATGAAACTTGGAACGATGTTGGTATTAAAGAAAATGAAAAGAAATTAAAAGGTAAGTGGATAAATGCACGAATATCACCAAAAGAATATTTAGATTTTGCAAAAGAATCCTTAGTACATAGACTTTGTTTAAATATAATAAATCTTCAAAACTTTTTAAAGGTAAGAAATATACCATATTTAATATTTAATTGTTTTGATGATTTTGATGAGGATATTCGAGAAGATTCTTTTTTTAAGTATATTGATTTAGATTATATTTATAATAAAGACTTTAAATCACATTTTAGACTTGGTGTAGAAAATGAATTTAATACAGATTGGAGTAATACTGATGATTATTTTCGAACAAATCATCCAACGGATAAAAGCCATATATGGTGGGGATTAAAGTTAACAAAATACATAAGGGAAAATTATGAAAATTTTAAATAAAATTAAAGGGTTTTATTATAAGTTAATTACAGAATATAAATTCCGTAAAAAACTAAAAGAAATAAAAAAACGCGACCCATTTATTTACAAATGAACGAAAAAGAGTTCTTCGAAGTTTTATATCCAAAAACAAATAAGTATATCAATTCAAAAAAAGTTGATATCGAAATCATACATCCATTAGAATATTGGGATAAACCAAGAACAAAACAAGAAGGGCCAGTTTGTGAGTGTGTGGGTGAGAATACAAACAAAGCATTGTTTGAGTATTTTATGAAATTAATTAAACAAGGTATTGAATTACCTATATATCTTAATAGTAAAAATCAGATAATGGATGGGTGGCATAGGTTTCACGCATACTATTATTTGGGTAATACTATGATTCCATTTTATCGTAATAAATTAACAAGAAATCACGGATTTTGTTGGAAAAAAGGTTTAGAAGGTCGTAGAAGATTGCGTACTAAAACTTGGTAGTTTTATATTTATAAGTGTAACATTACATACACATTGGAGTTTTTAATGATTAAATTAATGGATTTACTAAAAGAGGGTGTACAAGATAAAGGTATATTCAAAGCCGTATTTCTTGCAGGTGGACCTGGGAGTGGTAAAACTTATGCTGCCAAACAAATATTTGGTATACCTGATAGATTTAATATATCTATGAGTGGTATGAAGATGGTTAACTCGGATAAAGAGCTAAAGTTTTTATTAAATAAATTTGGATTTGGTACTGATTTAGATAAAATGCCTGATGAAGTATTTTTAAACTTAACAGGTGATGGGCCAGATGCAAGTGGATTAAGAAAGTTTTCAAAATCACTTACCAAACAAAGAATGAAATTATATCAACAAGGTAAGTTGGGTATGATAATAGATGGTACAGGCCACGATTTTGCTAAAATACAAAAAATGAAATCTGAGTTAGAAGCAGATGGATATGATACTTATATGTGTATGGTGAATACATCATTAGAGGTGGCACAAAAAAGAAATCAAGAAAGAGATAGAATACTACCACCAGATTTATTAGAGAAGAGTTGGAAAGATGTACAGAAAAATCTTGGTGCATTTCAATCATTATTTAAAAATAATTTCGTGATAGTTGATAATTCAAAACATCTATCCGATGAAGAAGCGGAGGCAAAATTTGTTCCATTGGTTACTAAAGTTGTTAGAAAGTTTGTTGCTAAACCTATCAAAAACAAACTTGGAAAAAAGTGGGTTGAAAAACAAAAACTACTTAATAGGAGAAAATAAAATGTTAACAACATTCGATGAGATTATAGAAGTAACACTACACCACGAAGGCGGATATGTTCACGACCCAAGTGATTTAGGTGGTGAAACAAACTTCGGTATAGCAAAAAGATTTTATCCAGATGTAGATATTAAGAACCTTGATAAAGAGGGTGCTAAAGAAATCTATAAAAAAGATTATTGGGATAAAAATAAGGTAGATGATTTATCAGATGATTTAAAACATATCTTTTTTGATATGTGTGTGAATCAAGGTAGAGGAACTGCCGTAAAGATTTTACAACGAGCGTGTAATGCAAAGGGTGCTGATTTAGCTATTGATGGTGGATTTGGACCTGGTACAAAAAGTGCAGTAGATACATATAAACCATCACTTGGTAGAGTTCGTTGTTATAGATTAAAACATTATTATGATTTAGTAAATAGAAAACCAGAACAAGAACGCTTTTTGTATGGTTGGTTTAAACGAGCATTATCAGTATAGGAGATAAGAAATGTCAGCATTAGGAATAAAAACAATGAGTGGAAGTTTCGTAAGTAGAACCGCAGGTTCATACTCTACTTCTGCAAAATTTAAACAAATAGAAACTGTCACGGCGGATACAGATTTTTACGCAACAGGTTCATTTGCAGGTTCAAAAGGATTCATAGTCCAAACTGCAGGAAATTCAGTAATAACACCAATTCAAGGTGATAGTATTGCTGCATCAGCAGTAACTGCAAAAACACTATATGAGATTGGTGTGAACAGAGTTAGTGGTAGTGGATTAATTAGTCTACTTTATTAAAAATGGCAGGAGATTGCTATCAAGCCAATGGTAATTTTATCATTGAAAAAATGGATGACAAACAATTTAAGTTGTGTCACGGAGTTGCTTTGTTAGCAAGTGATAAGAAACCTTATGGTCATTGTTGGATAGAGAAAGGAAGTATGGTAATGGATTTTTCTAATGGAAAAAAACTGGCATTACAAAAGAAAAAATATTACGAATTAGGTGGAATACCCGTAAAGGGATATCCAGTCTATAAATATACAGGTAGAGAAGCGGCAACACAAATGGTAAAATTAGGACATTGGGGACCTTGGGAATCCAAACCACCGAGATAAATTATGAGAACATTTCACATAGATGAACCAAGAGAAATTGGAAAAAAGAAAGATAGATTATCATCAAGAGAAAAGATGATGGTTAAGAATGATATATTAGAACGATTAGCACACGAGAATACTTGTGTTAATTGTGGTGATATTGTTAATGAAGATTTAAGAAAATGGTTTAAAGATAAATGGGTAAACATCGGTAAAAAGAAAAAAGGCGGTGGACACCCACCTTGTGGTACGAGTGGTAAAAAAAGGGGATATGCAAAATGTGTTCCTAAAAGTAAAGCTGCTAGTATGAGTAAGAAAGATAAAAAAAGTGCAACTCGTAGAAAAAGAGCAGCACAAAACAAAGCAAATCGTGGTGGAACTGATTCCACGAGGGGTGGTGGTAAAAAACCAATCAATGTAAAAACGAAAGCGGAGAACATAATGAAGTTAGAAGAATTAGTAGGAAAAAGAATCACAGAAGCTCAATTTGATGAGGCTGCTGGTGAAAAGGATGCGTGTTATCATAAAGTAAAATCTCGTTATGATGTATGGCCTTCCGCTTACGCTAGTGGTGCATTGGTAAAATGTAGAAAAGTTGGTGCAAAGAATTGGGGTAACAAATCTAAGAAAGAAAATGTAAAAGAAACTAAGGTTTGGAGTCTTGATGAAAAGTGTTGGAAAGGATATGAGAAAAAAGGAACAAAGAAAATGTTTGGTAAAACATATCCTAATTGTGTAAAGAAAGAGGGTGTTCAAACTAATGTTTGGTTAGGTGAAAACGAACTCTATTACGAATCCAATACAGGTGAATCTGGTGGATACACATTTGAATTTATTGATAATAATAATTTACAAGAAGCAGAATATCAAGGAAGAAAAGTAAAACTTGGTAAGATTATGCAAGGTGATGTTAAAAAGTTTAAAGTATATGTTAACAATCCAAAAGGAAATGTTGTTAAAGTAAACTTCGGACAGGGTGGAGATGCTAAGGGTGGAACTATGAGAATTAGAAAATCCAATCCTAAAGCTCGTAAATCATTTAGAGCAAGACATAATTGTGATAGTCCAGGTCCAAGACATAAAGCTCGTTACTGGTCGTGTAGGAAGTGGTAGAGTGTCTCTTCTAACAGAATGGCTAATTAAACCACTAACAGAAGATGTAAAGTTACCAATAGAAGTAGGTGATACTGTCTTGATGGGTAGGTTTAAAAATAAAAAAGTTACTGTCAAGAGTATTGATTATAACGAAAAGGGTGATTTATTAATCAATGGTAGACCTGCATTAAAATTCAGATTAACTAAACAAAATGGTAAGAAACTATTACCACAGAAAACTACAGATAAGGGTTCAGTTGCAAAAGACCCAGATATGAGAGGTGCAGAATTTAAAGGTATTCGTGCTAATAAAAAAGAAAATGTTAATGAAAATAAAATAACCATTAATGTACCTGGTGATATAAAAGGGTTACATCGTCTATTCAAGAAAAACAAAAAACAATTATACATAGTGGGTGGTGCAGTTCGTGATGCAATACTTGGTAAGAAACCAAAAGATTTTGATTTAGCTACAGATGCAAAACCAGATGAAGTATTGAAGATTGCAAAGAGTGGTGGATTCAAAACATATGAGGTTGGTAAATCATTTGGAGTAGTGGTTGTGGGTGGACACGAGATTGCAACATTCAGAAAAGATATTGGTAAAGGTCGTAGACCAGATGCAGTTGATTTCTCTGATATACAAGGTGATGTCAAACGAAGAGATTTAACTATTAATGCTATGTTCTATGATATAGGAAGTAATGAAGTTGTAGATTTGACTGGTGGATTAAAAGATTTAAAAGCAAAAATAATAAAAACAGTCGGTAATCCTAATCGTAGGTTTGACGAAGACCCATTAAGAAAATTAAGAGCACTAAGATTTCAGGCAGTTGTTGGTGGTAAGATGGATAAAGAAACAGAAATGGCTTTATTAAAGAATCCAAGTTTAAAGGGTGTTAGTTTTGAAAGAATTAGAGAAGAGTTTGTAAAGGGAATTGAAAAGGGAAAATCACCTAAATTATTTATGGAAGCTTGTGATAAGTTTGGATTTACAAAACAAATATTTCCCAAGTTAAATATAGCAAAACCTTATCCACAAGTCAAGGATTATGTTTTATTTATTGCATCTATTTTAAGAAACAATAAAGTACAAAAATTAGGTAAACAATTAAACGCATTAAAGTATAGTGCAAAAGATGCTAATAATATTCAGTTTTTAGTTTATTTAAAAAACTTTAAACCAGAAAACATTTATATGATAAAGAAGGCACAAGATAAAACCACACTAACACCAAGACAAATTGTTGTGTGGGGTGGAATGATTGGTAAAGATTTTAGAAAACTTGCTACATTTAAATTAAGTGTGAAGGCAGGTGGTGATGAATTTATAGGATTAAAAGGTAAAGAGATTGGTGATAAGATAAAAGAATTAGAGAAGAAAAAATTCTTAAATGAAATGATTCCATCACCAAGTAGAAAGGGTATTAATAAAAACAAAACTGATAGAATGAGTGGATATAAAAAAGTAGAGGAAATAGCAGTTCGTAAGAAACCTAAAACATTCAGAGATATTTATAATTCAATTCCAATAGATTTAAAGAAACGAGTTATGAACCTTAAAAACTTTGACCAACGAAGAGATGCTCATCCAGAGGGTAATGTTTTAAAACATACCATTGCTGTAACTAACAGAGCATTAAAAACAGGTGATATAGATTTTGCTCTATCAGCATTGTTTCACGATATAGGAAAAGATTCAACCGCAAAGATACATCCAAAGAAAGGTTTCTGGACACATTATGGACACGAGAAGGTTTCTGCTAAACTTGTATTGAAACACAAGAAGTGGATACAATCATTGGGTGGTGATGTTGATGATATACATTACATAGTAAAGAATCATATGAGAATGAAAGTATTTGATAAGATGAGATGGCATAAACAAGATAAGATGAGGAAAGATAAAGCATTTGGTAAGTTACAAAAATTTACTACATTCGATAAAGGTGGTAGGGGTATAAGTGATGGTAAAATAAATAAAAAAACACTTGACTCTTATATGGAAAATGTCGTATATTCTATCATAGAAGATGGGGATTTTGCAATCAATTTGAACGAGAATAAGATTAAAAAAGTAATAGGTATTTATGGTGGAAGATTTCAACCATATGGTCCACATCATCACAAAACATTTAAATGGTTACAATCTAAAGTTGATGATGCATATATTACTACATCTGATATAAAGAAACCACCAAGACACCCAATGAACTTTCAAGAGAAAGCAAGACATATGGCAAAGATGGGTGTACCAAAAAATAAAATTAGAAAAGAAAAAGTACCTTTAGTTTCAAAAGAGTTACTTAAAAAGTTTGACCCAAAAACTACCGCAGTTGTTTATATCTTTGGAGCAAAAGATGCTGGTAGATTAAGTGGTGGTAAAAAGAAAGATGGTTCACCTGGATACTTTCAAGATTACAAAAAGAATATACGAAACATAAAGGGGTACGAAGAACACGGATACTTTTTAGTTGCACCGCATGTAAGTATGAAAATCGGTAGTAATGAGGTATCAGGTACTACTATGAGAAATATATTAGGTTCACCTAAGATTAAAGATGAGGATAGACCTAAAGTATTTAAAAAGTTATTTGGATACTACGATAAGGGTTTATATAATATGATGACTAATAAATTCAAAAAGTTATTTGAATTTTATAATCAATCATCAGTAAAAAATATATTAAAAGAAGTAAGTGCACTTGGAGATACTGTCACACCAAGTGATTTGGATGATGAGGGATTATATGATTTCTTTAATTCATTCGGAGATTATAAAAGAATATCACCAAAACACGCAGAAATATTAGGATGGGAAGTAGTAGGTGACATAATTGGTAAAAATGCAAAAGACCCAGGTTTTGATTTCACCACATCAACGATAAGTAGAGTAGATACAGTCACATTTGGTAAAACGATAAATCAAAATACATCTAATACTGATAGTGTGAGTAATCCATTTCCAAAATACCAAAAGTATATGAAAGGTATTGTTGATAAGATGGGGTGGGAAATTGTAAAGTTCTTTGGTAGTAATAAACATAATAAAGGATTTGATGATTCACCTATACACGATATGGGAACTGCAACTGCAGGTAAAAAGAATACAGAGAAACCAGAGGACCCTAAAAAATTAAAAGATTTTCACGAAATAATTGATATAACAGAACAAACAAAGGAGTTATTACTTATGGGAGGAGCATATGGACATATGAGTCATCCTTTTGATGATAATAATCTTACATTTTCAGACTTGAAACAGATAGTTATTAATGGCTTGGGAGGCAAGTTAGACAGAGAAGATGGAGTTACAGAAAAACTTGATGGACAGAATCTAATGGTAAGTTGGATTGATGGGAAGTTAAGAGCAGCTCGTAACAAAGGACATATAAAGAACTTTGGAAAAACTGCACCAACCACGAATGGAATAAAATCTATGTTTAGTGGTAGGGGTAATATAGAAAAAGCCTTTGTAGGTGCGATGAAAGATTTAGAGAAATCTATAGGTAGTTTAAATGATAAACAAAAAGATAAAGTTTTCGGTAATGGAAAACGATGGATGAATTTAGAGGTTATGTATCCAGCAACAGCAAATGTAGTAGATTACGATGTAGCAGAAATAGTGTTTCACGGAACATTAGAGTATGATGAGAGTGGTAGACCAGTTGGTCAACCTAAAGATAGTGCTCGTATGTTGGCAGGTATGATTAAACAAACAAACAACCATATACAAAAAATGTTCAAGATTGGTAAACCAAATTTTTTAAGTGTACCTAAACATCAAGATTTTGGAAAGATGAAAAATAAATATTTAGGACAATTAAAAAAACTACAATCACAATATGGATTAAGTGATAAGGATACATTAGGTGAATATCACGAATCATATTGGAGAGAGTATGTATTCAATGCATCAAAACAATTTGGTGTAAAATTAAAACCAGCACAATTTGCTAAATTAATTAGAAGATGGGCATACTTTGATAAAGGATATAAAATACCAGAAATTAAAAAAGATTATAAAGACCATCCTAAATTTTTAGATTGGATAACATCTACAGATAAACAAGACCATACTAAGATATTTAAACAAAATATAAAACCATTTGAGATATTGTTCTTCTCAGTAGGTGCAGAAATACTCAAAAATATAAGTGGGTATATGGCAGTTAATCCAAATAAAACAATTCAGAAGATGAGAAAAGAAATGATTAGTGCAATGAAAGATTTGCAAAAACCAGATAAAATAGAAAAACTAAAAAAGTTAAAAATACAAATTGAAAAACTACAGAAGATTGGTGGTTTAGATGCAATAGTACCAAGTGAGGGTATAGTGTTTAAGTATAAAGGAAACACATATAAGTTTACAGGTGCATTTGCTCCAATCAATCAAATACTTGGTAGTATAAAATTTGGATAAGGAGTTATAATGGCAAGTAAATCTAAAGATATGGAAAGACAAAATAAAGCATTAGCTGATTTGATGTCTGGAAAAGAATATGTTAAAGACTATGTTCAAGTAGGATACGAGGGTAAACAAGAAAATCTTGGTGGAAAAACAAGAGAATCTAATTTAAGTAAAGTAATGCAATCAGCAAGAATGCCTTGGTTTTGTCCAACTTGTAAAAAAGCTATGAAGAAAAAACTTGATGATAAGTTTTGGAGAACTAAAGGACATTGTTTTGATTGTCAAATTGAGTTTGAAAACAAACTTAGAGTGAAAGGTGAATTTGAAAACTATGCAAGGACACTTGAGATAGAGAATAGAAAGTCCTATGTAAAAGATTTAAAACAATCTCTTGTGGAATTTGAATCTACAGATGGTAAGGCAACATTTTTTAATTCAGTAGGTGTACAAGATATCGAACTTGAAAAAGAAAAGTGGGATATGGGACAGGAAAAATTTGAAACAATGGTTAAAGAAGCAAAAGAACATATAGATAAAATAGAAAAGGCTATAGATGAAGAGCAAAAAGAACTTGATTCTGCCAGAGCAGATAGTACTTGATTTGATGGCATTAACTTCACGATTGGGTGAGATTGCCGTAGATTATAATAACAAAATTGGTGGTGAAGAAACTAATTCATTAGTAAATCTTTACACGAGGGTAGTAAAAAAACTTATGAGTTTAGAATATGAAGATGTACGACATAAAGAAAAGTTTAATACATTTTCACTTGATGAACTCTTAGATAGTGCAGGAATAGATAAACCTAACAAGGGAGAAGAATAATGATAGGTGGAATACTCAATTTTATATTGGGACTTTTTGGTGGAAAGAAAAAAGAAGAAATCAAAAAGTTAGATAAAGCAGTAGAAGTAAAAGAAAAAGAAGTAAAAGCTCTTGAAAAAGAGGTTGAGGTTCTTGAAAAGAAGAAAAAAGTTAACAAGAAAGAAGTTGGTAATCTTAAACGAAAAGTAACTAATACTAAAAAACAAATAATAAAAGCTAAAGAAGCATCAGATGTACAAGATGTTGATGAAGCATTAAAATATTTGAAGAAATTTAGTAAGTAACACATATTTATATATATGAAATATATTATATACATATTATTTTTGTTTAGTGTTCTTCTTGGTCAAACTGCAGAAGAAACCATAACTTTACCTAAAGTAGATGTAGTTGAGTGGGCAAATAAATTACAAGGGTTTGAAAAAGCCGATAGTTTATCTACAATTCTTATATCTGATTTAGAGAAGTCTATAATTTTGTTAGAAGAGAATGCATATATGGATTCTTTAATAATAGAAAAACGAGAACTTCAAATTTCGTTACTAAAGGATACAAATGAACTGATGGAACAGAAAGTTAAACTTGTTAAACCTAAGTGGCATGAAAATAAATGGTTATGGTTTGTTTATGGTGTAGGTGCTACAGCAATTTCAGTTAACCTTGCAGGACAGATAACAAACTAATGGCAGAACAAATAAAAGATGTAATTAAACAAGAGTACATTAGGTGTGCAAAAGACCCAGTTTACTTTTTGATGAAGTATTGTATGATACAACATCCAATCAGAGGTAAGATACCATTTGAATTGTATCAGTTTCAACAAGATACTGTCAGAGAGTTTGTAGACAATAGGTTTAATGTAATCTTAAAAGCTCGACAATTGGGTATCAGTACATTAACTGCTGGTTACTCATTATGGTTGATGACATTTTTTCAAGATAAGAATATTCTTGTTATTGCTACCAAACAAGATACTGCTAAGAACCTTGTAACAAAAGTTCGTGTTATGCATGCAAACTTACCTTCGTGGTTGAAACAAAGATGTGTTGAGGATAACAAATTGAACCTTAGATACACCAATGGTTCACAAATAAAAGCAAGTGCAAGTGGACCAGAAGCCGCTCGTTCCGAAGCATTATCATTATTGATATTAGATGAGGCTGCGTTTATTGATAAGATAGATGAGATATGGACTGCATCACAACAAACACTTACAACAGGTGGTAGTTGTATTGCGTTATCAACACCTAACGGAGTTGGTAATTGGTTTCATAGAACTTGGGTAGATGCAGAAGAGGGTAGAGGATTATTTAATGATATCAAACTTCATTGGACTGTACATCCAGATAGAGAACAAGACTGGAGAGATGAGCAAAATACCTTATTAGGATTACAAGGTGCAGCACAAGAATGTGATTGTGATTTTATTACTTCTGGTACTTCAGTTATTGATGGTGTATTATTAGAGAAGATGAAAACAGATGTATGTCAAGACCCAATTGAAAAGAGAGGTATGGATGGTAACTTATGGATATGGCAACCACCAAACTATACACGAGATTATATAGTATGTGCTGATGTTGGTAGAGGTGATGGTAAAGATTATAGTGCATTTCATGTCATTGATGTGGAGAATGTAGAACAAGTTGCAGAGTACAAAGGTAGGATGAGTACTAAAGATTTTGGTAATATGTTAGTGAGTATTTCAACAGAATATAATGATGCTTTACTAATTATAGAAAACAATAACATTGGTTGGGCAACAATCCAACAAGTAATAGATAGGGATTATCCTAATCTATTTTATACAAGCAAAGATTTAAAATATGTTGATATGGCACATCAGATGACTAATCGATATAAACAACAAGATAAGAATATGGTGGCTGGATTCAGTACCACTATGAGAACTCGACCTTTGATTATTGCAAAGTTAGAGGAATATTTTAGGAACGAAGAAGTAGTAGTTCGTTCAAACCGATTGGTAGATGAATTATTTACATTTATTTACCATAATAACAGAGCAGAGGCAATGACTGGATACAATGATGATTTAGTTATGTCGTTTGCTATAGGATTATGGGTTCGTGATACAGCATTAAGATTACGAACTGAGGGTATAGAATTAGTAAAGAAGTCCCTTAATAGTATGTTAGATACTGATGGACTTTATACACCCAGCGAAAATAAAAATGATAGTTGGGAAATGGAAATTGGAAGAAACAAAGAAAAAGAGGGCTTAGAATGGCTCTTATAAGCGAGGTAAAAAATGGCTGATAAAACATTATTTGGTAGATTAAGACGATTATTTAGTACTAATGTAATCGTAAGAAATGTAGGTGGTAAGAAATTAAAAGTTGCCGATACAGACCAAGTACAAAAACAAGTAAAATCACATCTTGTAGATAGATATTCTAAACTACATAGTGGGTTGGAAATGAATAATACTGGTTATTCTTCATATGCACAACTACAAGCTGCAAGGACTGGATTGTTTAAGGATTATGAATCAATGGAGAGTGATTCTATAATTGCATCTGCACTTGATATCTATTCAGATGAATCAACAATGAAAAATCCATATGGTGAAGTATTAGAAGTACAGAGTGATGATAATAATATAAAAGAAATTCTACATAACTTATTTTATGATATTATGAATATAGAGTTTAATCTTTGGCCTTGGATAAGAAACTTAACCAAGTATGGAGATTTTTTCTTGTACTTAGATGTACAAGATAAGTTCGGTATTACAAATGTAGTTCCTTTATCACCTTATGAGTTAATTCGTTCAGAGGGAGAGAATCCAGAAAATCCATATTATACTAAATTTTATTTAGAAGCAATGGAAAATGCACATCCTTACTTTGCTAGAAGTAGTAAAAACCAAAAGATTGAATTTGAAAACTTTCAAGTTGCTCATTTTAGATTAGCTAATGATAGTAATCTATTACCTTATGGTAAATCAATGTTAGAAAGTGCTCGTAAAGTATGGAAACAGATTACATTGATGGAAGATGCTATGTTAATCCATAGAATTATGAGAGCACCAGAAAAGAGAGTATTCAAGATTGATATCGGAAATATTCCACCAAACGAAGTTGATAATTATATGCAAAGAATTATTAACAAGATGAAGAAAACACCATTCATTGATGAGAACACTGGTGATTATAACTTGAAGTTCAACATACAGAACTTAACAGAGGATTTCTTCTTGCCAGTTCGTGGTGGGGATAGTGGTACACAGATAGAGAATATGCCTGGTATGCAATATGAAACCACAGAGGATATAGAATATTTGAAGAATCGTATGCTAGCAGCATTGCATGTTCCAAAAGCATTCTTAGGATATGAGGAATCACTTGGAAGTAAAGCAACATTGGCTGCAGAAGATGTAAGGTTTGCTAGAACGATTGAAAGAATACAAAGAATCGTAGTTAGTGAATTAACAAAGATTGCAGTTGTTCATTTATATTCACAAGGATATACAGATGCACAATTAGTAAACTTTGAATTGAAGTTAACTAATCCATCTACAATCTATGAACAAGAAAAAATTGAATTATGGAGTAACAAAGTTAACCTTGCTCGTGATATGAAAGATAATTCATTATTACCAAGTGATTGGATTTATAAAAATGTGTTTAACTTTTCAGATGACCAAATTAAAAACCTTGAAAAAGGATTGGTTGATGACCAAAAAGAGAAGTTTAGATATTCTCAAATTGAAATGGAGGGTAATGACCCACAAGAAAGTGGAGAAGCAGTTGGAACACCAAGTGATATGGCAACCGCAGACCCAGAACAAGATGGAGACCCAACACCAGCAGGTTCAGTATTTGACCAAGAAGAAGTTGCAGATGGTGTAGGTAGACCAAAAGAAGTACCGAGTTATGGTAAAGATGGTAGTGCTCGTGATAGAGACCCACTCGGTAAACATAATAAACAAATGGCTTTAGCCCATTATGATGCGTTAAAAAAATCATTTGGAAGTAAAGCAAAAGAAATCCTTAGTGAGACTAGGGAAATAGATGAATTAAATAAGGAATATAAAGAATTTACGGACGATAAATAATTATTATTTGAAGTTTTTATATTTATATATGGTACGAATATTTAACAATGGAGTGTTTGATGTCAAGCAATAAAAAGCATAGTAAAATAAAAAATACAGGTATATTATTCGAACTTTTAACGAGACAGATTACTGTCGATGTGTTAAATAGTTCAAATGAATCATCTGCAATTAAAATTCTTAAAGAATTTTTCAATCCTAAGACAGAACTTGGGAAAGAATATGAACTTTATAAGATACTTTTAGAAAAAAAGTATGGAAAAAGTGAACAAGCTAATATATTAATAGAAGCTGTAACAAAAAATCGTAGAAGATTATCTAATCGTAGATTAAAAAACGAAAAGTATAATTTAATTAAAACGATTAAAGAAAATTATTCAGTAGTTGATTTCTTCAACACAAAAATACCAAATTATAAAGTTTTGGCATCAATTTATAATGTATTTGAAATGGAATCATCTAAAGAAAAGATTACACCAGTTGAGGAAACTGATAGTAAAGTTACTATTATTGAAAATATTTGTACCGAACAAAAAAATAAACCAAAGAAAAAATCTATTGTGGAATCACAAGAAAAAGATTTGCGTTTACTAACTTATCAATTATTAGTTGATAAATTTAATAAAAAATATAGTAATCTAAATGAAAGTCAAAGAAATTTATTGAGAGAATACATAAACAATCTTTCAAATACTAATTCTCTTAGAGAGTTCATCGATACTGAAGTTATAAAAGTTAAAAAAATCTTAAAAGCTCACTTAAATAAAGTGAATGATAAGATAACTAAAATAAAATTAAGTGAAGCAATCACACATACAGAAAATTCTACTACTGGTAAGTTTGTAAAAGATTCGCATGTTGTTTCATTGATGAGGTATTACGAGCTTATTAAGGAGTTAGATAATGTCCACAAAATTAAATAAAAACCAATTTATAGAAGCTCTTCGAAAACTTATAAGAAAAGAAATAGAAGAGGCATCAACAACTGCTTCAGCAGGTGGTAACCAAGGTCAAGGTATCCATTATGATACACCAAAAGCATTTGCTAGTGGTTCAGACGAGGGTAAAGGTCATCCAACAGATGGAGAAGTAGGTGGATATACAAAGGCAGAACAAGTAAATGAAGTAATGTTTGCGGTTAAGATTAGTAAAGATGGTAGTGAATTACAAACTATCGTTGGTGCATCATCTAAAGGACAAGCTAAAACAAAAGTTGCTAGAATGTTAAAAGGTGGAATGAAAGATATCATTGGTGTATCAAGAATACAACCAGCATTTGGTAAACAAATTGATAAAAAAATTGAAAATGTAAGTGAAGGTCGTTATCATCAATATCGTAATGATGATTCTTTAACTGCAAAACAAAAGATTGGTCATTCAATGAGAGAGGTTAGGGATAAACTAACTGAATTAAGTAAACTTATTGATATGAATGTTAAATTAAAGAATGAGTTAAGTGTTGATTCAAAATCATATTGGAAGAACACACATAAAGCAATGAGTAAAATATCAGAACGATTAGTAAAACTCGCTAATAAAGTAGGGAAACTGCAATGAACGATAAATATTTAAAAGAATCAATGGATATACTAAATAGAAAATTTGGTGAACCATTACCAACACTTGAGGATACTACAAAAGCTTATCAAGAGATAAAGTTTGGTTCAAAAGCACAATATGATAAGTATAAGAAACAACACAAAATTAGACCTGGTACTGAAATTGATATTGATGGTAAAAAATCTAAAGAAAAAGGTGATGTAAAAGATGTAAAACCAGATAAAAAAATTGATAAACAAACATCTAAAGCAGCAGATGATGCAAATGAAAAAATGGCAATGGCAGATGTACCAAATATTCGTATTCAACAAATTACAAATGCAGACGTAGATGTTATCAAACCAGACCATATAGCTAAAACACATAAAGCTTTGAAAAAAGCTGGTAGTAATAAAGCTGATAAATTTAAAGAATTGGGTGATGCATATGCACAAGCAGAAAAGGATAGAACTAAAGAATATCGTAAATATTATAAAAAGGACGAACCAAACGATTCTGAAGCTAATAAAAAAGCAAGAAAAGCATTTGAAGATGGTGATGACAAAGTATCAAAATTAGGTTCTGAAATGCAAAAACTTTTGGGTAAAAAAGATTTGAACAAAAGAGTAAAAGAAAATAATGTAGCACTTACTGAAAACCCAATAGTTGCAGCGACTGTAATGCATATGACAAAGATGAATATGAAAAACCCTAAAACTGGTAGAACTATTAAAGCAATCACACCATTAAAAAATAAAGAACACCCATTACATAAGAAATCAAAGGGTATTTTTGATAAGATTAAAGATGCTATGAAAAAGAAAAAGAAAGTAGAACCTAAAAAACAATCTAAATCAGATGCTGATTTCTATAAAAAACAATTCACTGGTGAAGTAACAGAGGGACCAGATGATAAAAGGTCTGCAAGAAGAGTATTATCAAAGATTGCTAAAACGGAAACAAAATTTAGAAAAGAAATGTATGAATTAGAACAAGCATTTCTACAAGACCCACGAACTGAAAATAAACAAGCAGCAAAAGACATAAAGAAAGCATATAAAGATGGGGTAACAAAGTTTATGAGAGATTCAGTTAAACTGATTAAAGGGATGAAATAAAATGAAAAACTTAATTGTAGATTATATACCTTTTGAGATATCAAGAAACCAAATTCAAGAATCAATTAAAGAGAATGATGGTAAATTGGTAGTTAAAGGTGTATTACAAAGAGCAGATGCAAAGAATCAAAATGGAAGAGTATATCCAATGGAGATTCTAACAAGAGAAGCAAAGAATTATGACGATGGATTTATTAAACAGAAAAGAGCATTAGGTGAACTTGACCATCCAGATTCATCAGTAGTTAATCTACAAAATGTATCTCACAACATTACAGAGATGCACTTTGAGGGTGATAGTTTAGTTGGGACAGTAGAAATCTTAACAACACCAAGTGGAAACATTTTAAGAGAGTTATTTAAGAATGGTATCAAGTTAGGTATCAGTTCTCGTGGTATGGGTTCAGTTGAGGCAGTACAAGAAGCAGATAGTAAAACACCAGTGATGAAAGTTGGACAGGATTTTGAATTAATCGCATTTGATTTCGTATCAAATCCATCAACACACGGAGCTTTTTTACATCCAGTCAATGAGGGTGTATCACAACCACAAACACAAGGTAGAACTTGTGGTACTTATTGTAAAGCAGAAGATATAATTAACAAAATTATAAGAGGAGAGTAAGATGCCTGGATTAGAAGAAATGCCAATACCAGATAATGGTAAAATAGAACAACCTAGCTATACAGAATTAGCAGATGGTGCAGATGCAGTAACACCACAAACGGGTAAAAAGGGATTAGATACATTTGCTATACCAGATAATGGTAAAGCTAATACAACATTTGGAGATGGAACTGCAGGTTCTAATCCAAACCCAATTGGTGGCTAATGCCTTCCAAATCAAAAGCCCAACAAAAATTTATGGGAATAGTTCACGCCTTTAATAAGGGTGAATTAAAAAGTTCAGAGGTTAGTAAACAAGTAAAAGATGTTGCTAAATCTATGAAGAAGAAAGATACAAAAGATTTTGCAAAAACAAAACACAAGGGATTACCTAATAAAGTGACACAAGAATGGTTAAAGAAAACAATTAGAGAACTCGTAGATGAAGAGTTAAACCTTGAGGGTACTTGTGGGTATGGTGAAGATGGTGTCTTAGGTGATGAACCTGCTGGTCCACATTTGTTGAAGAAAAAGAAAAACGAAAGTGCATCTGAAAAGAAAAAAATTCACGCATTAATGGTTAAACGAGGTGATAATCCTAAAGATGCTCAAGATTCTTTAGATAAAGTTTATGATTTTATAAAGAAAGCATATAGAAGAGCATCAGTTGCAAAGAAAGCAGAAATCGTTTCATCATTATCTAAATACGAATCTAAACAATTTAAAAAAGTAGTTGTATCAGAGGGTGTAAGAGCAACAAAAGCTTATAATCAATTCCAAAAATCTCGTATTAATTTCTTAGAGAGATGGGGTAAACTTAAAAAACAATTAAATACTTTAAAAACTGAATCACCTAATGATGAATATTTAAGATTAGAAAAACAATTATATAAATTTGAAACTTCATTCATAGAAAATTCAGCTAAGATGATGGGTTCTCTTTCAAAGATATCAAAGAGTAATTTAACGGAAAGTTATACTTCTAATATGATGAGAGATATTCGTAAAGGTGGAACTGCAGGACCTTGGACTATTATTGTAAGTAAAAACAATAGTATAAAGAGAACCACTATGGTGAAAAATTTAAAAGAAATCCCAGCATATATGAGTGATATAAAGAAAAAATTTCCAAATCATAAGATTGGTATAGAGTCCAAAGGTGGTAAGATAGTTTACAGAGAATCCATAAATGAGGAAGTTACCAAATCAAAAGGTGTTCAAAAGATTTTTGATATACAAAAAAATGGTTATGGAAAACTTGGTGGTAGAACATTAGATAGTTTAAGTGCTGGATTATTCACACAACTATATGATAAAGCCAGTGACCCAATAAAAGAAAAGATGAATAAACTAAACGAAAAAAGACTCTACATAGTAATTGGGAATATGTGGAAGAAGTTCGGTAAAAATGTGAGTTTAAGATAATGATAAAATTAAAAGATATAATCAAAGAATCAAAGGTATCGTATTTAACTGAGGCTTTTAAAAGTAAACTATTAAGAAAATTTTCTATGAATAATAGAGGTTCGTTAGATAGAGATTTATATAGTTACTTGGCAAAATTGGGTGTAGAAGCAAGTAAGATTGAAGATGGTCAAATTACAAAACAATCTAAATTACCTGGTAAGGGTGTTGCAATTGCAGTAGCAAGTAAGAAAGTAACTCTTCGAGCAAAAGGTAATAGATATTGGGAATCTAATTTAGAAATAGATAAGGGAACAATTGTAAGTGTATTCAAAGATGGTAAATCATTATGGTACACAAAATCTTGGAGAAGTAAAGATATTCAAGTAAAAAATCCTACAGCGTATGGTTCTGAAGATATGAAAACATTCGGTTTAAATAAATACGGATGGCAAAGTCCAGCATCAGTTAAAAAAATAGATGGTATTGAATTTTATAAAATCTCACTTGAGGAAGATATGCCTTATATGGGTGCTTCAAAATTAAGAAAATTAAGGTCAAGTGTTAAAGATGGTTCTTGGGAATGGAGAACTGATAAAGATTTCCAATATGAAAACGAAAGAAGATATGAAGATGCATTAAAGAATATCTACAATGACCCAGCAAAAGTAAAAAGTGTAATTATGAAAACAAAAGATTATGCTAATAAACTAATTGTTGGATTAGTAGGTGGTAAACCAAATACACATTCTGATAAAATAATGGCTGGTAAAAAGTTAGACCCTACCAACGAGGGTGATGTAATGAGAGCATTAAGTGATATCACAACCGCTATGAATAAGTTTTATGAAAAGATAGATTCTTATCATATGGATTTAAAAAGAGATATAGAAGATAAAAAAAGAAATCCTGATAATCCATATATGGGATTCAACGCACAAAGAGTAGGAAAACAAATTGGTAGTATGTCCAATACTATTACTTCAGGTGCATTTGCAAGAATTTGGTAAAATGATTAAGTTAAAGGATTTAATAGTAGAGATTGTATTTCCAGATGACTTTATGAAAGAAATAAAGAGAGCTGAAAAAGCAACTGGTAAAAAATTTAAAGTACCATCAAGTACAAAAAAACTTTGTATGATGGCAAAAAAGGATGGTTTTCATAAAATAGATTATACTGGTAAACCAGGTAAGGCAAGAAAACCAGATTCATTAATGTATCAAGGGTATGCATTTATAATGGGATGGGGACATACCAAGTACAAGAACCCGTGGGATTGGAGAAGTGATAGAAGCCAACCAGTTCTACAGAACATTCAAAACTCAAGTATTTATACGAGTTTGTTTGATTATGATTTTTTACAATATCATGTCACTACAGATTTACAAGCATCACAAGTGGTTGCTAATATCAGACCTGGTTCAAAAGATGAAGAACCAGCATACTATTTAGTTAAGGATTATTTAAATAGTTTTGGTACTCGTGGTAAGAGTCGTAGAGATGAAGAGATATTGATTAATAAAGTAGATTGGTGGTTAAAGAAAAACAAAGTAGAAACACGATGATTAAGTTAAAAGATTTAATAAAAGAGGATTGTGGATGTGGTTGCGGTGGTTGTGAAACTAACCTAAACGAAAGTGTAACCAATATAGATTTACCACAAGGAATGGAGATGGGTAAAATCTTCACAGGTGGTGGTTTTGCGTTTAAACCAGAGAACTTAGATAAAGAACAAGTTAATGAATTTTCTATGAACCCATCAGCAGTTAAAAAGATGAGAGATGAATTTAAAAAGACAGGTGAATTACCACCACACTTAAAGAAGTTTGCAAAAGATTTAAAGAAATTTAAGGTAAAACACAAAGTAAAAAATATTGTTGTACCTGGTTTAGAGTGGATGTCCGATATAAAAGAGGATGAACAAGAAGAGAACGATTATCTTGGTAAAGATTATATTAAAAACGAATCTCTTTATAATGTAACTCAAGATATGAAAGATGGAAAGTTCGATGTTAAGAATCCACAAGTACAAATATCAGGATATGGTGTAACAAATTTAAAGACATTACAAGATAGTTTATCACGAAAGTTTACAGATTTAGCTAAAAAAGCCAAAAAGGGTGATGTTGAAAATATCGAATACATATTGAAAAAGAATGGAGTTCTTATGGGATTTGTTGAAGCGTTAGTTAATGCAAACAAAGAATTATCATCTTCAACAATGAAAAGAAAAATTACTATGTATAAGAGGAAAAGATAGTGAATAACAAGATGTGGAATCAATGGAAAGATTGGAGACTTGAAGAACAAGATGTAGATACTCTTGATGAATTAGTACAAGTATTAGTAGAGTTAGATGGATATACAGGTCCTAAACCAAAGGGAAAGTTTAATCCAGCAATGATGAAGTATTCTAATCGAGAAGCTAAAAGATTTGCAGAAGATGATGTAAAACAAATGGGAAAAGAATTAAATAAGGCTTCACAAAAATCAATCAAGATAATGTTGGGTAGTGTTAAAAATGGTAAGTATGATGCTATGGATATAATTCGTGCAATTAAATCGGGTGGTAGTAGAGCAGGAGATACAAGTGCAGGAGTACCTGAGATGTTGAATGTTTTGTGGAGTAAAGTAGAAAAAAGATTTCGTAAATATTTAGGCGGTAAAAAGCGAAGATAGTGATATTTATTACCGACAAAGGAGAATGTAATGGCCAAATTAAAAGATATAATTAAAGAAAATTTCTCACTCGTGGGTGGGGTAGTTTCTACACCAGCAATTGGTAGAGGAACAAACACAGGTTTAACTGATATTGTAGAAGATATCTATGGACAATCTGAAAAGGTTTCTGCTAAACAAGTGCAGGAATCAATGAAACAATTTACTGAGTTCGGAAAGATATTCAGTAATCCAAACAATTTAAAGGAAGTTGCTGAAAAACTTTCAGAGATTGCAACTAATGCAAAATCTTACACATTAAGTGAAACTGATGATTGGTTTGATAAGGTTACTATCAATCGTAATATGAAAGAGTTAACAAACCTTTCAAAACAATTTGGTAAAATTGCAAAAGAATCTAATTCCCTACAACAAAGAATGGGTGGATTGTACGAGGATATGGGACATGTTCTTGGTAGATACTTCGAGATAGATGGTAGTGATGAAAAGCATGTACCAGGTCACGAAAGAGATATGGAAAAACAAGCAGACCAAGAAGATGCTATGATTAGAAAAGGTTTGAAAAATGTAAAAGGCTCTGATATTAATGAGGGTGATTACGAAGCATTCTTCAAATCAGCAATGAAAAAATTTGGTATATCATCACCAGATGAATTAGAAGATGATAAAAAGAAAGAGTTCTTTAATTACATAGATAAGAACTATTCTGGTGAAAACGAAACTGATTAACAAGTAGAGGTTTATTTGATAAAAGTAGAAGTCCGAAAAGGACAATCGATAGAAAAAGCTATTTCTATCTTTAAGAAAAAAGTAAAACAAAGTGGGATGATGTTAGAATTAAGAGAAAGGTCATTCTATAGAAAAAAATCTGATTTACTTAGAGAGAAAAAGAAAAAAGCTATTCTACGAAACAAGTACAAAGTTTTAAAAGAAAAAGATTAACAAATAAATACACACTTTATGTGCATCTTTTTCAGTTTTTATATATTTATATAAAACTAAATACACTCTCGTATTATTCAATACATCATAGAGTGTACCTGATTAAAACTAATCATATTATTGTTCCTAATAACAATACTGAAATCCAATTTATGGAGAAATATAATGGATGATTTACTAAAAGACGCTATCGCAGATGCAAAAGCAGTCCGTGAGACAGCTTTAGCAAACGCAAAGATGGCACTTGAAGAAGCATTCACACCACAACTAAAATCAATGTTGTCTAAAAAGATTCAACACGAGATTGAAGATGAAGATGAAGTAGCAGCTGATGAAGCTGAGATGGAAGAATCATACGACGAGAACGAAGTTGAAGATGGAGCTGAAGAAGCACCTGCTGATGACCAACACGCTGATGAAACTGCTAAAGTAGACGAGGGCGAAGGCGAAGACCACGACGAAGACGAAAAAGTAGATGAAGGCGAAGGCGAAGACCACGATGAAGAAGAAGCTATGGATGAAGTAGCTGATGAATCTGAAGAGGATGAAATCGAAGAATCAGAAGAAGCTGACGAAGACGACGACCTTGATTTAGAATCAATTCTAGCTGAGTTAGAAAGTGATATCAACGAAGAAGAAGAAGAAGATAAAGTCGAAGAGGACTTAGAAGATGCTTCTGAAATCGGTGATGGAGATAACGAAGTTGATGAAGATTCAAACGATTCATCTGAAATCGGAAAAGGTTCTGAAGAACCATCTGATGCATCAGAAGAAGATGCTGGAGACGAGGGTGAGGAAGAAACCGCACCTGATGCTGAACAGCACGCTGACGAAGATGCTAAAGTTGATGAGGACATCGATTTAGAAGAAGTTCTTAAAGCTTTATCAGAAGAAGAAGATGAAGAAGATTCAGTTGAGGAAGTGAAAACACTTCAAAAAGAGATTAAGGAACATAGAGATGTTGTAAAATATCTTCGTTCAAAACTAAATGAAGTTAACTTATTAAATGCGAAACTATTGTTTTCAAACAAACTTTTCCGTGCGTTTGGTTTAACCAACGAACAGAAAATGAAAGTTGTTGAAACTTTTGATAGAGCAGCAAATCTTAGAGAGATTAAACTTGTGTATTCTACACTTGCAGAATCTTTCCAAGGTCGTAAAGCTCAACCTATTAAGGAATCAAAAGGTTCAAGTTCGAAAGCAGTTGCTTCAACAAAACCATCTAAAGATGTAATATCTGAAGGCGGGGAATTGAAGAGTCGTTTTCAAAAGTTAGCTAATATACTTTAATATTAAATTACTATTAGGAGACTATAATGAGTAATAAATTAAATTCAATAGAAAGCTTGATGGATGGTTATAATCCACAACGCCAACTATTGGAACAAACTCGCAAATTAGTCAAGAAATGGGAGCCAACAGGACTTTTAGAAGGTCTTGGTGCTGAACACGAAACTAACGGAATGGCCGTTCTACTTGAGAATCAAGCCCGTCAATTAATTGACGAAGCTTCAAGAACAGGTGGACAAAATTCTGAAGAGTGGAGTGGAGTTGCTCTACCATTGGTTCGAAGAATCTTTGGTGAGTTAGCAGCACAAGAGTTCGTAAGTGTTCAACCTATGAACTTACCTTCAGGTCTTATTTTCTATCTTGACTTTAAGTATGGAACTGCACAAACAGATAACCATACAAACAACGCTGATGTTTATGGTAATACATCAGGTTCGAATGTTGATGCAACTGGCGGTTTATATGGTGCTGGTAAATTTGGATATTCAATCAACGATACCGACTCAGCTGCACAAACTGCAGCCGCAGCTTTATCAAGTGGTAACTTTACTACTGGTTCAGTTGTATGGGAAGATGTTGATTTTGAACCAGACTTATCTGCTTCAGTAGCAACTGGTCACGATGCTGATAACGGTCTATGTAAAGTTACTATCCACACAGGTGGAATTGGTGATTTTGACCCAGACGGTGTTAGAGCATTCACAATTAGTGGTTCTGGCTTTGATGAAATATTCCCAGCCTACACTAAATATGATAGTTCTACAGATTCAATTGCATTTATCGTAAGAAAAGATACCGCATCTGCTGTTGCAGCTGTAGTTGCTTCTTATCATAAAGTAAAAGGACAGAACTATGATAGAACTGATTTCGAAGCTAGTGCAGCAAATATCGATGCAAACCCAGAGGGTGATATTGATATTCCTGAATTAGATATTGCGTTAAAGAGTATTCCGATAATCGCGAAAACTCGTAAGTTAAAAGCAGTCTGGACACCAGAACTTGCTCAAGACTTGAACGCTTATCATTCAGTCGATGCTGAAGCTGAATTAACAGCACTATTAAGTGAGTACATCTCAATGGAAATTGATTTAGAAATTCTTGATATGTTGTTTGCTAACGCTTCTGCAAAATCAGAAAAATGGTCAGCAAAAGTTGGAAACGAATACAATTCTGCAACTAAACTTTTTGAAGAAACAGCTGCTAATGCATCTGCTTACACGAAAGGAACTTGGTTCCAGACTCTTGGTAACAAGATACAAGCCGTTTCTAATGCAATTCATCAGAAAACTCTAAGAGGAGGAGCAAACTTCATCGTGGTATCACCTGAAACTGCTACTATAATCGAGAGTATTCCTGGATATGCTGCTGATACAAATGGTGATGCAACCAATTCATCATTCGCAATGGGCGTACAGAAAGTTGGGGCACTTAATAACAGATATACTGTCTATAAGAACCCTTACATGCTAGAGAACAAAATCCTTGTTGGTTTCAGAGGAAGTAATTTCCTTGAAACTGGTGCGGTTTATGCTCCGTATGTTCCGTTAATTATGACACCACTTGTTTATGACCCGAAGAACTTTACTCCGCGTAAAGGGGTGATGACTCGTTACGCTAAGAAAATGGTTAGACCAGAGTACTACGGAACAGTCACAGTCGGTGATGTAAACTTAGTTTAATTAATTTTTTAATTAGATTAAAGTCATAAGTGGTGATTTTTAATTACCACACGATTAAGTAAAAGGGGATGTTTTTCATCCCCTTTTTCTTTGCGTTGATATTTATTATTGGAATGTTCTAAACTCATAATAGGAGAATTTATATGGCTCAAGAACCGATATGGCCAGGAAGTGGTTCGGCAGTAAGTGAATCAACACCTTTTGGATTTTATGATGATGATTCAGATTTTCAAACAGATGCACCAAAGTTTGCATCTTGGTGTGCGAAACGACTAGGATACCCAATAACAAGTGTAGAATTACAAGATTCACAATTTTATGCGTGTTTTGAGGAAAGTATTACAGAATACTCTGCCCAAGTAAACCAATTTAATATCAAAGATAATTTATTAAGTTTAAAAGGACAATCGACTGGTTCTAATTTAACACATAAAAGACTCTCAAATACTATGGGAGAACAGATATTTTTATCAGAAACCTACGGAACAGAAGCAGGAGTAGGTGGACAAGTTGAAACAAAGAAATCTTCAATCACAATACATAGTGGTTCACAAGATTATGATTTGAATGCGTTAATTGCAGACCCAAGTGCGAGTGGTGCAATAGAGGTTACTAAGGTATTTTATGAAGCTCCACCTGCAATTACGAGATACTTCGACCCGTATGCTGGAACTGGTCAACAAACAAATAATATGTTAGATGCATTTGGATTTGGTGGTTCATCACCAGCAATTACATTTGTTTTACAACCAGTATATGCTGATTTACTTAGAGTACAAGCAATTGAATTTAATGACCAAATAAGAAAATCTGCATATTCATTTAATATTGTGAATAATAATTTAAAAATATTTCCAAGAATTACTTCAAATACAAGTCAATCTTTATGGATAGAATGGAAAGAAGTAACTGATAGAGATAATGTATTAAGAACGAGGTATAGTGGTTCTGCAGATGTAGTATCTGATATCAGTAATGCACCATACGATAATATGAAATACACAAGTATTAACGATGTTGGTAAACAATGGGTTAGAAAGTATGGATTGGCGTTAACAAAAGAGTTATTAGGTATGGTTCGTAGTAAGTATGGAACAATTCCTATTCCAGGTTCAGAAGTTTCACTCGATGGAGATACATTGAGGGCAGAAGCAACTGCTGAAAAAGAACAATTGGTAGAACAATTAAGAGAAATATTAGACCAAACAAGTAATAGGGCACTTATGGAAGCTGATAGAGAAGCATCCGATAACTTACAAGAGAAGTTAAAGAAAGTACCTTATCCAATATACATAGGATAATCAAATGGCAAGTAGATATTGGCCAACAAGAGATACTAACTTAGCTAAACGATTCAATGATGAACTCGTAGGAAATCTTGCAGATGGAAAATGTGGAATCATTGGACAAGAGGTAATACTATATAGAGTTTCGGTATATGATACAAAAACAAATATGTATGGTGAAGCAGGTGGGGGTAAAACCTATGAAGCAGGAGTTAAGTTAAGTTGTATTATTGAGGCAGAAGATTTTGATTGGGAAACAAATGAATTTGGACCTGATGCAAGACAAGATATAACAATAAATTTCCAAAGAGACATGTTAATTGATGTAAATTTCAGACCAGACATTGGTGATATCGTAAGTTGGAATCACGGATATTTTGAAATAAATAAAACAAATGAAAATCAATTAGTTGCTGGAGATTATAATAAAAATTGGTCAATTACTTGTACTGCAAATCTAACAAGAATCAGTACATTAAATATTGAACAAACAAGGGCGTTTTAATGGCAAGAAGTAAACCGATACCAAGAAAAGTTCGTAGGGATTTGAACTCGGTTGCAATCAGAGATGATTATAATAGAGGAAATCAGTTACGAAGAGATGATGATAAGGTACAGAACATATCTAATACTATTATGGATATGGATGGTGCAATTATGTACTACTTCAATGAAGTAATTAAACCTAATGTCGTAGAGAATAAAGAAACAATCAAAGTACCCGTTATGTATGCATCACCAGAGAGATGGTTTGCAATACAAAAACAAGGGTTTATGAAAGATAAACGACAACAATTAATTACACCAGCAATTGTATTTCGTAGAACAGGTATGGAACGAAATGAAAATATGCCTGTCGATAAGTTAGATGCAAATAAACCAAATAATTTTCAAACATTTAGACAAAAGTATTCTCAGAACAATCGTTATGACCAGTTCTCACGAATCATAGGTGAAACACCTAATAAAGAATATTACAATGTAGTTATACCAGATTATATGATATTGAATTATGAGTTTACAATTTGGACATCATACATCGAACAGATGAATAGTATTGTAGAAAAAATTAATTATACCGATGGTGCTTATTGGGGTGAACCTGGTAAGATGAAATTTAGAAGTAGGATAGAAACATTTACGGATGCAAGTGAACTTGATGCTGGTGAACGATTAGTAAAAACTAATTTTAGTGTACAATTAATGGGGTATATTATACCTGAAGAATTTAATAGTTTAGTAACAACACAGAAACAACTCACACCTAAAAAACTTATATTCAATATGGATGTAGAGAAATCTGCAGCAGAGATAAGTGAAGTTGGTGAGGGTGGTGGAGTATCAATAAGTACACCAACTGCAGATATATTTTCAATCGCAGTATCAAATGGATTAACATTTCAAGCAGGAACTGGTGTTACATTGAGTAATGATGGAGCATCATTTGATGGTTCACAACCTTTAACACAACAAATATCAATTGGTCAAGATGTTAGTACAACATCTAATGTATCGTTTAATCAAGTAACCGCAGGTTCATTAGTGTTTGGTAATCCGACTGTTTATTCATATACAGGTATTAGTGGTAGTGTAAATATAACAGGTTCATTAACAACGAGTGGGGATATGACAGTACAAGGTGATACCACGATATTAGGTACACTAACTGCAAAAGAATTTAAAACTACATTTGTTTCATCAAGTATATTATTTCAAAGTGGTTCTACTAAATTAGGAGATACCACAGATGATAATCATCATAGAACTGGTAGTGTAAATATAACTGGTTCATTTAGTTTAAATGGATATAGTGTAAATGAGATATCAAATGATAGTGGATTAACAGACCAAAGTACAACAACATTAGTAACTGAAGCCGCATTAAAATCATTTGCAACAAGTAATGTTGAGGATACACAAAATTATTTAAGAAAACAATTTTATAAATCTACTACATCTATTCTTAATACTGCAACAGCATCATTTACTGCTGTGACTGCATCTGCACCAAGTGGTGTAACTGCAACAGATGAAAATGATTTTCTATTCTTTATTAATGGTCAATATATGGAACACGATGCTTTAACTATTCAACAAAGTGGTTCATCTTTCCTACTACAAGTAGATACAGATGGAATCGGATACGAATTAGAAAGTGATGATGAGATTATATCGGTAGGTAAATTTAACTCATAGGGTAACAGATGCCATTATTTACATTTAAGAATCCACTCACACTATCAGATGGAACAGGTTTCACTTCATCTATCGATGAGGGAATGACTGGATTATCACCAGCAGTAAACGAACTAAGTATTGGACAAAATGTTGCCACAAGTTCGAATGTAACTTTCGGTGAAACCACACTTGATGAAACTAAAACATTTATTATTCCAAATAATGCTGGTACTCAAAATATGGTTTTGGGATATGGATTCATATCAGGTTCAACCATAGAATTTACCAATGACCTTGTTGTTAGTGAGAATCATACACACGAAGATGATTTAACAATAATAGGTTCAGTATCATATGGAGCATCAAATTTTAGTGGTTCATCAGTAACCACGATACATCAAAGTGGTAGTACAACATTAGGTGATTCTCTTGATGATGTACATAATATAACGGGTAGTTATTCCATTAGTGGTTCAATTAATATTAATGGTGTAGAAATAAATGAAATAAGTAATAATTCAGATTTTAGTGATGGTAATGCTAATGCACTTGTAACAGAAGCAGCAGCATATGTTGGGGTGTTGGGTGATACTGCAACTAATAATGTGTATCTTAGAAAAGTTTATGCAAAAAAAGGAACGATAACAAACTCAACCGCTTCATTTACAGCAGCAACTGCATCCGCAGGTACATTAACCACTACTACAAAAAATGATTTTCAATTCTTTTTAAATGGAATGATTATGGAACCAGATGCTATAACAATAGAACAGAGTGGTTCTACATTTTTAACTCATATAAATGCATCATCATTAGGATATAATTTAGGAAGTGATGATGAGGTAGTTGCTTGGGGAAAATTTAATTCATAAATATAGAGAATCCCACATTGGTTTTACCATTGTTTGATATTTATAAGTATGAGAAAAAGACATTGGAAGAATAGAAAAAACCGAAAGTGTCCATCTTGTAGTAAGATTTTAACTTATACAAGGAAAGATGCTTTTGATAGAGCAGTAGGTAATAATAGTGTGTGTAAATCGTGTGCACAGTCCGATAGGAAATTAACTTTGGATACGATTGAGAAGATGAAACAACCAAAATCTACACAACACAAGAAAAAGATTTCGAAATCAATTACAGATTGGTGGGTAGAGAAAAAACAAGAAGATATAAGACATGGCATTAATAGATAGTAAACAATTAAATCCGAGACTGACTGGTTCATTTTCACTTAGTGGTTCACTAAGTGGTGTGGATATTATACCCGCAGAAGCAATTGAGGGACAACTTGGTATATTCTCACCTACGGGTTCAATACAATCTACACACAATGATTTACAAGTTACTGGTTCATTGAATGTTCAATCTGATTTAACAGAAAGTGAACCAAGTTCTTCTACAGGTATAACCACAAATAATATTACAAATGGGTATCCTACATCCAATGCATGGGGTACTGGTTTAGGTGGTAGTTACTTTAATAACTTTACATCTACTACGCATGTTAGTGAGATTTTAAGATTTATTGCGGGTGCAATGAGTCATAGTTTAGATGTATCAGATGCCGCACCAAATACAAAGTATTGGGATACAGTCAGTACATCACATACAGATGGAACTGAAATAAGTAAAAGTTCTTTATTAAATGGAGTGTTGGGTTCTACATATGAAAATGGTAGATTAAGTAATAGTTGGACTGGTTCGGCATTCATTGATATGGCTGAAACTGGTTCTTACAAATTAGCACTTGATTATTTAGAGTTAAAGGGATGGGTACAATCGAGTGATAGAGGAACGAATGATAATGATGTAGGAACAAATCCATTTCACGGAAGTTACGCATCAAGGATTCCATCATCAAATATTACCACACAAGCAACATTTGGTACACTTACAAACACTATAACTGCAAATGCAGGTGGTAGTACAGGTGTAAGTAGTAATAGTAATTACTTTGGATTAGGAACATTAACAAGTGGAGGACCTACTGCATTTTCAGTTAGGGTTATAGCATCACAATCATATAGTGATAATTATGCTGATTCCACACCTGATAAAAGTTCAACATTTCATACATCATCGTTTGTAGATTATACACAAAGTTCATTTGGTACATCAAATGGTTTGATACTAAGTAAAATAGTAACATCACAACCTGCAGTTATTCCATCAGCGTATCAAGATGGAGATTTCAATAGTGTTGCAGGACCAATTAGTGGTAGAAAATATACAGGTGGTGCAACAACATCTACAAATATATCTGCAAGTGGATATTATAAATTAGATGATATTGTGGTTGGATTAAAAACAGGTTCACAGAGTGATTTTGTATATAAAGATGGTACAGATGGAACAACAAGATTTTATTTATACACAGGTGGATTAACAACCGATATTACTGATGGTGCACCGACAGTAGCAGTTACAAGTTCTTTAAGTAGAACAAGTTTCTCTGCCACATCAAGAAGTTTAAGTGGAGCACCATATCTATTAACCACGAGTTATGGATATAGTTTTGTATCAGAGGTAAGTAAATCCTTTGACCCAGTATTTGGATATGGAACATCAGTAATGGTAAATTCAAAACCAACAGATACTTGGGATAATATAGGTTCAACATCAATAAGTAATACAACCACGACTGTAAATAATAGTGGTGTATCATCAACAGGTGCAAATAATTATGTAATTGATAGAACAAAAACCACAAAGAGAAGTAGTGGTGATGACCCACAAATATCTGATATCGCAGTTGCAAGTTCTTCATTCACTTTTTCACTTGATAGTAATAGTGAAAATGTTGGACAAAATAGAACAAGTAACAATACTTTAAATTATAGTTTAACATTTAGAGCGACTGGTAGAAATTGGAAGAACTCAAGTGTAACTGATACCACACCAGCACAAAGTTTTTATGATGCAACTCTATTTGGACAACCAGCATCAAGTGGTAGTATGGCAATTTATAGTAGAGCACAAGGATATGATGGTGGTAGTTTGACTGGAACAAGTGAGGCATTTACGGGAGAAGATTTTAGAATAGTATTAGCAGATAATGTAACTGCATTTAATGGAGCATATTTCACAACAGACTCATTCCAAACGAATGATGAGGGAGATTCAGTTCTCGGTGATTATGATTTACAAGTAAAACCAGGTTACTTAGTAGAACCTGGTGGTTCTTATGGATATTGGTTTCCAGAAGATTTTGGTAGTGGAACATACAAATATTATATTAGAAGATTTCAAGATGGTAGTACGAGAACAAGTATGACAGTTAATGTGGGTAAAACATTAGTGAATTGGAACTCTACATCAAGTGGTGTAGCAGTTGGATTAATATTTAAGAGTGGTACGAGTGCAGGGAGTAATACAAGTATTACAAATTGTAGAATATATGACCCGAGTGCAACTACAAGTAACTTGATATCTGCAGGAGTATCAAATGATAATCATATTAATCCATTTAGTTCCAATATAGATTTATATGGAAATACAGGTGGTAGTATATCATCGACCACTTATACTGTCCCAATGAGAAATGCAGATGGGATGTATTTAGATTCAAGTGATAATGAACTTTATGTAGTAGTTAGATATAAGGGTGACCAATCACCAGTAACTTCAATATCATTGGCGTTTAGTTAGAGATAAATTATGGCAATAAATAACGAAAAAAAATCAAATAGATTACTCGGTGGAAGAAGATATACGAGTGCTGATTTAAATACTTCACAAGAAGCATTTACAGAGGTATTGGATTTAAGAGCATCGGAGATTTATACACAAGGGCATCTAATACCAGAAAGTAATTTACCATTTAGTGGAAGTTCTCAAAGTGGAATTACATATAAAGTTGGTGGTAATGATATATTAAAATATTGGTACAGATTCAGATTAACTAAATCTAATGTTGATGAGGATGCTTGGTTTTTTATTTCACCTACGGGTAGTGCAAGTGGTGTAACACCGCAGTTGATTCAAGATGGACAACAAACAAACTTTATATCACCAAAATATTCAATCGCTTCATTAGCAAATGCTAATACAGAAGATACAACACCTGGATATGGTGTTAGAGTGTATGCTTCAACATCAACCAATAGTGGTTCTTTAGGTGGTGGAGATGTTATATCAGGTAATGATTATCAGTTTGATTATAAAACTGGTGTATTACAATTTGATTCTGCAAGAAGTTCAAATGAAATAGTTTATATGAGTGTTTATCAGTATGTTGGTACAACACTTGCAACAGGTTTAGAAGTAGATGGTAATATCACCGCTAATCAATATATTGTAAGTTCATCAGTAACTTATATGACTTCATCTTTTTCAAGTGGTTCTACAATATTTGGAGATTCAGTAGATGATACACACCAATTTACAGGTAGTGTTAGTATTAGTGGTTCAATACTACCAACACAAGATGATTTAATAGATTTAGGAAGTTCAACATTTGAATGGAAAGATTTACATTTAGATGGTACTGCAAATATAGATACATTAAGTTTAACCGATGGGTTTACTTATAATGGAGTATCATTTAATACAAGTGGAAGTGGAGCAGCAACTGGTTTACAAGTTACTGGTTCTAACTTCCAATTCAGAGCTAATAATCCTGATAATTTATTCACTTTGAAAAATTCAAGTGATGAGATAGCAGTACAAATAGATGATAAAGTAATAATTTTAGGTGAACCTACTTCAGTACCTACCGCAATTAAGGGTGGTATGTATTATAGTAGTTCTGCGTGGTTTTTAGGGTATGAAAACTCACCAACTTAATATTTATAAATGATAAGAAAAAGCCTTAAATAGGAGAATTTAAATGGCACAATGGAGAAAAGTAGTAGTATCAGGTTCATCACCCGAATTCGCGGTGGTGAGTGCATCATCTGATATTCATGCTACGGGAAATATAAAGACAGTTGGAGATTTGACTGTTGCAGGTGGAGATATAGTACTTGGAACAACAAGTATATTTTCAGGTGGAGATACCACTTCCCTAAATAATATCGATGCAATAGATACAACTACTGAAAATACAATTGAAGCCGCATTAGATACTCTTAGTAATGTAACAACAGTCGGTGCTTTAGATGCAGGAAGCATAACGAGTAATTTTGGTTCAATAAATAATGGTTCTTCCGCAATTACTACGACTGGTACAATTACAGGTGAACAAATAACTTCTACCGATGATATAACAGCAGCTGGAACAATTAGTGGTTCAGTACTTAATGCTGATACAATCGGACAGAACAGAGTTGATGGTATAAAAACAATTACGATAGAAGCAAATTCTACAATTAACCAAGATGTTAGTTCAGATGCAATAGTTCAATTTGCTTCAGTTAGTGCTTCTGCAAATATACAAGCAGTAGGATATGTAAGTGCATCTTCAATAAATGTTCAAGGAGCAGCAGATTTTGATTCCTTAACATTAGATACACAATTAGCAGTAGCAGAGGGTGGAACTGGTGCAACATCATTAACCGATAAAGCAGTATTAATTTCACAAGATAGTGGAACAGATGCAGTCGGTTCATTAGCATTGACTGGAAATGGTGAAATTATAGTTGGTGGAACAAATGGACCAGCAGTTGAAGCAGCAGCAGATGTTGCAGGGACTGGTTTAGATGCCGCAGTTGGTGATGGAACATTAGCAATTAATGTTGCAGCAGCACAAACAAGTATTACTTCGATTATAAACTCATCATTGGGTAAAATCGGAACAGCAGCAGACCAAGAATATATTGATTTCGGTACATCAAATGAGGTAAACACTAAAATTGGTAATTCAGAAATTCATAGTGTAACTGCCGATGGTGTAGATATAACTGGTGCAGTTACTATTAGTGGTAACTTGGATGTTAATGGTTCATTGACGACAATCGATAGTACTAACTTGAGAGTTGCAGATAGATTTATCTACGCATCAAGTGGTTCAACGAGTGGAGATGGTGGTTTAATAATCGGAACTGGTGCAAATGGTATTGGTACAGCAATCGGATATGATGATAGTGTTAAGAGATGGGGATTAACCAAAGAAGATGACACTGCTCACGATGCTACAGCAATCGCACCAAGACAATATGTTGTTTCGGTTAGTGGTTCTGCAACAGCACCAAGTACAAATCCACACGATTTTGGAACAGCAGCTGGAGATAGAATTGGTATGATGCACGTCAATACTGATAATGGGGAAATTTGGATTTATAGTTAAAACAAGTGAGGTTATATGGCGATAAGAGCTAAGGAAGTAAAAACTATTGTTAATGAAGTGGCAAAGTTTAAAAAAGATGAAATAGAGTTTTTGTTTGAGTTAATTAAAAACTCTATGATTCCAGGTCAACATTTGGGTATTGCAATGGATATTGTTAATAAGTTAAAATCTCAATACCAATTGTTAAATAGAAAGGGTGCTGTAGTTAAGACAACTAAAAGTACTAAAGATGTAGTAAGGGAAGAAGTAGAAAAAGTTCAACAAGAGATTAAAGAAGAAGATGGTGAACTTTTTATTAAAGAATAACTTTATTGGCCTATTGTTTGGCGACAATAGGAAGTGGGCCGAAAGGTAACCAACCATAAGGAGATGAATTAAATGCCAAATTGGAAAAAAGTAATAGTATCGGGCTCAAATGCTCATTTAAGTTCGGTTACATCGAGTTTATTTCACACTAATCCAGATGAAAATGATTTAGTATTTGATGCTGCAGGAGATATTATATTAGATGCCGATGGTACTGATATTATATTAAAGGATGGTGGAACTGAGTTTGGTAGATTTAAAAGAGACTCTTCTGATTTTGTTATAAAATCCGCAACAAACGATAAAGATATAGTTTTTAGAGGTGAAGATGGTGGTTCAACTATAACTGCACTTACATTAGATATGTCAGAAGCTGGACATGCACTATTTACTGGTGATGTAAGTGGTTCAAACATTAGAGCAAGTGGAGATGTTATAGCATATAATTCATCCGATGAAAGATTAAAAGATAATATAACCTACATAGGAAAACCATTAGAAAAGTTACACAAGATTGGTGGGTATGAATTTGATTGGAATGAAAAGCAAGATATACATACAGGTAACGATGTTGGGGTTTTAGCTCAAGAAATTGAAGCCATTTTACCATCTGCAGTTTCCGACCGAGATACTGGTTTTAAAGGAGTTCAGTATCACAAGATAATTCCACTATTAGTTGAGGGAATCAAGGAATTAAATAAAAAAGTCGACCACCTTGAAAATCTTTTAGAAGAAAAAAATAGCACTGATAGAAAAATGACCCGTCTTGCAAGTGCAGTGAGAAAATTAAAGCAAAAAAAGTAGTATTTAGAGTTATACATTTATATTTATATACAACCGAATTAAACATATTAATAAAGGAGTTATGTTATGGCTGAAAAGCAAAACAAGGTAGATGAAACAAAAATCGTATTTTCAGATGATGAAATAAAATCACTTGAAGATTTGCGTACAGGATATAACACCATCCAAAATGATTTTGGTGTAATTAAAGTTCGTAAGATTTTGTTAAATCAGCAACTTGATAACTTGGAACAAACTGAGATAGAGTTAGAGACAAGATATGCTGAAAATCAACAAACAGAACAAAAGTTAGTTAAAGACCTTAACGAAAAGTATGGTGCTGGTAATTTAGACATCAATACTGGTGAATTTACACCAAATAGTTAAGATTTTTCTCTAAGCTGATATCGTTTGAGGATTTTGCTTTATACTTATAAAGTGTATAGTTTTATCTATTACGATTAATCAATAAATAGGAGAATGACCATGGCAGAGAGAATAGTCTCACCAGGTGTATTTACGAGAGAAAAAGATTTATCTTTTTTACCACAAGGTATTGCTGATATTGGAGCTGCAATTATTGGACCGACAGTTAAAGGTCCAGCATTTGTTCCAACACAAGTAACAAGTTTTTCGGAATTTGAAAATATCTTTGGTGGATTAGATACAAGATTTTATGTACCTTACACCGTCCAAGAATATATAAAGAATGCTCCTACCGTCACTATAGTCCGTGTATTAGGAATTGGTGGATATAAACATTCTGCAGTTAGAGTTAACTTATCAAGTTCACTCGGAACATTTACTGCAGCAGTTTTAAAACCATCAAGACTAAGTAATACATTGGATTTAGGTGGTGTAACAAGTGCATCTTTAGCAGCAGGAGCTGATTTTGTAGAGGGTTCTATCACATTAGGTAGTGCATCTGCAAAAACAATTAGTTTCCAAACGGGTTCTGATAATTATATCGAAAAAGTATTCGGTACAGACCCACAAACAACGAATACAAATGTATATGTGTATAAATCATTCAAAAAATTCCATTCAAGTAATGGATTTGATGCGACTGTAAGTATGAGTTTAGTCTCATCTTCAGAAGCAAATGGTGATGATTTTACTCACGATTACAAAGTAGCAACTACACCTTATCTTGTTTCACAATTAAGTGGTGGTGCTAGAAAGAATTTATTTAAAGTTAATACTCGTTCGCATGGTACGAATGTAAATGATGATTTCAAAATTGCAATTGCAGATTTGACAACAGCAGCAAATGTACCTGGTTCTGATTATGGTTCTTTTGCACTTCGTGTATTAAGAAATAATCCAGGCGAAAACAATGATGGTGAAGTTTTAGAAGAGTTCACTAATCTTAGCTTTGACCCAGATTCAATAAACTTTGTACCAAGAGCAATTGGAGATAGATATGTAACTATCGATTCAGAAGGCAAACTTACCTATAATGGTGATTGGCCAAATCAATCAGTTCATATTTATATTAGTGATTATACTACAAATCTTGAGGGAATAGCATCAGACCTATTACCACACGGATTTGGAGCAGCATCTAATCCAGTTCTCGGTACAACACAAATCCCAAGTGCAAGTTTTGTTTCACAACAGACTAACACTCTTGGTGTATTTGACCAGAATGTTTATTATGGTTGGGATTTCTCAAATTCTGATAACAAAGCGTTCTTAGCTCCAATACCTGCAAGTGCTGGTGTTGGTAATAATGCAGTGTTCAGTTTAGAGAATATGTTAGGACATGCGGATGCAACAACAATTGGAGATACTCAAGAATCTACAGCAGCAGAGGCAATTACATTAGCTCTATCAGCGAAAGCTCAGAGAAAATTCGTAGTTCCTTTCCAAGCAGGATTTGATGGGGATGACCCGACTGTATTGAAAGCAACTGGTAATGATATCTCTGCAACTAACCAACAAGGTTTAGATTGTAGTGGTACTAATGCTAGTGGTTCAATTGCATACAAACGAGCAATTAATGCTGTATCAAACCCAGATGAGTTTGATATTAACTTAATGGTAACACCTGGTATTATACACGAATATCACAATTCCGTTTCAAACCACGCTATTTCAAAAGTAGAAGCTCGTGCAGATGCTTTTTATGTAATGGATGGTTCAAGATGGGGTAGAAGTGTAGCAAATGCGATAAACGATATTAAAACTATCGATTCGAATTATGCTGGTGTATATTACCCGTGGGTTAAGATACTTGATTCAGTAAAGAATAAACCAATGTGGGTTCCGCCATCAGTAGTGATACCTGGTGTGATTAGTTTCACAGATAGTGTAGCACACGAATGGTTTGCTCCAGCTGGTTTAAACAGAGGTGGATTGAGTTCAGTATTGGAAGCAAAAACAAGACTAACACATACAGAACGAGATGATTTGTATGAAGGTCGTTTGAATCCAATCGCTTCATTCCCAGGTCAAGGTGTAGTAGTTTTCGGACAGAAAACACTTCAAGGTAAACCAAGTGCACTTGATAGAATCAATGTACGAAGATTGTTAATCAGACTTCGTAAGTTCATTGCTTCATCTTCAAGATACTTAGTATTTGAACAAAACACAGCAGCAACAAGAAACAGATTCTTAGGAATCGTTAATCCTTTCTTAGCGAGTGTTCAATCAAATAGTGGTTTAAGTGCATTTAAAGTAGTAATGGATGATTCTAACAACACACCAGATGTTGTTGATAGAAATCAGTTAGTAGGTCAGATATTTATTCAACCTACAAGAACTGCAGAGTTCATTGTACTTGACTTTGTAATACAACCAACAGGTGCAGCATTTCCTGAATAAGTTTAACTTATAAAATCGCTTATACGAAAAACCCACACTCTTAATTGAATGTGGGTTTTTCTTTTATAGGAGGTTTAATGAATAAATAAAGTAGTGGTGCCAGAAAGGAGTATCTTTTGTCCTTAGCAGTGTCTCTTAAACCTAACCACTAAAATTTTGAGAGTTTAACCACCTAACTCACAAGGGTTGTTTCTAATCGTGAAACACTACATAACCCAATCGATTCCAAATATGTAGTCATCGAGAACCCACGGCCTATTTATTACATTAGTTCTAACATAGAGAATGGTACACTATAAATCCTACCATTCATCTCAACTAAGGCTTTCTTGATATTCATCTTAGTGATTACACCAGGTGTCCTTTTAGTTTTCTGAACCACATAAACTTTAGAACCAATAGACAATGAAGTTTTACCTAACATAGTCTTACATTCACTAATAAATGAAGATAATTCATTTAATTCTGATAGTGAATTTAGTCCTTTAATTTGTTGTTTTATCTTAATCATAATTTATTTCCTTTATTTGATACTCTAATATAAGGCTTTTTGCCAATACAAGTCAAGTACTTTTTTTATTTTTTTTTATCCCCTTTCTACTTTTCCTTTATGAGCCCAATTCACAGAGTATGGTCTTTCAGAATATTCAAAGTTCTTATTGATAGCTTTTGGTATCTGAGAACATATTTCATTAGCAAACCATTCAGCATCTGAGTTCTCATTTGTTACGGCTCTATCACCACAACCTTGGTCTGGAACATAAACTTCCAAACATATATTTACAAAAAATCTATTAGCATCTTTAGCCATAATTTTTCCTTTACATTTCCAAAGAATCTAACCACTCTTCTATCTCTTGTGGTGTCATTCTTCCATCTTCTTCAAGTGCTTCTCTTTGTTCATCTCTTGTTAATGGTCTACCCATATTATAGGTTGGACCAATACCAGTTTCTGCTTGAAACTCAATATCGTGTTCTGGTAAATTACCAGCATCTCTATTCAATTCATAATTCATACAACCTAAAGCAAAAGTTCCCATATCCATATTTTCATCCTTTTCAATCATTATTACACTATAATATAAGGCTTTTTCAAACCATTGTCAAGTGTTTTTTTATTTTTTTTTAATTTAAAACATAAGGTTTATCCCACTTACCAAGATTAACAGATATATACCAACCGACATGAAAGTAATCAGTTTGGATATCAGATTTATCAAAGTTACCAACATTCATAGCTGGGATAACTTCTGATAAGAAGGCAAGTGCCTCAGGATTATCAGAGAAGTGGTCTTTATACCAATACTCGTTTATATTATCAGTACCAAAATCAATAGAACCAGATTGAAGAGTCAACCTTAAAGTAGAGTAATTATCAACAGAAAGAGTTCCTTTCATATTATGCTTTTTCAAAGCCTTTTTAATATTTGGAGCTAACTCTTTTTTCTTTTCTTGATTCATATAAGCCATTATTTATTTCCTTTATTTAAGTTCTTTATTATTATCTCATTTCTCATACCTTAATATACGACATAAATACTATACAAGTCAAGGATTATTTTCAAAAAACTTCAAAAAAACTTCGAAGAATCATATAAGAAATTACATATTTTTTAATAACCTGATATTTATTATCGAAGAAAAAAACAGCATTAATTTAAATGGAGATGGCAATGGCCGACATATTAACAACAGATGAAATCTTTTTTAAAGCGTTTGAACCGAAAACAAAGAATAGGTTCATTATGTATATTGATGGAATACCATCTTATTTCGTAAAAACAGCTAATAGACCACAGATTACTTTTGAAGAAATCGAACTTAATCATATCAATGTAAAACGATATGTTAAAGGTAAAGGTACTTGGGAGCCATTAGAAATTACTCTATATGACCCAATCGTTCCAAGTGGAGCACAGGCAGTTATGGAATGGGTTAGATTACACCACGAATCAGTAACAGGTCGTGATGGGTATTCTGATTTTTACAAAAAAGAAGTTAGATTCAATCTTTTAGGCCCAGTTGGTGATAAGGTTGAGGAATGGGTTCTTCACGGAGCATTCATTCAAACTGCTAACTTCAACGATTTAGATTTTGCTAATGGAACAGATGTCGCTGATATATCGTTAACACTTCGTTACGATTACGCAGTACTCTCGTTCTAAAACCATAAGGAAAATACAATGGCTTTTAAAGACATTTTTAAAGATGATAACTCATATAACGAGAAATCAATCATAGGGTTTGGTGCGTTTGCTATAATGGTAATATTTGCAGGTGCAGATGTTGTAACTGGTATTATGGGTAAAGATTTAGTAATCAACGATGTTGTTTACAATTCTTTCCTATTCACTACTTTAGGTTCATTTGGAATCGCAGGAGCTGAAAAAGTATTAGGAAAAAAATAAATTTGATTTTACGAAAGTAAATTAATAGTTATAAGTATAATGGTTTTAAATACATTTCATAGGAGAAATAACAATGGCTGATAATCAGTACGCATTTCCTACTGAAGAACTATCACTGCCTTCAAAAGGTTTACTTTATCCAAAGGATAGTCCATTAAGTAAGGGAACAATAGAAGTCAAGTATATGACTGCACGAGAAGAAGATATATTAACTTCTTCAAATTTAATTGAAAAGGGATTAGTAATTGATAGATTACTTGAATCCGTAATAGCAGACCCCAAAGTAAAATTGGATGATATGTTAGTGGGAGATAAGAACGCATTAATGTTAGGTACAAGAGTTTTGGGTTATGGTAAGGATTATGTAGTAAGCATAGAGGACCCAGATACAGGTCTTGATGTAGAACATACCTTTGATTTAACAAAGTTAGAAACTAAAAAAGTTGATGACTCTTTACTCAAGAATGGAAATAAGTTTGAATTTACATTACCACACTCTAAAAGAGTAATTGAATTTAAACTAATGACACATAAAGATGAAAAAGATGTTGAAAAAGAAGTTGAGGGTTATAAGAAAATAGCTCAAGCAACTGGAGTTTCTAATGAGTTAACTACACGATTAAAGAAACAAATCATTTCAGTAGATGGTGAAACAGATAGAATGAAAATTAATGATTTTGTAGATAATCAGTTTCTTGCTAGAGATACACGAGAGTTTCGTGCTCACTTAGTAGAAATATCACCTGATATTAAATTCGAAGCAGAATACACAAGTCAAATAGGAGAGCCCCACAAGGTAAATATACCAATAGGGGTACGATTTTTTTGGCCTGAGTCCGAACTATAAACAGATACTTCACGACCAAATATTTTCAATGGTATTTCACGGAGAGGGATTCACTTTCACCGAGTTATATCATATGCCTATCCATCTCAGAACTTATTATATGAATAAGATGGTTGATTCTCGTAAAAAAGAAAATGATAAGATGAAATCTCGCCGTCAACCTACACCAAAAAAATAGAAACTTGATATTTATTATTGATAAATAACATTCTTATTTAAGGAAGATTAGATGAAGTTTAATGAAAATTCAGAAAGAGTTCTTCGTAAGTTACACAAAGAGGGTCTATTAGGAAACTTTGTAAAGAGTATAGAGAAATCTATTCGCGGTAAAACAGAGAAAGATATAGACAAGATTTTAAAAAGAGGTAACAAAGAACACGCAAGGTTGTTAAAGAAAATAAAAAAAGACCCTGAACAAGCGTTAAAAGACCTTATTAAAGATTTATCTTAAAGTTTATCTTTTCTTAAAAAAGAAATTCAATTTATTATAACTAACAACATCAATGGATTTGGTATTCAATGACACCTAAAGAACTAGCACAAATAGTAGAGCTCACAGAGAAACGAAAAAGACTCGAAGAAAATATTAAGAGTTTAACGGAATCTGCTGCACAGGCTTCAGGTGAAGATTATCAACATCAAGTAAGATATTTAAAAGCCAAAGCAGAAGAATTAAAAGCCTTAAAAGAACAAGAGAAACTTGCAGAATCTATTAGGGATAATAAAGAAGAAGTCATCAAGATGGGTGAAAAGGATAAAGCTCTTGCTTATGATGTTGCAGATGCAAACGAAAAAATAGAAAAACGATTAGCAGCAGCAAAAAATTTAATTAAGAATAAAAGTAAATTTTCTACAGCTGAATATAAAACATTAACCAAAATAAATGCAACTGAACTTGCCACACTTAAAGTAAATCGTGATATGGCAAACGAATCTCAACATAGATTGATGATTCAAGATAAGTTATTAGGTACACTTGGATTAAGTGTTGGTGCTATGAAAGATATGAAAGAACAAGCAATATTGTTTGGTAGAGCAGTGATGACTAATCCATATTTGTTATTACTCGCAGGAGTTGCAGCAACAGCAATGGCATTAAAGAAGGCAGTTACATTTGGTCTTGAATTACAAGATTCTATCGGTACATCTGCTTCTCAAACAATCAAGTTAACTAAAAGTTTTGCAGACCCTGCTGCACTTGGTCAATTAAGACTATTAGGTGTTGAGGTATCATCAACTACAAAAGCATTTGCTGATGCATTTGGTGATGTTAGTTTAGCAACATCAGAAAACTTAATTGCATTAGGACAACAAAAAAGATTATTAGGTATAAGTGTTGAGGATAGTATAAAACTATCAAAAGAATTTATGAGTTTGACTGGTTCATCATACGATGCATCATTAAACTTCCAAACAATGGCTGCAGAACTTGCTGAAGCAAATGATTTAAGACCTGGAGATGTAGTAAAAGAATTAGCAGATAATACAGAAGTATTTGCAGATTTTGCAAAAGACGGTGGTAGAAACCTTGCAGAAGCAGCAGTTCAAGCAAGAAAACTTGGATTAAATTTAAGTACCACTGCTAAGATTGCTAATTCATTATTAGATTTTGAATCTTCCATAGAAAAAGAAATGGAAGCTTCGATGATGATTGGTAAACAATTAAACTTCAATAAAGCAAGACAACTTGCACTTGAGGGTGATATTGCAGGAGCTGCAAAAGATGTTGTATCACAAATCGGTGGAGCAGCAGAATTAAATAAAATGAATGTTCTTCAAAGAAGAGCATTGGCAGAATCTATTGGGGTATCAACGGATGAGTTAAGTAGATTAGCAACTGGTAAGTTAGATATTAAATCTGATACCAAGAGTGTAGAGGAACAAAACCTTGCTGCAATGAACACATTACAAACTGGACAAGAAATTCTTACTTCTGCAACAAAAGCATTGACATATGCAACAATAGCATTAACTGGAGTAATGGGTGCTAAAGCTTTAATGGATTTAGGAAAAACTTTAAAGAATAGTTCAATAGGTAATAAATTAAAGAACACCAAAAGAACTACGAGTGGTAGATTAAATAGAACAAGTGGTTTAGGTAAAACACTAAAAGGTACAAGAACTGGTGGTGTTGTTGATAAATTGATTGGAGCACCAAAGAGTACTATTGGAAAAGCAGCATTCGGACAAGCAGGTAAGGGAGTTGCTAAACGAATACCAGGTGTATCTGCAGTATTGGGTGGTGCTGATATAGTTTCAGGTGTAAAGAGTGGAGATAAAGGTGATATCGGTAGTGGTGCAGGTATGATTATCGGTGGTGCTTTAGGAAGTTTCTTAGGACCAATGGGAACTGTCGTGGGAAGTATGGCAGGACAATACATTGGAGAAAAAGTTGGTGATTACTTTGAAAATAGTGAAACTCTTGAACAGAAAAAAGCAGAAGAGGCAAAGGTATTAGGTAATATTGAAGAAGAAAGAAAAGATTTAACCGCAGAACAAGATGCGGAATTACAAGCAGCATTATCAGGTAATGCAAACCAAATGCAAGCTTTTATAGATAAATATGATAGTATGAATCCATTTAGTGATACTAACGAAGTAGCAGAATTATTAAAAACATTAGTTGCTAAACAAGATGGTATTATACAGGCAACTGAAAATTTAACTAAGGATTAAAATGGGATTATTTGAAAAATTAAAAACGGATAAACTAACAAGTTTTGATTGGGATAAATCACAGAAACACGATTCCAATCAAGAGAACTTGCCCGTAGGTGATGCCACAATAACACCACCAGTTCCTGAATTGGGAGATAGAGGTAGTGAGATTGATGCACAATATAAAAAACTTGGTGGTAATGAATCTTTAAGAGATACATCTGGTTTAGGATTCGATGAACCATTTATTATACGAGATATCGGTGATAGTTATGCTCATACAGGAATATGGGCAGTTGATTTACCACTACAAGTACAGAGAACTGCAGAAGATGTTGTTAGAATAGCAAAGTTCGCAGCATCACCAAGAGGTGTTATCTTTGGATTGAAACAAGCATTATTACAAAATCAAAATCCAAGAAAAGAAACAAGAAAATATAATCCACTACGCCAGATGTTATCTATCGCACCATTAGTACACGCAGAAAGACATAACAAAACATTTCTTAATCCTTTAGGTACACCACCACGATATCAAGATGAGGTAGAGACTAGTGAAACTATGAAGGCAGCAAATGTTTCTAATGTAGAGGGAGATGGTTTAGCAAGTATTGGGGAAAATATCGCAAATGCATTTGGATTTGGTGGAGATTCACTTGATGGTACAATTTTGGGTGAATCAATGAATCTCGGTACTGGTAGGGTAAACTCATCAAATGGTCAATCCACTGGTTTGTACTCGGTAGGTACAAGCAATACTCTACAAGTTCCATATGGCGGGCAATACGGACGGTTAAGTTACGCCGCAGGTACTATTGAGAATAAACTACCTAAAGATTTTATAAAGTTTAGAATTAGAGATGCAGTAAATGGAAAGTGGTTAATATTCCCTGCTCATCTTGGTACAATAACAGATACTGTCACACCAGAATATTCAACAGAAAGATATATTGGTAGACCTGATAGTGTTCACATCTATACAGGTACGAATCGTAGTGTTGGATTTGATTTTAAAGTAGCAGCATTTACTAAACAAGAAATACCAATCATTCAAGAGAAGATGAATTATTTAATGGGATTGGGATATCCAACATTTAAACCAATGTTCGATGGAGATAACGAGGGTAGACCAGTATCACCTTATGTTTATTTAACCATTGGTGATTTGTTTAATAATACACCTGGATATTTTGATAATATCACAATCACTATGGAAGAAAATGCTACTTGGGAAATTGATGAGGGATTACAGATTCCTATGTTTTTTAATGTTAGTGTTAATTTTGTTTATATCGGTAAATACTTACCAACAACATTAAGTAAACATTATGAAGTACCACATTTAAAAGATAGTGGTTTTGGTGAGGGTAAGTATCAGACATTTGGTAAGAATGACCCAACAGCAGGTTCACCCGATGCTTCAAAAAGACCTGATATAGGAACTACTGCCACAAGACCTGGTTGGGCAATAGGACTTAAATAATGAATAGATATAAATTTACACGAGTTAAGAAAGATGAGGTAGATGGTATAAGATATAAATCCACTACTCTTTATCCAAAGATAGTATCAAGAGATAGTGATATAACCTATTATACAAGATTTGGTGATTCATATGGTTCACTTGCACATAGATTTTATAGTGACCAATCATTGTGGTGGATTATTGCAAAAGCAAACGAGGGTTTTAAGGGTAATCTCAAATTTAAAATTGGTGAGAAAGTAATTATACCAATGGAAATCGGTGAAATAGTATCGGAGTTAGAACGATTGAATAATAGAGTGGATTAACAATGTTTCAGTTTAATCAAATACCACCAAACATACAAAAAACCTTGTTCAAAAGAATGAACGCATTAACAAGAACAGGTAATATGAGTCCATTAGGACCACAAACTGAACAAAAATCTAATAGTGTATCTGAAATGATGACAAAATCTTGTTGGGTTAGAATAACTGCTGCAGTGCCAGATTTTAAAAAAGATGATAAGGGTAAGTACATATATCCATTAGAAAAAGAAGGTCATACACCTATGAGATTATCGAGTGCGTTTAAAGGTGGACAACCATTAAATCGACCACTCGCCTCAAAAACAAATTTATTAAATAACTCACCAACATCAACATTGAGACCACATACTGGTGTAACGGGCGTGAGTACAAGTTTTAAGAACCATTCAATACAAAATGTAACAATAAATTGGAAATTATACGATATAGAAGATTTTGAAGTGTATGAGAAAGCATTTTTAAAACACGGAAGAACTATCTTAGTAGAATTTGGATGGTCAACACCTGAAATGGTAACACTACCAAAGGTAGAGAAACCAGAAGATATGATTCAATATTATGAAGCAATACAAGAAAGAATTATAAAAGGTGGTGGTGATTATTATGCAGCAATAGGAACTATCAAAGGATTTCAATATAATATAGGAGTTAATGGTGAATTTGATTGTACTACAGAATTAACTTCAATGGGTAGTACTTTATTTAAAGGACAGGTAGACCCAAGTGATAGTGCAATACCAGAATTAATTAGAAATAAAAACGCTGAAACTGCAGAAGAAGCATTTCAAAAATCACAAACAACCTTTGAATTTTATATAAAAAAGTTAAATGAAAATATTGCATCAGTTGCTGCAAGAGGTGATAAAGATGTTTATTATAACAATAATTCTGATAAGGGATATTGTACTTGGGGTTGGTTTGAGGATAATGTATTGAATACATTCTTTGGGTTTGTAACTAAGAAAAAAGGACAGAGTTCAAAAGATGCATTAACAACACAAGTTAAAAGTAGAGGTACAAAATATAAAGTTAAATCTACTGAAGATGGTAGTGAAGTTGAACAATTTGAAACCATAGTTGGTAATAATAAATGTAGGATGAGTTCTAATCTATATACTAAAAGTAGACATATTCAATTTCCAGGTAGGTACATTGGATTGGGTGGAGTAGGAAATGCTAGTAATCAAATTCTGTCAGGCTTTGATACAAAAGTTAGTGAAAAATATAAACACTTAGCAGAAACATTTTTATCTATAAATGAATTTGATGATTTTGTAGAACCAGGTGAAGAATATGGTTCAATAAGAAATATAGTATTTAGTGCAGATTTTATTGAACAACAATTTAATGGTATTAGAGATTTAGAAGAGGGATTACTAAGTTTTTGGTCTACAGTCAATGCACAATATGGTACATTTTGGGAATTTAAAATAGTACAAGACCAAAATAATAATGGTACTATAGGTGTTATTGATAATTTAGTTACTGAAAATAGAATTAAAGATGTTAATCCTAAATTAGATGGTAAAAAATCCACACTTAAAGACCCAAACCATTGTTTCGTATTTCCACTTTATAGTAATCGTTCTTTATTTAAAGATTTTAGTTTAAATGTAAATATAAGTTCTGCAATGGCAACACAAGCAATGTTCCATAGTAATAAAAACTTTGGTACTCAAGGTGAAGATGAAAGTGGTAAACCAGAGGATATTGGAATAACCGCATTGGCATCTATGCAAAACCAAACTATGAGTGATAGAACTGCAGATACACAAGGACAGGAAGATGGTAAAGATTTTTTAATTGATGAGATTTGGTCACCAATATTAGGAGACCCAAATAATAATACTGGTCCTTTAATGGTTCAACGAGAAGATACAAACGATTCTAATTCCAATTTGGTTTTAAAAAATGTAAGTGGTGATGTTAATCTACAAGGATTATCTGATGCGGTAGAAACACAAAAAGAGACAGAGTTGTTAGTAAAAAAAGAAGATGATGTAGCAGAATTTTCATCCGCTAATAATTGGTTTGATGAGAATAATCCACAACAGATGGATGATGCATTAGTTTATACTGCAGATGGGGATATGTTGGATAGTTTTCAGAAAAGTATGTTATGGTTGATGAATAAATCATCAGAAGCAAAAGCACAAGTAGACCCATTAACACCATTAACCATTAGTTTTACTATACCAGGTATTGGTGGGATTAGTATGTATGATTTATTTGCAGTTGATTACTTACCAAAGCAATACAGAGATTATGGTTTATTTCAAGTTAATGCAGTTGACCACACATTATCAACGACTGGTTGGGATACAAAGATAAGTGGATTATTAAGAGTGGATATGGATTCATTAATCAAAGCAGCAAAAAAAGCAGGTAGATATGAAGAGGGTGAGGGTACTGAAATAAATAGAAATTATGATAACACCAAAACAATGAGTGTGTTACAATTTAAACAAAATGCTCAAAAAGAAGATAAACCAAAAGAATCAGTAACGGAGTAAAATAAAAGTTTATTTGAGGTTTCAAACTGATATATATTATTAATTAAGGTTATATGAATTATTTCAAAAATATATTCACATCAATTTATCTAAAATATTGGATACGATACACTACAGATGGAAAAAAGTACGCCAAAAAGTACAAAGATAAACGAACCAACGAATTAATAGAACTTATAAAATCCAAAGGGAATGCATAATGAAGATAAAAGTATTAGACCACATTGGTTACATAGAATTAGTAGATAGTATGGGGGATGATTTAACTCCAGTAAATGCAGCTCGTGTATCATTTGGTGCAAAGAGTGATAAATTTACGGATAAAGATAGAAAATTATCAAACTATCTGATTAAACACAAACACTTCTCACCATTCAGACATCAACACATTCAAGTTATTATCAAAGCACCAGAATTTGTAATGAGACAATGGTACAAACATATTGTTGGTATTGAAACCACATCATCAAGTGTTACAAAAGACCATGCTTGGAATGAGATAAGTGGTAGATATATGCCAGTAAAAGAATTTTATTATCCACAAGTATGGAGAAAACAGAGTGATGATAATAAACAAGCAAGTGATGGTGAATTAACAAAGTTCCAATCTAATCAGGCATTACTTAACTATGGTGATTTGATGAGAAAGATGACAGAAACATATGAACATTTTATAAAGATGGGGATGGCAAAGGAACAAGCTAGAATTGTATTACCACTATCACAATACACATTGGTTTATTGGACAGCATCTTTTCAAAGTGTTATGAACTTCATAGAATTACGAGATGAACCTACTTCACAATGGGAAATAAGGGAATATGCTATTGCATTAAAAGAAATGATGATGAAAACATTTCCTGAAACCACTAAGTTGTGGAGTAAAAATTATTGGGATAAGTAGTGAAAGGTTGGATATTTACAACGCAAACTACACCATCTTACGAAACAAAAAGATTAATTGAATGTTTTGATAAAGAGGGTATAGAGTGTTTTTTTGTACATCCAAATAATGTTGATATATTCATTAGTAAAGATAATAGAAAATCGGTATTAGTAGAGAATGAACATACATCAATACCTGATTTTGTTATACCAAGAGTTGGAAGTGCAACTACATATTACCAAAAAGCAGTATTCAGACATTTAGAAAGAATGGGTGTATTGTTTGTCAATGGTAGTGATGCAATCGATAATGTAAAAGACAAACTTTATACAATGCAAATACTATCACAGAATAATATTCCACATCCAAAAACTATGTTGGTTAAGAATCCAATAGATTCAAATTATGTACAGAGAAACATTGGATTTCCTATTGTGGTTAAATCACTAAGTGGTACTCACGGAAAGGGTGTTTATCTTGCAGATAATAAATCAAACTTCGAACAATTAGTAGAGATGATGGAACAATTCAATGATAGGTTTAATATCATATTACAAGAATTTGTAAAGGATTCATTCGGTAGAGATTTGAGAATTATTGTAGTGGGTGGTAAAGTGATTGGAGCAATGAAACGAGAATCAGTAGATGGAGATTTTAGAGCAAATGTTACACGAGGTGGTGGTGCAAAACCAGTAGAACTCGATGAACAAATGGAATATCTTGCATTAGAATCTACAAAACTATTAGGATTAGATATAGGTGGTGTAGATTTATTATATGATGAGGATGGATACAAAATATGTGAGGTTAACTCTTCACCTGGTTTTCAAGGTATGGAAAAATATACTGAAATAAGAGTTGCCGAACAGATAGTTACTTATGTAAAGAATAAATTAAATTAATGGTTATAGTAAACACTAAAAAAGAGTGGGATGTGTTACAACGAAAAATGAGAACACAACCATTCGTATATCTACAAATGTTATCGGATGTGAACAAACATTCTAAACAGAATCGTATATCTTGTTTTTATGTTGGAATGATGACACAGAGTTACATCATACCAGTAAATCATAATGAAAGATTTGGTCGTATTGAAAGTGTAGAAACCGAAGAAACTATATGTGTTGCAGACATTAAACAACACTATCATAACTCAATGGTTATACGAGATTATACTTCTACAACATTCGGAACAATAGATTTAAATTGGTGTCATTATATGAAAACAAATCAACCATATGATTTTGATAAACACTTAACCAATGCACACCACCACAATTACAGATTACATTACGATAAAGAAAATGTAAATGATATAGTTCCATTGGTTAAACACGGAGAGTATTTACATAAAATAGCAATTGATTTATTGGATAAGTTAGAAACTGATGGTAGTATTCCAGCATTACCACATTATCAACAAGATATTTTAAGTGTTTTATCAAAAATAGAGAAGAATGGATTAAAAACCACAAAGGGTATGGTTTATACAGAATATAATCCCTATACATCAACAGGTAGACCAAGTAATCGTTTTGGTGGTATGAACTTCGCAGCACTAAATAAAAAAGATGGTAGTAGAAAACAATTCATCAGTAGATTTGATAAAGGTGTATTGGTGGAGTTTGATTTTGATGCATATCATCCACGATTAATTGGAGAGATGATTGATTATAAATTCCCTAAAGGTTCTGCACACAAACACTTAGCAGAAACATATGGATTGGGTTATGATGATGGAAAACAATTAACATTCAAGTATTTATATGGTGGTATAACTACCGAAATGAAACAAAACCCGTTTTTTGGTAGGGTAGATGAGTTTATAAAGGGACTGTGGAGTACTTGGAAATCATCAAAAAGTATTAAATCTGATATTTATAATAGAGAAATATATAAGGAAAACCTGCACGATATGAATCCGAACAAATTGTTCAATTATATGATACAATTATCGGAAACCGAAAATAACATTCGTATATTGGATGAATTACTACCATTAGATGAAAAATATAATAGTAAAATAGTTCTTTACAATTATGATGCTTTTTTGTTAGATTTCGATGTAAAGGGAGATGGTTTGGAGTATTTGAAAGAGGTAAAGAAGATATTAGAACAAGGTGGTAAGTATCCAACTAAAGTTGCGATGGGAGATAACTATCACAAGATGCAGGACATAACAGAGAAATTATGAACACAGACTTCGATAAAATATTAAATGAGTTAAGTTATAGAGTTAAGGATGGTACGCCAGATTTAACTAAAGAACAACACTTAATGAAGTTGTATGATGTGTTGAAAGAACACGATTGGCCAATTGAATCTCGAGTCCATTTAATCAAGAACCTTACTGAAGTTGGAAAAGTTTATTATACAGGTAATCCACCAGAGAATGCTAAAGTTCAAGTTGGACCTCGTGGTGGTAAATATTATATGGGTAATCCTAAAACAGGTGAACCTGCAAAAACAGATACTAAAGAAAAACCTAAAGTTAAAGGTGACCACGAATCGAAACAAAAACATATATCAAGTGGTTTTGTAAAGGGTGCTGCACCAGGTAATGCTGGTTCTATGTATAACGAGATTATGAGTGGAGAGGTTTCTGATTTATTACAAGATAATTCTGATGCAACAGAAGAAGATTTGGTAAAAAGTATTTTAGATAAATATGGTGATTCTAATTTAGCAAAACAGAACTCAAGTGGTAAAATGGCAGGTGGTCTAAAAACAAGTGAGTTACCAGAAAATTTACCAAAAGAAGAAAGAGAACTATATACCAAGACATTGATTGCAGTTAGAAGTGGTAAAAGAAAACATCAACGGTCACAAAGTGCTGTAAAAGATTTAGGTTGGGAAAATTCACAAACAACAGAATATTTTGGTGATTCAGTTGGATTAAAAAAACAAGAAGAAGATATTAAATCTGCATCAAAGGTAGTTGATTTAGATGGTAATGAAATACCAAAAGACGAAATAATAGAATTAATTAGAGCTGGTGGGGGTGGAGATAATCCATCAGATACTGCAACTATTATTAAGAATGATAAAGGTGATGCAACCATACTATTCACATCCGATAAAGATTCAACCAACGCAATTATAGCCCAATCATCTACAAAAGCTGAATCCACACAAACAGATGATGCAATTTTACAATTAGGTGATGATGGGAAGTTATCATCAGAGGAATCTGAGGCAGTTGCTGGTGAGAGAAGAAATTATGCTGAGGGTTTAAAAGAAACAGAAACTAAATTAAAGAGTGTAACTAATGAACCAGCTAATTATCTTAAAGATAATTTTGATGATAAGGTTGTTGATTCTATGATTAACTCATCTAAAGGTGCAAATCCAAGAAAATATTTTGATGCTGAAAAGAAAAAATTTAGTAGTGATTCAAAGATTCCAAAAACAGATAAAAAATATTCAGATTTCTTACCAAAAGGTTCTGATACACCACCAACAGATAAGCAGATTACAGAAGCTCTTTTAAATTATTCTACATCGGGTGTAAAAGAATTAACAGGCCCACAACAAAAAATGATTGGTAAAGCAAATGATGAAAATGGTGGTCCAAGTGTTGCAGATTCGGTAGAAAATATTAGAAAAGAATCTATAGAATTACTTGATAAACAAATATCAGACCTTGACCAAATAGAAGTTGATGGTGTAGGTGTAGGAACTTATATTGAGGGAAATAATATTTGGAAACAAGGACATATGGATGCAATAGGTGGTAAAAAGGGTGTACATAAACATAGAGGTATGTTTGAAACAAATCATGCAGGTGCGGTCTTAGATGGTAATGTTATGAAAAAAGCATTGGGTGTTGAATCAAAAGAAGATTTTATAAAGAAATTAAAAGTTAAAAAAACTCAAGTACAATTATCAAAAGAGGATAGAGTTACAGGTTCGACAGGATTAGCTTATATGATGATTGGTGATAAAGAAGTTCCAATTATGGAAAAAAGACAAAGAACAAAAGATGGCCCACTTGGAAAATTACAGACTGTATATAAATGGACACCAGAGTTTCAAAAATTGATAAAGGATAATCAATAATGAGAACTCAATTACTATGCACATTCACTCGTTTATCGAGATTAAATGAAACACTTAGTGTTATTATGGAGTGTAATGATATACTCTATGATAAGATTTATATATTTCAGAATATGGATGATACCACACAATTGATTTGTACTTATAATGTAGAGTTTATTGATAACTATGAAGAGAATATAGAGAATACTATTTCACTACATAGAAAGAAACAAAGTAATACACTATATACTATTAACGCTTTGAATGAAGTTATAAGAGCAAAGAATAAAGGAATCTTAGATAAGAGATTTAATGTTGATTGGAGTGAGTATCAGAACACTTTACTACTAACCAACGAAACTGGTTTAAATATAATACCTACAAAAATACATCAAATCGTAAATGTAAAGGAATGGGACACATAATGTTACAGGCTGTAACATTTTGTTAGTATCAAAATAATACACTACAATTTTTAATACTTATAACCACTTTAATCGAGTGGTTTTTTTGTGCCTATAACTTCCACAATATCTACACTTAAAAATAAATTAAATTATTTTTCAAAAAAGGGCCACTTTGGTACACTTCTTGTACTATAAGCTATAGAAGATGTAATCATAAGGATGAAATCTCAAACTAAACAAAAGGAGAACGAAGATGTTCAAAAACCTTATTAAAAGATTGAAGAGTAGGAGAGGAAACTCACTTGCTGAATTCGCAGTAACCACAGCTATGATGGCAACACTTGCTACAACCGCTGCTCCAAAATTTGGACAAGTTGGTGCAGGAGCTAAAGAAAAGAAAACAATGAATAATATTGATAAAATCTTGACTGTGGCTAACAATTTTTATAATCAAACATTATCTGAAGAGGGTAAAGGTAGATTCCCAGGTCAAGAAAAGTATGATGTCGCTGTTGGTGGTATCACTCTTGCTGAAGGTGCACAAACTGATGAAACTCTTGAGGCTTATGTTGAAACTATCCTTGATTCGAAAAATTCTTATACATCAGAGTTGGGTGAGTTCGTATATGTATTCTCACCAACAAGTGATGATGATGATGCACTTCAAGGGGATTGGATGAGTTTAGAGACATCAGTTGGATATGATGCTGGTGATGAAATTGGTGCTCTTGATTTCAAACAAGACTTTGGTAACAATGGTATGACAAGTCCATTTCAGGATGGTTCATACGCTTATTTAGTAATACCTGGTAGTGGAAGTGGTACATCTGCACAAGCACCAGTTGTAGTGGTAATAGATACTGAAAATCCATCTAAACTACACAAAACTTTAGTACCTTAAATCGTAAACACATAGTCCTGAAAGGAAAATAAAAATGAAGAACATAATCAAAAACACAAGTAAAGGATTCACATTGATTGAATTAGTAATGGTAACAATCATATTGGGAATCTTAGCAGCAGTTGCTATTCCAAGATATCAACAGACAGTTGATAATGCAGAAGCAACCGCTGAAAAGGCATTTGTCGATATGGTGTGGGCAGGTTGTGAACAAGAGGCTTCTGAAAGATTGACTGAGTTTGGTCTTGAAGCATGGCCTTATAATCCGTTAACTACTATTGGTAGAAGTCGTAACTTATCAGTTACATTGTTTGAGGGAATACCTGATGAAGATAACGAGTGGCAGTTTAGTATAGATGCAGTTGGTGAACCAGCAATATTTCATCACAGAAGAAATGATGAAATCTATTACTACAAATACGATTCAACAACATTTGAATTGGATGAACTACCTACTCTATACACCAATGAGTAACTTAGAAAACAAGATAGAATTGGGCCTCATCACAGCTATTATAGTTGTGGTGGGGTTTATTCTCTTTTCACCAGATATAGAAGATGAAAGTTTTGTAGAACCAGAAATGGAAAGTTTTTATGAGTATCCAGTCCAAGCTTGGCGTGATACTGATAAGGGTGGTGATGTTGTAAAAGTACGATACTTAGTTGATAGAATGAAAACTAAATTGTATATGGTTGATAAGTACGGAGAAGTAGTGCATAAACAACCAATATCATTAAGTCCATATGGTGATGGTAGAGAACGAATAGAAACATATGTATGGAAGTTATATCGTACAGAATGGACAGATAGAATTGGTGCTGGTGAATATGCAATAATCGTTGGTACTGATTATGATAGAAGAGGGAAAACAATTGAAATCGATATTGATTAAAATTTTAAAATACTTTATAATAATATTCTTCACATTACAAGTAGCAAGAGGTGAGGAAGATTCCTTAGATGTAGATTTAGATTTGGAAAACTTATGGGAAACACACATATGGGAAGAAATAGAAGATGTTGTTGATGTTTATTACGAAGTGGAACAAGTCACTGCTGTTGCTGGTGTTCGAGGTGCAGAAGCAGAAGATGAAGCATTACATCATTTATATTACAGAAAATCTATGAGAGGGATTGCATTAATAGATTTACAAAAAGCATACGGAAAGTTACATAATAAATTAGAAACTATAAAAGACCCACAAGAATTAAAGAAAGTTAATTCATATCTTAATTATTTAAGAAATAAAATACAAAACTCATAATATAAAATTGTAGTATTATATTTATAGTTGATTCGAAGAGAATCGAGTGTTAACATAATCCTTTAATCCTAAACACGGAGATAACAAATGAAGCGACTCTTTTGTTTACTCTTATTACAATTACCTTTATATGCTCAATTAACCGAGATAGACCTTGAAGTCCAAGAGGATTGGAATAGGCAGAATAATAATTCTGAAATCCCACAACCTATTAGGCCATTTGAATTATATGAGTTTGACCTCCCACCAAGTATAATAAAACCAGTTGGAAAAGTGGAAGTTGAATTTGAAATAAATGAGAATGGTGAAGTAGAAAATCCAATCGTAATAGACACATTTAATGTTGAGTTAAATGAAGTAGTAATTGATAAAGTAAAACAAACCAAGTACAAACCTGCAACACAAAATGGTAGACCAGTAAAAGTAAGATTCAAACTTCCAATAATTTTTCAGTAGGGGGCACAAAAAAAGGGGAACTAAACATTCCCCTTTTTTATTTATTGAAGATTACTTACTTCCAAAGATTTTAGAAAAGAACCCTTTTTTAGATTTCTTACCTTTACTTCCACCAAGTTTCTTTTTCTTCTTTTTCTTCTTCTTGACTTCTTCCATATTATCCATTTTCATATCCATAGCATTCACTTGCGGAACTGCTCCAAAGAAAATAAATAAAGAAAGTATACCAGTTAGTATTGTTTTCATACTAAACTCCTGAGATAACGCGTTGAAATTAACTCATAATCGGTTAATTAACAATAAATATCAACTTTTTTTACTTTTTTTGAAAAAAAAATGTATTTTGGGAATTTATATACATATATATTAATGTATCAAGATTGAGATACAAAGTTTTTTGACAATTTAGAATTTTGTGAAAGTATTGAGAGTAATTATCTCAATATGGGATTGACCGAATAATGGGTGCTACTTAGAAGCCCATAAGGTAATCTACCAAATGTTGTGGTGACAGGAACTCTGCTAAATGTTGTAGAGGTGTAACGGTCCTTATAGACATATAATTTGGAATGTACTTTTAGAAAAAACAAGAGCGATTCTTGGACTTCATTGTGGGTAAGGGTAAAACTGAAATCCCACTTAATGGCTGAATTAATCTATACTCAGAGAGATAAAGCAATGACATAGAGGTTGTACTCGATTCTACGATGATTAACCATCATTTAAGAATAACTATCGTAACTGGTAGATGTTAGGTATGAAGTAATAAAATCTGAGCTAAAAGTTGTAGGTAATCGCAAATCCTACATCCCCCAAATTCTTTAATTAAAAAAAGGTTCAACCGAAATTTTAGTTTCCACTTATAAATAAACTTAAAATATCGACCGAACCTTTTTTTTTGCAAAAAACTAAAATAAATTACATTTTAACTATCTTAATTGATATATATTATTGTATCAAGGTTACACTTGATTAACAAATGAAAAATGAACATAAACAAATGGAGAATATGAAATGGATTTAAATGCAATAAAAAAACGCCTCGGGCAGTTACAAACTACTAACAATCGAACTTCCAGTCTTTGGAAACCACAACCAGGTAAAACTCAAATTCGTATCGTACCTTACTCATTCAATAAAGATAATCCTTTTATTGAATTATTTTTTCACTACAATCTGAGCAATCGCTCTTATTTATCACCAATTTCTTTTGGTAGACCAGACCCTATTGAAGAGTTTGCTCAAAAACTAAAAGCAAGTGGTAATAAGGAAGATTATCAGTTATCACGCAAACTTGAAGCAAAAATGAGAACTTTTGCTCCTGTCATTGTTCGTGGTGAAGAATCACAAGGTGTGAAGTTTTGGGGATTTGGAAAGACAGTTTATCAAGAACTACTTTCAGTAATCGCAGACCCTGATTATGGTGATATTACAGACCCAGTAAATGGTCGTGATGTGGTTGTTGAGTTTATCTCTGCAGAAGAGAGTGGAGCAAGTTATCCTAAAACTAACATTCGTGTAAAACCTAATCAAACACCAATCTCAGATGAACCTGAAGTATTGGAAAAAGTTAAAGCACAACAAGACATTACAGAGATATATCAAGAATTATCATATGATGATATGACAGATGTATTGAATGAATGGTTAAATCCAGATGGGGAAACTACTGAAACAACAAATTCAGAAGTATCATCAACTGAGAAAGCCGTTAAAGAAAATGTAGCTGAAATCGAAACATCTAAAGTAAGTAATACTGGTGATGCTTTTGATGAGTTGTTTAACTCGTAAATAATAACAATATAGTGTGTGGCAACATACAACAAAAGTAGAGATGGGTGTTATTGTATTCCCTAACTACACACTATTAATTTGATAAGGAAAAAAATATGGCATCATCAGTACACGATGTGTTGGCCGATACATTGGCCGATAGTTTAAATAAAAAATTCAAAGATAATAAAGTAGCATACTTTCTTGATGGTACGGATAATACACCTACCGATATTAAGGATTTTATTTCTACTGGTAGTTCTATGTTAGATTTGGCTATTTCAAATAGACCAGATGGTGGAATTGCAGTTGGTAGAATTACAGAAATCAATGGATTAGAATCAAGTGGTAAATCACTACTTGGTGCTCATCTACTTGCAGAGACTCAAAAGAAAGGTGGTGTGGCAGTTTATATTGATACTGAAACATCAGTTTCTCAAGAGTTTATGTCAGTTATTGGAATTGATATGGGTAAGATGTTATACTTACACTTAGAGACAGTAGAAGATATTTTTGAAGCGATTGTAGAAATCGTAACTAAGGTTAGAGAATCAGACAAAGATAGGTTAGTAACTATTATGGTTGATTCACTCGCCGCAGCTACTACGAAAGTAGAGTTGGAAGCAGATTTTGATAAAGATGGTTGGGCTACTGCAAAAGCAATCATTATATCAAAAGCAATGAGAAAGATTACTCAAATGATTGGTAGACAAAAGGTTGCACTTGTGTTTACTAATCAATTAAGACAAAAACTCGGAGTAATGTTCGGAGACCCTTGGACAACAAGTGGTGGAAAAGCATTACCATTCCACGCTTCAACAAGAATTAGGTTGAAGAATATGGGACAAATCAAAGATACAGCTAAAAATGTATTGGGTATGAAGTGTAGAGCACAGATTGTGAAAAACAGACTTGGTCCACCTTTACGACATGCAGATTATGATATGTACTTTGATAGAGGTATCGATAACTACGGAGCTTGGTTGACTGTGTTGAAAGAACACAAGTTAGTTAAATCAGGTGGTGCGTGGTACACTCTTACAGACCAGAATGGTAAAGACCATAAGTTTTTATCAAAGGATTGGGAAGAGTTGATTACCAGTGATGATGAGTTGAAAGACTATGTCTATGGTATCATTTGTGAAAAGGTTATATTAAAATACAAAGAAAAACTTGGTATTGATGATGTAGAGTTCACAGATGAGGTCTTAGGTGATTAATCAGAAACATTTATCTATACTCGAAGAGATTAAAAAATCTGGCGGAAAGGTAGATAGTGGAGAGCCAAATGACTCGGTTTTATTGATTGATGGTTTAAATACTTTTATTAGAGTATTTACCGCAGTACCTACTACTAATGAGGATGGGGTTCACATTGGTGGAATAGTAGGTTTTTTAAGGTCAGTTGCATTCGCTATTAATATGGTAAGACCTACTCGAACTATCATAGTATTTGATGGTAAGGGTGGGTCTAACCGCCGTAGGAAATTATTTCCAGAGTATAAGGCAGGAAGAAAGATGTCTCTTCGTTTGAATAGAACAGATGGGATATCTTTAACTCGTGAACAAGAACACAAGATGATGATTGCTCAGTTAAATAGAGTAATCGAATACTTAGAACTATTACCATTGACAGTTACTACTGCAGAAAATATAGAAGCAGATGATGTGATTGGATATTCAGCAAAGCATGTTTTTAAGGAAAATGTTACTATTATGTCAACCGATAAAGATTTCTTACAATTGGTTGATGATAGGATAAAGGTGTACTCACCTACTAAGAAAAAAATGTATGATGAAGAACGAATCTTGAAAGAGTATGGTATAAGTTCCACAAACTTTTTACTATTCAGAACTATGGATGGGGATAAATCTGATGGGATACCAGGTATCAAGGGTGCAGGAATAAAAACACTTTTAAAATTGTTTCCTTGGCTTGAATCACCACATAAGTTCACCATAGAGGATGTTATTAAGAGTGCAGATGCTAAGAAGAAGCAATATAAATTGTGTGAAGCAATTTCTAATTCTTCAGACCAGTTACTTTTAAATAAGAAACTTATGGATTTAGATGATATAAATATATCTGGTAGTAGTAAGTTAAAAATTCAAGAAATTTGTGGGAATCCTATACAGAGATTAGTAAAACATAAATTCCAAAAAATGTTTTTGGAAGATAAAATGTACACTGCTTTACCAAATTTAGATAGTTGGTTACATTCAACATTTAATAGATTAAACTTTATGGCGGAGAAAACGCATGGGAAGAAAGCGTAAATACTTTTCAGATAAAGAGAAACGCGATGCTCAAAAGAAATGGCAGATGGAGCATTATAAGAGGAATGCTGAAGAGATAAAAGCAAAAGCACGACAGAGATATCGTGATAAGAAAAGAAAAGAGTTTTATGATAAAAAAGTTCAAGATTTGTACTCAAATCTGGATATTTAATATAGAGTTATAATGAGCGAAAATTTAGTACAATACGGAACATCGTTCCAATCAAAAATAATTACAAGTTTAATGCTTGATAATAAGTTTACAAAACAAATTGTAGATATATTAGAAGTAAGTTACTTTGATACAGATTCTACAAAATATCTTATCAAAAATATTAAAGATTACTTTGAAAAATATAAAACACCACCAACAATGGAGGCAATTAAAGTTATTATAGATGGGGTAGATAATCCTACATTAAAAACTACTATAGTTGATTCATTGAGAAATGCATGGGGGTATAGGGAATCTACTGATTTAGAGTTTGTAAAAGAAAAAACATTAGAGTTTTGTAAGAATCAAGTTGTTAAGAATGCAATTATGGATAGTGTTGAGTTGTTAGAAGCTCAAAGATATGATGAAATCAAGGGTTTGATTGATAAAGCGATGACTGCTGGTATGGAGAGAGATATCGGACACGAGTACATTACAGGTTTTGATGAAAGGATGAATCAACAAGCAAGAGAATGTTTACCTACAGGTTGGGATAGTGTAAATGATTTGATGGATGGTGGTTTGGCAGGTGGTGAACTTGGAGTTGTAGTTGCTCCTGCTGGTATTGGTAAATCTTGGACATTACAAGCTATTGGTGCTCACGCAGTTAAACAAGGTAAGACCGTAATCCATTATACATTAGAGTTAAATGCTCAGTATGTTGGGTTACGATATGATACAATTGTTAGTGGACAACCAACGGGTAACTTACAATATTATAAAGAAGAAGTATTAAAAGCAATAGGTAAACTTAAAGGTAATTTAATCATTAAGTATTACCCAACAAGAACTGCAAGTGTAAACACAATAACTGCACATTTACAACAATGTGAACTGCAAGGTATCAAACCTGATATGGTTATTGTGGATTATGCTGATATTATGAAATCAACATCTAACTTCACAGAGAAACGACATCAGATAGGACATGTCTATGAGGAACTTCGTGGTATGGCAGGGGAATTTGATATTCCAGTATGGACTGCATCACAAGCAAATCGTTCATCATTAGAAGAAGATGTAATTGATGCAAGTAAAGTATCAGAGGATTACTCTAAAGTTATGACTTCAGATTTTGTAATGAGTATGTCAAGAAAGGTTGAGGATAAGATAGCAAATACAGGTAGATTCCATGTCATTAAAAACAGATTTGGACCTGATGGAATCACTTTCCCAGCAACCATCAACACAAACACAGGTTTCATACAAATATATGATACCAACACTCAAGGTGGTAAAGAAGTACAAGGTAAAATGAATAATGCAGATGAGTATCTTCGTAAAACCTTGGCTCAAAAGAAGAAAGATTTCGATGGTGAGGGGTTTGAATAAAACTTCAAAGAAAATCTTTTTTAAACTTCGAAAAAAATGTATATATTGCTAATATAATCAAGTATATATCATACATATAATAGGTATAATTAAATTTAAAAATGGAGAGTTTCAAAATGGGAAAACATAAGTTCAAGTTATCAGATAACTTTATAGATAAGTACAAAAGAAAGAAACCGCCTTTCGGTTTTAATGGGTTAGGTGAATTAGTTTATATGAGAACTTATTCAAGAATTAAAGAAGATGGAAAAAATGAAAGATGGTGGGAAACTGTCCAAAGAGTTGTAGAGGGAACTTATACAATGCAAATGAATTGGATTGAATCTCATCAATTAGGTTGGAATCCTTGGCAAGCACAAAAATCCGCACAAGATATGTATGAAAGAATCTTTACAATGAAGTTTCTTCCACCAGGTCGTGGTTTATGGGCTATGGGAACGGCAATCACAGAAGAAAAAGGTTTATATGCAGCACTAAATAATTGTGCATTCGTATCAACAAAAACAATCAAAGAAGATTATTCCAAACCATTTTGTTTCTTGATGGATGCAAGTATGTTAGGAGTTGGTGTTGGTTTCGATACAAAGGGTGCTGGTGAGATAGATATTAAAGGTATTGATATCAAAAGAGATGAGCAGAATTTCCAAATACCAGATACTCGTGAGGGTTGGGTAGAATCACTACAACTTTTATTAGAAAGTTACTTTCACGGACAAGGGGAAGTTGTATTTGATTATAGTTTAATCAGATTAGCAGGTGTTCCAATCAAAGGTTTTGGAGGAGTAAGTTCAGGTCCTGAACCACTAATGGAAGTACACGAGACTGTTAGAGAAACATTAGAAAAAAATAGTGGAAAACCAATAACAATAACAACCATCGTAGATATTATGAATCTAATCGGTAAGTGTGTTGTTGCGGGTAATGTGAGAAGAACTGCAGAGATTGTATTTGGTGACCCACACAATGAAGAGTATTTAGATTTAAAGAACTATAAAGTAAATCCACATAGAGAACAATATGGTTGGACATCTAATAATTCAATATTTGCTGAACTTGGTATGGATTATACAGAGGCATCAAAAAGAATTAATGATAATGGTGAACCTGGATTTGCGTGGTTAGAAAATATGAGACATTATTCTCGTATGAAAAATGGTGGAGATGATAAAGACCATAGAGTAATGGGTGGTAATCCTTGTTTGGAACAATCATTAGAATCATATGAGTTATGTTGTTTAGTGGAAACATTTCCAAGTAACCACGATTCATTAGAGGATTATCAGAGAACATTAAAATATGCTTATTTGTATGCAAAGACAGTAACATTAGGTAGAACTCATTGGAGTGATACTAATCGTGTGATGTTGAGAAATCGTAGAATTGGATGTAGTGTGAGTGGAATTGCTCAGTTCATTACTAATCGTGGTTTACACGAATTAAAGAATTGGTTAGAAGAGGGATACGATACTATACAAGAATGGGATAATATGTATTCAGATTGGTTTGCAGTACCAAAATCAATTAAAACTACAAGTGTTAAACCAAGTGGGACAGTATCACTATTAGCAGGTTCAACACCTGGATTACATTATCCTGAATCAAGATTCTATACAAGAAGAATTAGAGTATCGAAACATTCAGATTTGTTAGAACCATTGAAAAAGGCAGGATATAAAGTAGAACCTGCATTTGGTTCAGAGGATACCACTATGGTTGTTGAAGTTCCTGTCGATGTAGGAGAGGGAATTAGAACAGTCGGAGAATTATCCATTTGGGAACAATTCAGTTTAGCAGCATTTATGCAAAGACATTGGGCTGATAATCAAGTAAGTTGTACTGTCACATTTAATCCTGATACAGAGGGTGAAATGATACCACAAGTATTAAACTATTTTCAATATCATTTAAAGGGAATTAGTTTACTACCAAGACACGATTATGGAGCATACAAACAAATGCCGTATGAAGCAATTGATGAAAAACAATATAATAAAGATGTTAAGAAACTTGGTAAATTAAACTTTGGTGTAATCAAGGCGGAAGAAGCAAATATAGAAAAATTTTGTGATGGTGATTTTTGTGATGTAGAAATCACACCGACAACTGGTGATAATGATGACCAAGATTACGCAAACTAAATATGTGGAAAACTTCACATACACAGGCAGTTGACACACCTGGTAAAAAATGTGTCTTAACAAAACAAACAGAGGAGACGATTTATGAATATATATCGTAAACTAATAGCATCTTTCGTATTGATGACAGGATTGTTCGCTCAATCCATCGTTGTTGATGTTAAAGATGCAGAATATAACCCTTTGGTTGGAGCAAATGTAGTGGTAGAGGGAACTGAACTCGGTGGTGTTACTAACGAGACAGGTCTTACTACAATTTCAGTAGAAGCTGGAACTTATACTATTACTGCTTCATTCATAGGATACTCATCTCAATCTAAAGAGGTTGTTGTGAGTGATAGTGAAGTAAAAGTAGATATTGCTTTGGCAGTTGATGCTCTTACTCTAACAGATGTTGAAGTTTTGGCTTCAAGAGCTGTTGCAACAACACCTGTTGCTTATTCAATGGTTAGTAAAGAAGAAATGGAATTGAGATTAGGTTCTCAAGATGTTCCAATGGCTTTGAATACTACACCAAGTGTATATGCAACTCAACAAGGTGGTGGTGCTGGTGATGCAAGAATCAATGTTCGTGGATTTAACCAACGAAATGTTGCGGTAATGATTAATGGTGTTCCCCAAAATGATATGGAGAACGGATGGGTTTATTGGAGTAATTGGGATGGAGTTGCAGATGCTGCTCAATCTATTCAGTTACAAAGAGGACTATCTGCTGTTAATTTAGCAACACCTTCTATTGGTGGAACTATGAATATCATTACAGACCCTGCTAAATATGAAAAGGGTGGTAAGTTCAAACAAGAAACAGGAGATGGTGGTTTTCTTAAAACTACTATTAACTATAATACAGGTTTAATTGGTGATAAACTTGCACTGGCTGGAACAATTGTTCGTAAGACTGGTGATGGTATCATTGATGGAAACTGGACAGATGCTTGGGCTTATTATTTTGGAAGTTCTTACGCAGTATCCGATAAACAACGATTTGAGTTGTATGCAATCGGTGCTCCACAAAGACACGGACAAAATCTATACAAACAGAATATTGCTACTTACTCACAAGAGTTAGCTGGTGATATTGACGGATATGATACTGATGCTTTTGCAGAGGGTAACAAATTCGAAACTGAAGCTGGTAGATTCTTTAGTCAAAATTGGGCACCAGTTAGTTCCGACTACACTGGAGAACAATATTGGTATATGTATGGAGCAAACACAACCAAAAGATACAATTCAAACTTTCTTAATGAAAGGGAGAATTTCTTCCATAAACCATTAGTGAATCTAAATCACTTTTTAGAGATAAATGATAAAACTAAATTATCATCAGTTCTTTATTGGAGTGGTGGTTCAGGTGGTGGAACTGGTACTTATGGTAGTGTAATGAGAACACCTGCTGTAGCAGATAATGCTTGGTATTCAAGTTCGCCTTGGATGTGGGATTGGAATGGAGAGATTGAACAGAATCGTACTAATATCGATGCTGATTACTCTGAAACAGACAAGCGTTCCACAGGTATTCTTAGAAACTCAATCAACAGACAGGACACATACGGATTAATCTCTAAATTAAATTACAAAGTAAATGATAATTTAGAGTTTCAGACAGGTATTGACTGGAGAACTGCTGAAATAGAACACGCTCGTGAAGTTCGTGATTTATTAGGTGGTGATTACTATGTTGATTTTGCAGATAAAAATGCACCAGATGGGAAAGTTGTTGGTTTAGGTGATATTATTGCTTATCACAACACTACTACTGTCGATTGGTTAGGTGGATTTGTTCAAGGTAACTACACGAAAGATAATCTAAATGTATATGGAATGGGTGGGGTATCATCTATTCAATACTCATATCAAGACCATTTTTCAGTAGAAAACGAGAAAATTACTGCCGATGCTATTTCATCATTTCAAGTTAAAGGTGGAGTACACTATGAAATTATTCCAGGTGTTACTTCATTCATCAACTCAGGATATGTAGAAAAAGCACCAATTCTTGATAATGTAATTGATTATTCTGGTACGGTCTCATCCGACCCAGATAATGAGAAATTCTTATCAACAGAAGTTGGACTGGGATATGCAAATGATAAAGTTGCAGTTAATGTTTCCGTATATAACACAGATTGGAAAGATAGAAACCTTACTCGTAATGTTGACACGGGTCAAGGTGATTCAGGTGATACTGATGTAATCTTTTTAAGAGGTGTTAATCAGAAACATCAAGGTACAGAACTTGAAGTAAAAGTATTACCACACGATATGGTAGAACTTGATTTAATTGCTTCATTCGGTGGTTGGAAATTCGATGGTGATGCCAATGGTACTTACCAAGAATCTCAATATAACGATGACAACCAAGTAATTGGTTATCAAACTACTGAATATGCATATGCACTTGATGGTTTATTTGTTGGTGACCAACCACAATCATCTTATATATTGGGTGTAACACTTAAACCTATTAAGGGATTGAGATTACAAGCACTTTACAATGTATATGATAAGAACTATGCAGATTGGAGTCCTGATTCAAGAGAAGTGGATTCTGATGGAGTTGCAGATAGAACACAAGTTTGGGAAGCTCCTGGTTACTCAAAACTTGATTTACACGCATCTTACAAACTTCCAAGTATTGGTGGTTTAGATTTGACTATTACAGGTCACATCTTTAACGCACTTGATGAAGTTTTCGTACAAGATGCCGTTGACAATAGTAAATACAATGGGTATGGTGATAAACTTCACTTAGCTCATAATTCTGAAGTATTTCTTGGAACACCAAGATATGCAAACATAGGATTAACTATTGATTTTTAAAATGGTGATTTGGGGGATTGAAAAATATCCCCCATTTATCAAAAAAGTACTTGACAAGTATATGGTTTTAGTGTTATATTCAGATATGATAAATTCGGAGATTACAACATAAATGTATCAAAATGTTTTTTATGATAAGAGAAAAAACAAAGTGCATGTTTGGGATGACAGAAGAGGTCATCTTATTGTACCTTATAAAAAATACGCATATGTAAAAAATGCAAGTGGGTTACACCACACACTTGATGGTACTAAAGTTAAAAAAGTTTACCAATGGGATGATGATGACCCAAGTTTATATGAAAGTGATGTACCAATCACTACAAGATTTTTAGTTGACCAATACACGGATTCAGATGATGTTGCAGAGGGAAATAGAACTTTCTATTTTGATATCGAGGTGGAAGTGGTTGATGGTTTTCCAGATGTAGAGAAGGCAGAAACTGCAATTACATCTATTGCATTATATGATGAGATACTAAAGAAGTATATATGTTATACCTTAGATTCTAAAAATACTATACAAAATTATGAAGATGGTGATACACTTGTAGAGTTATTCAAAACTGAACACGAATTATTAACAAGATTTTACCAAAAATATTCAGAAATACAACCAACGATATTAAGTGGTTGGAATATAGATTTCTTTGATATCCCTTATCTATATAATAGAACAGTCAGAGTTTTGGGTTCAGAAGTTGCAAAGATGTTATCACCTATTAGACATTGTTACTACAATGAATATAAAAAGAAGTTTGTTATTGCAGGTGTTAGTGTGTTAGATTATCTTGCATTATATAAAAAGTTTTCACCAATTCAACAATCAAGTTATCGTTTAGATTATATTGGTGAAGTTGAAGTTGGTATGAAGAAGATTGAGTATGAGGGAACACTCAATGATTTATTTGAAAAAGATTTACAGAAGTTTATAGATTATAATATTCGAGATGTTCGTATTCTCGTAGAATTAAATGATAAGTTAGATTACATTGGAGTTGCGTGTGGTATAGCACACTTAGGACATGTTCCTTATGAAGATGTGTTTATGAGTTCAAGATATCTTGAGGGTGCGATATTAGTTTATTTAAAGAAGATGGGTATTGTTGCACCAAACAAACCAAGAAATCCTAAACGAAGAGGGGATGATGAAAAGTTCTCTGGTGCATATGTGCAAGACCCACAAAAAGGTAAACACGATTGGGTTTATGATTTGGATATCACGAGTATGTATCCAAGTGTGATTCGTTCATTGAACATATCTCCTGAAACTAAGGTTGGTCAAGTAAAGGATTGGAATGCAGAACAATATCTAAAGGTAGGACACAATAAAACTTATTCTATGATTAATACAAAGGGTAAGGAAATACAAAAGATAACCAATACAGAATTAAAGAGTTATTTGGATGAGACTGGATTGAGTATATCGAGTAATGGTGTTATGTATCGTACAGATAAACAAGGTTTGATTCCTGCTCTACTTACAAAGTGGTTTAATGAACGAGTTGAGATGAGAAAACTCGTGAAGAAGTTTCACGAACAAGGTGATAAAAAGAAATCTCAATATTTTGATAGGAGACAATACCTACAGAAGATTCTTTTAAACTCATTATATGGTGTATTGGGGTTACCAGTATTTAGATTCTATGATTTGGATAATGCAGAAGCAACCACAACAACAGGTCAATCATTAATTAAGTTTAGTAAAAAGATTACTAATCATTTCTACAATAAAGAATTAGGAACAAATGAAGATTATGTTATCTACATTGATACAGATTCTATTTTTGCATCTGCAGTTCCTTTGGTAGAGAAAAGATTTCCCAATGAGAAATTATCTGAAACAATGATGACACAGAGGATTATGGAGATATGTGGAGAGGTACAAGATTATCTGAACACAAGTTATGATTATTTTGCCAAGAAGTTTTTGAATATCGATAAGCATGTATTTGATATTAAACAAGAAGTTGTTGCAAAGACTGGATTATTTGTTACAAAGAAACGATACGGATTACGAATCATTAATGATGCGGGTAGAAAAGTAAACAAAACACAAGTAAAGGGTTTGGATACAGTCAGAAGTAATTTTGCTCCTGCTATGAAAGATTTATTACAAAATGTATTAGATGATATTCTTGCAGATGTTCCAAAAGAAAAGATTGATGAAAGAATATCAGTATTCAAAAGAAATATGCATAACCTATCTTATGAGGTAATGGCAAATCCTATTGGAGTAAAGGGTATAGGAAAGTATATTGAAGAGGATGAAGAAACATCATTCAGTAAATATAAGAAAGGTGCACCAGTGCATGTAAAGGCCGCAATCAATTATAATTCTATTTTACTACATTGGTTTGAGGGTAGAAAATATGAGAAGATTACCAATGGGAATAAAATTAAGTGGGTGTATTTAAAGAATAACGAGTTTGGTTTTGATGCAATTGGTTATAAAGGATATGAGGACCCACCACAAATATTAGAATTTATTAAAAATAATATCGACCACAATAGAATGTTTGAACAAGCAATGAGTAAAAAAATAGGAATGTTCTATCAAGCATTAAGTTGGGAAGCAGTGGTAGATAAAAAACAAAGTATTGAAAGATTTTTTTGATTTTGAGATTTCTTGTATATATGTATATATATACGGATTATTAAATAATAACTATTAACAAATTGGAGACAAAAGGTTATGAATAAAAGTAATTTACTTCGCTTTATTAACAAGTATTCACTTGGTGGCGAAATTAAATCAGTAAAATGGACATCCAACGGACAAAAGTTATCTACACGATTCATTAGTGGAGATAAATCTTTGGTTGGTTCAGTAGTAGTAGACAACTTTAATGATGTAGAGGCATCAGAAGTTGGGGTGTATAATACACCACAATTAGTATCTTTATTATCTATCTTAGGTGAAGATGTAGATTTTGGTTTACAGAAGATGGGTGATAAGTTTGTAAGTGTTGATATGAAAGATTCACAGCATGGTACTAACACAAAGTATATGTTAAGTGATTTATCAGTTATACCAACACCACCAGAACTTAAAAATTTACCATCAACATTCGAATTAGAATTAAAGATTGATAGGTATTTCATTGATACATTTATTAGTGGTAAAGGTGCGTTACCAGATACCGATACATTTACTATTATTGCAAAAGATGATAAAGCAAAAGTAGTTATTGGTTTCAGTAATGTTGCAACCAATAGAGTAACAATACCAGTTGAGTGTGAAGAGTTTAGTGATACTGAACCAATCTCATTTAATGCAAATATGTTTGCTAATATATTACAAGCAAATAAAGAATGTGAGAAAGCTGTATTAAAGGTTAGTTCAGATGGATTAGCTACAATCAGTTTTAATATTGATGATTATAAATCAGATTACTTCTTGGTGGCAACTCAACAAGTTACATAAATGTATTTAGAATACTTTGATAAATTTAAAGGTATGACTCCTTATCTTGAAATAGATGAGAAAGAGTGGGAGTATATCAAAGAAACATTCGAAAAGGATGATGTCAAAGAGAGTCTTGCAAAAGTAGCAATGACTTATGAGATTCCCTATGCCACTATTTCAGAGGATGATGCTTATAAAGCTTTAATGAAGTTAAAGGGTATGAGACATAATGAAATATTGGTAGAGGGAGAGTGGTTTGCTCGAGAGGGAACTGCATACAGATATGGTTTAGAATTTGAGGGTAAACAACAATACTTTAGAAGAATCAACACAGGTAATGCTGCCAGTAATTTCTTCCAACAAGTCAATCGTTGGAGTGTGGATGGAACAATTGCACCAGGCCCAAAGAGAACTTGGGAAACAGAAAAATATATGACATCACTTATGGGTGCTGCATATACTTTGAAGTTACCAAAAATTACTGCGGGTAATCTTAGGATTATGTTGAGTTTGAGGAAGTATATTTGTTCTCAATTTAAACCTAATGTTGCAAAAGTATTGTATGATAAATTGGGTAGTGAGAACATATTAGATTTCTCTGCAGGCTGGGGAGATAGATTAGCAGGATTCTATGGTAGTGAGAGTGGTAAGTATTATCTTGGGATAGACCCACGAAAAGAAAACCATCCTATCTACAGAGAACAAAAAGAGTTCTATGAAAAACACAGAAATATGTTTTTCGAGGTTGATAAAGATTCAGAGTTTTTAGAATCACCAGCAGAAGATGTGGAGTTTGAAGAGTACAAAGATATATTTGACACCGTCTTTACATCACCACCATATTTTGGTGTAGAGAGGTATAGTTATGATGATACTCAAAGTTGGGTTAGATATAAAACTATTGATGAATGGAATGATAAATTTTTACAGGCAACTATTAAAAAATTATGGTGTTCTATAAAAAGTGGTGGATATTTATTAGTGAATATAAGTGATGTTTATGCAAGTAGTGGAGCAAAACAAAAGAAGATGGGTACTAATGGTAAGTATTGGTTGGAGATTTGTAATCCTATGAATGATTTTGTATCAACATTTACTGATTCAGAGTATCAAGGTTGTATTGGAATGGAAATGGCTAAACGACCTAATAGTGGTGGTGCAGGAACTGCAGCAGAAGATAGATTCAAAGATGAGACGAGGGAACTGGCGGAACAAACAAAAGATAAAACATTTTGTGAACCGATTTGGATATGGAAAAAACTTTAATAGAAAAAAGATTATTTACTAAAGAAGAATGTGAAAAAATAAAATCATATGCTAAATTAAAAGTTAGAGTAATTGATGTCTACCATAACGAATATGAAAAGGTTGGTAGTAAAATGTTATCAGATACTTTGCCTTGGGGTAACTCACCTTATGATATATCTTGGGTTTATAATAGGATTAAGGATTGGACAGATACCTTAGATTTAAACATTGATAATCTTGGTTACTCAATGATAATATGTCACTATAGTAAAGGTTGTTATTTTAAACCACATATAGATGATGTTATGACAGGTACTGAGGGTGAAATTCTAAGGAAGAGATGTTTTACGATTGGTATTCAATTATCTGATAAAGAGTATGGTGAATATGAGGGTGGAGAATTACAATTTGAAACTAACGATGGTGTTAGAACAATGAAACAAGATGCTGGGTATGTTTGGATAGCAGATAAACATTTACATTGGGTAAATGAAGTTACATCTGGTATTCGATGGAGTGTTCAGATATTTTTAGAACAAGATGCAATAAAGGAATAGTATGGAAGAAATTAAAAATACCCTATGGGTAGAAAAGTATCGGCCGCAATCGCTTGAAACTTACATTGGGAATGAACATCTCAAGAGTAAGGTAAAGGTGTATTTGGAGAGTGGGGATTTACCACATTTATTATTGTATGGGCGTGCAGGTACAGGTAAAACCACTCTCGCTAAATTACTCGTTAATAATATAGATTGTGATTATTTATATATTAACGCATCTGATGAAAATAGTGTAGATGTAGTTCGTGATAAAGTAAAGAACTTCGCATCAACACTTGGATTTTCAGAGATGAAGATTATAATATTAGATGAGTGTGATTATATTACACCGAATGCTCAAGCAGCATTAAGAAATCTAATGGAAACATTTTCAAAACATTGTAGGTTTATCCTAACTTGTAATTATGTTGAAAGAATAATTGACCCAATCCAATCAAGATGTCAATCCTTTCAGATTATCCCACCCGATAGAAAACAAGTCGCGATGCATATGTCGAATATCTTACAGAAAGAATCGGTAGATGCAAAAGTAGATGATATCGTAACGATAGTAAATGGTGGTTATCCCGATATCAGAAGAGTAATCAATGCTGCTCAGAGACAAGTAGTAGATGAAAAACTCGTTATAGATGAAGCGATGAGTACACAAAACGATTACAAGTTAGAAGTTTTAGAAATCTTGAAAACACAAGATAAGAAGAATAGTTTTAAGAACATTCGACAACTATTGGCAGATTCCAAAGTTACAGATTTTAGTGATATGTTTAGGTTGTTATTTGATACAGTCGATGATTGGGGTAGAGGACATGTAGCAGAATGTATCTTAGTATTGAGTCAATACCAACAAAGTGATGCAGTAGTAGTGGATAAGGAAATAAATGCTATGGCAATGTTTGTTGAGATAATAGGAAAAGTAAAATGAATATGAAAGCACAAAAACCAATAGGTAAACCACAACAGAAATTAGATTTAAGTAAAGCAGATACATTAAATTGTCAAGCGTGTGGTAATTATTTATTTATAACATCAACAATTATCAAAAAGATATCTGCAATTATGTCACCAAATGGTCAAGAGGGATTAATTCCAATTGAAGTATTTAGTTGTGGTAATTGTGGTCAAGTACCAAAAGAGATGTTAAAGGGTACAGGTTTAGAAACACCTTAAAGATGTTGTTCAGCATCAACAGAGAGGATGCAGAAGTATCTGATTTATGTCCATCGTTTGATTATGATGAGTGTACCTTATATAATTTACAATATGAGATAGATTACTTTAATTCAATAATCAAATGGGATGGTATGTGGGATTTACCTAAAGCAAAAATCAGATTAGACAATGGATGGAAGTTTGTAGTATTTAATCCACAATCAATAATTCAAGGTTGGGGTTGGTTAAATACAGAAACAAGGGAAATATGTAATATCTATGTAAATCCTAAATATAGAAATAAAGGTATAGGTGGTGAGATTGTTAATTCACTACATAGATATTGCCAAGATTGGGATACTTGGTGGGCACAATCAGATAGTTGGAATAAATCCGCACAGAAGATGTTCCTAAATAGTAACTATAATGTAAAAATATGATATTTATATATGAATAAAAGTATCATTAGGAGAAGTTAATGAGTATAGTAAATTATACACAAAAATCAGATGTAAACGCTAAAGTAAAAGAACTTAGTGATTACATAACAGGTAGTGCAGGAGATTGGCCAGACCATAGTTATTCAGCATTTATTGGTGCATATGATTTTACTATTGAGAGTGGTAGTAATGATACAAAAATATTTGAGTTTAATACAAATCCAAGTGTACAGATACCTTTATCAGTACAAGGTTCGGATTTCTTTGATAGAATTGCACAATATGCTGTTACACAAAGTTATAGTAGTGTAAATGTTTATGGTTCTACTTGGGCAGATATGCAAAATCCAAGACAAACTAAACTTCAAAGTATATCCGCAAGTTTTGCTAATCATAACATAAGTTCTTCTTTTGTTTATGAGAGTTCAGCACCATATGTTAATTCTCGTGTAGAGGCATCTTCAAGTAAATTTCATCTTTTCGTTGATACACCAAATGGTTACGGAGCAGATGATACATTATATAGAATGGGTACTGGTTCTATGGATAAAACTAATTTTAGAACTATACTTCAGAGTGCAAATGTTGGTGAGACATTTATAGATAATTTTGTTTCATCATCAGTTACAGCTAATACTGGTGTAGGAACTTGGCCAGATTTTGTTTTAAAATCTAAAACTGAAGATGGTTCATTATTAGTTAGTCCATTCAATATAAGTTTTAACTCATATGTAAGTAATGCAGAACAACAGAATATATACTCATCTACCTATGTAGATGCGGATGGAGTTGAACAAACCTGGGAATCAAATTCGGATTATAAAGAGAGTATGACATATTGGTATGATATTGAGACGAGTGCTGGTATATCTACTTATCCAGAAAAATTTATTCCATCTTCTGGTAGTTTAGATAGTAATGGAAATAAATACTTAGGGACTGGTAGGGCATATGTATTATTCACACCACAACATACAGATGTATTGTGTTCTTATTATAGTCCACAATACATACAAATAAATCCACCTACAGGTGTAAGTTCATCTGCAGATAATGATTGGTATAAGTGGAAACTACTTGCAAATAGAGGTACTACAACACCGAGTGGAAGTTTAATTCGTATGTATGATGGTAGTACTAAACAAATACAAGATGTAGAAGTTGGTGATGTGGTTAAATCATATCAACCAGTTGGAATGAGTTTAAGTGACCACGATTTTGCAGCATATTCATCAACAGATTTAACCAATAGTGTTTCGAGTGGTTCAGTTGTACTTGAGGTATCTTCTAATGTACAGCCAGAACATTATGTAATAAATGATACTTATAAGTTTGGTTGGATGGGGATGATATTTGTAAAACGAGCAGGCGAGTATAAGTTCCTTAGAGGATTTGAAATTGAAGTTGGTGATGAACTACTGGATAAAGATGGTAATCTTGTAGAGGTAACATCAACAGTCGAAGTAACTAGCGATGAAACTTTCTATTCATTAGATGTAGAGGATATTGATACTTATTTTTCAAGTGATATATTAGTTCATAACTTACCACCAAAAGGACCTTAAAGAGTAAGTATGAAAAAAAATAATGGTTTTAAGTATTATGTTGAAAAGGAAAACTTTCTAAGTGATTCAGAAATAGATTTTATTAAAAATAAAAGTTTTGGTGAATCTCAACACACAATCAATACCAATGGTAGTAGAGCCGAACTTGTTGGTTTGGGTGGTAGTGAGGTTAGAGATTACAGAAAAGCAACAGAGTTCCAAATAGAAAGTAGTAAAATTACTGATAAAATATTAAATCTCACTAAGGTTGCTAATAAACTACATTTCAATTACGATATTGATTGGGATTCTTACGAGAATTTCAAACTATTAAAATATGTAAAGGGTGATGGGTATGGATGGCATCCAGATTTTGGTAAAGGTGATGAATCAACGAGAAAATTAAGTGTTATAGTTCAATTATCAGATGGTGATGATTATGATGGTGGAGATTTAGAGTTTGCATTAACAACCAAAGATAGTGATAGTTTTGTTAAGGGTACGAGAAAAAAGGGGAGTGTAATTATTTTTAATCCATTAGTAATACATAGAATTACACCATTACTTTCTGGCTCAAGATATTCCATCGTTGGTTGGTTACACGGAGATACTTTTAGGTGAAAGAAAACAATGATTTTAAATGGTTTATACATTTACCATTTCTTAGTGTAGAACAATGTAATGATTTAGTAAAAAAAGTTAAGGGTGAAGATAGTTGGGTTCAAGGTGGAACATATAATCCACAAGAAGAAGAGCCTACAAAAGTTAATCCATCTCACCATCGTGATTGTAATGAAATATATTTATTACCAGAATTAAATAGTAATATAAAGAATGATTATAGTTGGTTGGTAGATAAACTAAATACTATAGTAAAGATTACAAATGATAGGGTTTGGAAATTCGATATTGAACGAAATCAAGGGGATTTTAGAACTATTGAATATCAAAAGGGAGACCATTTCAATTGGCATTCGGGTACAGATGCTGGAATACTATCATTAAACAAAATAACTTGCTTGATTCAAATATCCGACCCAAAAGATTTTGATGGTGGTGATTTACATTTTGCATTTAGTAATGAAAAAGAAGATTTTTTTAAATGTCCATATAAACAAGGATATTTATTTATGTTCCCATCGTTTACGAACCATATGGTTACACCACTTAAAAGTGGAGAAAGATTTATAATGAGAGAAACCTACATAGGAGAACCACTAAGATGAAAAAGAATGAAAACTTTCAATGGTATATGACAAAACCAAACTTCTTTACACCAGAAGAATGTGATGAGTTTATTGAAAGGGTTAAAAGTACGGAAAAGGGTGAGACAGGTTGTATAGAACCACATATGGGTTCAGACCATAATTTAGAATTTAGAAGTGTTAAAGAATGGTATTTACATAAAGATATGAGAGATTATGCAAAGGGTGATTATTCAGATATACAACAGAAATTATTTCTATCTGCAAAAGTAATGAATCAGTTATCTTGGAACTTTAATATTCAAGAAGTAGAAAACAATATAAAAATGATTCAGTATAATGGAGAGACTGAAGATTTTTATACTTGGCATTCAGATTTTAATGCAGGTCAAAGTTCTTTAAGAAAGTTAGCGTGTATTGTACAATTAACAGACCCAAGTGAATATGAGGGTGGTAAAACACAATTTGCTATACAAGACCCACATTCTATGGAGTATTATACAATTCCACAAGAAAAGGGAACTTTAATTGTATTCTCACCAATATTTTTTCATAGAGTAACTCCAGTTACAAAGGGAATACGACATTGTATTCAAGAATTTATAATAGGTGATACCTTTGTATAAACCAGTAGAACAGAACTTTACACCTAATCCAAATTTTAGATGGTGGGTGGATAGAAAAAACTTTATTACTCAAGAAGAGTGTGATGAGTTTATAACACGAATTGATAAAGATTGTGTGAAGAAACAAAAGGATGTTTACTATGGTGCAGATTCTAATCCTAAGTATAAAAAAGACCCTGCAGTTTGTAACTTAAATGTTGCACTCTATACGGATGAGGAAATATTAACAAAATATTGGAACGCATTTAAACTAGCAAATCAACTTTATTATAAATTTGATATCGGTGGGATTCATAGAAATGAATATACTGGTCATAAATATGAAGTTGGAGATTGGTACACACCACACGCAGATTTTCATCCATCAGATGATTTCAGTATAGTTAAAATGACTGCAGTATTATTTTTAAATAATGAATATGAGGGTGGAGATTTTATATTATTTGATGATACTATAATTGAACCAGAACCAGGTAGATTGATTATATTTCCATCATTTGCAGGACACCAAGTTACACCAGTTACTAAAGGTGTAAGGTACACAAGTGTTTGTTGGGTTGCAGGAAACACTTTTAAATAAATTAAATTTTAGAGATTATATTCTCTATTTATATACATCAAAAGGTTATTATGGCAAAAACAAAATCGTTATTCGACCACATAAAACAAATTACTAATGTTCAAAATACTATGTATTGGGACTCCTTATCAGATGCTGATAAAAAAACTTGGAGTAACTATATGGTACATCGATTTCTTAGTATGAAATCTGAATGGTTAGAGGTTGTAAATGAGATACAAAAGTATTGGGAACTAAAACCAAAGAATTTGTATCAGTTTTATATTGACATAATACCAAGAGGTAGAACATTTCTTAGATATACCAAATCTAAAAAGAAATCAAAAGTTGAAAAATGGGCTATGGAACATTTAGTGGATTACTTTGAATGTAGTACACGAGAAGTTGAACAACATTTGGATATATTAACAAAACAACAAGTAACAAGCATTATAATGAGATATGGTGTGGATGATAAACAATTAAAAAAAATATGGAGTAAGTAATGGCAGAACAAGGTTTTAAAAAAGAAGAACAATTCGCAATGTCAGAGATGGAGTGGGGTGTTAATTCAAAAACCAACACTACCTATATGAATTTTGAATTTGATATTGATAGTTTGTATAGTACGATAGTTAAGTTAGATTATTTGGTAAGAGTAAATCCACATTTGAATGCTATAAATCTTAATATTGCTTCCTATGGTGGTGATGTTTATGCTATGTTAGGATTGGTAGATTATATACACAATATGGATATTAAAGTGAATACACATTGTGTTGGAACTTGTATGAGTGCTGCAGCAGTTTTATTAGCATGTGGTACTGGTGAAAGAACAATGACAAAACATTCGACTGTGATGGTACACGAGGGTTCAGCAGTAGAGGTTGGTAAATCTACAGATGTTATGAGAGGTGTTGACCACTTAAAGGAATTAGCAAAAGATATTAATGAGTTACTTGCAGAAGTAACTAACAAGGATGTGAAGTTTTGGAAGAGAATGAATAGAAACGATACATACTTAGATGCCGCACAATGTTTAGAATATGGTATCATCGATAAAATTATTTAAAAAAGTACTTGACTCTTATATGAAAAATGTCGTATATTCAAGTATGAAATCGGAGTAAAATATGAGTGAAACATATATAAAAGATAAATCTACAAAACAAGTAGTTGATAAAACAAGTGCAAATATTATTGCACAGATGGAAAAAGAATGGCCAGAGATGACTACAGAGTTTCGTAGATTACAACGAGAACAATATGAATTGTTCCTACACAAACAACACGATTATGGCCCAGGTAATATATCAGTTGGTTCACCACTAAAAACAGAAGAGGATATTAAATTATCTCTTACTGGTTTATGGTTTAGGATGAACGATAAAATACAGAGGTTGAAAACTCTATTGATGAGTGGTAGGGTAAATGCTGTAAAGGATGAACCAATGGAAGATGCGTTCTTAGATGTATCTAATTATGGTATTATGGCAACAATTGTTAAAAATGGAAAATGGGGTAGATAATTGGCCAGAATAAGTTATAGTCAATTTTCACAATGGGATAAATGCCCACAAATGTGGAAACTTAACTATGTAGATAAACTCGGTACATTCGAGGGTAATATCTACACGGTCTTTGGAACTGCGGTTCACGAAACAATCCAAGCATACTTAGTTTGTTATTATGAGAAAACCATAAAGAAAGCAGATTCACTTCCATTAAAAGAAATTCTACTATACAGAATGGAAGAAAACTACAAGAAGGCAGTTGCCTCTTCAGAAAATGAATTACCAATAACTTTGCCAGAGATGAAAGAGTTTTACCAAGATGGGTTAAATATTATTGGTGAGTTCTTAAAGTTAAAAAATAGATACTTCCCTAAAAAAGACCACGAGTTACTTGGGATAGAATTAGATTTGAATTTTGATTTACCAAACCAAATGAAGTTCATTGGGTATATGGATGTAGTTATACACGATAAACGAAGAGGTAGAGTTAAGATTATAGATATCAAAACATCTACGATGGGTTGGAACAAATGGCAAAAAGCCGATAAGAATAAAACTAATCAGTTACTATTATATAAACATTTCTTTGCAAAACAACGAGATATTTCAGTCGATAAAATAGATATTGAATATTTAATATTGAAGAGAAAATTGTATGAGAACTTACAATATCCACAAAAGAGAATACAAACCTTTTCACCAGCAAGTGGAACACCAAGTGTAAATAGGGTTATGAAAAGGTTACAAGAGTTTATTGATGATTGTTTTGATTCAGAGGGTAAACAAGTGCTGAAAGAATATACTAAGATTGCATCAGCAAAGAATTGTAAATATTGTGAGTTCAAAACTAAACCAGATTTATGTGATAGGAATATGAAATGATAAATCCAAATATAAGATTGTACTTACCAGATGTTATTAAAGGTGGTTATACTGAAGAGATTATAAAGATGTTAACTGATATTTCAAATGATGTTCGTAGTGCAAGATTATATTTTTGGTATCACGAACCAGATTTAAAAGCAAAAGAAGTAAAAGATTTTCTTGATAGTTGGGAAAGTGAAAAGCACACAAATTTTAAAACTATTATCAGACCATACTATTTTGATACACAAAATGATTTTATATGGTATGATGTAATGTCATACAAAATGGTGGATTCCCTTACACCAGATGCAACGGGTATTAAGAATCAATATACAAGATTCTCGTGGAGATATGTAGAACCTAAAGATATTATAGAGGGATTAGAAGAATTTAAAGTTATATATGAGTTCGTTACAAATGATAAACCAATCAAAAAACAAAAAAGAAATGACGGTGAAGATAGCAATCATCGGAAGTCGGAGTTACACAAATAACAGAAAGATTCAAAAATTTATTTGGGAACTAAAAGAAAAGTTTAAGAATAGATTAGAAATCGTTAGTGGTGGTGCAAAAGATGGAGCAGATAAATATGCTAAGAAGTTTGCATTAGATTTCGATGTAAAATATTCTGAGTTTCCTGCATACCACGAATCACATAATATGCATTGTGTAATGGAATCATTTAGATATGGTAAACCATATAATGTGGGACATTATCATAGAAGAAATAAAGATTTAGTAGAGTATAGTGATAAAGTAGTTGCATTTTGTACTAATGGTGAGGTAACTAATGGTACATTATCCGCATTAAAGTATTCACATAAAATAGAAAAAAAATACATTATTATTGATTAAGTATATATTTATATATATGTATATAATGATTGAGGATATATTATGAAAGAGATTAAATTAACTTCGGTAAAAGTAATATCGGAGTTATATAGTAAGTTTAAAAGTGAGACAATTGAGTCGGAGTTCTCACTACAGAAGTTGGTAAACAGGACGCTGAATAAGTTTGTTTATGATGAAGAGTTTCGAAAAGAAATTCTCGAACACGATAAGTTAACACAGAGTGGAAGTAAATTTTAAGTTAAATAATAAGGGTTATAAATGGATATTAAATTACCAAAATTAAAGTCAGTAAAAGAAGTACAAGCTCGTAAGAAGAAAAAGATTCTTTTACTATCAGATGACCTTCGTATGTCAAGTGGGGTTGGTACGATGTCGAGAGAATTTGTATTGGGTACGATTGATAAATACGATTGGGTTCAGATTGGTGGAGCAATAGAACATCCAGATAAGGGTAAAGTGGTTGATATGCACGATGCTGTAAAAGAAGAAACTGGTGTTACAGATGGATACTTAAAAGTTTATCCAATTGATGGTTATGGTAATCCAGATATTCTAAAAGAAATTATGGAACTTGAAAAGCCAGATGCAATTCTACACTACACAGACCCAAGATTTTGGGGATGGTTGTATCATATGGAACACGAGTTAAGACAGAACATACCTATTTTCTATTACAATATTTGGGATGATTTACCTGCACCACATTACAACGAGTTCTTTTATGAGAGTTGTGATTTGATTATGAATATTTCTAAACAGACAGTTGGGTTAGTTGATGAGGTTGCAAAGAAAAAACCAAGAACAGATTGGGATTCTACATACTTACCACACGGAATTAATGAAACACAATTCTATCCAATTAAGGATGAAGCGGAATTGTTAGAGATGAGAAAATTTAAGAATGAGTTATTAGGTAATAAACCACATAAATTTACATTATTGTATGTGAATAGAAATATTCGTAGAAAGATGATGGGTGATTGTATTCTTGCATTTAAAGAATTTGTAAGTACCATTCCAAAGGAAGATAGAGATAAAGTTACATATGTAATGCATACACAACCAGTTGATGGAAATGGAACTGATTTACCAGCATTAATTAATGCTATTGCACCAGAAATAAATGTGGTGTTTAGTACTAAGAAACTTGAAAATAAACAAATGAATTTCTTATACAATATTGCAGATGTTACAATGAACCTTGCATCCAACGAGGGATTCGGATTAGGAACTTGTGAATCATTAATGAGTGGAACACCAATCATCGTGAATGTTACAGGTGGATTACAAGACCAAGCAGGATTTAAAGTAAATGATAAACTTTTAACTGCAGAAGATTATAAAGAAATCAAATCTCTACATAATTGGAAAGAGTGGGAACACAATGAAGAATTAACTTGGGGTGAGTGGTGTAAACCAGTTTGGCCTAAGACTCGTTCATTGATGGGTTCAGTTCCAACACCATACATTTTTGATGACAGATGTGATTGGCAAGATGCTGCCGTTAGGATTAAAGAATGGTATGAGATGGGTAAAGAAGCAAGAGATGAGTGTGGGTTCAAAGGACACGAATGGGTTAGTGGAGATGAATCTATGATGAGTGCACGATGGATGTGTAAAAATTTCATAGACCATATGGAAACTGCATTTGAAAAATGGACACCAAGAAAAAAAGTTAACACATATAAGGCGTAAGATATGAAACCATTAATATTAGTAACAGCACCAGTAAAAACTCGTAGTGGGTACGGAAATCACTCACGAGATATTTGTTCTGCGTTGATTGAATCAGATAAATACAATGTGAAAATTAATTCCGTAAGATGGGGAAGTACACCGATGACTGCATTGGAAGATGGTAATCCACAACACGATAAAATTAAATCACATTTAATTTCAGGTCCAAACTTAGAAAAACAACCTGATGTACATTTACATATAGTTATTCCAAGTGAGTTTCAACCAATAGGTAAAAAAAATATTGGTATGACAGCTGGAATGGAATCCACTATACCAATACCGAGTTGGGTAGATGGTGTAAATAGAATGGATACCACAATATTCACTTCAGAGTTTTCTAAAAATGTTTTCGAACAAGCAGAATTTAATGATGAGAAACAACAGAGACAAATAAAAATGCAAAAACCATCAGAGGTTTTATTTGAGGGTGTTGATACAAATGTTTATAAGGAAACCAAGAAGATTGGTAAGACGGTTAAAGATGCATTCAAACCTATTACAGAAGATTTTTGTTATTTATTTACTGGTCATTGGTTGGGTGGTTCAATTGGACAAGATAGAAAAGATGTAGGTATGTTGATTAAAGTATTTTTAGAAACATTCAAGAATACAAGAAATCAACCTGCTTTATTACTTAAAACAAGTGGTGCAGATTTTTCTATATTAGATAGGGAAGATATTTTAAAGAAAATTAAATATATCAAAAAAGGTATAGTTGGTAGTAAACTTCCAAATATCTATTTAATACACGGAGATTTTACAGATAATGAGATGAATGAAATGTATAATCATCCAAAGGTAAAAGCTCATGTCACATTCACTCACGGAGAGGGATTTGGTAGACCATTATTAGAAGCAGCACAGAGTGGTAAACCAGTAGTTGCACCAGGTTGGAGTGGACATGTAGATTTCTTACATAAAAACTATGCTCAGTTATTACCTGGTTCATTAACTAAAGTTCCTATGGAAGCATTTCCAAAGGATATGGCATTCAATAGTCCAGAAAATAAATGGATTACAGTCAATTATAATGTAGCATCAAGTGTTTTTAGTGAGATTCATAATAATTATAGTAAGTACCAAGTAAAGGGAAAACAATTACAAGCATACACAAAGAAGCAATTCTCGTATGAATCAATGAAGAATAAACTTGAATCTATCATTGACCCAATAGTAGAATCAGTTCCAAAAGCAGTAGAATTGAAACTACCTAAGTTAAATAAAGTAGAAGATAATAAAGGGTTGAAATTACCCAAACTGAAAAAGGTGTAAAATGGCTGAAAAAATAATAACCTGTCCAAATTGTTTTAATGACAAGAGATGTTTTGAAGATACTCAAGAAGTTGAGGGTAAAGATTTTAAATCGTATATGTGTTTTAATTGTGGATTCACAAGTAATTCAACATACGAGTGGGATTCACCAGAACTTAAAAAAGCACAATTAGGTTCATCACAATTGATGAATGATATTTCTTTTTATGATGAAGAGAGAAAACTTATGTGGTTTCCATCAGTTTTAAATATGGGAAAGTTGGGAGTAATTTATCCAGATGGTACTCAAAATAGTTGGAACTATAAATTAGCAGAAGTTCGTAAATTAACTGCATTAGAATTAAAGGATGATAAATACAAAGGTCACGATAGTATATTAGATGTAGAAACTGCAAAAACCTATGGGCAATATGAGTTTTTAGATGCTTGTAAGGATATGGGTATAATCAAGGACCTTGATTAGTGGCGATAAAGAATACAGCATGGCATCAAGTTGAACCAGGTCAAATAGTAACCTTTATGTATAAATCAAAAGGTGAGACTCGTGGATATAAGAGAACCATCTTGATGTTAAATCCAGATTTACGATTTAGAAAAAAAACTACCAAAAGAATTAAAAGATTTGTTGCAGGATTAGTATTAGATACCGCAATAACAAGACCATTAACTGAAACTAAAATTGAAAAATTATTTGGTAAACTTGGTGGATTAGAATTTGAAGAGGGTTCTATTGCAGCAGATTTACCTGATAGAGTTTCAAAAGCACAAACATCAGTAATGTATAAAAGATTAAAACAATTGGTTGGTCAATATCAAAATTACAGAACATTTGATAGAAGAGAATGTTTAAAACGAAGAGTGTATCTTGAAGTAGATTATAGTAAAATACCAAAAGATACATTAGATGAATTTAGTAAAGAAATGGAACGAAAGTTCCAAAAACAAATTGAGGCTGGAATTGAAAATTAGTTATGGAATCACTGTCCACAATGAACACGAAGAGTTAAATCAGTTATTAGAAATATTAACAGAGAATATAGATTCTGAAGATGAAGTTGTTATAGTTGATGATTTTTCAAATGAAGAAACTCAAAATATAATTAAGAAATATGATGTAGAACATCATCAAAGAAAACTTGGTGGTGATTTTGCAAAACATAAAAATTTTGTAATTGAAAAATGTAGTGGTGATTACATCTTTCACATAGATGCGGATGAATATCCAAATGTTATATTGGTTCAACAATTAAAACAAATACTTGAGATAAATCAAGTTGATTTAATTTGGATACCAAGAATAAATACAGTCGATGGTATTACTCAAGCACACTTAAACACTTGGGGTTGGAAACAAACAGAACAAGGTTGGATTAATTATCCAGATTACCAATCAAGAGTTTTTAAAAATGATAAAAGAATTAGATGGCAACGACCAGTACACGAACAAATTACAGGTTGTAAAACATATGCTCATATCCCACCACAAGAGGAATTGAGTTTGTATCATCCTAAAACAATACACAAACAAGAAACCCAAAATCAGTTATATACTGCAATAACAATGGATAATTATTTATGATAAAAGTAAAAGTTATAAATCCTACACTCGATAGGAACGAACCAACATTCAGAATATTTATGGCGTGTAGAGAACACTTCAAAAATTATGGTATAGAAATAACTGAATCAGATGATTTTGATGTAATGTTTATTGGTATGCATGATTTCATAAACAAGAAAATACCATTGAAATATAGTATTGAGTGGGGAAGTGAAAATGTAGAGAAACTATCACAAGGTGGTAGGTTTATGATGTTCGATGGTTCAGATTCAACATCGTTAATGGGTGGTATTGAGGTAATGCGAAATACTAATCCAACGCGTTACATAAAAAACCAATTATTAAAGCGAGAGTTGTATAATAATCCGATGGATTTTGGAAGATGGTTTTGGGGTAAAGGTGATAATAATCTAAGTTACGATATAACTGAAGATGAGTGGAAAAAGATAGCATTGAGTGGATGGAATCTTGGTTATCTACAAGGACATCTATTTGACCAGAATTTAATTATGCCACCAGCAAATGTAAAACCACACGATGTTTGTGCAATATATCAAGCAGAACACAAAGAGAATTACGAACACGAGATACGAAATGATATTCCATACACCAAACATAGAAAGGGTGCTTGGGATGAGTTAAGTATTGATTTCATATCCAATAAAGATAAATTACCTTATCAAGAGTATATTAACTATTTATATAATTCAAAGGTTTGTTTATCACCATTTGGTATGGGTGAGATATGTTTCAGAGATTTTGAGATATGGGCAACGAGTACAATAATGGTTAAACCAACGATGGATTTAATTGATACTGCACCTAATATGTATATAGATGGTAAAACTTATTTTGGTTGTCAGTATGATTGGTCAAATTTAAATGAGGTGATTAGTAGTATTATAGATGATTTTGATAATCTTAACGAAAAAGTAACTCATTATGCAAGAGAGCAATATTTAAAAGTGTACGATGCACGAAATTATATAGAGCATGTAGTTGAGATGTTTAAGGAAATTAATGAGGAAGAGACAAATGGTTAATATAGAAAATTTTGATAGAAAGTTTAATAGTATAGGTAGAACCAATGAGTGGAAAGAACTACAGAGAAAGTTCAATGATGCAGAACATATATTTTTGTTTGGACATGGTGGTAATCTTGGAGTCGCAGACCATGCAGCAATAGATATCTCAAGGTTAACAGATAAGAATGTTATTGCACCAGGTAGTGGAGTTCTTGCAACATCAATTATTTCAGATGAATCATTTGAAACTTGGTTAGCAAAATGGTTAGAGATAAGAACACGAGGATTGGATACTTCTAAATGTTTGGCAATCGGTATGAGTTGTTCAACGACTGGAGCATCATCAAACTCATTAGTAAACGCGTTGAATTATGCAGTTGAAAATGGTATGGATGGATGTTTATGGAGTGCACAACCAAAGGAAGATTTAGATGAAAGAATTATCCCTATAAGTTTTGATGTTATAAACTACCATACTTCAGAAATATTATCACTCGCGTTAACTTACGAACTAATACATAGTGCTGGGTTCAAATGTCCTACGATTGCTGGAAAAGCAAATCAAAGAAGATTTGATGAATTGGGAATAGAATCAGAAGTTAATACAGAAATATCTAATCTAAATGTACCACCTGGATTTGAAGATGAACAAAAGAATATTGCAGTTGATTTTGATGGTGTTATTCATAATATGGATAAAGGTTGGTATGATGGTACTTGTTACGGAGAACCACTACCAGGTAGTTTAGATGCGTTAAAACAATTGTATAGTAAATGGAATATAATAATCTTCACTGCAAAAGGTAGACCAGATAGACCATTAGTAAATGGAAAGACTGGTATTGAGTTGGTAGAGGAATGGTTAGATAAACACGATGTGTTACAATATGTAGATGAGATTACTTGGGAAAAGCCAAGAGCAGAATATTACATTGATGATAGAGGTATCAAATTTACCAATAATTGGGATGAGATTTTAAAGGAAGTATTGTGAGTTTTTGGGATAATTTATTTTGGGGTGAGTTTAAAATCTATCACTGGCTTAAAAACAAGTATTGGGATTGGAAACTCAAAAGAAAAATTGATAAGAAACTGAAAAAATTAAAATCTAAGGACCCATTTATTTACAAATGAAAGATAATTTTAAAATAGCGGTTATGTTAAACGGACATCCAAAACACTTGGAAACCACTCAACATTTATTTAAACATTGGAATAATTTATATGATAATATAGAGTTTGATTTTTTTGTGAGTATTTGGGATACAATTGATAATGATTATGAAAAATTTGATACCGCATTAGATTATAATGAACTCGATTGGACTACTAAATGGGAAGTATTAAAAGAAGAAGATTGTCCTTATGATTTGAAATCACACGAGGCAGGACATCATCAACCACATTATTGTTATACACTTAAAAAAGTAAATGATTTGAGAAACTCACACGATGAAGAATATGATGCTGTATTACAAACAAGATGTGATATGGTAATACTTAGAAAAACTTTAGATGGTCTTGTAGATGAACTCACGAGAAATCAAATAACTGATAGAAATATGTTTTCTAAGAGTGGGATGAAAATTCATAGTGTTTACTCACCAGAACTGGAGAAATGGAATCATTCATTTTGGACACACGATTATTATTTTTTAGGTTCACCAAAAGTGTTTGATATATTTTCAAAAATGTTTGATGATATGTGGATGAATAAAGATTATGATGGTGAGGTGTTAATGCATGTATTTCCAGCAGAACACTTACACTTAAATGGGATTTGTGTTATGAAACCACAGAATGGTGGATTATCATTATTAATAAGAGAACCTTATAGATTCTCTGAATATAATGAGGATGGAATTGAAGTTGGTACTCAAGTTATTAAAACACAGGCAAATACAAATCAAGGTTGGGCATTAGATAATCCCACACCAAAACAATTAACAAAATTAATAGATAAGCATGGGTTGGATTGGATATATGATTCTAAAAATGGAAGAATGATTCAACACTATTTTGAGAGGATGCCAAAAGTATGAGAACATTATACGCAAATGGTTGTAGTTTTACACTTGGGGATGAGTTAAATCATCCTGAAGTTGAAAGGTTTCCAAATCTGATTGCATATACGAGAGATATGTATGTTGTAAATGAGGCAAGATGTGGAGCTGGGAATGAAGAGATTTGTAGAAAAACTATGGATTATCTTATGAAGTATATCGATGATGGAAATGACCCAAAAGATTTGGATGTAGTAATAGGTTGGAGTTTAGTTTCAAGATGGGAATATTTTGATAATGGTTGGAAAGGTTTAACACCAAACTCAGTAAGTGATAGACAAGATGCTCCATATTATTATTATGGAGTATTTCAATCTACAGAAAAGGATATGTTGGATTTTATGTGGGAAGTTATGGTTGTGGAATCATTCCTAAAAAAACACAATATAAATTATTTCTTCTTTAAGATTGATGCAGGAGAACATATTATGTGGAATCAGACTGGAGCAGAGATAATTGATGGGTTTGATTTAGATAAAATTAATAAATTGTATATACAAAATATTGATACGGATAGATTCCCAAGTTTAGTTAATCCAAGTGAAACCTTTCGTGAGTTTTCATTAGAGTATGCTGGATTAAAACCAGACCATCATCCAAATGAAAAAGCTCACGAATTATTTGCAGAATATATAATGGATAGATTATGAGTGATACACATATGAAAGCACCACAATTAGAAATAAAACAACCAATCATACACGCTGGTCCACACGCCAGAGATGCAATGAATTATATGCTTGATACTGGTTATTTAAAAAATAAATATACTAAACCAGATAACATAACCTTTATCACTGCCCACAATTATGTTGATGATGAGTTGGGAAGTGCTGAATCTAAACTACATAGACACAATCAATTATATGAATTAGAAGATGGTAAAAAGGTTAGTATATTTGAGAAAAATTTAATACATTTAGGTATAGGAACACCCGTAGTTGTTTCTAAACCCGTGTGTGGCCACCATATAACGGACGAGAAGATAGTTGAGGAGTATGGTATGTATTCTCACTTAATGAAAGAACAATGGATACTTGAGTATTTGGAAAACAACAAAACAACAGAATTAACGATGTGGTGTGATGCTGGTGATGTAATATTCAAAGATGACCCACAAAAAATTATAGATATATTTTATGAGTATGATTGTGAATTGTTATTTATGGGAACAACATTCAGAGCTGGAAACAAGGGTGGATTTCACGGAGAATGGGGTGAGAAAGCTATGAATCACGAAGATAATCAATATGGTTATTATTTGAATTGTGGGGTAGTTATAGGAAGAACAGATTTTATGATTGAAATATTGAGAGAAGCATTAAAGTATAAAGATGATAAAAGGTTCACACAACACCCACCAGAAGCACCTGAACATAAACAAATGTCAGATGACCAAGAAATATTTAGACACTTACATCCAAAGTATTATCCAAAAATAAAGGTAGATAACAAAGACGATAGGAGATTAGCATGGCGATATTGATGGGAAAAACGAGAAGAGGATTTACGGCTGGAACAATGGATTTATTACACGCAGGACATATATTGATGTTGAAAGAAGTAAAAGAACAATGTCATTATTTAATAGTTGGTTTACATAGAGACCCAACGATTGATAGACCTGAAAAGAATAAACCTATACAATCAGTAGAGGAAAGAAGAATACAATTAGAAGCAGTAAAATATATAGATGAGATAATTGAATATGATACAGAAGAGGATTTGATTGAGTTGTTAAAGGAGATTAGTCCTGATGTTAGATTTGTAGGTGAGGATTGGAAAGGTAATCCAAATTTGACTGGTATAGATTTACCAATCAAAATAGTATTTAATACGAGAGACCATAATTACTCATCAACCGAGTTAAGAAAAAGGATATTAGAAAATGGTTAGTATAGAATTAATAATGGCAGAGTTCGGAGAAGAACGAAAAAATATGGGTGGAAACTTATTCGAGGGTTCACAGAGATTAGACCCAACATTATCTACATTTTCAAAAGTAATGGGTGATGATTATGATGTAAGTTTAACATTAATAACAGATACAGAGGTATCTATAAATACAGAATTACCATATACAGTCGAGATGATTACCGATAATATATTTGAGGGTAATTCTACTTCACAAAGAGGTGAAGCAAGATATGGTAACAGAAGTAATGATTACTATAAAGTAAAGGGGTTGTTGGAATCAGATGCAGATATTGCTATATGTATGGATTCTGATATGTATGTAGTTAATGATGAGTTTAAAACAATTGTACCACTCACACAAAAATTTGGTATGTGTATACCAGAGAATCCAAGATTACAGGTTAGGTTTGATGGGATTAGAGGAATGGATGGAAACTATACTTTAGACGAAGACCCAACGCGTGGAAATGGTATGATAACTAATATGTCACCAATCACCTTAGATACATCAAATCAAAAAGCAAGAGATGTATTAAAAGAATATTGTAATGAAATGGAAACTAATCCTGCAAGAGGTCCATTATCAATGTGGAGAGCAATATGGAAACAAGGTTGGAATCCAAACATATTACCATTTCAATGGTGTGTTTGTGATATGAGTGTTGGTATTAATGATGTGATTTGTTTACATACTGGTCATAAAAAAGTTGCAGATTATTATTTGGAGAAATAACTATGGAAGAAAAGAAAACAAAAGTAGTAATGGTGATGGCACATCCAGACGATGAAATAATATTTGGTTGGCCAATATTTCAAGATGATGATTACGAAAAGGAAATCATTATGTGTAGTTCAGATTTTAATAATCCAGCAAGACAGGAATATGCTCACAGAAAGTTTTTACTACAAGAGGTGTGTGATAAATATAACATACCATTAACTTGTTTTGATTATCCATCAGAGTTTTATAAATTAGAAACTCGTGGTACTACATTAGAGGATATGCAAAACACGATAGTTGATTGTGTAGATTCAAAGGAATGTGATTTTGTTTTCACACATAATCCTATGGGAGAATATGGACACATAGACCATAAAATGATTTTTGAGTTGATGTACAATAGAGTTGATAAACCATTATTAATTACAGATTTATTACAATCTGAAACACATTGGCCATCACATAAGAAGATACCGAGAAGAATCGAAATGGATTTCTACAAACACAAGTTGTTTGATTGTGAGTTGAATGTTGAGATGTACACAGATATCTACAACATATACAAAAATGGAAACGCATGGACATATTGGAATACACCAGAAACAGAGACAAAAAAATGTTCTCTTTACAAAATTTATTAACTATTTATTAAAGGTTATATTATGAAAAAAGATTCAAATTTAGAGAGTGTTTTAAGAGGTGATGGGATGTCCGCAGTTGATTGGGATACCTTAAAAAAATATGAAAATGTTACAAATATAAGTCTTAAAGAATTGAGAGACGAGTTAGGACTAGGTTCTTGGGCAGTTAGAACTTCATTTAATACAAATTATCAAGGAGTAGTAATTCAACAACAACCAGGTGAGGGTAATAGAAAACACTATCATCCAGAAGCTGATGAGAATTGGATAATAATGGATGGTGAGTTTGAGTGGTGGATTGATGGGAAAGGAACTATGAAAGTTAAAACAGGCGATATCATTAATGTTAAAAAAGGAACTTGGCATCAGATAACTTGTATTAGTGATGAACCAGCAGTTAGATATGCTATCAATTGGCCAGATGTTATGCATGTGTATGAGGATGATGATGAGTAATATTAAGTGGGATTTTACTGATAGAAAAGTTTTAATTGTGGGAGATTCACGAGGTATCGGTGAATGTCTTTTTGCAAACTTTGTTGCTGCAGGAGCAGATGTATATGGTATTAATAGTAGTAATTGTGATATCTCTAACATAGAGGAGATTGATTCTTACTTTACACACAATTTACCAGATGAGATAGATATATTAGTAAATAATGCAGGTATAACATTTGCAAAGAAAATCGAAGATATTTCAGTAGATGAGTGGGATAGTGTAATTGATACAAATCTTAGAAGTTTTTTCTATATCACTAAACAAGTACTATGGAATATGCCAATGGGTGGTAGGATAGTAAATGTATCATCAATTGCTGGTAGAAACAAAAGTATTGGTAATGCTGGAGTACATTATACATCGAGTAAAGCAGGTATAATAGGATTAACAAAACAAATTGCTCACGAGGTTGGTGAAAGAAATATTAATGTGAATGCAGTTTGTCCAAGTCAAACAAGAACCGATATGTTAGAGGAATCTATGACAGAAAAAGAATTAAAAGAATTAGGGAAATTAATACCATTGGGTAGAATCGCAACAAGACAAGAAGTTGTGAATGGAATATTGTTTTTGTGTTCAGATGAATCATCTTACATCACAGGAACAACACTTGATATAAATGGAGGTCAATTATGAGTAATAAATTAACAGCAATAATACCAGTAAGAGCGGGTTCACAAAGAGTTAAGGATAAAAATATAAAACCTTTTGCAGGAACTACTCTATTAGAAATAAAAATAGAAACACTTAAACGAGTTCAAGGTATCGATGAGATAGTTGTAACAAGTGATTCAGAAAAGATGTTGGATATTGCCACTAAGTACAATGTTAGTACTCATAAGAGAGATGAACACTTTGCAAGTAATGAAGTTAACAATAGTGATTTTATGCAAAACCTATCCACAATAGTTGAAGATGGTGATATTATGTTTGCACCTTGTACATCACCACTATTAAGTAGTGAAACGATTACAGAGATAGTTACTAAGTATAAGACAGGTAATTTTAAAAACATTGTTACTGCTATATCACACAAGCATCATATGTGGTTAGATGGTAGACCATTAAATTACAATCCAAGTGATTCACCAAATTCACAAGATTTACCTGATATATATTCGGTAAATTATGGATGTTGTATTTTATCTAAAGAAGATTTACACAAACACAAAAATGTTGTATTTGAACCAACATTTTTTTTAACAGATGAAATAGAATCAATTGATATTGATACAGAGTTTGATTTCAAAGTTGCAGAGTATATTTATGGGGAGTTAAATGTATAAAGAAATATTAGAATTAAAAGATAAACATCTTGGTGATGATATTTGGATTATATGTGCAGGTGGTTCAATGAATTATATTAATTCAAGTTTCTTCGAGAACAAAATAACAATTGGGTTAAATCAAGTGTACCGACACTTTCCTTGTGATTATGCAGTGATGAAAGATTTATCAGAATCTTCAAGGTTTGATGCAAGTATTGACGAATTGAAAGGTGCTGAGTTAAAACTATTATTCTCAAAGTTTCACGCTGGACATTATAGTTCTGGAGAAAATAAACCTGAATATTCAGACAACTTTTATATGTTTGACCATATGGATAATGGGAACAATAAAAAAACAGATGGTAGTTTAGATTTAGATTGTATTGGAACAGATAAGATGGTTTGTGTAAGGTCAAGTATAACGAGTGCAATGAATATAGCAGCATATATGGGTGCAAAAAATATTATAATAAGTGGTGCAGATAATGGAGCAGTAAATGGGGATAAATACTACAATGGTTATATGGAAGGTCACTGGCAATCTTCAGATAACTATGGTGGAATTACTGAATGGTTAGGACTTATTAAAGATATGAATATAGAAGTTAGAGATAAAATTAAAGAGGTTTATGGGTGTAATATTTATTCATTAAATCCTTTTTGGAATATGGGGTTAGAGGGAAATACTTATGAACCATTCTAACAAAATTGATTTTATAATAGTAAGTTTTAAAAATACAGAATATGTAAAACTTGCACTTGAAAGTGTAGAGAAATTCGTAGACCATCCATTTGATGTAACCATAATTGATAATGGTGATGATGTAGAAAGATACAAAGAAATCTATAAAGATAAGGATAACTATCAGATATTAAAAGGCCCACAAGATGGGGTGTGGAAGAAACCAGGTGATGGTAGTATAAATCATTCTGCAGGATTAACAATGGGTATGAAAAATACTTCCAATCCAATAGTTTGTTTTTTAGATTCAGATATATTATTCCTTGATACTTGGACAGAGGATATACTACCACTAATAGAAAATGTTTTCTTGGTGAGTAATAGATTTGATAGAAGTATATGTAGAGAAATGTTTATGATATTTAAACGAGAGAATTTTGAGAAGTATGATTTGTATCCAGATGCAACTCACATAGATAGTTGTGGTAACATAACTAAGGTAGCAGCAGAGAATAGAGAGAGTTGTATTATATTAGAGAATACAGCATTTACAATGCAAGGACAATATGTTGGTGATAAATCAAAACACATTTTAAATTTACCACACGGAGAACAATGTTCAATCAATCAAAAACCATTCTTCTTCCATTATGGTAGAGGAGAAACAAGACCACAAGAAACCATAGATTTATGGAACAAGGAAGCGAGGAGATACTTAGATGATACCACTATTTAAAGTATTTATGGACAAGAATGCTCACAAATCAGTACGAAAAGTATTGGAGAGTGGGTTTATAGGACAAGGACCAAAGGTAGAAGAGTTTGAAAGTAATTTAAAAGAATACTTTGGAGTTGATTATATCTCGACTGTAAATGCTGCAACATCTGCAGAACATTTAGCATTACACCAATTAAAAAAACCAATAGATGAAGTATTTGAGGGTTGTGCATCAAGAAATATCTGGCCTGGATTAGAGGATGGTGATGAAGTATTAACCACACCATTAACTTGTACTGCAACCAACTGGCCAATACTTGCAAATAACCTAAAGATAAAATGGGTTGATGTAGATGAGAAAACATTGAATATGGACTTGGTTGATTTAGAAAGAAAGATAACAAAGAAAACAAAAGTTATATTTGTTGTACATTGGGGTGGTTATCCAGTCGATTTAGATAGATTAGATATGATTGCAAGGAACGCAGAAAAACGATTTGGTTTTAAACCAGCAATTATAGAAGATTGTGCTCACGCGATGGGTTCTACATATAATAACAAACCAATAGGTTCTCACGGAAATTGGTGTACATTTAGTTTTCAAGCAATTAAACACATCACAACGGGTGATGGTGGAATATTAATCACACCAGATAGAGAATCTTATGATAGGTCTAAGTTGTTAAGGTGGTATGGTATAGATAGAGAATCTAATAAGAAAGATTTCAGATGTGAAGAAGATATCAAAGAGTGGGGATATAAATTTCATATGAATGATATTGCTGCAACACTTGGTATTGAGAACTTTAAACATTTAGATGAGATAGTTAGTAAACATCAAGAGAATGCACAATACTATGATGAAGAGTTAAGTGATGTAACAGATGTACAATTATTAGAAAGAAAACCTAATCACAAATCATCATTTTGGATTTATAGTTTATTAGTTGATAGAAAAGATGAGTTTATGGAACATATGAAGAAACACGATATTATGGTATCACAAGTACACGAAAGAAATGATATTCATAGTTGTGTAAAAGAATTTGAAAGAAACCTACCTACACTTGATAAGATTACACCAAGATTAATTGCAATACCAGTTGGTTGGTGGGTTACTAAAAAAGAACGAGAGTATATCGTTCAGACTATTAAAAAAGGCTGGTAGATTATGTTAACACCTAATATACATCCACGAGAAATAGAATTAGTACAGAGTTATTGCAAAGATGATTCGGTAATGTTAGAGTGGGGTTGTGGTGGTAGTACTACAATATTCCCAAAGTATGTAAAGAAGTTTTATAGTATAGAACATAACTTAGATTGGTATTGGAATGTACAACAGGAGATATATGATGATAAACTTGATAACGCAGAAATACACTTATGTGATATACCAAAGGGTGTACCAACCAATAGAGAGGAATTTTGGAACAAGTATGATGATAATATACTATATGCTTCAGAACATTTAGATAATCATAATATACCAAAGTTAGATGATTGTGTATATCCAAGAGATAAATATGTTTGGGGTGAGTACATAGATTATGTAGATAACTTGGGGGTTGACCATTTTGATATAGTATTTATAGATGGTAGAGCAAGAACAGATTGTGCTTATAAAGTATTGAATTATATAGATGAAAATTCCATCGTGTTCATACACGATTTCTGGCCAAGACCAGAGTACCATAAAGTGTTTGATTATTATACTGAAGTTGTTAGTATAAAAGATACGCAAGTAGGAGATGGTGGACAAACGATAGTAGGATTGAAAAAGAAGTGAATAAACAAAAAGAGTTATTAACTATATTAGAATCAAATGATATAAATATAGATATTTTGAAAGAGAATGATGTTTGTTTAATGGGTGGTAGTATTCTAAAATTAATGATGGAGTTACCATTAGATTCAGATTTAGATTTATATTTTAGAGATTACGAAAAATACAAAAATGTAGATGATTATTTTAGAGATTCATTTGAATGTATAGAAGAAACTAATGCATTCAAAAATTATAAATGTAAGGATTTAATTGTTCAATTGATATGGAACAACGATGATAATGTGAGGTGGGGAAAGGGAAGTTACGATGATGTGGTTTCTAATTTTGATTTCACTATAATCACTGGTGGATACGAGTTTAAAAACGAAATGTTTAGATATTCACCTACATATTTTGATGATATATCACATAAAAGGTTAATTTGTAATCATTGGCCACTAAGAGTTGAGAATTATCATACCATTGAACAATTACTTGGTAGAATAGATAAATTTAAGAAGATGGGATTTACAATCAGTAGTGATTTGTTAAATCAAATAAAGGAGTTATGATGGTGAAAGAGTTAGTGGAGAGAGAATATACAGATTTAAGGTCATCAGTAAATGCGGTTGGTGAAGTGGTAACACAAATCATACATTTTGTTGGTGGGGAGAAAAGAACATTTAACCATGTCATATCAAAATCATTATTACAAGGACAGTTTACTAAATTTAAACAAACTGATGGTACTTGGGTAATGGTTAATGATAAAAACATATTATGTATTGAGGTTTTTAATGAAGAGTAAAAATGTAGTATTTATGACTGCAATGGTAGATGCACCAGATAGATTAGATTATGCTGAGTGGTGTTATAAATCGTGGCAATATTGGTGTGATAAGAATGATGTAGAGTTATTCATATTAGAAGATGAGTT
>Ga0315331_10000007_pt1 | contig 120806 bp, 120 predicted proteins | sample M160m34915metaG_FD_203456 | JGI IMG/M metagenome (GOLD analysis project Ga0315331, IMG submission 203456) | Ammonia-oxidizing marine archaeal communities from Monterey Bay, California, United States - M1 60m 34915 | ecosystem: Environmental > Aquatic > Marine > Intertidal zone | place: USA...
AGTCCGGTCATGGACGAAGTCATATGACCACACATGATTGGGGCGTTCTGGCCTGAGACGGACGCACGACCCGTCATTCAGCCACAGCCGCCCCTTTTTCGGCTGCTTCTGCGGTACTTTAAGCCCTTCATGCCGCCAGATCCGCTACACACGCTTATAACGCAGGGTTTCCCTATCCAGTTGGTGATATGAGAGGGGTGTTTTTACCCCTCATATTTTGGTGCCTGAAAATGGGAGAAAACGGGGGTTCGGTTAGACCTCATACGGTGGGGTTCCATACAGATGTAAAAACACCCCTTCACCCACACCCCATTCTCCCTACCCATTCCGAATATTCTCTGTCAGACTTCCCGTATGAGAAACCTGACCGCCACCATCTGCCTGATGATTGCCGTGCTTCTTGGGGGTGTAGAGAGTGCAAGTTAGTCTTCTGAATAAAGGGTAAAACCATGTCATGGTATTTGAAACTCATATTGTTGGTTCTAATTTTCCCATTGGGAATTTATTTTGTTGTTAGAGATTTAAAAAGAGGGTCCGAAAAGAAAAAATATTTGATGAATCTCCTGCAGGTCAAAAGATCTTAAGAGAGAAAGCGGCGATAAAAGCAACAGAAGCAGAAGAAGCAGCGGCACTAGAAGATGATCTTACCCCTGATGGGCAGTGGGTCTCTGATAAGAGACATAAATACCAAGAACAAATAAATATTATAAACAATAAAGATTGTGAATATTGCTACAAACCAAGGAGGATATGCGACTGCGTCATAAATGAGGACGACAATCCCTGGGGGATTGATGAATTAGGACGTAATGTGAATCTAGAGGATATGTTTGATTTATATGATCAAGTGCAAATTCCAATTTTGGACGACAAATGGGCACAAGAAATAGCAGATAAATATAAAATCTCTCTTGATGACAAAATATTTACCTATGCGCAATTCCTTATCGAGATGAAGAAAGGGAATAAAGAACCAACCTCTGATAATTTTGATAATTGGTACGGTTGGGACTATTTAGAAAAGTGTGAAAAAGAATTTGCACGAAAAAAACTTCTTGATGATCTCGCTGATATATCCGGTGTAAGTGACAAGATTTCTCGAACAATCCTCGATCAATATCCGACAATAGAGTCGATAAGATCGGCAACAGAAGAGGAATTGATTGAAATACCTGGTGTTGGAAAGGGTCTTGCGAAAGCAATTAAGGCACGGATAGGTTAATATTATCGTCCATATACCGCATCATCTGGGAACAAGGATGCGATCAAAAACAGAGACCTTCTTGCGAAACGGATGACCCCTGCCGACATCTCCAACGCCCAGAAACTTGTCCGTAAATATGTCCGTAAGAAATACAAAGGGTGTTGAGTAGGTATTGCCCCCCTAACCAGAACTGCCAACGATTTTCTAATCTATAAACTCAAGGTACTGGTACTTCCTGTATCTCAATCTAAAAACAACGCATCCACCTCATCCATCGTACTTTTTGTGCGGGTGATGTAATCCGTCATCTTCTCCGTCTGTATCTGCCCATAGTGTTCCTCAATGTATTTCACACTGCACCCCATTACCTTGGACAAGGTGAAAACATCCACATTGCCGAGTTGCAATCTGTAAGTCGCATAGGTGTGCCGGAGTGAATAGTAGGTGTAATCCTCTGGAAATTCTGTGATGCCACTCTCTGCCCGTATCACATCCCACAGACGATAAAGTGTCTTCTTGCTAACCGCCTCACCCGTATCCAAACCTGCAAAGACAAAATCCTGTGGATGCAGATTCTTGCTGTAGGTTTTGATGCGTCCAAAAATATCACCCCGCATCCCGATTGCTGTTCTGTCTTTCCTCACTTTGGACAGTTCTGCCGGGATACGAATATGGACATTTGGGTAGTTGGTTCTTTCATCATTTGATGGTGGGGATTTCTTAACCTGCGCAAAATTCCATTTTATGCGTCTTGCCTCCCCAAAACGCATACCAGTCTTTGCAAGAATGAGAATGAAATCACGAACCAATTGCCGTTCATACACTTCTCTTTCGTTGTCTAAATTCTTATACCAGTTGCGTAGATAGGTATAGAGAACACGATACTCTTCCCTTTGCATCGCATTACGATATGCAACGATTTTTCTTATCTCACTCCACACTGGAATTTGCGACTGATTTACATACCCCTTTTCCATTGCCCATTTGTACATATGACCAATGGCTGCCCTCTCATTGATAAGGGTCACATTTCGTACCTCTGGGTTAATCCTTTTTCGGTACGCATAATAATCTTTGTATTTGTGCCTCTGGATATTATCCAGTTTGGTATTCTCACCGACAAATTTAAGAAGATGTTTCACTTGGGATGAGATGGTTGTCCGTCTGCCCTGCGTAATGAAACCGCCATAAACCCTTTGTTGTTGGACCTCCAAATATTCCTCAACACACTTCGCCATCGTGATTGAAAATATCTTATTTCCAACTTCCTTCTGCCCCATCATTTGGTAGTAGGTTTTTCGTGCCTTCTCCTCTGCTAAATCCAAATCTCTGGTACGCATGGATTTACGGAAATGCCTTTTCTCATCACCAACCCAGACACGCATCTGCCAAATTTTATTGGATTGCTTGGTACGCATGATTTTCACCGCACCGTCTAAAATCTCTACCTCTTCGGTATAGAACTCCGTCTTGGGATTTGATGCCGATGGTGGGTTTTCACCAAGTGCTAAATCACCGTGCAATTTCTCATTTGGGGTTCTACCCATTTGCTTATTTTTTGATGCCGGACTCATTGAAATCAATAATCCCCCAAGTTTGAATTTACTTTGAAACTTTCAAACTTAAACCATTGATTCTATTGTACTTTGAATCTACTTTGAATGTCCGTATAAACTATTAAATCATTGTTTTTATTGACTATTTGTTTATGCAGATTACTCCCACTCAATCGTCCCAGGCGGTTTAGAGGTCACATCGTAAGTCACGCGATTTACGCCTGCGACTTCGTTGATGATGCGCGTCGCGATTTGGCCGAGGAACGCCATTTCAAAAGGATAGAAATCCGCTGTCATGCCATCTGTAGAGTTCACAGCCCTCAACGCCAGCACAGATTCATATGTGCGTTCATCGCCCATCACGCCGACGGTAGAGACAGGCAGCAATACAGCGAAAGCCTGCCAGATATCGTCATAAAGGCCGGCAGCACGAATTTCTTCCAAGTATATGGCGTCTGCCTGACGGAGGGTATCCAGGCGGTCCCGCGTGATCTCGCCAGGAATGCGGATTGCGAGGCCGGGGCCGGGGAAGGGATGGCGGCCAACGAAGGCTTCGGGCAGGCCAAGCTCCCGGCCAAGTACTCGGACTTCATCCTTAAAAAGCTCGCGCAATGGCTCGACCAGCTTCATATCCATCCGTTCCGGCAACCCGCCGACATTATGATGGCTTTTGATGGTGACGCTGGGTCCCCCAGTGAAGGAGACGCTTTCAATCACATCTGGATACAGCGTGCCTTGGGCCAAGAACTTGGCGCCGCCAATGCCTTTGGCCTGCTCATCGAACACATCAATGAACAGCCCACCGATGATTTTTCGCTTTTTCTCTGGGTCTTTAACGCCTGCCAGCGCGTTTACGAACATATCCTCTGCGTCTACGTGTTGCAGCGGGATATTGTAGTGGTTGCGGAATAGGGTCACGACCTCTTCAGCCTCACCCATACGCATCATGCCGGTATCAACGAAGATGCACTGCAGCTGGTCCCCAATTGCTTCGTGGATCAGTACGGCGGCGACAGCGCTATCAACGCCGCCGGACAGGCCGCAGATCACGCGATCATCGCCAACCTGTTCACGGATGCGCTGAATGCTCTGGTCCTTGAATGCGGCCATCGTCCAGTCGCCGGTGCAGCCTGCGATGGCGTGCACAAAATTGGAAATGAGACGGGCACCGTCTGGCGTGTGTACGACTTCAGGATGGAACTGGACGCCGTAGAAACGCCTATCTTCGTCTGCAATTGCTGCGAGTGGCGCGTTTGATGTTTTTGCGATGGCGCTAAAGCCCGGCGGCGGTGCTGTGAGCGCGTCCCCATGGCTCATCCAGACCATATGTTTTTCGCCGACATTCCACACGCCCTCAAAAAGGGGGGACGTCGCTGAGATTTCGACCTGCGCCCGCCCGAACTCCCGTTTGGAAGACGACTCCACCTTACCACCAAGCTGTGCTGCCATGGTTTGCTGGCCGTAGCAGATGCCAAGCACTGGTAACCCCATTTCGAACAATGTGGCGTCAGCCTGCGGGGCGGTATCAAGCGTTACGCTAGCAGGGCCGCCGGAAAGGATAATCCCCTTGGGTGCAAAGTCTTCAGCGGATACACGCGTTACCTTGTTGAACGGGTGAATTTCACAATAAACACCCGCTTCCCGCACCCTCCGCGCGATCAGCTGCGTGACTTGGGAGCCGAAATCGACGATTAGGATGCGGTCTTGCATGGAAGGGGAGTCTGCCTTCAGGCCAGAGAAGTTGGGTCCAGAAAATTAAAGTCCAGTTTGATAGTTTGGCGCTTCGCGGGTCACCGTCACGTCATGGACATGACTTTCGCGCAAGCCCGCATTGGTGATGCGGACAAAGCGACAATTCTCGCGCATGGCATTTATATCCGCGTTGCCGGTGTAGCCCATAGCGGCTTTAAGGCCGCCAACAAGCTGATGGATGACATTGCTGACAGGGCCTTTATAGGGCACCTGGCCCTCAACGCCTTCCGGTACCAGCTTCAGCGCATCGCTGACGTCCTGCTGAAAATAGCGGTCTGCCGATCCGCGCGCCATGGCACCAACAGAGCCCATACCGCGATAGGATTTATAGGATCGACCCTGGTAGATGAATGTCTCACCGGGACTTTCGTCCGTCCCGGCTAGTAGCGAGCCAATCATCACGCAATTCGCACCCGCTGCGATGGCCTTGGCCAGATCGCCGGATGATTTTATGCCGCCGTCCGCAATGGCCGGAACGCCTTTTTTCTCGCAAGCTTCCGCCGTTTCCATAATCGCTGTCAGCTGCGGTACGCCGACGCCCGCCACAATCCGCGTCGTGCAGATGGAGCCTGGGCCTATGCCAATTTTGATAGCGTCTGCACCTGCATCGATCAGTGATTCTGCGCCATCGCCAGTCGCGACGTTGCCAGCAATGATCTGAACTTTGTTGGAGATGCGGCGGACCCGGTCAACCGTGCGGATTACGCCATCGGAATTGCCGTGGGCAGTATCAACAACGACAACATCCACTCCTGCATCAACAAGTGCTTCTGCCCGCGCAAACCCATCGTCACCAACGCCTGTGGCCGCAGCGCAGCGTAACCGACCTTGCTCATCCTTGGCGGCATCAGGGAATTTCTGGGCTTTCTCTATATCTTTGACAGTGATCAGGCCGACGCAGCTATAGGTGTCGTCCACCACCAGCAGCTTCTCAATCCTGTGCGCGTGGAGCAGGCGCTTGGCCTCATCCGGTGTCACGCCATCGGGGGCGGTGATCACGTCCTTCGTCATTAGTTCCATAACCGGCTGGTTTGGATCACTGGCGAAACGGACATCGCGGTTGGTGATGATGCCGCAAACCTTGCCGTTTGGACCGTTGACGACCGGGATGCCGGAAATACCGTATTGGGCCATCAGCTGCAGCGCGTCATGCAGAGTGGCGTTCGGCAGGATAGTGACAGGATCAACCACCATGCCCGATTCGAACTTCTTCACCCGGCGCACTTCGCCCGCCTGCTGGTCAATTTCCAAGTTCTTATGGATCACGCCGATGCCGCCAGTTTGCGCCATCGCAATCGCCATGGCACTTTCGGTCACTGTGTCCATGGCAGAAGCGATAATCGGGATTTTCAGGGAAATTTCGCGGGTTACGCGGGTAAGCGTTACAGCGCTGGTAGGCAGTACGGCAGAGTGGGCGGGTTGCAACAGCACATCATCAAAGGTGAGCGCCATCGGTATCGCCTGCGGATTGCGCGGTGGCATGTCATTCCCCTTGGAGGAAGGTCTGGATCAGTCGTCTTGGAATGACGAATCTGTATATACCTCTGTAGCCTGTGAGCAAAGTGGACAAAATGGCCACTTTTGTCCGGCCTCTGCCGAACACGATTTAAGGTACCGGTTTCTTGTCCGCCCAGGGCTGTGCAGCTTCGAATGCTGCGGAGGCTTGCAGCACTTCTAGATCGCCGAAGCGGGGGCCGACGATTTGGAGGCCTACGGGTAACCCAGCCGATGTGAAGCCGCATGGGATGGAGGAGGCCGGGTTATGACTCATGTTGAATGGGTAGGAGAATTCGGCCCATTGCAACCAGTCCCAATCATGCTGCGGCCAATCGTCAGGCATGAGCTTTTCGGCGGGGAATGCGGCGACGGATACGGCGGGGCTTAGCAGTAGGTCATAGTCATCAAACGTGCGGTGGATGGCGTGGACATAGTTTAGCTTCTTCTGCCGCATATTCAGATAATCCTCCGTCGTGTGATTGACGGCGGATTTGATGCACGCGACGAGGCCAGGGTCCATCCGGTCCTCATACTCTTCCAGATATTGCACATAGGCCAGTTCGTGGGCGGACCAGAAGAAGCGGATGAGGTCCGGCCCCACCGGCCCCCATTCTGGCGTTATCTCCTCCACGTGCGCACCCATTTCGGCAAAGACTTGCGCTGCGCTCGCTGTTAGCCCTGCGACTTCGGGGTCGACCCGTGCATGGCTAAAGTCCGGGCTCCATGCAACGCGCAAGCCCTCCATTGATCCGGTATCGAGTAAGCGCGCATAAGCGGCGGGGGCGGATTCCAGGCTGTAGAAATCCCAAGGATGCGGGCCGGACATCACCTCCAGCATCAGGGCTGCGTCCTCGACCGTGCGCGTTAGGGGGCCGCTATGGCTGGTTTGGTCATTGTTGCCGACGGGCCAGTTGGCGACACGCCCATAGCTCGGCTTATGGCCGAACACGCCACAGAAATGCGCTGGCATACGTATGGAGCCAGCGCCGTCTGAGCCCTGATGCAGTGGCCCGTATCCAGCTGCCGCCCCAACGCCAGCCCCGGCAGAGGACGCACCTGCGTTCAACCCATGACCCCAAGGATTATGCGTGACGCCCGTTAGCGGACTATGGCTGACACCCTTCCAGCCAAATTCAGACGTTGTCGTTTTGCCAAGGGAAATAGCACCAGCGTCTTTCAGGCGGGAGACGAATGGCGTGTCGTGCTCTGGAATTGTGCCTTTCTCAATCCAGGAGCCGCGCTCCGTCGGCAAACCTGCTGTGGATGAAAGGTCTTTTATCGTGACAGGCAAGCCGAACAACGGTCCTTCGCCCCGGCCTTGCATCAGTTGCGCTTCAGCTGCCTTGGCGCTGTCCATCGCAGTTTCTGCTGTCAACGTGGCGAAGGCGTTTAGTCTTGGTTCAAGGCGCTCAATTCGGTTCAGTACGGCTTGCATGAGCTCAACAGGGGAGAGCTGTCGGGCGCGGATCATCGGCGCCAGGATACTTGCTGGCGTGAAACAAAGATCGTCATCTTGCATGGAGCTTCCTCTTATTGCGTCATATTTAATAGCAACGATAACGATTTTTACATGCCTCCGCGAGGCGGGCTTTGCAGCTTGCTGTCATAGTGCGCCATCGGCATTATCCGGGGCGAAACACGCCAGATTGGGGAAGGCGTTACGATGAGACAACCCTTTTTAGGAGAACAGTCATGCGGTAGCGCGGCGGTCGGCGACGCGGCGGCTTAGGCAGCCTCGGCAGAATGCCTGGGGGCGGCGGGCTCAGTCGCATGGGCGGTATTCGCAAGGGCGGCATTGGTTTGATCGGTATCGGTATCGTTATCGTCGTTGGCATTGGCCTGTTGATGGGCGGCGACCTCAGCACTATTCTTGGCAAGATTTTGGGCGGTTGCGGGCAAAGCTATGCCCCTGGCCAAGCGTCAGCACGCAACGCACTGACGGCCAGGCTGGTGTCCAGCAGACAGGCCGGGCGGATCAGGATGAGCTCGCGAACTTCACAGCGACCGTACTCGCCTATATCGAGGACGCATGGCACGCGATTTTCAAGCAGGAAGGCCTGAAATACCGCGAGCTCAAGCTCGTGCTGTTTGATGGCGCGGTGTAATCCGCTTGCGGGATGGGGCAGGCGGCGATGGGGCCGTTTCATTGTCCGGGCGATCAGAAAGTCTACATTGCCCTCTCATTCTATCGCGACCTCAAGGAACATTTCCGCGCATCGGGTAATTTCGCCCAAGCCTACGTGATTGCCCATGAAGTTGGGCACCATGTGCAGACGCTGCTTGGCGTCTCAGATGAAGTGCAGCAAGCCAAATACCGAGCCTCCCGCGAGGAAGCTAACGCGATCCAAGTGAAAATGGAGCTGCAGGCGGACTGCTTGGCGGGCGTCTGGGCGAACTATGCCAATCCCAAAGAAAGGATTCTGGAAGTTGGCGGTGTCGCGGAAGCGATGGCGGCGGCGGAAGCGATCGGTGATGACACAATCCAGCGCCGGTCATCGGGTCGCTTGCGCTCAGAAACCTTCACACACAGCATGGCGGCCCAGCGCCAGCGTTGGTTTAACGCCGGGCTTGAATCAAGCTGCAAAACGCCTGTAATACGCTGTCCGCAAGAAGCCTCTAGAGCAAATTCCGATCAATCTGAATCAGATTGATCGGAAAGAATTACTCGCTATCAATAAGCTAGAGCGTCGGGCTGCGTCTTTTCGGGCGCAAGGCGCACTAGAACCCTTGCGCCGCCGGTGCGGCAGGATTGGCGATTGTTGGTAGGGATTTTAGGTATTCAACAATCGCTGCGATGTCGTCCTCCGGCAGTTTGCTGGTCCCATGCTCTACGACCTCGTACATCACGGAGCCGACGACGTCGCCGTCGATTTTGAGGCCATCAGTGAGTAGGAACGCCAAGTCTGGGTCCGTCCAGACGCCGAGGCCGGTTCCTTCGTCCTGGGTCAGGTTTGGTGCCATTTCGCCTTCCGGCCCGTTCGCAGTGCCGGTTAGCCATGCACCTCGCTGCAGGCCGCCTGAAGGCCAGCGCGGCGTGTGGCATTCACCACAATGGGCCACGCCTTCGCTTATGTAGGCACCGCGGTTCCATGCAGCGGATTGTCTAGAATCGTTCTCGAACACGCCCGCATCAAAATGCAGTAACTTCCAGAAGCGCATGGTCCAGCGTTGATTGAAGGGAAAGCCTATATCGTGCGGCTTATTAGGTTCGGCCTCAGCCGGGCGCGCCATGATTGCGTTGTGGATCGCCAGCATGTCACTGTCCGTCATGCGAGTATAAGCGGCATAGGGGAATGCGGGGAAGTAGTTGGCGCCGTCTGGCCTGCGACCATGGCGAAGGGCGCGGACGAAGTCTTCCTCGCTCCAATCGCCAATGCCGTTTGTTTTGTCGCTAGAGATATTGGGCGCGAAGAACGTGCCGAATGGCGTTTCAAGCGCGCGGCCACCCGCCAGGACGGCACCGTCATTCTTGCCGTCCGTATGGCAGTTTACGCAGCCCGCCAGCCCCAGCAGAAGTTCGCCGCGTTCAGCAGACATCATCGCTGCGTCAGAAGTCTTGTGCAGTGTGATATCTTCTTTACCGTCTGTCAAAAGCAGACCGACGACGACGATTAAACCAGCGACCGCTAGCCTTAGTCCAATCTTGAACAATTTCCGAAACATGATGGCCCCCGTCTTACCGAATCTATCGGAATCTGCAGCGCCAGACTCTTACGTTATGCAGTTGTGGCACATCCAACGCCAAGCATCCGGCAGATAGCAAGCGTCAACTCCGCCCGGTTCAGCGTGTAAAAGTGGAAATGCTCAACCCCCTCCCGGCGAAGATGCTGGCACTGCTCGACAGCGATGGCGGCGGCGATAGCGGACCGTGTTTCAAGGTCGTTCTCAAGGCCTGCAAACCGTTCCGCTACCCAATCCGGCACGCTAGCACCGCAGCGTCCGGCAAACCGCACCATGGCGGCGAAATTCGTTACCGGCAGAATTCCAGGTACTAATGGAATACCCACGCCGCCTGCGGCGATCCGGTCCCGGTAGCGCAGGAAGTCTTCCGTGTTGAAGAAAAACTGTGTGATCGCCCGGGCAGCACCGGCTTCCTGCTTACGACGAAGGTTTTCAATCTCATCGTCATCATGGCGGGCTTCTGGATGGTTTTCAGGATAAGCCGCGACACTGATCTCGAAGTCATGTCGGTCCAGCAAGCCGGCAACGAGCCCGGAAGCATAGGCATACCCATCCGGCCCTGGCGCATAGGTTTGGCCAGGTTCTGGCATATCGCCCCTTAGCGCCACGATATGGCGCACACCCACTTCCCAATAACGGTCAGCAACGGCGTCGACTTCGACACGGCTTGCAGCGACGCATGTGAGGTGGGCGGCTGTGGTCAGGCCTTTTTCTTGAACAATCCGCTCGACAGTTGCGTGGGTGCGCTCGCGCGTCGTGCCGCCTGCACCATAGGTGACGGACACGAACTTTGGCTTCAGAGGCGCCAAGCGTTCGACAGATCGCCAAAGCGTCTCCGCCATTTTGTCGGTGTTGGGCGGGAAAAATTCAAAGCTGACTTCAGGCGGCGCCATGGGGTGTCGCGCCTTTCTGTGTTGTGGGGGCAGGAATTGTGGCGGTTGCGAGCGCGGGTTTGCGTCCACGCCAGAGGCATACTGTAAGCGGATCGCCTGGAAGAGCTTCCTCGGCATCCAAGGTCAATCCAGCGGCTTCGAGCCAGCGGGATATTTGTTCGGTGGAGAATCCAAGCCGACGGTGGGCATGCTCCTCGCGGAGCCGATCCAGGTCATGGGGGGCAAAATCAACCAATATTACAACGCCGCCCGGTGCGAGCAGTCGTGCCATTTCGCGGATCGCCTGTCCTGGTGTGTCTAGGTAGTGCAATACCAAATGCGCGGTAATCATATCGAAGCGGGCATCGCCAAAGGGGGCGGCGTATAAGTCGCCATGGCGCAGGCTGCAGTGGACATGACCTGCCGCCGCCAAGCGGTCGCGGGCCAGGGCCAGCATTGCCAGATTGTTATCGAGACCCGCCGCACGGCCAGCGCGGGGCGCCAAAAGTTCTAGAATGCGCCCGGCGCCGACGCCCATATCAAGATAGTCGTTGACGAAGTCTGCTGGGCAGAGCGCTTGCAAACGCGCTTCTACCATCGCCCCATCGACATGGAGCGCGCGGATATCATGCCAGTGCTGCGCATTATCATGGAAATAGGTCTGAGCATCCTGCGCGCGGCGCGCTCGAACGTCTGCAAGGCGCGCGGCGTCTCGGATGCGGACAGGATCATCGGGGCTACAGGAATCCACGAGAACGCGTGCAAGTCGCGCGGGCTCGCCTGTATCTGCAAGGCGGTAAAATACCCAATTTCCCTCCCTGAATCGGACCAGAAGGCCAGCCTCGGCCAAGATTTTGAGGTGGCGAGAGACGGCAGGCTGCGTCATGCCTAGGATGTCCGTGATCTCCGTGACAGACAGTTCGCCTGCCGCGCAAAGCGCCAACATTCTAAGGCGCGCACTTTCGGCTGCGGCGCGCAACATGATGACAAATTTATCCAACAGAATCCCAATCTATATGCAGATTGCGTTATATAGGTAAGTCTTCAGCGCTACAATGAGTTTTGCCGCCTCAAAATGTGGAGTCTGTGTCAAATACTCTTCGTATTATATAGGTAGTCACCTTTGATTTAACCTTATCGCTCTATATGTTGCTTTTCGGTGATACGTCTGCGTGGGCAGTTTAAATGATTCGGCACGCTTTGAGGATTATCACGCTTAGGGCAGCGCTGCATAGGCAGCGTAACTTCGGCAGGACAGAAATATGATGCGATACAGGTTACGGAAACTGGTTACGGTCATCCGCAGTGCCACATTTGCGCTTGCCTTTGCAGGTGTCGCATCTGGCTGTGCGACACTTCCAGATGATCCGTTAGATCGCGCTGATGTCCTGGCTGCGAATGACCGGTTTGAGCCTGCCAACCGGATGGTTTTTGCCATCAACGAAGCTGTCGATTTTGTGCTGCTGCGTCCGACAGCCATACTTTACCGGGATTTCATGCCAGATCCTGGCAAGGATCTTGTTTTTAATTTCGTCCGCCACTTCACGCTGCCGCTGACGATTGTTAATGATATTGCGCAAGGTGAATGGGATAGGGCGGAGATCGCTTCAAAGCGCCTGTTCGTCAATTCGATTGCCGGATTCGGCGGGGTTTTTGACGCAGCAACAGGCCTTGGTTTGCCGCATCACAAAGAAGATTTCGGCCAAACTCTGGCCACATATCAGGTGGCGCCAGGGCCATATATTGTGCTGCCGCTGATCGGCCCATCGTCTACCCGTCATGCATTTGGCCGGATTGTCGATTTCGGGCTTGATCCGCTGACGTATTTCCTGGCAAAAACGCCGGCTAAGCTGTCGCTTGGCCTTCGCGCTGTCAGTATTGTCGATCAGCGCTATCGGCTGCTGGGCCCGTTGGATGACTTGAAACAGAATTCGCTGGATTATTATGCCGCCGTGCGGTCGCTCTATCGCCAGCGCCGGACTTATGAAATCCGTAATCTAGGTGATGAGGCTACGCCCAAATCCACGGCGACGGTCTTCGAGACGCCAATTAATCGTGAGGGCTAAAGCCACTATGCGACCCTATACTCGCGCTATCGCTGATTCGCGCACGCCGTCTCTGCGTCTTCTATTCGCCGGACTGGTGGCGTTTTCGCTTGCAATCCTAGCACTGGCACCTGCAAAGGCTGGGGTTGAACGCGATCTGATTGCCGGCCTCGCTGGTGAGGCTGAGCCAGTACTGAATGACAAGTCTATTGCGTCTGCCGAACGCACAAAGAAGCTGCGCTCTATCCTGAGTTCTGTTTTCGATAACCAGCAAATGGCTCAGTCCATGCTTGGTCGCTATTGGCGCCGCGCGGATGATGGCCAGCGTTCAGAGTTAGCCACGTTGATGAAGACCTATCTGATCGACGTATATGCAGGTCGCATGGACTCGATTGATGGTCAGGTGAAGTTCGAGGTTGGCGGCGAGAAAGTGATTGGCAACCGCACGATTGTTGATAGCAAAGTGCTGCGCCCTGGCCCACCTCCAGTTTCTGTCGTTTGGCAAGTTGAGACTGTGAATAGCAAAGCCGTGGTGACTGATATCGTGGTTGAGGGTGTCAGCCTTGTGGTCAGCCAGCGGGCAGATTTCACGAGCATAATTCGCAGCCAGGGTGGTTTAGACGGCCTAATTAAGCTGCTGAAGCAGAAAGTAGGGAGCTGACGGAACCGGCCCGCCAAGCCGCCTAACCCATATAAATTACATGTGTTTGAATTGGGGCTGACGCTTTTCAGTAAACGCCGCCATGCCTTCTTTTTGATCTTCAGTGGCGAAGGTTGAATGAAACACCCGACGCTCAAACCGCACGCCTTCTGACAACGTTGTCTCGTATGCGCGGTCAACGGCTTCTTTGCAGATCATAGCGATTGGCAGGGACTTCTCGGCAATTGCGTCCGCCAGCTTCATCGCTTCGTCTAACAGAGCATCCGCTGGCACAACCTTGGTCACAAGGCCGGAACGCTCCGCTTCTTCAGCGTCCATCATCCGGCCTGTCAGGCACATATCCATGGATTTGGATTTACCGACAGCACGGGTGAGGCGTTGTGTGCCGCCGCCGCCTGGAATAGTGCCCAGGTTGATTTCAGGCTGGCCGAATTTGGCATCATCACCTGCAATGATCAGATCACACATCATGGCGACTTCGCAGCCACCGCCAAGCGCATAGCCGCGGACGGCCGCTATGATTGGTTTGCGGCAAGACGCAGCGCGCTCCCAATGCATGGTGATGAAGTCCTGCATGTAGGCGTCCATATAGGACTTGGACTGCATTTCCTTGATATCTGCACCCGCCGCAAAAGCTTTCTCGCCGCCAGCCAGCATCAGGCAGCCAACGTCTGGGTCTGCTTCAAAAGCATCAATGGCGGCTGCCATTTCTTCGACCAATTGCGCGCACAGTGCGTTCAGCGCTTTCGGGCGGTTTAAGGTGATTAGGCCAACGCGGCCCTTTTTCTCGGACAGAATAAACTCAGCCATGTGATGGCTCCCCAGGAAATTTTAGGAATGTATTGCGGTGCTGAATTGCGCGTGTCTTCTAACCTACCGCTGGCAGGTTGGACAATAGAATGATGACCGCCCGGATTGGACGATGCGGCGCACATGGTTCTTGCTGCAGGTAATGCAATCCTCACCCTCACGTCCATACACGCCCCAGGAGGCTTTAAAATATCCAAGCTCACCAGATGGCTGGCGATAGTCACGCAGGCTGGAACCGCCCGCTGCAATGGCTTCGCGCAATACTTCCGGGATGGCAACAGTGAGGCGTTTCAGCTCTGCCTGTTTCATTGACCTAGCTTCGCGTTCTGGTCGTACACGGGCGCGAAATAGCGCTTCGCACACGTAGATATTGCCTAGTCCGGCGATGAGCCGCTGGTCCAGCAGCGCCGCCTTAATCGAGGAAGATTTCCCGGCTAGCATTGCCTTTAGTTTAGACGCTGTCAGCCCGTTCAATGGCTCTACGCCGAGCGATACAAGGCGCGGGTGTGAAGCTTCCTCAGATGTTGGGAACAAGTCCATGAAGCCAAAGCGGCGGGCGTCCTGGTAGACGGCATAACCACCGTCGCTTGTTTCAATAATGATGTGATCATGCTTCGCCGGTTCGGGCGCTGGGCCCTGGCCGACCATCATCCTGCCAGACATACCGAGGTGGGTGAGCCAGGTCAGGCCTCCATCGAGCCTAGCCAGCATGTATTTCGCCCGCCGATCAATGCGTAGGACCATCTGTCCTTGCATCCGTGCGGCGAAATCTGGCGGCAGCGGGAACCTCAAATCAGGTCGCCTGGCCTCAACGCGGGCGAGGCGTTGGCCGGAGATGATGGCGGCGAGGCCGCGCATGGTGGTTTCGACTTCGGGAAGTTCTGGCATGATGCAAAACCCTATCCCGGATACGCTGAATGCGCTATCGAATACGCCCATGACAAACCATGATTCCATCATCGACAGCGCATCCGGCGGCGACGCGATTGACTTTGGCTATCGCGAAGTCCCGCGCGAGGACAAAGCGCGCATGGTGCGGGGCGTATTTGATTCCGTTGCCGGTCGCTACGACCTGATGAATGACCTGATGAGCGGCGGCCTCCATCGCTTCTGGAAGGCGTCACTTGTTGCAGAATTGACACCGCGTGCTGGAGAGCAGCTTATCGATGTTGCAGGGGGCACCGGCGATATCAGCTTCCGCGCCCAGGCTGCTGCCAAAGGCGCGCTCAATGCCGTGATCGTTGATGCTAATGCCGCCATGGTCAGCGTTGGCCGTGACCGGGCGATGGACCGGGGCATAAAGCTGAATGGCGGCAGCCTTGGTTGGGTGACGGGGGATGCAGAACGCCTGCCGCTGCCCGATGCTTCGGCTGATGCGGTCGTGATCTCATTCGGGCTTCGTAACGTGACAGATAGGCTGCAAGCGCTGCGGGACATGCGCCGTGTGCTGCGCCCTGGCGGCAGGTTCTTCTGCCTAGAATTCAGTCATATGGAGAATGTGGCACTGCAAGAGGCCTATGACCGCTATTCCTTCGCTGCCATCCCAAAGCTCGGTAAACTGACGACGGGTGATGCGGATTCATATAAATACCTAATCGAAAGCATCCGCCGCTTTCCGCGCCAGGAAGCCCTGCTGGAATTGCTCGATGAAGCAGGGTTTGAGCAGACTTCATTCCGCAACATGACCGGCGGCGTTGTTGCCGTGCACCGGGGATGGCGGCTTTAGTTCACCTTGCCGGAGAGTTCGAAGACCGGCAGGAAAGCAGCGATCAAAATGCCTGCAATGCCAAGGCCGACAAGGGCCGTCAGCACCGGATTGACCATAAATGTGACGGTGTTTACGCGCTGCATCAGCAGGGTATCGAAGTAATCGGCAGCAGCGACCATCAATACGTCCAGCGTGCCGGCTTGCTCGCCTGATGCAATCATCCGGACGATGGCTTCGCCGAATATTGGGTCGCGCCTTAAGGCTTCGGCGAAGGATGTACCGCGTTCGATATTGTCAGCTGCCTCGCGGGCGGCATCTGCGGTACGACGATTTGCGGCAGCTTCCGCCCCCATGGGCAATGCTTCAACCGCTGGAATGCGATGGCGCAGCTGCATGCCAACGGTCCTTAGCAGGCGCGCCATAGCCGCCAAGCGCACAACCTGGCCCAATAACGGCCAGCGCAGTTTGATGACGTCCCACACGTATTTGCCCGACTCATTCGATAGCCAGAACGTGAGGAGAGCAATCATAAAAGCCCCTAGAACGCCGAATATCATGAGGTTTTCGGCGTAAGCCTCACCCATATCAAGCAAGGCTTGGGTTAGTGTCGGCGGTTCGGGGACTATGCCCAAATACATCTTTTCGAACCTGGGGAGGATCAAGAAGATCATCATCTGGAACACCAGGATAAGTGCGCCAAGCACGAAGATTGGGTATCTCAGTGCCGCACGGACTTTGCGTACAAACGCGTCCATCTTCACCAAGTATCACGAAAGCTGGTCCATTGCTTCGTCAATCTTGCAGGAACGGGGGCCAGAGCGGACGACGCTGACATAAATCGGCCCAAAGACTTTTGGGTATCCTTTCATGGAATCAGCCATATCACTGCCGGTTGACATGTCCTTCAGCACCGATTGCAGGATGACGCGGAACTTACCGTTTGGCATTTCAGCCGAAAGATTTTCCAACGCTGCCGCCAGCTGCAGCTTACCTTATCAATGGCGCAGAAAATTGCCGGGTGACGACGAAGCCGCAGTCGCCGTAATCTCCGCGAAAAACAACGAGCGTGCGCTAGTCCCGCACGATCACAATCTCTATGCCCAAAGAAACATCGTCGAGCGCTTCTTCTGCAAAATCACAGATATGCGACGCCTGGCGACCAGGTTCGAGAAAACCGCCAGAAACTTCCTCTCCATGGTACAAATCTTTGCAATCAGATGCTGTATTAATTGAGCCCGCAACCTGGTTAGAAGCCCTGCTGTGATTGACTGCGGGGCTGATGATCGGCACAGTCTGAGACGTAGTTTCAGGAATTTAGGTAGAAACAGCCATGCTTGAAGAAAATCCCAACGACCCGATGCCAGACCGGATAAATATCTGGACGACAATTGGTGATTACGGCGCAGGCGCACTGATTGCTTTCCTCATTTTTTACACAGCCTTACCGGCGACCAGTAGCCTGAACTAAGGCCAATGCTCGACCTGTACAGTGATACTCAGACGCGCCCGTCGGATGCGATGCGTCGTGCCATGGCAAACGCCGAAGTGGGCGATGAACAGCGCGGCGAAGACCCGACCGTTAACGCGCTCTGTGAGAAAGTTGCAGAACTCCTGGGTAAAGAAGCAGCGGTATTTTTGCCTTCTGGCACCATGTGCAATGAAATCGCATTGATGGTGCATTGCCGCCCAGGCGACGAAATTCTTTGCCACGGATCAGCTCACATCGTGAATTACGAAGGCGGTGGGCCATCGGCCCTCGCTGGTGCTGTGGTGACCGCGCTTCCGGGCGAACGGGGCATGTTTACTGCGGATACAGTGCGCGCTGCCATCCGCCCCACCAGTCGCTATGCGCCCGTCACCCGGCTGCTGGAAATTGAGAATACAGCGAACATGGCAGGCGGCGTCGCTTGGCCATTGGCTGACGTGCAGGCAGTGAGCCAAGTTGCTCGGGATGCGGGCCTGATCGTGCACATGGATGGCGCGCGGCTGCTCAACGCCGTCGTCGCGACGGGAACCAGTGCCGCAGACTACAGTGCCGCGACAGACTCCGTATGGATTGATTTCTCCAAAGGCCTTGGCGCGCCCGTTGGCGCGGCTATGGCCGGATCAGCAAACTTCATTGAGGCTGTGTGGAAATGGAAGCAGCGGATCGGCGGGGCTATGCGCCAAGCTGGCATCATCGCAGCGGGTGCGCTCTACGGCTTAGAAAATAACATTGAACGCTTGGCGGAAGACAACGCCGCGGCCAAGAGTTTTGCCGAAGTCCTGGCAGAATCGCCAAACTTCTCCATCGACCCGACGACGGTAGACACCAACATCATCATCTTCGATCTGACCGACAAATCCGCAGATGCCGCTAAACTCAGCGCCCGCATCCTAGCCGAAGCCGACGTCCGCATCGGCGCCGTAGGCCCCCACACCCTCCGCGCCGTAACGCACATGGACGTTGATCCAAATGCGGTCCGGACAGCAGCGGAACGGATTGTGCGGCTTTAGTTAAGATTGGGCATTAGATAGTTGCCCATGGGTTGGATAGTTCTATGCCGCACCATACCCTCCGCCGCCCGGTGTTTTGATGATAAATACGTCGCCGGGGGCCATTTCGGTTTTGTCTGCGCCCTTTAGTGTTTCCACGGACCCGTCCGTGCGTTTGACCTGGTTGACGCCGCATTTGCCAGGGGCACCGCCTGCCATGCCATAGGGGGCGACCTCGCGGCGGTTGGAGAGGATGGCGGCGGTCATATTCTCAAGGAAGCGCACGCGGCGGGTGATGCCGTCGCCGCCGCGATGTCTGCCAGTACCCCCGGAAGCCGGGCGCACGCCGAAGCCTTCCAGCACCACGGGGTAGCGGAGTTCGAGGATTTCCGGATCTGTCAGGCGGGTATTGGTCATGTGGGTGTGGATGGCGCTGACGCCGTCCCAAGTTGGGCCCGCTCCGGCCCCACCGCAGATGGTTTCATAATATTGGTGGGTTTTATTGCCGAAGGTGAAATTGTTCATGGTGCCCTGGCAGGCACCTATCACCTGCAGCGCGCCATAAACGCAATCGGTCACGACTTGGCTGGTCTCCACATTACCCGCAACCACGGCTGCACCGGGGTTCGGATTCAGCATGCAGCCCTGGGGCAGGACGATTTCAATTGGCTTCAAGCAGCCGTCATTCAGCGGAATATCCTGGCCGACAAGCGTTCGGAATACATATAGCACCGCCGCCCGGCACACGGCAGCCGGGGCGTTGAAATTCGAACTTAATTGAGCAGAGGACCGCGAGAAATCCAGCTTCGCTGTCCTCGCCGTCTCATCAATTGAGATATCGACGGAAACTACGGCGCCATTGTCCAAGCCGTAGTCGAAGGACCCAGATTGCAGCGCGCCAATAACCCGGCGAACGCTTTCTTCTGCGTTGTCCTGCACGTGTTTCATGTAGGCCTGAACAACATCCTGGCCGAAATGACCAATCATGCGGCGGACTTCCTGAATGCCCTTCTCGCAAGCCGCGATCTGCGCCTTGAGGTCCGCCTCGTTCTGGTAGACGTTTCGGGCAGGGTATGTAGCGGAGAGCAGCAGGTCTTGAAGCGCCTTGCCCTGGAAGTCTCCTTGGTCCACCAACATGAAGTTATCAATCAGGACGCCCTCATGCTCAATCGTCGAGCTATCGGGCGGCATGGACCCAGGTGTCAGCCCGCCAACATCCGCATGGTGGCCGCGCGAAGCCACGTAGAAAACGATCTCATCGCCTTCAAACACGGGTGCCACAACGGTGATATCCGGCAAATGCGTGCCGCCGTTATAGGGATTGTTGAGCGCGTAGAAATCGCCGGGGTTCATAGTTCCCTCGCGTTCCTTGATCATGGCGCGAACGGAAGCGCCCATGGAGCCAAGATGCACTGGCACATGGGGTGCATTGGCGACAAGGCTACCGGTCGCATCAAAGATCGCGCAGGAGAAATCCAGGCGTTCTTTGATGTTGACGGAATAGGCGGTGTTCTCAAGTGCCGCACCCATTTGCTCCGCGACGGACATGAACAAATTGTTGAACACTTCCAGCAGCACCGGGTCCGCTTCCGTGCCGATGGCGTGGCCGCGTTCCAGCGCTTCCACACGGCACATCACCAGATGGTCACGGCTTGTAATCTCTGCCCGCCATCCGGGTTCAACGACGTTAGCGCCTGTGCGTTCGATGATGACGCAAGGGCCGGATACCGCTGCACCCGGTGCCATGCTGTCCCGGTCGTAGAACGGCGCATCGACCCAGCCGGATTGGATGTAGATCGGATGGGTGGCGATGACCTTAGCTTCGGCGTTTGGATCAACGGGTTGCTCAAGCTCATCTGCAACATCGGTTTCGCCGACGGCTTCGGATACAGCCGTCGCCACGATCAAGCCCTGGCCTTCCATGATGAAGCCGTAACGCTGGCGATGCTCTGCCTCGAACGCTGCGCGCAGAGACGCCGCCACATCATCGCTTTCGGGATAGATTACTTCAAGGGATGAATCCGTGCCGTCATAGCGGAGATGCACACGACGCTCGACGCGGAGCGTATCGCCCGGCGTCAATTGCGGCTCAAGCTCGGCCTCAGCTTCAGTGCCCAATATCGCCAATAAGGCCTCGATATCGCTGAGTGTGCTTGTTTCCAGCCGCGCCTCGACGGATCGTTCTTTGACTGCCCGCAAATCTGCCAAACCCATGCCATATGCAGATAGCACGCCTGCATAGGGGTGGATGAAGATCGTCTCCATCCCCAGCGTATCGGCGATCATGCAAGCATGTTGCCCGCCAGCGCCGCCGAAGCATTGCAGCGTATATTCGGTCACGTCATAGCCTCGACGGACGCTGATTTCCTTGATCGCATTCGCCATATTTTCAACGGCGATCTGAAGGTAGCCCAGGGCCACATCTTCCGGTTTCCTGGTATCGCCGGTTTCTGCCGCGATCCGCTGCCCAAGCTCTTCGAACGCCTTTTGCGAGGCGTTGCGGTCCAGCGGCTGGTCGCCATTTGGGCCGAATACGGGCGGGAAATGGGATGGCTGCAAGCGGCCAAGCAGCACGTTGCAATCCGTCACCGTCAACGGCCCGCCACGACGGTATGCCGCCGGGCCAGGACTTGCGCCAGCACTCTCGGGACCGACGCGATATCGCCCTTGCTCAAACGTCAAGATTGACCCGCCGCCTGCCGCAACGGTGTGAATCTGCATCATCGGCGCCCGCATTCGGATGCCCGCGACCTGCGTCTCAAACGCGCGCTCGTAATTACCGGCATAATGCGAAACGTCCGTAGAGGTGCCGCCCATGTCGAAGCCTATAATGCGGCCAAACCCAGCCATGCCCGCAGTTTTCGCCGCACCCACAACGCCGCCTGCGGGACCGGAAAGGATGGAATCCTTGCCTTGGAAGCGCCGCGCATCCGCCAGCCCGCCATTGGACTGCATGAACATCAACCGCGCGCCTGAAAGCTCGCCCGCTACGATGTCCACATAACGGCGCAATACGGGGGAGAGATAAGCATCGACAACTGTCGTATCGCCGCGCCCTACGGCTTTGATGAGCGGGCTGGTCTGGTGGCTGACGGAAATCTGTGTGAAGCCAAGCTCGCGGGCGATAATGGCGGCTTGCCGCTCATGCTCCGGGTAACGATAGCCGTGCAGGCAGAGGATCGCGATGCTGGTATAGCCTTTGTCACGCATGGCTTGCAGGTCGTGGCGGGTCGCCTCTGTATCCAGTACACGTTCGACAGTGCCATCGGCCAGCACGCGTTCGTTCAATTCCACAACGTCAGTATAAAGCTGTTGCGGTAGTTTTAGTTCCAGATCAAACAGGCGTGGGCGGTTTTGGTAGGCGATCCGCAGCAGGTCGCGAAATCCATCGGTGACAGCCAGTACAGTCGGCTGGCCCTTGCGTTCCAGCAGAGCATTGGTGCCAACGGTGGTGCCCATCTTGACTGCATCGATAGCGTCCGCCGGTATCGGCTGGCCATCTGGAACTTCCAGTAATTCGCGGATACCTTGGGTCGCTGCATCCTGATACCGCTCTGGATTTACAGAAAGCAGCTTATGCGCCACCGTCTCGCCATCAGGGTTCCGGGCGACGATGTCAGTGAACGTGCCGCCGCGGTCAATCCAAAACTGCCACTTGTTCTTATAAGTCTCTGTTTTTATTGATTTATTTTGAGACATATGTCAGTACCTTTTTAGTACGCCAACTGATTTGCCGTTGAAGAATCAATGATTTATCCCAACACGAAATGCTCTTTTAGTACGCCAATCGTGACTTTCAGCGATTTACGACCGTCTTCATAGCACCGCAGATGTGAGCGCTGAAGATAAATGTCTCGCAATGTTCTTGAACATCCAGCATTGACCAATCCACGCTGCGAAATGCCCATAGCGCTCCCACAAGGGTATTTGCTCCATTCCCACTTTCTGCCAGACTTTTCATATGAGAAACCTGACCGCCACCATCTGCCTGACGATTGCCCTGCTTATTGGAAGTGCGGGTGATGTAATCCGTCATCTTCTCCGTCTGTATCTGCCTTTAGTGTTCTTCAAATGTATTTCACACTGCACCCCATTACCTTGGACAAGGATGAAAACATCCACATTGCCGAGTTGCAATCTGTAAGTCGGATAGGTGTGCCGGAGTGAATAGTAGGTGTAATCCTCTGGAAATTCCGTGATGCCACTCTCTGCCCATATCACATACCACAGACCATGTGGCGGTTCTTTGTATCGTCCTGAATAGGCGTAATCAGGGTGAGATGAGATGGCCTCATCATCATGCATATCTATTCTCATTATTCTTTGTTTTTTAAAGCGGCCTTCTGCTCCGTGCTGAGATTATCGCCAAACTGATAGTCTGATTGCTTCCCATCCCAAGTTGCTTGCCATCCATGTCGACCAAATTTTTTATCTTCAAAAAATCCACTCATAAACGCATCGCAATTTGAAATGGTGTCGTAGACTGGAAGACCGGTGCTATCTCGTAATGCATTCGCATAAGCGGGTAACTCAGTACACTCCAGAAGGATGCACCCAACATTCGGATTTTTTGCTAGAAATTTGTTAGTCAGGTCAATAATTTCTGGCTCAACCTTCTCGACGTCAACTCTCTTACCCTCGGCCACGGCTTCAAATCCGGGGACATCCTGGCAACCCACAATTTTAAGCCTGTGGTCATGGGCTGGAAGATTGCATACACGATCCAACTCTTCCTCAATCGGCTCAAGGGCATCACTATTCGCCGTAAATATTGCTATTTCTTCGTCGGAATTTAGAGTCAGCAAAATTGAGGGTAGTTGAATTAGACAGGATAAAAAGACCGGCAGATTGGTATTTTCTTTGACCAACTCTTGAATATTGATCATGAAGCCACAGTCACCGGTGATGCCACAGACATTCTGACTCTCCAAAAACCTGACGGCATCAATACACTGAGACTTTACTTCATCCGTCAATGCTCCCGTTTGGCACATTTCAAAAGTTAAACCAGGGATTACTCGATAACAGACTTCGTAATTAAATGACCCAGGATGATCGATGTCTCCCGGAGCGGCAGGATAATTATAATCTAACCGGAGTATACCGAGTACTGGGTTGTTTTTCTTAGCCAATTTAAACTCCTCGATTGAAACCAGCTATTTTTTAGAAACTCGCATTTCGCCGTGATTATTTCTCCATAAAGCACTGCGGCAAAGCGTCGTCGTCGAGCAATACTCAAAGTCGTGACCCTCCGCAACTAGCTCATCCAAATATTTCTCAAGCTCATCTGTCATTGGATGTTGCCTCATCAGAAAGTCATTCACTCTTCCAAATGGGATCTGTGGGCGTCTGCTTCTAGATGAACGTATCTGTATGTCGCTGAATGCGAACATCTAACCATCAGCGACATCGTGCGTCGTGCCACTTTCCAATCGATTCGAGAGTTAGAAGAAAAGCATCATCTCGTTGCCCCACGACCACCAGTGCAACAGCAGTCTGCTTGGCTTTCAGCCAATCGTTGAACTTTGTGAAAATGACACCTGCTTTCAAAAACCATTGATTTACGAATAAACGCATAAACGAGAAGAGTGAGTTTGATGCTCCAAAAAGAGACCTCCCGTTATAAAATGAATAAGTTTTTGAGTGATATGCCTATCAGCACAATCCTGTTTCAAGCAGATGTCACCAAAGACGATTTGCAAGAGATTACAGAGCATCTAACTCGTCTCACCAGCGAGACTTCTCTCACTCTTATCGTTGTCAAAAATCACACACCAAAAGCATACTTTTAGAGAGAACCCAAAATGACGATTATTTCTTTCGCACAATACCTAAAACACATTGAAGCCCAGCAATCCGCCGAAGATGCTGAACCCAATGAGACACCTGAGTCTGATGAGCCAGACGATGCTTGAAACCACTATCAAGCATCCTTTCACCGATGATGACGACCACCCCGATACAGATGCGTTCTACCAAACGCTCCTGTTTGAGATTGACGAACTGATAGATACGACGAACTTCCGTGAAAGCAGCATCTCTCTCACTTTCAACGACGAGAAAACCAAACTTGTGCTGTCAGTCTCATAACAGCCGCTCCAAGCGTCATAGAGAGTCAACAGCACCGCTTGCTGCCCTGTTTGCTATGATGCCTGTTGATAGAGCGAGAACAGCACCACAAATCGCCCGCTCTGCCCCAATATCCGTATTGAAGATTTCTCACAGCGTCAGTTCATCAACGAAGTCTAATGTGTCCGTGTCGTCATAGTGAGATTGTATCATCGCCACGCTTGTTCGTGCATTTTTCGCCAGCGAGTGAATAGACAGATTTTTCCCATAGCGCAGACGAAAAGTTATGTAAGTGTGCCGTAGGCAATAGATGACGAACTTGTTGCCATACCTATCCTTATCAACGCCTGCCTCTGTTATGACAGCATCAAACCCTGCCCGAAAATCCCCAATCACATTGCCTTTGTCGTTGCAGAATATGAACTTCTCATCTCCCACATCTTCACCGATTGAAATGAGATACTCCTGCCAGCGCTCTATTGCCCTCCAAGCCGTGTATCTACCGACAACCCTTGAAGACCGTGAAGCGCCCTTTGAGACCTTTGAGAGAGTGTTATCCACTGATACGACGCAGACGCTATCGCCAGACTTGTTTTGAGTGCCCGTTACATCCTTCCAGCGTAGATGCCTCGCTTCACCGACACGCAATCCAGTGTTCGTCATAAACAAGATATATGCCCGCAGCATATGCCGATGACGAACAATCCGTTTATCCGCTGCTCCGTTGCTGCTGTGCTTGCCTTTGTTGAGATATTCGTTAGTCCGCATATATCTCGTGAGCGTCCGATACTGCTCTATTGAGAATGCTTCACGGCGATTTTGGATGCGCTCGTGTGTCTTGAAGCGCCACTCGTGCGCTGCGCCTTTGTATAAGCCTCTATGAGCGCACCACCGCAGAAACTGCTTGAAGTAGTTTATCTCACCTTTGAGAGTTGCTGCTGCTACCGTCTCTTTATATTGCGTCCGGTATCTGTTTTTGATGCGCTTTGTGTTCTTCGCATACGCCCGACGAAACTCCTCGTATCCCTCAAAATCCTTGTCAGACACTTCATCCAAGTTCTTTTTGCCAATGTATTCTCGCCAATAAATGTCAATGCTCTTGCGTAAGTTCCGCAAAATGTTTGCTGTATACCCACTCTGCCCTTTTGAGACCTTATCTTGGTAGTCATCAATAAATCTATCTAATGATTGCGCTACTGAAATACTTTTAATGTTTAGGCCCTGTTTTTGTCTCTGTGTTATTTCAGAGTAGTGTAAATATGCTTCCTGTTTTGCTTTTTCATATTCATTTGTACCCAAACTTTTTTGAATAACTTCTTGATTTTGTGCGAGTTCTTTTTTCTGTATTCGAATGCGAATGCTATAAACCTGCTTCCCATTCTCATAAGTGCGCAGAAGCAGTACCAAAGCAATGTTGCCATCATCGCCTACAACGAGATTTTCGATTTTTCGCAACGAAGAACGCATTGTTTTTGCTTAACACAAACGCCAAGATACACAAAGAACTTCCCGTACGCTTTCAGTACGCCCGCATGCATCAATATATAAACCCTTTGATTATATAGACTTTTTATGCAACATCAGTCAATCCAAAACTGCCATTTATTCTTATAAGTCTCTTTTTTTGTTTGTTTATTTTGAGACATATTTTGCTACACCTATGCTACACCAAATGTGCAAATCACGCATTTTCAACGATGTAGTGCTAACACGAGTTACACTAATGCTACACCAATCGTGACTTTCAGCGATTTACGACCGTCTTCATAGCACCGCAGATGTGAGCGCTGAAGATAAATGTCTCGCAAGAGATTGAACATCCAGCATTGACCCACCCACCGCTGCCAGATGCCCATAGCGCTCCCACAAGGGTATTTGCTCCATTCCCACTTTCTGCCAGACTTTTCATATGAGAAACCTGACCGCCACCACCTGCCTCGCCGTTGCCCTGCTTCTTGGAAGTGCGGGAGTGTCTTGGAGCCAAGATTTCCAAAAGGGTTCTGCCGCTGCCAAAAGTGGTGATTACGCAGCTGCTCTGCCGTCACTAGCGCCAACTCAACCGTGTGTTGAGAGGAACAGCAAGTCTGTGATGCCAGTGGTAAAGCAGTTTAAGAAAAGAGGCGGATCCTTGCCTCCATTCTTCTGTATTTTCGAGCAAAATCCATGATAACCTGTATAATCAATGGGAGATAATGAATTGGTTGATCAAGCTGCGCAAATTGTTGAAAACTTTGATCCGTGGTGGATGCTGACATTTGCGATTATGCTTGTGTTAATCGATTGGGCCCTTCTTCATACGGAAGCATTTTTAACATTAGGAATAGCTACCTTACTCTTAGCTCTTCTTAATGCACTAGATGTTCCAGGAATTATCCAACTTTGGATGTATCCCGTATCCATATTTGCTTCATTTCTTGCACAACGTAAATTCTTTGCCCTAATCACTAGTGCGGAATCACCCTATAAATCATTAAAAAATATGGGAATTTCGAGTATGCAGGAACATATCGGAGAGATTGGTACATTGAAAGTGCTTTCAAACACAGATATGTCCGGAGACCATTTCTACTCATATAAGGATGAAATGAATATTGAAGATAGAAAAATAAAAAATAATGATACTATTACAAAAACTCTGCTCCCTAATGGGAGTATTTTACCTTCAAATTATGTTGGAAACAAAGGCTTACTGGACGGAAGGAAAGTGCGGGTCACTGCCATTGCAAATGGTGCCTTAGTCGTTGATGATATGAGTGCAGATTAAGGAGGATCGGTTCGATGAGCAATCAAGTTTCGAGTACTTTATTGACGGCGCTCGATGGTCAATTGGCAGCAATAGTATTACTGGTCGTTTTTGCCTTGTTGCTTATTTTTATTGGCATCAAAATTGTGCCAGATGGAAATAGCAGAATTGTTGAGCGGTTTGGTCGTCGGCACAGGGTGCTGTTGCCGGGTGTTAACATCATTGTCCCATTTCTTGATAAAATAAAAAAGAGTGGATTTGATCAGCTAAGTGTGAGGGTGGAAGGCGGCGACAAACCTTCAGAAAAGCTTTGGACACGAGATGGAAATATTTCCCTTGCCGAGCAAAGAATGGACCCCAAAAAACTAAAGCTACTTGCAAAAGATAATAGCGAAATTTATGTGGATTCAGTAGTTTACTTCCGTATCGTTGAGCCTATGAGGGCTGTCTATGATGTGGCAGCTTTTGAAGCCTCATTTGTAAGCTTGGTGGAAACAACACTCCGACAAGAAGTTGGGCGTCAAGATGGTGATTCGATCGTGACTGCACGGGATATCATGGGTGAGAGTTTAAGAAGTGCTTTGCAGGAAGCCGGAACAAATTGGGGTATTCAAATAATAAGAGTTGAAATAGAAGATGTTCATTTCAATCCAGAGGTTGCTGAGAAACTATCTGAGGCCAGGGAAAAGGAGCTTATTCGAAGAGCAGAATTAATCGAGAAGCAAGCGGAAGCTGAGCAGCAAGTTTTGTTGGCTGAGGCAAATAAAAAATCGATAATTCTAGAGGCTGAGGGCGTCAAACAAGCACAAATTATGAAGGCTGAAGGTGAAAAGCAGGCTCAGATTCTGAAAGCTGAAGGGGAATTTGAGCAAGATAGGCTTCAAGCTGAGGGACGGTATCTCGCAGAATCGAGAGAGAAGGAGGGGGAGGCAAAGGGGTTTGCTGCGATAGTGGAAGCACTTTCTAACGATCCCAACGCTATCATCGCCTTGCAGGCTTTGCGAGCCCAAGAAAATGTAGCGGATAGCCTTGGAAAGTCTAATAATGCGCTCATTATCCCAAGCGAAACTGCTGGTCTTTTTGGGGCTGCGGCATCAATTTTAAAAGGCTATGAACAACTAAAAAATAGTACGTGAAAGGAGTGAACAGGCACCTTTCTCCCACCCAACGCCATTGTTAATGCCCTAATGCCATGAATAATTCAATTTAATTGTGCATGAATATGGGTGAGGAGGAGGTGGAATACTGCATTCCTTTTAAAAAGATACAGAAGAATTTTAAAGCTAAAGGAGATATTTTAGATATTTATTGATAAGTAGGACCAGACAATAAATGGAAGTGGGTCAGTGATTTGAGCCAGGTTATATGTAGGTTTATAAGACCAAGCTCGTGAGTGTGTTCGTACGAACTACAAAGGGTGTTGAGTGAAACCTAACCGAGTGCCCGATAGACACTTGCCCTGCCTATTACCAATTCCTTGACCTTCTCCATACCCACAAAGGGTTTGCGTCCTTCATCACACCTATCCAACCACCTTCTGCATAGCGTCTGACCTATAGTTCTATTGTTCATACAACGATGCCCATAGCGCTCCCACAAGGGTATTTGCTCCATTCCCACTTTCTGCCAGACTTCCGCTATGAGAAACCTGACCGCCACCATCTGCCTCGCCGTTGCCCTGCTTCTTGGAAGTGCGGGTGTGTCTTGGAGCCAAAATTTCCAAAAGGGTCTGTCCGCATGCAACAGTGGTGACTACGCAACTGCTCTGCGGGAATGGACACCTTTTTCCGAACAGGGGGCAGCCCATGCCCAGACCAATCTGGGAGTGATTTGAAAATGAGTAAAAATTCAACGACTGACAATCCAGAAGATATAATTCAAAAACACCATGACGCCATTAATCTTCAGGATAAAAAAGAATATCTTAATAGTGTAAAATACCCATTTACATACCAAAATTATAATGGTGTCTCTATTACAATTAAAGACGAAGTAGACTACTTAAAAAATTATCAAATGCCGTGGGATATTATCAAAAGTACCGAGGCGAATTGGTCACATTCTGAATTAGTCAATATCGAAGAGGTAGCACGTTCAAGCTCGTCTGTTGTTTTTAAACTTCTGGTTCAAAGAATAAATAACTCAGGAAATATAGATCTTATTATACAGGCAATATGGATTGCGGTCCTTACAGATGGTAACTGGGGCGTTCAATTTAGGCATAATCTAGGCACACCTAAAGAGAATTAATGCAATGGGTTTAAGTCCGAAATTCGGCAGGGTTTAAACCTAACGCACCCACAGTCATTCTCTCTATCATCTGTGAGACTTTCCATATGAGAAACCTAACAGCCACGATCTGCCTTGGCGTTGCTCTGCTTCTTGGAAGTACAGGAGAGTCTTGGAGCCAAAATTTCTAAAAGGGTCTGTCCGCATACAACAGTGGTGACTACGCAACTGCTCTGCGGAACAGGGGTATGCCTTTGCCAGGTGCGATCTGGCTGTGATGTACGACAACGGAACAGGTGTTCTGCAGGATTGTGTCCGTGCTCATATGTGGTTCAACATTGCCGCATCATCTGGGAACAAGGTCGCATTTAAAATTAGATACCTTATTGCGAAAGAGATGACCCCACCGCAACTTGAAAAATCACAAGACCTTGCTCGTGTTATGGTCAAATCAAACAGGATATAACACATGACTCTAGAAGCAGTGACTTATACAGCGACCATTATAGGCGTAGTATCAATTCTCATAACTCTAATATTTTTAATTATAGAATTAAAACGAAATGTCAATCATATAAGAACAATGAATATTATAACTAGAGATAATCAGTATTATAAATTTATAGATTATTGGGCTGCATTTGAAAACATAGAGACTGTAATCAAGGGGAGAAAAAATTATTCTGATTTAGATGATAAAGAAAAATTCAAGTTCGAAATATATATAGAGAACCGAATAAGGATGTTCGCATTTAGCGTAAATACGACCCGAACGTCTAAAACTCTAGAGTTTCACAATAATAGAATCTGCGATTTTTTTCAGTATGAAGGGTCTATCGAATGCTTTAACGAATTAAACCAAAGAAAATTATTGCCCTTGAATTGGGTAAAAGTCATTAATGATGCTATTAAAAATTAAGCATTGGAACCTGTTCCCGCAATAGTGTTGAAGTTTCTCACAGGAACCTACAAGAACGTTGTGAAGGTCAAATAGACCCCTCTACGCCTCGAGTGCCCGATACACACTCGCCCGACCAACCCCCAGTTCCTTCGCAATCGCAGACGCACCCATTCCACTCTCTTTGACTTCTTTGACCTTCAACACGTCCACAGAGGTTTTGCGTCCTTTATAAACCCCTCGTTCCTTCGCCTTTGCGATGCCTTCCATCTGCCGTTCCTTGCGTAGATTCGTCTCAAACTCTCCAAAGACCCCCAACATATCCAAGAAACATTTTCCCGCACTCGTTCGGGTGTCTATCGGTTGCTCTGTTGCAGATAGGGTCACACCTCGCTTATCAAGGTCATAGACGATGTTTTGGAGGTCACGGATGGACCTCGCCAACCTATCAACACGGGTCACCACCAGTTTGTCACCATCACGTAGGAACTCCAACAGGGTATTCAGTTCATCCCGTCCCTGAACGGATGTCCCAGGCACCTTCTCCTGTCGTATCGTTCGCATCCTGCGTTGGTGAGTGCCGCCACCTGTATCGTCCAATCCTGCCCTGACGAACTCACCCGTGCGTATCCATATTTCATAAGTCTAACTCCCAAAGTGTCTCATTTAGCTTTGGACTAAAAATGGATGTGTCTCATAATTCAAATACAAGGGCTAATGGGACACTTATTCTGTCTCAATCAAATGTCTCTGCTGGGTATAATCAACAGAGACACGAACAAAAAAAGACGCAGAATGCGCTTCTTTCGTAGCGGGTGAGTTCAGTAATATTTCCATATAACCATGATAATTATTACCTCCCTTGAGAAATGAATTTTAAACAATATCAATTACCTAGTCTAATTTCTCTTCAGTGAACCTCAAATCTTCATAGAGCTTAGCCAGCTTGCAACCCTGTAACCGGGATTGAAAGACACTCAAATAATTTATAGAGTTAGCATCGACTTGTTCCCAATAGGGAATATCACTTTGTTCATTAGTTAGGAGAATACAATGCCGAGGTATGTTATCGAGCGAGCGATCCCTGGCGTAGGGACTTTTGAGCGGGACCAATTGCGGGAAGCTGCAGCCGGTTCCAACGGTGTGCTGGCTGCGATGAAAGCCGAAGGCAAGAATATTCAGTGGGAGCACTCCTACGTCGCTGGCGATAAAACATTCTGCATCTACATTGCGGATAACGAGAAACTAATTAGCGAGCACGCCGAACGAAGCGGTTTTCCAGCGACGTCGGTTATGCCGATTGGTAAGAAGATTGATCCGGTCACGGCAGAAGGCTGAAGCAGCACCTGCTCGGGGGTAATTCTCTTGGAACACCGCCGGCATTTACCTGTCGTAAAGAACGCCCGCACCCAATCAAGGGTTTAAGGCATCGTAGTTGCTTGCCGAGCTTGTCATGGGGCGATCTCGTTTCGACGTGCATTTGAGAGTTAGGCGCTCACAAGCTCAAAGATCACCCTCGTGCCATCATCTTTAAATGTGAGTTTCACAGGTGTCTCTGTCTCATTCGCCTGATCTACGACCTCATCGATGGCTTGTGTGAGGGTGGTGTAGAACTCGTGGGTGTCTGGGTCATCTTCGTCATCTGACCAGTGTATGATGCTGGTGCTTTCCTCATACACCTTCTGTGCCCTCCTCATTTAGATCGGGTGCTTCGGGTGCTTCTGTTTCATCGGCTTCAAGCGTCTCAAGGTATTGGCAATATTGTCTAAAAGTCATAATCGTCTTGGAAGAGCGGGAGTGTCTTGGAGCCAGGATTGGCACAAGGGTGTAATCGCATACAAAAGTGGTGATTACGCAACTGCTCTGCGTGAATGGAAACCTCTTGCGAAACAGGGAGATGCCATTGCCCAGTATAAGTTTAATTTACAAAAAGATATAATATCGGATGAATAAAAACAAAAATTTATTGAAGTGTTTTCTCATCCCAGTGATTTTGGCGACGAATTCTTGTGGAATTCCTAAAGATTTAGAATACAAATATCTTCTATCCAAAAATGACGAAAAAGTAATCGGATTAAATAGTCATAAATATTTTATAAATAAGTTCGGACAAGAGGTGATTGGTAAAAATTTAAAAAAATACGTTGAAGAAATAAAAAATAATATTTTGTTAAAAACAGGAAACACAAAAATTGTTGTAAAAACTTTTATTTTTGAATCAAAAACATTTAACGCTTTCACGACTATGGATGGTTATATTTACTTATCGACAGCTATATTAAATTTACTGACCAAAGATGAGTTATATGCTTTAATATGTCATGAAATTGCGCACATCATCTCCCGAGATAATGCCGAAATACATAGTCTGAGTATTTTATACAAAAACTTAAAAGTAACACGCAGTAAATCAAACTCTATAATTGTCAGTAAATCTACTGATAAAAACATATTTTTCAGAAAATATATTATGAAAAAGCGTAGAGAAAACGAGTATAAAGCAGATAAAATTGCTTTAGAATTACTATCGAAGGCGGGGTACGATAAGAGATTTTTGATTTTATGGTTAAGCAAAATGGAAAAGTATCACAAAACAATCACTGGTCCGGCGAAGGCCTTTTCCACCCATCCAAACATCAAAGATAGAATAAAAAGGGCAGAATTATTAATTGATAAAATTAGTAGGGAGAACGCCTCCACAAAAATTCCCGTAGTTACTGAGTAGAACTCAACTAAGTACCCGATAGACAATCGCTAGCCCTATTCAAATTGCGTTCGCTATTGCAAACGCATCCATTCTAATATCACGCAGTTCCTTGCCACTCTCAACAGTCACAGAGAGTTCTGCCTATTGTAGATTGCTCATAAGAAATCGTAGTCAGCCTTTGTCTTGGCGATCCCTGCGCTTTCAGCGTTTGTATGTCAGCACGACCTGTTATCCAATATAGAATGACTGGGAACAGCAAAGCTAAATATGTTCAGGGGATTGATGGGGTTATAGAGAAACAAAAATATAATAAAATTATATTGATATTGTTTATCGCCTTTGGATAACTTTATTCTAAATATGACTTAAAATACAGAGGTAATTTTTTATCATTTTCTATACTTGTAAATAGCGCTGGCCCGAATAAAGTTTTTATCATGATAAATAAAAGTGTAATTATAAACACGATTTGATATTTATATATGATCATTCATTGTAAATAGCAGTTTCTTTTTTTATCAGGCACGAACTTAAATGTAATACTTAATTAATAATTCTATAATATATATTCAATTATTTGCAATTCGTATTTTATAATATTAAGAATATAAGAAAAAAATTTAATTTATATAAATACTTCTATGCATGTTTTATAAGGGTGCTAAAGGGCTTGTTTAGATACATTGCTTCTGTTGAACGAGGCTATCTGAAATTACTGTTTTTGATTTTGTGGAGAGGCCATGGCATGGAGCTTTATGTTTTTAGGGTTTATGCGAGCTTGTATACATGAGCGCCCGCTGGCGTGACATATCCTGAGGCCAGATCAGCCGCTAAAGCTTTCGCTTCCCGCGCCTGCGGATCGCCCCAACCCCCGCCGCCTGCTGTATCAAGGCGGACCCGGTCGCCGCGTTTTAGTTGGACGCCGGAGGTTTTGGAGGGAAGTTGGGTCATTTCGCCGTCCCGCCACATGCGGAATTGGCCGGGAGCGCCGGGTTCACCGCCGTTTAGGCCATAGGGCGGATAGCGGAACCGATCAAAGCTGCCGGCGAGGACGCCCCAGTCTGACTCCAAGCGCCATTCTCGCGCGAGGCCCAAGCCGCCGCGCCGTTTGCCTGCTCCTCCGCTATCTGGGATTAGGCCGTAATGGGTGAAGATGACGGGGAACAGCGCCTCACACATTTCCATCGGCGAATTGGCCAGATTGTGGAACCCGGCGGAGAAGCCACTTGCACCATCTGCGGTCGGGTGGCCACCCCATCCGCCGACCTCGATCTCGAAATACACCCGCCGCTCGCCAGATGCGTCCGGTGCAGAAAGTGCTGCCACATAGGAGACGCCGTAATAGGCTGCCGGAATAAGGTCCGGTGCGGCTTCTGCCAGAGCGCCGAGAACCGTGGTGACGATGCGATGGCCAGTCGCCATCCGGTTGGCGACAGGGGCTGGGGATTCAGCGCTGATGATGGCGCCTGGCCGGGCAACGATTTCTATCGGCCGATACGCGCCCGTATTTGCCATCGCCTTGCCCCCAGCCGCCATTAGCAGCGCGCAGTAGACACCGCTTTTGGCCATGTTGAGCGTGCAGTTAACGGGGCCGGGCGCTTGGTCGGCAGAGCCTGATAGATCAATTCGGGCCTGCTCACCATCGATAGCCACGACGGCATGAACTTTGAGACCAATCGCATCCTGTCCATCATCATCAACGAAGTCTTCGAAGCTATAGGTTCCGTCCGGGATAGTGCTAATGGCGGATCGCATGGCGGCTTCGGATTGATCCAGGATAGCATCCATGGCGACATCAATAGTCGCCGCGTCATAGCGATTTACTAGCCGCATCACCGCCCGTGCGCCGACATCGAGTGCCGCCAACTGCGCCGCCACATCGCCGCCGATTTTCTCTGGTTCGCGACTGTTCCGGCGGATGGTGGCAAGGATGGCTTCGTTGCGACGGCCTGCTTCAACCAGCTTCATGGGCGGTAGGCGAAGGCCTTCCTGGAATACTTCTGTCGCACCCGCGAAATAGCTGCCCGGCGCACCGCCGCCCACATCAATGTGGTGGACAACAGTCGCTGAAATCGCGACGCGAACTCCATCTGCATACACTGGCTTGAAGGCTACGAAATCTGGCAAATGCTGGCCGCCGGCATAGGGGTCGTTAGTTAGGACCACATCGCCTTCATGCCATTGATCCAGCGGAATCCAATGGGCGATGATTTCTTCCAGGCACACCGACATACTGTTTAGATGCACAGGAATGCGGGTTGATTGTGCGACAGCGCGGCCATGGCCATCGAAGATCGCGGTCGAATAATCCAGCGTTTCGCGCACAACGGTAGAGCGCGCGGTGCGCCAGATGGAGATGTTCATTTCCTCTGACGCAGCGACCAGCGCGTTGCGGATGACCTCTAGGCGGATGGGGTCGATGGTGCGGTATAGTGCGGTCATCAGTTCTTCTCCGCGAGCATATCGCCGAATGGCGTCATTTTGACGGTCCAGCGGGCTGGAACGACCAGTGTCGTGAAAGCTTCTTCGATAATTGCTGGGCCGGAAAGGCTGGCCCCAGCGTCAATGTCGCTGCGTTGATAAATGGCGGCTTCAACCCAAGCTTCATCCAACCATACGCGTCTCTGGCCAGATGGAACAGGTGGAGTGGGAGCGCCGGATGCAAGGGCGGCGTCTGCAAGCTCTGGGTCGGGCATTCGGCCAATTGCAGCCAGGCGCAGGGTTACGATTTCAACCACGTCAGCCTCGTCGCTATGGGCGAAGCGGGCGGCGTGTTCAGTATGGAAGCGCTGCACCAGATCAGCCAGGCTGGCTCCTGATGGCGCGACGTCGCCCCAGGGGATCACCAGTTCATATGCTTGGCCGTAATATCGCATGTCGGCGGAGAACTCATAAGCCCTGGCGTCTGCTTCAACGCTATCACGGATAAGGGCGGCGTCAGCCTCGCTCCGCAGGTCCGCGGCCATTTCCTGTAAGGCCACTATAGCATCGGCCTCACCGCCTGTATTCGCGCGCAGGCGGCGAGAACGGGCCAGGTCATGGCGAAGGTCCGCCGCTAAAATACCGCGGGCAGATAGTGTTGAGGCATTCGCTGGCAGGACCATGCGGCGTATATCGAGCGAGTCCGCGATTGCAGCGGCATGGAGACCAGCAGCACCGCCAAAGGGTGCTAGCGCGAAATCGGCCGGATCAGCGCCTTTCTCGAACAATGATAACCGGATCGCATCACCCATATGGGCGTCTGCGACTTCCAGAACGCCCGCGGCCGCTGCTTCAGTGTCAAGGCTGAGCGGCGTTCCCACATGTGTGTCAATCGCGTTACGCGCGCCCGCATCATCCAATTGCATGGCACCCCCAAGGAAGGAAGACGCGTCAATCCGGGCGAGGGCGACATTTGCGTCTGTAACGGCGGGTTGGGTTCCGCCGCGCTTATAGGAGACTGGCCCCGGCATGGCACCCGCACTTTCAGGCCCGACGCGAAGACCGCCCGTCTCAACCCGCGCCAGCGACCCGCCGCCTGCGCCAATGGTGCGAATTTCAATCATCGGTAGACGCACCGGCAAGCCGTCAATTTCACCCTCGGGCGTTTGCCCAATAGCACCGTCGCTGACGACGGAGATATCTGCACTGGTGCCGCCCATATCTATACCAACGAGGTTCTGCAGGCCATGGCGGGCCGCCAATGCAGCCATAGCCATAGCACCGCCTGCCGGGCCAGAAAGCAGCAGTCTTGCTGGCAGTCGCGCGGCCTCCGCTGGTTTTGCGACACCGCCATTCGATTGCACCAGATAGAGCGGTGCCGTGACGCCGATCGCAGCCAGGCGTCCTTCCACCTGCTCCAGATATCTGGAAACCACTGGCTTTAGCAAGGCATTCAAAGCCGTGGTTGAAAACCGCTCAAATTCCCGAATTTCAGGGCTGGCTTCATGGGAGGCTGAGACTGCGAGACCGGGTGCTACGGCTTCTGCGATTTCAAGCGCACGGCGTTCATGGTCTGGGTTCGCGTGGGCATTTAAGAAGCCGATTGCCAAGGCTTCAACACCGTCATCGACAAGGCTCTTAGCAAGGTCTGTAACTTTGGATTCGTCCAACGGTGTTTCTACGGCACCGTCAAATCGCACGCGTTCTTCGACGCCAAAGCGTTGCTGGCGAGGGATCAGCAGCGCGCGCGGCTCCGCAACTAGACTGTACAGCTCCTTCCGCATATGTCGACCAATTTCCAACACATCCTCAAAGCCTGCTGTTGTTAGCATAGCGCCCTTGGGCAGTTTCCGTTCAAGCACCGCATTGGTGGCGATGGTGGTGCCATGAAGGAGCAGCCCGATTTCAGCCAGGGTAAATCCAAATAGTTGGCCAGCCTCTTGCAGCCCGGTCGCTAATCCACGCGAAGGATCGCCTGGCGTTGATGGTGTTTTGTGGGCGTGTGCCTGGCGGGTTCGGACATCATAAATTTCGATATCCGTAAATGTACCCCCAATATCAACGGCGATGCGGATGGGACGATTTGATTGAGCCATTCGGGAGAGCGCTTTCGAGGACGGAAATATCCAAGGCAGAGTGCCGTTGATGGAGCAGATATTCAACAGCCGCGCTAGTGCTGGCGGTCCGCGATGAAGCGCTGCCTCCAGCTCTACTCGCCCTCTGTTGGAGGCGGGTGGGCATCTGCTTGCGTGTCAGTAATTATCCCTCAGACGGATTTATAAATCCGGTAAGCCTTAAAGGCGGCTTCCAGCATCCGCGCCTTTATTCCAGCAGTCTGCAATGGTTTCACAGGGGTGATTCGCAGCGGCAATTTATCAACGGAGCTGCCGGCCAAGTGATCCGCCATCGCTTTGCCAAGGACTGTCCCTGTTGTGATACCGCGCCCGTTATAGCCAATGGCGGCATAGAGGCCTGGTGCAGGATTATGGATGCGTGGCAGGTGATCTGGCGTCATGGCTATCGGGCCGTGCCAAGGTTTCTCCCACTGCACGTCTCCCAGCTCTGGGAACAAGCGACGGAGTGTTTTTGCTGCCCAATATTTTGTTAGGCCTTTGTCGCTGCCAATAACTTTTCCCATGGACCCAAGGAGGATCCGTCCAAAAGCGTCCCGTCGGCAGGAGAACATTACTTGGCTTGTATCCCATAGGCCCTGGCCCTTAGGTAAAACATGCTTGGCCAAGTCACCCAATGGTTCCGTCGCGATCTGGAAATAGTGGATTTTAGTGAAGCTCTGCATCAGCCCTGGCCACAGCGTATCCGTATAGGCATTGGTTGCGAGCAGCACGCGGTTTGCCCGCACTTCGCCAGCATTCGTATGCACAGTCCACCTGCCACCGTCGGGCTTCAGCTCATTTACCATAACGCCAGTATGGACGGCGGCTCCTGCCGCCGTTGCAATGCGGGAAAGGCCGCGGGCGTACCCCATCGGGTTGATGGTTCCGGCACGTTGGTCTAACAGGCCGCCGTGGAAGGCTTGGCTGCCTGTACTATCTGGCATCTCATCTTTGCTTAGCAGTTTGGCGGGCGCACCTAGGCGTTGCCATTCTTCAAACCGTCGCGCGAGTTCTTTGAATCCGCCGGGCGAGTGGGCCGCATGGATCGTGCCAGACCGCGTTGCTTCGCAGCGAATTTGATGCTGCTCAATCAAATTGAATACATAGGCCGGGGCGTTGCTCATCATGGTGATGAAGCGATCCCCATATGCTTCGCCCAATGCCGCGCGCACGTCCTGGGGAGGTAGCCACACGCCCGGATTGACCAGGCCGACGTTCCGCCCAGAGCCGCCATAGCCGATCTGCTGGGCTTCCAGTACATGGCTATCGACACCCTGCTCGGCCAGGTGAAGCGCTGCCGAAAGCCCTGTGAACCCGCCGCCAACAATAACGACATCGGTGCTCATTGGCTGTGGGAAGGCTGTGTACGTTGCGGTCTCTGCCGCTGAGCGATCCCAGAGGGAGATTGTACCTTGCGCCATAGTCTTAGCCTTTATGGACTTTGATGAGCGCTTGGAGGCGCTGCTTCTGTTGGCCATCAGCACCAATGTTTTCAGGGCTTAGCCAAGCCTCATAGGCAGATTTAAGCGCTGGCCATTCGTCATCGATAATCGAAAACCATGCGGTATCCCGGTTGCGACCTTTATAAACGACCGCCTGCCGGAACAGGCCTTCATAGTTGAAACCAAGGCGCGCTGCGGCAGCGCGGGAGGGAGCATTCAGGCTGTCGCATTTCCACTCATAGCGCCGGTAGCCAAGCTCGTTGAAAATGCGGCGCATCAGCAGGAACATTGCTTCCGTTGCAGCTGGCCGCTGCTTTAGGTTTTCAGAGTAATGTATGTTGCCAATTTCGATCGCTCCATTGCCTTTGTCGATTTTCATCAGCGCAGCGACACCAACAGGTTTATCTGTAGCTTTGTCTACGATAGTATGAAATAGAGGATCGTCGCCCTGCCACCCGACGGTCATGATTTTGCGCAGCCCCGCTGCGGAGTCCGTCGGCTCATAGCCGAGGTAAGTCCAGTTGCTGCCAGATTTATTTAGGTCAAAGGCCTCGAACAGATCATCGGCGTGGGCATCAATATCAAACGGCTCAATGCGGCAGAAGCGGCCGTCAATCGATGTTTTGGGCGGGTGCGGACGAGGCGACCAGTCCGGCTGAGGACGGCCGATTGGTTGCCCATATGAATTGGTGTGTTCGCTCAAGGTCTTGCTCCCGACCGCGCTAAGATGCTCGCGGTTTAGCGAAGCGGCGGCAGCGGTGCAATGGATCGGGCCGCTAGTACAGCGCTTTCAGTCGCCTCAGCCGGGATCATGACCTCGCCGCGCATGATCAGCCGCGCCGTGCGGATAACGCCTGCCTTTATGATGTTTAAATCTGCACCTTTCCCCGTGGTCGCCAACTTAATGGCAATCTGGCCAGAGGGGTGCTCTAGCAGCACAGTTCGGTTGTTGGCGTCAAAGGGTGGCGTCACCAGGCTGTCAGCGATTGTGCCGTCAATTGCAGACGCCGCGGCGACGCAAAGTGCGCCGGTCACTGCGTGGGCGGCATGGGCGCGCCAAGGCGTTAGATAGATCGAGCGAATATCACCGCCATTAATCGGAGTATCCAGTAAGCCGACCTTTGGGATCACCTTTTCAGATACCTCACCAAGACCCATGCGGAGACCCGCTTCAAGGCGAATTGCCTCAACGCGGGTAAACAGCGCCGTATTGGCATTAACAGCATTGCGGCTCTGATTACTGCTCAGGCCCATGTCTTTCGCGCGGATCAGCACTATTGGCGTAGCCGCGTCGACCAGGGAGACTTCAACGCCTTGGATATTTTCGATGACCTTGCCTGTAGGCAACAGCGCACCTGTCTTGGAGCCAACGATGCCTTTAAAGTTCAAATGTACCGGCGCTGCTGTGCCTGGAACGCCGTCAACCACAGCATCCCCTGCATAGGTCACGCGCCCACCAGGGGTCTGTAGAATGGCCTCGATCCGACTTCCGGTATTTACATCGTGAATGATAATCGTTGTCTCGCCGTCCTCAGCTGGAACCAGCCCAGTTTCGATGGCGTATGGCCCAACACCCGCCAGCATGTTGCCGCAAGATGGGTTGGTATCAACAGCATCTGCGCCAATGGCGACTTGAGCAAAGGTGTAGTCCACATCTACGCCGGGCCGGGCGGATTTCGCGACGATGGCGACTTTGCTGGTCAGGCTGTCTGCACCACCAAGGCCATCGATCTGTCGGTCGTCCGGGGAGCCCATGGCCGTTAGCAATACCTGGTCACGGGCAGGAACACTACTTGGCAAGTCTGCAGCGTTGAAATATGGCCCTCGGGAGGTGCCGCTGCGCATCATCAAACAGGGTATGGCGGTCTGGATCATGGTGGGCATTCCTAAATGGCGGTTGTTGGATTTAAATATGTGCGGTAGAAATTGATAAGAGAAACGCAAAGAATGTAATTATTATCCCATTATGAGCATCAATTTTGATTTTGGCGATCTTGAAGCCTTCCTGGCTGTCGCGGAACAAGGCTCCTTCCGTGCCGCTGCGGGGACTTTGGCGATCTCCCAATCCGCCCTCAGCCGTCGCATCCAGAAGCTGGAAGAGGCACTGGGTGTTACGTTGTTCGAGCGTACCACCCGGAGCGTAAAGCTCACCCTGTCTGCGCGCAGTTTCCGCGATCGGGCCGAGGCCATGTTGGAGGAAGCGCAGGAAGCGCTGCAGGCAATTGGCGATGACACGGCCCGCTTCGCCTTTCAGCGCAATCAGACCGTTACTGTCGCTGTTGTGCCAACCGCAACCCGCAGCTTGTTGCCGCGCGCAATCAAGGCTTTCCGTGATGAAGGTTTCGATGGCCGTATCCGCATTAATGATCTATCAGCGAATAACGTGCTGGAAGATGTAGCTTCAGGTGATGCTGACTTCGGCGTCAATTTCATTGGCGGCCAGGAACCAGGTCTCGATTTTCGCGTGCTGGCAGATGACCCGTTCGTGTTGGCAGTGCCACGTGGTGGTGAATTAGATGAAGACGGGCCAGTAGAATGGGCAGATGTTGATCCGTCCCAGTTCATCGCCGTCTGGAAGGGCAGCGGCAACCGCATGCTGATCGACAGCGCATTGGCTCATGCCCGGGAAAACGTCGCGTGGGCATATGAGGTTCGGCATCTATCGACGGCGCTTGGATTGGTTGAGGCGGGGCTTGGCATTACTGCTCTGCCCACGTCCGCCGTGCCAGGGCCGGGACATCCGTTGCTCCGTGCCCGTCCGCTCATTGCTCCTGTGGTGACGCGTACTGTCGGTGCCGTGCGTCGGGCTGGTGCCAGGCTTTCGCCGGCGGCAGAGGCGTTCTATGGAATTGTTATTGCAGACGCGTCAGAGCGTTAGTTTGGAGCTCACATGACTGGCCGAGAACCCAAGCGTCTCGTAAAAGCGTTGGGCATCCGGCTTGGAATTATCGGATTTGATTTGCACCAGCCCGCAGCCCCGTCGCCGACATTCCGCAATCGCCCACTCGAACATCTCCCGCCCCAGCCCTAACCCACGCCGACTTTCATGCACGCGCACTGCTTCCAACTGTGCACGCCACACGCCGAGCCTGGCGATACCAGCAATAAACGTGATCTGCATCGTGCCCACGACTGCGCCTGCATCTTCCACCACAAGCAGTAATTGGTTTGGGTCCGCATCAATCGCATCAAAACCAGCGACATATTGCTGATCCAGCGGCAGAGCCGGGTTCTCCCGCCCTTGCCCCAAATGATCCTTCGCATACATCGTGACGATCGCTTCCAGATCATCGGGGACGGCAGGGCGAAAGTTAATTATGGTTATTCGCTATCCTCGGCCTTCAGCTGGTTTACCCAGTTTTGTCGAGCTGTGAATACACGTAAGATATAGACTGTGGTCACTTCGACAACGAATGTAATATTCAGCCGTTGTACGAAGCCTGCAATGCGAAGATCAGGCGCTAAATGCTGGCGTCGTGTTCCGCGCTGTGCTCCAAACTCAAACCCCATATAAGTGCGTATCCGTGCAATGTACCTGATTGCACCATCTTCTCCCCGAGCGTCAGCGACCCAGTTAAAAATATCGTTTAAGTCCTGTCGCGCTGCGGCATGCGTTTCTTTGTCTGCTCGCCTCAAGGCCAGCCTTGATTCCGCAAAGACTTCATCAGCTAGTATGACGCGCGACAGACCGGCCTTCATAGCGTGGTAGGTTGGCATAACCTCATCACGAAGCCATTGCTCAATGCGAGTGTCTTCACGCCGCATGTTTTCAACAGCCATGCTGATAACAGCCTCTGGCGATTCAAAACGACCGGATTCAAGAAGATCTTCAACATAGGTACGGACGTTATCCGGTAACTCTAAGGTCTTTGCCTCGTTCGCTATAACGCGTCCTTCAAAGGCCACTGTAGCACAAAAGCCACGGTTGCTTATTGAGCCGTTAGCCCGCCATCGACGACAAGGCCAGTGCCGGTCATGAAGCCAGCGTCGTCGCTAGCGAGGAAGCAGATGCCGTTGGCGACGTCAGTTGGCACGCCAAGCCTCCCGATAGGGTGCGTTGAAACCGCGGTAGCGCGCGCGGCGTCTATGTCATTGCTGCGAGTTTTGGCGGCGCGGGCGACGAAGGTTTGCTCGCCCATAGCGGTTTCAATCACGCCCGGATGGATGGAGTTCACACGGATGCGATACCCTTTCCGGGCAAAGTTCAGCGCTGAGGATTTGGTGAAGGTCGTAACGCCGCCTTTGGTCATGGAATAGAGCGGGTCTAACTGCGAACCGACGAGCCCGGCGATGGAGGATGTATTCACTATAACGCTGCCATGCACGGAAGTTTCACCGGACTTGCTCAATTCCGGGATCGCCATTTTGGTGCCGAGGAAAACGCCCGTCAGGTTGATCGACATAAGCTTGTGCCAATCATCCAGGCTGACATCCTCAATATCTTGGCCGAGGAACATGCCTGCGTTATTCACCAGGATATCGAGTTTTCCATAAGTGTCTGTCGCGGCTTGGATCGCGCTTGCCCATCCAGCTTCCGAAGTGACATCAAGCGGTGCGAATAAAGCCTCATGCCCTGCAGCATTGATCTCAGCGACAGTTTCTTCTGCGCGATCGGCCAGAATATCGCCGATGACAACTTTGGCCCCAGCTTCGGCCATCATCATCGCTGCTGACGCACCAATGCCGCGCGCTGCTCCTGAAATCAAAGCGACTTTGCCATCCAAGCGGTTCATTTCAATCGTCCTTCAACGTGTTTTTGGAATTTCCTGCCCGGCCATTTTGCCAAGCGTCTTCATCAATGTGGTGATATCGGTATCAAGCCCGTTTTCTGTGAACGACTGCTTGTACAGCGTGCGGATATTCATGCCGAGCCACATCGAGGTCTCGAAGCTCTCTGCCTCCTGGCGCCAAAGGTCCAGATCTTTTTCGATGATGTAGTTAGCGCCGCCAAAGTCGAGCGCGCCATTCAGGACATGATTCGGGATCAGCCAGTCGGTCGCTGTATTTTTGCCGCTGGAGGCGTTGATGACCTCAATCATCTGCTCAGGATCGAGCCCGGCTTTGGCACCAAGCGTCATCGCCTCAAGCGCCACAGCCAGATTGCCGAAGAAGATGATGTTGTTGACGAGCTTCATAACCTGCGCGTGGCCCGGTGTATCGCCGAGATACACGACCTTGGCGGCGATAGCCTCAAACGTTGCTTCCAGGCCGGCGAAGGTGTCTCGGTCGCCAGAACACATAATGCCCAGCGTACCTGCTTCCGCGCCTGGCGGCCCGCCAGAGATTGGCGCGTCGAGATAGGCTTTGCTAGCGGCTTGCATTTTCTCTGCAACGTCGCGTGAGAACGCGCTGCCTGTCGTTCCCATATTGACGAAGGCTTTCGCCCGTCCACCCGCTATCACACCTTCTGCACCAAGCGCGACCGCATCTGCAGCGGCAAGGTTGGGCAGACAGGTCAAGATGATGTCTGCTTCATCAGCAACAGCCTTAGCCGAGGGCGCAACCTCCGCACCCCGCTGCGCTAAAATAGCTGTCCGCGTTGGGTCTGTATCAGTAACCACAAGCTCAATGCCTGCATTCGCAATATTGACAGCCATTGGCCGCCCCATAGCGCCCAGGCCGATATAACCTATCTTCAATTTCCTGCTCCGAGATTGGTTGTTAAATGACGAAGACAGCCTTCATTTCATAATCCCTCCTTACCCCGCCATCCCTCAAATATTATCCAGTGGGTAGATCGGTCGGCGGACATTTTTGAATTCAATGGCATTGTAGTCGGAGGTGCAAACGCCTTCGCCTGCACATTCGATGGTGGCACCAGCAATTTTCCGGAATCCTGCGCGGTAATGGATGCGGGATTTCAGCATGAGATAGCGCTTTTCAGTGGGCTCGATGCCCAGGCTGCGCATGCAGTTCAGGTCGTTCGGTTCCTGGTTTTTAGTGGTGATGATGATTTGGACCTTGCCGGTATCCAGCACTGCTGTTGGCCCCATATCCATCAGCATTCCTGTCCCGGCAGGTCCCGCATTGCGGTAGAGGCCGTCTGAGAGCTTTGTGACGCGGCCCGAAACTTCGAGTGGCTTGCCGCTCATGCCAATGCCCGGCATGGCACGCTTTCCGCCAAGGCTGATCGTAACGTCTGCGCCTTCGCCCGCTGCATGTAATTCCGCCGCTGCGGCTTTATCGCGAACGGCAAAGGCGGCGACGTCTTTTAGGCCTGCGTCGATGATCCCTTTCAGCACTGCCATGCAGTCCATCGTGCCGCCAGAAGCTGCATTATCGTAATGGTCGAGCAGCACAATCGGGCCATCCGCCGTCATTTCTTTGGCGCGGGCCAAGCTCTCCTCAAGCGGCTCAATTTCATAGACGAACTTTTCGCGGTGTTCCCAGGCAAAATCCAGCAGCTCGTCGCGCCACGCTTCAGCTTGCGCTTGATCGCCATCGGTCACGACGACGGCTGATAGGCCCGCCTGGCTGATATCCGCATGGGGGAAGCCCACGAATAACGTCGCTGTAAGCGCGCCTTCGGCTTCCATGCGTTTGGTCATTGCCTGCAATTTGCTATTGGGGAAATCATCCGTGCCCTGGCGCATGACGTGGGGCAGCATGGGCTTTTGGCCCCAAGCGAGTGCAGGGTGCACTTCGCCTTTGATGGCGGCAATCGCGGCTTTGCCAGCGCGCATGCCAGTGTCGTAGCTATCGATATGCGGATAGGTCTGGTAGCCGGCCAGTACGGTTACGTTATCTGCAATTTCTGGATACAGGTTCGTATGCATGTCCAGCGCTACACCGACAGGCATATCTGGCGCAAATTGCCGAATGCGCTTCAGCAAGGCACCTTCACCGTCCTCCAGGGACTGCGTGACCATAGCGCCATGAAGATCGAGCAGAATGCCGTCAGCGCCAGCTTTCACGGCGTCCAGGATTTTGCCGGTCATGTATTCGTAAGCGTCATCGTGCACGGGGCCGGATGGCCAAGCGCCTGCTGCAATGGGCGTCACGATCTCCGCACCCTTTGCCTCTGCCAGGTCAAGAAATGCGGCTATGGCGGAATTCGTGCCCTTGAATGCAGGCCCAACTTCGCCGCCTTCTGGAACGCGGGGTGTGCCGCGGGCAAAAACATCAAGCGGCGTGGGTACTGGGGAATAGGTGTTGGTTTCGTGCTTCATCATGGCGATGATCAGGCGCATAACAGCAGGCTCCTTAAATCGATTTATCACCCGCCAAATGCCGGGCCGGGCCAGAAAGACCCATAGCATGACGCATGAACAGGCGCTTAAGCGGCGGCGTCGCCTGCACCGCGCCCAGTCCCAGAATCCGCATGAGCCTAAGCTGCGGCACGTGGTTGGAAAAGAGCCGGTTCAGGCCATCCGTCGCCGCAACCAGCGACGCGACGTCACTCAGCCGAGCGGCGGTATAACCTGAAAGTACATCTGGTGCGGCTGGGTCCAGCCCAAGCGCCAGTCGTTCTGCGACACGCCGCGCCAACTCAGCGGAATCCCGAAGGCCAAGATTAAAGCCCTGGCCAGCAATTGGATGAATGGACCGGGCTGCATCTCCAACAAGCGCCAAGCGTTGGCCGGTCATTGCCGTTGCCGCTACAAGCTTAAGCGGGAAGGAGCCGATGGGGCCGATTGATTCCACTGCGCCATAGTGATCGCCGAAGCGGGCGGCCAATTCATCGTCGAATTCCGGTTTATCCAGCGCCAGCAGCCGGTTTGCCAATTCTGCCCGTTCAGTCCAGACGATGGAGGAACGGTGCGGGGAAGCAGCACCATCATCGAAGTCCGGCAAGGGCAGGATCGCAAATGGTCCCGACGGCAGGAAGCGTTCGTGCGCAACGCCACGGTGCGGCTCCGCATGCGCAGCGGTGCAGACGATAGATATTTGGCCGTAATCGAACGACCGCTCACCAATGCCTGCCAGCGAGCGCGTGGCGGAGTTGCGGCCATCTGCGCCGACCACCAGCCTTGCGCGGACGTCTTCGCCAGTGCTCAATGTGGCGATTGCGGCATTGGCGGAGAGGGTTAGCGCTTCCAGGCCTGTTTCAAAGCGGAGATCAATATCTGGCGCGGCCATAACTGCATCGAACATGCGGCCCCGGAGTGCAGCATTCGGCACGATACAGCCAAGCTTGCCTTCGTTAAGCTCTCCGCCATCATAGTGCAGGAATAGCGGGCCATCGCCGTCAATGATCCGGATATTGGTGATTGCGCCAGCCGTCCATGCTTTTGCGTCCCAGGCACCGACCCGGTCTAGAATGCGCATGGCACCTTGGGCGATGGCGGTTGTCCGCCAATCATAATCTGGGTGTTCCAGGCGCGCGCGGGGTGCAGGATCGATTACCGTGATGCGCGCCCCGGCTTCCGCAAGCAGCAAGGCTGCAGCTAGTCCGTTCAAGCCAGCGCCAGAAATCAGAACGTCCGTTAGAGGCGGGGTCTTACTTACCATAAAGCGAGAATAGCGCGGTCCAGGATAAGTGCCATTAGCGGAACGCCGCAGTTATGCTTAATTTTTAGTATGCCTAATTTTTAATCATGCCTAATTTTTATGCAAAAATATCTTGAATACTCTGTAAAATACAGAAAATTAACAATAAATAATTCTGGCATGGAACTTGTATACGAAGACCTGACGCGCGTGCAGACCCGCAAGCGCCGATTCAGGAGAAGAGAATGAAGATGGTCATGGCAGTGATCAAGCCCTTCAAGCTCGATGATGTGCGCGAGGCGCTCACGTCGATAGGCATTCAAGGTTTGACGGCGACAGAGGCTCGCGGTTTCGGGCGCCAAAAAGGGCAAACTGAAATTTATCGGGGTGCTGAATACACAGTGAACTTCCTGCCAAAGGTAAAAATTGAGGTGGTGGTTGACGATTCACAGGTCGATGGCGCTGTGGAGGCAATCCAGAAAGCCGCCAATACCGGGCGCATTGGTGATGGCAAAATCTTTGTTTTGGATGTTGGCCAAGCCGTGCGAATTCGCACGGGCGAGACTGGCGCTTCGGCGCTGTAGGGGGATTCAGTATGAGCAAAATTTTATTTTCACTAGGAGGCGCTGGCGTTTTATTGCTGACGGCAGCCCCAGCCATGGCGGCGGTCGATCCTGAAACCGCCTTTGTGTTCAACAGCTTTTCGTTTCTGGTAAATGGCCTGGTCGTCATGTTTATGGCGGCTGGATTTGCGATGCTGGAAGCGGGCTTGGTCCGCTCTAAGAATACGGCGACCATCTGCCTGAAAAACATAGCGCTCTATTCAATCGCCGGTTTGATGTTTTATGTGGTCGGTTATACCGTCATGTATACGGATGTGGATGGCGGATTCATCGGGTCCTTCTCATTCTTCTACAACCCGCCGGCTGCGGAACTGGCACTTTTGGGTGCGGATGAAGCGACACCGGAATTGGTCAAAGCCGTAATCGACAATGGCTATGCCTCACAGTCTGACTGGTTCTTCCAGATGGTGTTTGTGGCGACGGCGGCGTCCATTGTATCCGGTACGCTGGCGGAGCGTATCAAGCTATGGCCTTTCTTGGCCTTTGTGGTCGTGCTGTCTGCGCTCATTTACCCAATCGTCGGATCCTGGGAATGGGGCGGCGGCTGGTTGAATAGCGACTGGTACATCGCCGCATTCGGCGCTGAATTCATGGACTTCGCTGGTTCTACATTGGTTCACTCCACCGGCGGTTGGGCTGCATTGGCGGGCGCGATTGTGCTCGGCGCACGTAAAGGCCGCTACGGTGCTAACGGCGAAGTTCGCCCGATGCCGGGCGCTAACCTGCCGCTGGCAACCCTCGGCACATTTATTCTGTGGTTCGGCTGGTTTGGCTTCAACGGCGGCTCCCAGCTTGCCCTTGGCAGTGCTTTGGATGCAGCAGCAATGGCAATTGTCTTCGTGAACACGAACTTGGCGGCAGCAGCGGGCGTGGTCTTAGCGATGATCGTGACCCAGATCCGCTACAAGAAGGTCGATCTTACAATGGCGCTTAACGGTGCGATTGCAGGCTTGGTTTCAATCACAGCGGGTCCGGACCTGCAGAACCATTTCCATTCAATCATCGTCGGCGGCATTGGCGGCGCAATTGTAGTGTTTGCTGTACCGCTCATGGACAAGTTCAAAATCGATGATGTTGTCGGTGCCATCTCTGCCCATTTGGTTGCGGGTATCTGGGGTACGCTGGCTGTTGGCATCTTCGGCGGTGGGGCGATCCTGGCGCAGCTTGTGGGCATTCTGGCAGTCGGTGCATTCGTTTTCCCGGTCAGCTTTATTGTCTGGACCGCGTTGAAGGCGACGGTCGGCATCCGCGCTGAAGAAGAAGCCGAAGTTATGGGCCTCGATCAGTCAGAACTCGGTATGGAAGCCTATCCTGAGTTCGGTCGCGGTTCCCAGACGATGTAACCCCTCAACCCAAATTCCTTGGTCTCTCTCTCAAGGATAAATTGCGGCCCGGAGCCTATGCTCCGGGCCTTTTTTTGTATAATGATCTATTTGCAGCAGCTTAGACTGATTTCTTGAGTCTAAGACTCCTCTTTTTGCTTGCGAAAGCCACTTTGTCCCAGTAGTATCCGTTTTGTTCATATTTTAGGCGGGAGACGGCCCAGTGGCTGTTGCGATTGACGCTGCATCATCACCACGTTCGCCCAAGCGGCGCCCACGCAAAGTGCCCGCGCGCGGTGCCACACGGGTTCCAGCGAAGGTGGAACCGCGCGCCCAGGAAGCAAAATACCTGCCGCCACAGCTTGCGCGCTTTCTAAAGCTCCGTGTCTTGGAAATAGCCGCACTTGCGCTGATTGGCTTGGCGCTGATGATGGCTGCCGCTCTATTGACCTATGATCCCATGGACCCGAGCGCCAGCATGGCTAGCGGGCAGGTGCCGAACAATCTTTTGGGAGCACCTGGCGCTTCAGCGGCAGACGCTGTCTTGCGGGCCATCGGATTGGCAGCGTGGGCTGCACCTTTGGCCGCTTTTAGTCTTGGCTGGCGGTTCTTTCTACATCTTCCGCCTGGGTTCCTATGGCTCCGACTGGCCTTATTGCCGCTGGGTGCCTTATTGGCAGCGGCTGCACTTTCCGCTGTTCCTGCACCCGAATTCTGGCCGCTGACCGAAAGTCTCGGCGGTGCATTGGGCGCTAAAGCGCAGGATAATGTTTGGCGTTTGGCACTGGTGCTGTTGCCCGGCATTGAAGGCGGCCTTGCAGCCGTTCTGGCTGGTACGATTGCGGCGGCACTTTTGTTTTGGTGCTTTGCGCCGCCGATTGGTGCCATCAAACGCACTGCCCGTTGGCTGTGGCGCGCACTCCTTTGGGCCATGGGCCATGGTGGTCGCGCTGCGCGAACGGCCCGTTCTCGCCACATGGAGCGTCGTGCTGAGCGGGTTGAGCCAGAATTCGCCGATCCGGCTGATTACGACGACATCGAAGCCTATGATGGTGAGATAGAGGACGGCGAGTGGGAAGAGCCTGAGCCTGAGCCCGAAATTGCTGTAACACCGCGCCGGTCACTGACCGACAAACTGGGTGAGCGACTTTCTGGTAAAGCGAAGCCGGCCAAAAAGCCAAAGGCGAAGAAAGCGGTTAAAGAGCCAGCGCCGCCGAAAAAGCCAAAGACCAAACCACGCCGCGCCAAGTCCGGCGTCCAGCCTGATCTGCCGCTTGATGATGGATTCCAACTCCCGCCGCTCGATCTGCTGCAGGAGGGCGAAGAGGGCGCTGAGGTCGAGAGCGATGACTTGTTGAATGAAACGGCGCGTCGCCTTGAAACCGTGCTGGAAGACTTTGGCGTTAAAGGTGAGATCAAGCGGTTTCGCCAGGGCCCCGTCGTCACACTGTTTGAGCTAGAGCCTGCACCAGGCGTTAAAGCGTCTCGCGTGATCGGGCTGGCAGATGATCTTGCGCGCAACATGAGTGCTGTGTCCGTTCGTGTTGCCACGGTCCCAGGCAAAAACGTCATCGGCATTGAGTTGCCAAACCAAACCCGGGATATCGTCTATCTCCGCCAACAACTCGCGACGAAGGATTTCGCGGGTGTCCAAGGTCTACCGCTGGCGCTGGGTAAGGATATTGGTGGCGCTCCAGTCGTTGTTGATCTCGCGCGGATGCCGCATTTGCTGATTGCGGGCACGACCGGTTCCGGTAAGTCTGTGGCGATCAACAGCATGATTCTGTCGCTGCTCTATACAATGACGCCGGAGCAATGCCGTTTCATCATGATTGACCCGAAGATGCTTGAATTGTCCGTTTATGACGATATTCCGCACCTTCTCTCGCCTGTTGTTACGGACCCAAAGAAAGCCGTCGTCGCGCTGAAGTGGACAGTGCGGGAGATGGAGAACCGGTATCGCGCCATGTCTACGCTCGGCGTTCGCAACATCGCTGGGTATAACAATCGCATCGAAGAGGCGCGCAAAAAGGGTGAGGCGCTGACCCGCCGCGTCCAGACCGGTTTTGACCCCGATACAGGGCGTCCCATTTATGAGGAGCAGCCGCTGGATATGCGGCCACTGCCGTTCATCGTAGTGGTCGTTGATGAAATGGCAGACCTGATGTTGGTCGCCGGTAAGGACATCGAAGCCACCATCCAGCGCTTGGCGCAGATGGCGCGGGCCGCCGGTATCCACCTGATCATGGCGACGCAACGTCCGTCCGTGGATGTCATCACCGGCACGATTAAGGCTAACTTCCCCACTCGGATCAGCTTCCAGGTAACCAGTAAAATTGATAGCCGCACGATCTTAAGCGAAGGCGGAGCGGAGCAATTGTTGGGCCACGGTGACGGTCTTTATATGGCGGGCGGTGGACGTATCAAACGCGTGCATGGGCCGTTTGTGGAAGACGAGGAAGTCAACAATATCGTGGCATTCCTGAAGGGCCAGGCACCGCCGGAATACATCGAAAGCGTCACTGAAGATGAAACCGCCACTGACGGCATTCCAGGTTTTGAACCTTCGGGCGGTGGCGATGATGACAGTGAGAATGGGCTGTACGACCGTGCCATAGCGATTGTCGCGGCAGATAAGAAGGCGTCGACCAGTTATCTCCAGCGCCGCTTGAAGATTGGCTATAACAGGGCCGCGACACTGATAGACCGGATGGAAGCCGAAGGCGTTGTGAGCCAGGCAAACCATGTCGGCAAACGCGAAGTTTTGGTCAGTAATCACACAGAGTAGGCGGCCGCGGCGGAACGGACTTGTGGAACGGAATGGCGCCCCGCCGTGTTTTCGCCCTAGTCTCGCCGTAGCGTCGCCGCTACAATACACCATCTTGTGGCAGTGACCTGATCACGCCGCAATATTTTGGAACTGCCTATGCGCCGTCTGTTTATGCTTCTTGCTACAATCCTGACCTTCACGGCGTCGATGCCTGCACTGGCGCAACAATCCCAACCGGGCATGACCCAGGCGGTCGTAGACCAGGCGTTGGTTGATAGAATTATTGTATATCTGAATAGCGTTCGAACGCTCGAAGCGCGGTTTGTGCAGCAAAACAGCGATGGCGGACAGGCGACAGGCAAAATGTGGATTAGCCGGCCGGGTCGTATCCGGTTTGAATACGACCCGCCGCTCAGTGATGTCATTTGGTCCGACAATAACCTGGTGAAGCATTTCGATGCGGACTTAGAGTCTGTAACGCACGTGCCGTCGCACCTCACGCCTGCATGGTTCCTTTTGGATGACCAGGTTTCCATCAAGAAGGACGTTGAGATTTTGGCGACCGCTGAAACTGAAGATAAAGTCTACCTTACGGCCTCGCAAGAGAACGCTTTGACTTCAGGCCGTGTGACCCTGGCTTTTGAGCGGAAGCCAATGCGTATTCTTGGCTGGAATGTCGTGGACGGCAGTGGAACAGTCACCCTGGTCAACTTGATCTCACCGTTAACCGGAGCGCCAAATGACAAAAAGCTTTTCCGTTACCGGCCGCCTATAGGAGCGGACAATCGCTAAGCGGCTGCCGCTTCCAACGCTGCAACGCCGGGCAATGTTCGCCCCTCCAACCATTCCAGAAACGCGCCGCCTGCTGTCGATACATAAGTGAAATCGTTTACGACACCAGCATGCGCCAATGCAGCCACAGTGTCGCCACCGCCCGCCACAGCAAGCAGTTTGCCTGACTTCACAAGTCCTGCCGCCGCCTGGGCTACGCGGTTGGTTGCAGCATCAAATGGCGGCGTTTCGAACGCACCGAGCGGTCCATTCCACACAATAGTTTTATAATCAGATAGCAGTTCCGCCAGGGATGCCGCGCTGTCTGGCCCGACATCAAGCATCATTTGCGCCGTCGGCACTGCCGTTACCGGCACAACGACTGTATCTGGGTTGGCTTTGAATTCAGACGCACATACGGCGTCGGTCGGTAAAACGATCAAGCAGTCGCTTTCGTTTGCCTTCGCCAGAATAGCGCGGGCGGTATCCAGCATTTCCGCTTCGATAAGGCTTTTCCCCATGTCGTGACCAAGCGCCAGCAGGAATGTATTTGCCATGCCGCCGCCAACGATCAGCGCATCGACCCGGGTCACCAGCTTTTCCAGAATGGCAATCTTGGAGGAAACTTTGGCTCCGCCGACAAGTGCGGCTGCGGGCCGTTTAGGGTTCTCCAACGCTGCGCCAAGTGCTTCAAGTTCCGCTTGCATCGCCCGCCCTGCAGCTGCTGGCAGCAGGCGCGCTAAGCCTTCGGTTGAGGCATGGGCACGGTGCGCTGCGGAGAACGCGTCGTTCACATAAACATGGCCAAGGCGGGCCAGGGCGCGGGCAAAATTCACGTCATTCGCTTCCTCGCCGCTATGGAACCGAACGTTCTCCATCAACGCCACGCCATCCTCCGCCAGCCCTGCGACCACGCTCTCAGCCTCCGCCCCAACGCAATTGCTAGCGAATGCGACTGGCTTGGCAAGCGCCTCCGCCAGGCTGTCTGCGATTGGGCGAAGTGACATATCCGCGTTTGGCTGCCCTTTTGGCCTGCCGAAATGCGAAAGACACACAACCCGTGCGCCCTTCGCTATGAGGTCACGGATGGTTGGCAGCGCCCGTTCAATCCGGGTCGCTTCCGTCACTTTGCCGTTCTGGACAGGCACGTTGAAATCAACCCGCACCAGAACGGTTTTACTGAGAACGTCAATGTCGTTGATGCTTTTGAAGCTTGGCATGGGGTGCTGCTACTCGCCCTTGAATTCAGGACGGCGTTTTTCGACAAACGCGTTCGCCGCTTCCTGATGGTCCTTGGTCGCTTGGGCCAAGGCCTGCATGCCTGCGGCCATTTCAAGTGCGGTATCCAAGCGCTGGAATTCGCTTTCCTTCAGCAATCGCTTCGTCATGCGCAGTGCTTCTGGCGGCTTGCGGGAGATTTTGGTCGCCATCTTGCGGGCGGCTTCCATCAAGTCATCGAAAGGCACGACGTGAGAAATTAGGCCGATTTCTTTGGCCTCTTCTGCATCAATTACGTCGCCGGTAAACGTCATCTCAAACGCTTTGGAACGGCCAACTAGGCGTGGCAAGTACCAGGACCCGCCATCACCTGGAATAATGCCCAGGTTCACAAACACTTCGCCGAACTGGGCGGAATCTGCAGCAATCCTGATGTCGCACATCATGGCGAGATCGCAGCCTGCGCCGATGGCGTGGCCGTTAACGGCAGCGATGATTGGCACTTCCACTTTGTCCAACGCAAGCGGGATGCGCTGGATGCCTTCACGATACCAGTGGCGGGTGGCAAAAGGCTGTTTTTGCATTTCGGGCGCGCGCGCAGCCATGTTTTTAACGTCGCCGCCGGATGAAAACGCGGTACCGGCGCCCGTTAGGATCACGCAGGATACGTCATGGTCTTTGGCGACCATTTCGGCAATTTCTTCAAAGCGTGCGACGACTTCTGGTGCGGATACGGCATTGCGGATATCGGGGCGGTTAATCGTCCAGGTAACGACGCGGCCTTCTTTGTCGTAGAGAACGCTATCTTGGCTCATGGGGCTTCCTTAAGTATACGGGTTGGTGGGGTTTTGGCTCAAGCCAGCCGGTATGTGGAATCGGGGCCTGGCGGTGAATCGGGGCAGGCAACCTCGCCGCGTTCCCACATGGCCAGTAGGTGGGACAGCACGGACCGGCCGGCCGCGCGATGCAGGTTTTCGTCAACGTCTGCATACATGACCTTTACCATGGCTGGGATGCTCATGGCACCGCCCGAAAGGCATTGGCGAATTTGGTCTTCGCGGGCTTCCCGGTGATCGATGAAGGCTTGGACAAAGGTTTTGGGATCATCAACTGGACCACCGTGGCCTGGATAATATGTGGTCTCATCCCGGTCCAGCATTCGACGAAGACTTGCCATGTAGTCATTCATGTCGCCATCGGGTGGGGAGACGATGGAGGTTGACCAGCCCATCACATGATCACCGGACAACATCACGTTGTCTTCTTTTAGCGCGAAACACAGGTGGTTGGAGATGTGGCCCGGCGTGAAGATGGCCTCCAATGTCCAGCCATCGCCTTCGACCAAGCCGCCGTCCGGTACAACATGATCTGGCGTGAAATTACGATCGCCGCCTTCGGGCGAATCAAACGGCCAGTCCCGTCTGGATCCAACGCCGTGCGGACCGTAGCCGTAGGTTGGCGCACCAGTGGCGGCTCTCAGGTCCGGTACGCCGGGTGAATGGTCGTTATGAGTGTGGGTGACAATGATATGCGTCACCGTTTCACCTTCGACGGCACGCATAATGGCTGCTGTGTGCTCCGGCGATACAGGTCCTGGATCAATCACGCCAACTTTGCCTGTGCCGACGATATAGGTGTTCGTGCCTTTGAAGGTGAACATCGACGGGTTGGGCGACGTTACGCGGCGAAGCAGCGGCGTTAACTGCACGGCCTCGCCAGCTTCAGCGTCAAACGTGCGGTTGAATGGTATCGGTTGGGCCATGGCCGAAGAATCCTGAACGGTTGCGCTTTAACGCGAAAGCGGCATCCTGCCGGTCTGAAGCGCCCCGATCAAGCGGTGCCGAATTAGGATGTGCCAGGCTGCTGCTGCTTAAACCAAACTGCGAATGCTGTGACGCAGATTTGCCGTCAGATGCCGTGGACGCGCTGATTTGTTCATTTGAATGCACCTTTTGCGCAGACTGTGTTGAGAGCCGCTTGCCTGGCGGGAATGCCCGAACTGCGACGGCGATTTTGTTTCCCGACGAACCCGCCCGGCAAATAAACTTGGGAAATTTCCTGCATCACCAGAACGGGTTCTTAAGGCGCACCCCAGCTGCAAAACGTAACGAATTGGGCTCAATCCCGCTGACCCCATCGCTATTCGATTGGAATTAAGGCAATTGAATCTGGATTTCTGGTTATCTTGCCAGATGGGGAAATGAGGCGGGCAGTAGCCAGCTATGAGCTGTTCAGAATTACTTTCTGTTGAGTTGTCGCTTGGGTTAATCATCCTGAATTTTATTCTGTTTTAAATCAAAGAGGTGCTCGCAGATTTCGTTTTACAGAACAGCTGGATGGCAGGCGGCAAACAGTCAGCGACCGGCTGGCTGGCAACAATGGCGACGCACTGCACTATTCATGAATCACTGACGCTGGTTATTGCGCTCGTGATCAATCCAGCATTCTGGTGGTTGGCTTTTGTTGATTTCGTCGTGCACTTCTAAATTGATTGCGCCAAAGCTCGTATCGGCCTTGCCACAGGCTGGACCCTGGAACGCCAAAGCTTCTGGTCACTCTTTGGCGCATCCCAAGCCTGCTACCCCCTAACCCACTTGGTGCTAGCACTGACGCTAATCGCAGCGTAGTGAACGCTCGGCATTTCTGTTATACTTTGAGTGTCAAAGTGTATGGAATGTCAGAGCAATGGCTAGTTCAACGGTAAGCTTGCGTTTGGATGATGAAACACAGGCCCGTCTCAAAGCTTTAGGCGAGACCCCGGACCGGACGCCTCACTACCTGATGAAAGAGGCGGTCGACCGCTATCTTGAGGCTGAAGAAGCTGATGAGGCGGAATACAAACTGACGATGGAGCGTTGGCGGCACTACGAGATTACGGGCGACTACGTTGATGATTCTGACGTCTCAGCATGGGTCAGTGAAGTCTGTGCCGCCGTTGGCATTGATCGGAAGGGATTATAGAACTTCGCTGGTTGGGAGCAGCCCTTCAGGACATTCGACGGCTGCATGAGTTTATTAGCGTGCACAATCAGCAAGCTGCGGCGCGCGCAGTCGATATGATCTATTCCACAGCTGAATCGCTAAAGCTCTTTCCGCAAAAAGGCCGTCCGTATCCTGCGGATATTGCTTTTCGTGAAATCATCGTTCCGTTCGGCGATGGCGGGTATATAAATCGCTACCGCCAAATCGAAGGCGGTGTTTTAGTCGTTCGCGTTTGGCATGGCCGTGAAGATCGATAATTATCCCAGCTAAAACTCAATCCCAATCTGGGCCTTCACGCCAGACCGGAACGGGTGCTTCACCTGAGTCATTTCCGTGACGAGGTCAGCTGCTTCAATCAGTGGTTCTTTGGCGTTTCGGCCCGTGACTACGGCGTGTTGCATGGCTGGGCGGTTGGTAAGGCCGGCGAGTACGTCGTCTAACTCCAAGTAATCATAGCGCAGCACGATATTGAGTTCATCCAGGATGACCATGTCGTAGCTGGGATCACTCAGCATGCGCTTACCTTCTGCCCAGGCGCCACGGGCGGCGCGGATATCGCGGGCGCGGTCTTGGGTGTCCCACGTAAAGCCTTCGCCCATGGCTCTAATTTCAATTTGTGGCTCGAACCGGCGCAGCGCTTCCCGTTCCCCGGTTTCCCACACACCTTTCACGAACTGAATGACGCCAACTCGTTTGTCGCGGCCAAGCGCTCGGAGCGCTAGCCCAAAGGCAGCTGTGGATTTGCCTTTGCCCTTGCCTGTGTGGACAATCAGCAAGCCTTTTTCGATAGTCTTGGTCGCTAGCATTTTGTCCCGGGCGGCTTTGCGCTTGCGAGATTTTTCGTCAGCGCGGGTATTGGCTTCTGCATCGTCGGGATTAGGGGGGCGTTTGGCATTAGTCATAGGGCGCTCCTGATGTCTTGCAGCGTTTCATAGCGTGAGTTGCGTCGTGGCCGCCAGAGATCACGGTCGATGGCTTCCTGAAAACGTGCGGCTATTTCAACGAGGGCTGCCGGATTTTCGCGCTTAATGAAGGCGCGGATTTCTGTGTCTTCCAGATACGCTTGGAATAGGGCGTCGAAGTGCTGTGGGCCAACGGCATTGGTCGTCGCCGCGAATCCAAATAGATAATCCACGGTCGCCGCCATCTCAAAGGCACCTTTGTATCCGTGCCGCATGACGCCCCTGATCCAGCGTGGATTGGTAGCGCGGCCATGGACGACGCGGCCAAGCTCCTCCTCCAATGAACGTGCTTTGGGCTGCTCTGGAAGGCTGTGATCCATGTGGTAAATGGCAGGCGCTTCGCCGCGCGCTGCTTCAATTGCTGCTGCTGCACCGCCTTCGAACTGGAAATAATCGTCGCTATCGAGCAGATCATGCTCGCGGTTGTCCTGGTTTTGCACGACACCTTCGGTCTGCTTCAGCCGTTGCTCCAGGGCCTCACTTGCTGTTTCGCCCTCACCGCCGCCATAGGCGTATCCGCCCCATGTGCGCCAGAGCGTCGCCAAGTCTTCCCGGCTGGCCCAATGGCCGGATTGCACGGGCGCTTGTAAGCCTGCGCCATACGCCCCTGGCATCGCACCGAACACACGCCATGCTGCCCGGCGCGTTGCCTGTTTCGGCGCAGCACCTGCCGCCTCCAGCCTTGCAGTCTCATCCGCGACGGCAGCGGCGACCGGGTTCTGGTGAAACGGTTCGTCCAGTGCGGCTACAGTGCGGACGGCCTTATCAAACAAAGCGATCTGTGATGGAAAGGCGTCTCGGAATAAACCGGACACACGCAATGTTACGTCCACGCGCGGGCGTCCAAGGGCTGATAGCGGCACGGGCGTTATGCCGGTTACGCGACCGCTGGCCTGGTCCCATTCAGGCTGTACGCCAAGCAGGGCCAAGGCTTGCGCCAGATCATCACCACCAGTGCGCATGTTGGCGGTGCCCCAGCATGTGACCAGTAACGCCTTTGGCCAGTCGCCATGATCCTGGACAAAGCGCTCGACCAGCATCGCGGCGGAGCGGTGGCCGAGGGTCCATGCGGTCGGCGTTGGCAGGGCGCGGGGGTCGAGCGAGAAGAAATTCCGTCCCGTAGGCAGCACATCCGGTCGGCCGCGCGTTGGGGCCCCTGCGGGGCCGGGTTCGATGAAGCGGCCATTCAGTGCTGCCAGTAGGCCAGTGGTTTCGGCCATGCCTGATGCATCGATAGCGGGTGCCAGTACGGCTTCAACGTTTTCAAGCACGGCGATGGTCGCGGACCAGTTTGGGGCTGGGTGAACCGTGCCCGCAATCAGCGCGTTGGATAAAGCATCCAGCCTTTCAATGGCGTCAGCGACTGTGCGCCAAGGCCGTTCAATCTGCTGCGCCAGGATATCCGGGCGCGGGCCGGACCATGCGGCAGCTGGGTCCGCCGTCAGCGGATCCTCGCCAAGTGCGAGATCATCGCCAAGCGCGCGCAATAGGGAGATATCGGATGGGGCTTGGCCTCGTGGCGCGCGGGCGAGGGCGGAGATCAAACCTGTGCGTTCGGCCCCTCGAGGGGATTTGCCGAATATGTGCAAGCCATCCCGTATCTGTAGCAGTTTGATGTCGCAGAGAGCGGCGTCCAGTTTCGATACAGCGGCGGCATCATCATCGTCGTCGGTGACTTGAGCATCGGCGTCTAGGCCTGCGTCTTCCGCGATGTCTCGGATTTTATCGGCGATGGGTTTGAGGCGGCGGCGGTCCATAACGGCGGCGGCGAAATATTCATCCGCCAACGCCTCAATTTGTCCAAGCCTACCTTCCGCACCCGCACGCACCATTGGCGGGGTGAGGTGGTCAATGATGACGGCGGCAGAACGGCGTTTTGCCTGCGCGCCTTCGCCCGGATCGTTCACGATAAACGGATAGATATGTGGAATGGCTCCGAATACGGCCTCTGGGAAGCAGGCGGCAGAAAGCGCTAGAGCTTTCCCCGGCAGCCATTCCATATTGCCATGCTTGCCAAAGTGGATGGCGGCGTGGGCGCCATATTCTGCGCGCAGCCAGATATAGAATGCCAGGTAGCCATGGGGCGGCGGTAGGGCTGGGTCGTGATGGGTTTCGTCTGGGTTGAGCTCATATCCACGGCTTGGCTGCACGCCAACGGAGGCATTGCCGTAGCGATGGAAATTCACCCCAAACGCGGCAGTGGAGGCATCAAACAGTGGATCATCTTTCGGCTGACCCCAGCGTGCTTCGATTTTGGCGCGGGCTTCCTCAGGGATGGCTTGATACGCTGTGAGATATGTTGCGAGCGGTAGGCGTTCGGGCGGGGCTTCTGCCAGTGCAGCCATTAGGCCAGCGCTATCGTTTGGAGCATCGGAGATTGCATATCTGGCATTGCTCAAATCACTGAGCGCGCGAGTCACGCTGGCTGGCGTGTCGAGCCCAACACCATTGGCGACACGGCCGGCCTGGACCGGATAATTGGCGACAATAATGGCAACGCGTCGCTCGGCGGCGGGTGTTTTGCGCAATACTGCCCAGGCCCGCGCCAGCTTAGCGACGAACGCAGCACGGTCGGGCAGGGGCTCGTAGCGGGAGATCGGGCATTCAACCAGGCTGTCTGCTTGGGGGGCGGATTTGAATGACACGGCGCGAGTCAGGATTCGGCCATCCAATTCTGGTAGCGCCACATGCATTGCAACATCCCGGGGGCCAAGGCCTTGGGTACTTTCACGCCATGTGGCTTCTGCCCCGCCGGAGAAGACGATTTGCAGGACGGGGGCACCCGCCTGATCGAGCGGAGAAGATTGATTGGCACTGCCGCTCTGCCGCGCCGCAAAGCCCAGCCCGCACAGGATGGCTGCTGGCGGGGTCTGTGCGAAGGTTTCGGCAAGGAAGGCCTGACTTGCTGGGTCTTTTAGGCCTGCGAGATATATGGGTTGGGGTTCAAGACCGGCGGCGGTGAGGGCGTCTGCCAGGGCATCTACAGCGGCAGTGTTACCGGCGGCCACGTGAGCGCGATAGAAAAGGATTGGGATAATGGGGCGGGGTTGTACCGGCCCGCTGTCAGCCCCCCTCACCCTGCCCTCTCCCCTCGGTGGGGGGCTGGCAGCGGGTTGGTACAGTCCTGCCCGTGGCAATGCCTCTGGTGCTGCGGGCGTAACGTCTGTCAACCCTGCCAACCTGGCCATGGTCTCAACCAGCGCCTCAGCGTTCGCCGGGCCGCCTTCCTTCAGGTAGCCCCAAAGCCGATCCCAGTCGGCATCTGACACGGTAGAGAGCGCTTTCAATTCACCATCCGGCTTTTCGTCGCCGGGCAGGAAGGCAATTTTGGCACCGGTTTCATTGGCTAATGCGGAAAGCTGGTCCACGCCGTAGCTCCAGTACCCGCGCCCTCCTAGCAAGCGAATGACGATCACGCGGGCGGCGTCACCCATACGGTCAATATAGGTATCGACCGATAGGTTATGGGCGAGCGCCATCAGATTGGCCGCCCGCAGTGGGGGCCAATCGGCGAGGGCATCCGTCAACCGTCGCTGCGCACCCGCAGCGAGCGCCAGGTCCGTATCGGCTGCGGATAGGAACAGCAGCGATGCTGGGGTCTGCCCAAGGTCTACGGCAGCGTCTGGGTCGTCCTCCGGCGGGCCGGCGGACAGGAGTAGATGCATTACTGAGCCTCACCACCAAGGATCGCAGCAGCGCGGGCGTCATTGAAACCATGCAGGCCGATCACGACAATTCGGCTGGCGCGCGCCTCATCATCTTGCCAAGGCCGGTCATAGTGAACGGCGACCCGGCGGCCTGCGGCTTGCGCCTGCAGTCGCATTGGCTTGCCCGCAACATCTGCAAAGCCTTTGACGCGGAGGACATCTGGGAGTTCCACCAGCAGTTCTTCAATCCGGCCCTTCAGTACGTCTGGCGTATCAAGCGCAGCGGATAGCGTGACGGTAACGCTTTCAAAATCATCATGTTCATGGTCGTCTTCGTGGTCATGGTGGGATGGCCGGGCGGCCACATCATCCTCAACGCCGACCCCTAGGCCCAGTGCTACGGCAGGATCAATCGCACCCATGGATGTGCGGGCAAGGCGCGGCGCGCGGCCCCGGGCGGCGGCTGTAATTGCAGCTTCAGCGCGGGCAAGGGTGGCGTCGTCAGCTAAGTCAGTTTTGTTGACGAGCACGATGTCTGCAGACGCCATTTGGTCTTCGAACAACTCCGCCAGTGGCGCATCATGGTCGAGCGATGGATCGGCGGCGCGTTGGGCATCTACCGCACCAACATCCCAGGCAAATGTTCCAGCCGCAACGGCGGGAGCATCAGCGACGGCGACAACGGCGTCTACGGTCGTGCGGCTACGAACTTCCGGCCATTGGAACGCTTGCAGTAGCGGCTTCGGCAGCGCCAGCCCAGATGTTTCGATGATGATGTGATCGGGCGGGTTGGGGCGGTCGATCAAGGCTTGCATTGCGGGCAGAAAGTCATCCGCGACTGTGCAGCAGATGCAGCCATTGGCTAACTCGATCATGTCCTCGGCTTCGCAATCGGGGATTGTGCAGGCAAGGGCTTCGCCGTCCACGCCCATGTCGCCAAATTCATTCACCAGAAACGCCAGGCGCTTACCTTTGGCATTGGTCGCGAGATGGGCCAGGAGCGTTGATTTTCCAGCGCCCAGGAAGCCAGTAACAACGGTGACGGGGATTTTTTGCGGCAAGGTCATGATGGGTCCTTAAAGGAAAGTGGCAATCCGGCCGCCAAAAAAACAACATGGTCAGCAATTTCGGCCATGGCTTGATTCAAACGCCCGGCTTCATCCCGGAAGCGGCGGGCAAGGGCGTTCATTGGCACGATGCCAAGGCCAACTTCGTTGGCCACCAGAACAATCGGATATTTTGCGCTGATGAAGCTGTTGATCAGCGTATCAGTCTCAGCGGTGATATCCCGCTCCTCTTCCATCAGGTTAGAGAGCCAGAGGGTGAGGCAATCGACCAGAATAGGGGCGTCAGTGCTGGAAATTATGTCTGCAATGGCGAAGGGGGCTTCAACTGTCTGCCAGGTATCGCCACGTCTGGACTGGTGCAGGTCAATGCGCGCCCGCATTTCTGCATCGCGCACTTTGGCGGTGGCCAGATAGACCCCGCCACCTGCAGCCTCTACCAACCGTTCAGCATGGCGGCTTTTGCCGGACCGCGCGCCGCCAAGCACAAGCGTGACCTTGGGCGGATTACGTGCCCAGGTCGCCGGATCGGCCCAACTCACGACAGAAAACCCGTCACAGGCTTATCGCTCCCATAGCCGCGCCCGCCGCATGGCTTCATCGGTGATGCGCTCCGATAGGTTTCCTGGCTCCGGCCTTGCCTGACCCGCCTTCCCAGCCCAAGCGAGGCCAGTGGCGATATGGATCAGGCGCTTTAACCGATACAGTCGCGGGGGCGGCGCTGGCATCAAACCAGCTTCCTCTTCCGGTGCGCGTATCCAAGTACCATACTTCAAGCGAACGCCGAATGCTATCTATCAGGAGTGCCCCATGGCCCCAAAAGTCGGATATTTGTTACCCACCCGCGAAGCCGTGATGGAGGGCAGGCCAGATGCGCAGCCTCTGCTGGCTTTGGCGGAGCAAGCAGAAGCCCTTGGATATGATTCCGTATGGATCGGCGATTCCGTTCTAGCCCGCCCCCGCCATGAACCGCTGACCATGCTCGCCGCCGTCGCCGGGCGAACGCAGCATGTGCAATTGGGAACGGCTGTATTGCTGCCAGTACTGCGCAATCCCGTACTGCTGGCGCATCAGGCGGCGACGCTGGACCAGGCGAGCAACGGTCGCTTGATCCTGGGCATCGGCATTGCGACGGACGTGCCAAATATCCGGGCTGAGTTCGAAGCCTGCGGCGTCCCGTTCGAAAAACGCGTTGGACGGATGCTGGAGGGCCTGCAACTAGCGCGGGCGCTTTGGTCTGGCGAGCCGGTTACATGGTCTGGGCGCTGGGAGGTATCCAAAAGCACGCTAGGGCCGGAGCCTGTGCAGAAGGGCGGTCCGCGGATTTGGGCCGGTGGGTCCGTCCCACTTGCGCTCAAACGCATTGCCCGGCATTTTGACGGCTGGTTTCCTATCGACACACCCCCGGCCACATGGGCTGATCGACGCCAGGAGATCGATGCGCTGGCAGCGGCAGAAGGCCGTGACCCAAGCGGGATCGCAGGCGCGCTATATCTAACGCTGTCGATTAGCGAGGATGAAGAGAAAGCCAGTGAGCGGCTTGATGCGTTTTTGGCAAGCTACTACGGTGCCCGCCCAGACGTGCTGAAGAAGCGCCAAGCCTGTTACGCTGGCCCGGCTGCAGGCGCTGCCGCACTGATGCAGGCCTATGCGAACGCAGGCGTCGAACACTTCTGCCTCCGCTTCGCCGGCGATCATGAGGCGTCGCTAGAAACTTTCGCTCAAGTCAGGAAGGATTTGGGCTGGTAGCGCTTAGGGCTAGGCCGCTTCAGCGTTGCATCAGATCGATATTGATGCCGTCTAACCCCTCCAGAAGGTCAGAGTTTCCAGCACCCATGGGGTCAGACAGGCTCTGCGAGGAAGACGGGGATCTTGCGGTCCGTCTTTGCCTGATAGTCGTTGTATGAGGGGAATGCCTCTGCGCTGGCGGCCCAAAGCCGGTCGCGCTCAGGACCGTCTGCAACTTCACGGACGCGCATTTTGATCACTTCCGTCCGGTCACGGATATCAACATCTGGATTGGCGCGGAGATTGTAGACCCAGACAGGGTTCTTCTCTCGCCCGCCATAGGAGCCGACCAGCACGTAGGTGTTATCAACATTAACCCGCATCAGTGGAATTTTGCGGATGCCGCCGGTTTTACCGCCGATATGGGTGACGATAATACATGGCAATCCAGTCTCCCGGAGCGTTGTACCCTCCGTACCGCCACTGCTCTCATAAAGCTCAACCTGTTCGCGGACCCAGTCGATTGCTGGTGGAATATAGTCTGGCATATCTAACGTTCCCCATGACGTGTTGCAGGGAGTATGGCACGCCTTTCCAGGTTTTCCAGGTGGTGTTTTTAGGAGGCCGCTGCTTCCACCCAATCCAGCCGGTCTTGGCCAAAGAACATTTCGTTGTTGACGAAAAAAGTTGGTGCGCCGAAGGCTCCGCGTTGGACGGCATTGTCTGTGTTGGTACGAAGATGAGCCTTGGCGGTGTCACTGGTGATCCAGCCCGCTATTGTATCAATGTCGATGCCAGCTTTGTCAGCAAAAGCTTCTAATTCAGTTGGGTCGCCAAGGTCCATGCCGTCGATCCACATGGCTTCGAAGGCTGCGGCGGCAATAGAATCCATCGTACCTTCAATATCTGCGCCAGCGATCGCGCGCATGGCCATCAGCGTGTTCACAGGAAAATGTGGTTTTTGATTGAACGGCACGCCGAAGCGTGCGCAATCAGCCGCGATATAGGTGCGCTTCGACGGAACGTCGGCTGGCGAATGATTGCCGGAGCCGTTGAACAGCCCGCCGAGCAGTATTGGCGTCAGCTTAATATCGGCACCTGTTCGCTTCGCTAGGCCTGGCAATTGGGTCCAAGCGAGATAGGCGGTTGGGCTGCCAACGTCGAACAGGAATTCTATGGAATGTGGCACGGCTGAACAGTCTCCCCTCGCGGTCGCAATCAAGATATGACATAAGCAATCAGATCGCCGCCATACTTGGAAGGGACCGTCCTGATGCTTTTAACTGACGCCCAATTGGAAGAATTTGACCGCGAAGGCTATCTGTTCCTCCCAAGCTGCTTCTCCAAAGAAGAGATGGCGCTGCTGGCGAGCGAAGCCGAGGGCATCTATGCCGAGGATCGCAAGGAAGTGTGGCGCGAAAGCTGTGGCGCGCCGCGCACGGCCTTTGCAGCCCACACTTATAATGAAGCGTACCGGCGGCTTGGTGCACATCCCCGCTTGATTGAGCCTGTGTCGCAACTCCTCGACGATGACCTTTACATGCATCAGTTCAAAATCAATGCCAAAGCGGCGTTTGATGGTGATGTGTGGCAATGGCACCAGGATTTCGGCACCTGGCATCGGGATGATGGCATGCCCGAACCGCGTGCCATGAATATCGCCGTGTTCTTGGATGAGGTGATGCCGATCAACGGTGCGCTCATGTTCATTCCTAAAAGCCATAAGGTTGGTGTTTTAGAAGCGGGCCATGATCTTTCCACCACGTCTTACCCGTTGTGGACGCTGGACAATGCGGAAGTCAGTAAGCTTGCGGATGAGGGTGGCATTGTGGCGCCAACGGGGCCTGCCGGGTCCGTCATCATGTTCCATGGGAATTTGGTGCATGCCAGCCCGCCAAACATCACGCCCTATCCGCGCAAGATCGTTTATCTGACGCTCTGTGCTGTCACCAATCACATCACCAAGTTCAATCGGGAAGAATGGATCGCCCATCGTGATTTTGCGCCCATTCAGCCTGTCGCCGACGATGCGCTTCTGGCGTTGGCCCGGGAACGCGCCGCCGTTGCGGCTGAATAGGAGCTCCGGTCAATGAAAATCGGTTGCGTATTCCCTCACTCCGAAATCGGCGACGATATGTCGATGGTCAAAGACTTTTTCCAAACGGCGGAAGACCTTGGCTATGACCATGTGCTTTGCATCGATCACGTGCTTTGCAACAAGGAGGCTAAGGGCGCGCCCTGGGCGCACTATTACACCATCAAGAAAACCTTCCATGAGCCGCTGACGCTGTTCGCTTACGCAAGCGCGCTGACGAGCCGGATCACCTTTGCATCCGCTGTAATGGTCTTGCCGCAGCGCCAAGCGCCGCTGGTGGCGAAGCAAGCGGCAGAGGTCGACATCCTCTCCGGCGGTCGCTTGCGCCTTGGCTGCGGCATTGGCTGGAGCCCGGAGGAATATCAGGGCCTCGGTGCGAACTTTAAGACCCGCGCTCGCCTGTTCGAAGAACAGATTGACGTGATGCGGAAGCTCTGGACGGAGGAAACCATCAACTACAAAGGTGATTTCCATCAGATTGAGGACATGGGCATTAACCCGAAGCCCATTCAGCAGCCGATCCCAATCTTCATCGGTGCCTTCGCGGACAAAGCTATTGAGCGCGCCGTGCGTTTGGGGGATGGCTATTCCCTGAACCCGCGTTCTGAGCCCGACGACGAGACCCGCCGCATCCTTGGCCGCATCAGCCAATGGCAGGCAGAATATGACCGGGATCCAGCGACCTACAGCATGAACGCGACGTTGCATCATTGGAATCGTGGTGAAGCTGCATGGGAAGCAGACCTTAAATCCTGGGAAGAACTGGGCATGAGCCATGTTAGCTTCCGCACGATTGATTCCGACCTGCCAAACCCCCAAGCCCATATCGATGAACTGGTGAATTTCGCCAAACTTTCCGGCCTGAAAGGCTAATTTGACCTCATGAACCTGCCCAACACCCACCGCCGCGTCGTTCTTGCCAATCGCCCGAACGGCATGGTTTCGCCAGACAATTTCCGCTTGGAAGAGGCACCTTTGCCAGAGCCTGCACCGGGCCAAGTGCTTGTTCGCCAGATCGTGATGTCGCTAGACCCCTATATGCGCGGGCGGATGAACGCGGTCGCAGGCTATGCGGCCAATGTTGAGATTGATGCCGTCATGACAGGCGGTGGCGTTGGTGAGGTCGTGCAATCGCTGCATCCGGATTTCGCGGTTGGTGATATCGTTGAGGGCACGCTTGGGTGGCAGGAATATTCCGTTCCGCCGCTGGAACGTCTTCGTAAAATTGATCCTTCCATAGCCCCAATCTCGACCGCCAATGGCGTGCTCGGTATGCCAGGCATGACCGCCTATTTCGGCCTGCTGCATGTTGGCGAGCCGAAACCTGGTGAGACGGTCGTTGTGTCCGCTGCATCTGGCGCCGTCGGGGCCCTCGTTGGGCAGATTGCGAAGATCATGGGCTGCCATGTCGTTGGCATTGCAGGCTCGCCCGCCAAATGCGCCTACGTTGTGGACGAGCTCGGTTTTGACGCGTGCATCAACTACAAGACGGATGATCTGGATGCCGGGCTGCAGAAACACTGCCCTGGCGGCGTTGATGTGTATTTCGAAAGTGTTGGTGGTGCGGTTTATGACGCCATCACACGGAACCTTGCCCTGGGTGCCCGGATCGCTGTGTGCGGCGGTATTGCGGAATATAATCTGGCGGAACCTGAACTGGTGCCGCGCAATACGCGTTTCTTCATCCCTATGCGGGCCCGCATGCAAGGCTTCCTGGTCTATGACTTCCATCACCTCTGGCCAGAAGCGCTGCCGCGCATGGCCAAGTGGATCACGGAGGGCAAAATCAACTATCGCGAGGATTTTGTGGACGGGCTTGAGAATGCGCCCGAAGCGTTCATGAAGCTGTTCCAGGGTGAGAATTTCGGCAAGCTGCTGGTGCGGGTTGGGAATGATCCTACGGTTTAATGTTTCTATAGTTCTGCTGCCGCCCCCTCACCCTGATCCCTCTCCCCCGCCATACGTCCATTGGGGGCGGGCGAGGGGACCCTCAAAAAGGCAGCCTTGTTTCCTTCTAGAACTCTCTCCCTCCGACGGGGGGAGAAGGCAGGGTGAGGCGGGGGGGCTGCTTCGAAACCATCTTTAGAAAGTACCCATGAACACCCTTCCCCCCGTCATCCGCGTTGCACTTTGGATGTGTTTCACCGCAATCGGCTTCGCAGTGATGATCGGCAGCGTGCGCGAACTCTCGGCGCATCTCGACGTCTTTGTGATCTCATTTTGGCGAAACCTCGCGGCAGTCCTGCTGTTCCTGCCCTGGATCGCCCGCATGGGGATCAGTGGGCTGAAAACGGAACGGTGGGGCCTGTTTTGGCTGCGCGCGGTGATCATGCTCGCGTCCTCTGTCGCAATGTTCTTAGGTGCCATTCTACTGCCATTGTCAGAAGCGACGGCGTTATCGTTCACAACGCCGCTATTTGTGACACTGCTTGCGTGGGTGGTTTTGGGGGAACGATTTGGGTGGCGGCGTGGGGCTGCGGTCGCAGTTGGATTCTTCGGCGTGCTGATCATGACCAGGCCAGACGCAGAAGCATTGAACCTCGGCGCGCTGGTCGTGCTCCTGGCGGCGATTACATTTGCTGGCGTTGTCATCACTGGCAAGAAGCTTTCGGCGACAGAAAATCCGGCGCTGATTACGCTGTATTTGTCCCTGCTGCCATTACCGCTTTCGCTGCTTCCGGCCCTGTATTTCTGGGAATGGCCTGCCGACAATGACTGGCTTTGGATCGTGACACTGGGCGTAGGAGCAGTCATCAATATCTATGGCATCAGCCGTGCGCTTGCGGTTGGGGACGCTTCACTTTTGCAGCCGTTTGATTTCCTTCGCCTGCCAACTGTCGCGCTGGTCGGATGGTTCGTATTCCGCGAAAGCACGGACATGTGGACCTGGATTGGCGCGGCGCTGATTGCGGCGGCGGCAATTTATACCGCCAATCGGGAAGCCCGGCTCCGTCAAACGTGATCCTCTGTGTTCGGCTGGACGTAAAGGGTGCGTCTATCGACTGAAACACACGGGGAAATCCTATGCGCGCCTTCGCCCTCCTACTGATCGCTCTCATCCTGCCGCATTCAGTGCTTGCAGCACCTGATCGGGGGCCGATTGAATGGTGGAGCTGGGGCAAAGCTGTATTTGAGGAAGCTGCGCGCGAGAATAAATTCGTGCTGCTGCATCTGGGTGCTGATTGGTGCCACTGGTGCCATGTTATGGAACGCACCACGTATCGGGATCCAGAAGTCGTTGCCAAAGTGCTGAAGCACTTCATCCCGGTTCGTGTGGAGCAGGATGAGCGCCCCGACATCTCCCGCCGCTATGAACAGTTCGGTTGGCCCGCCACAATCATGTTTGATGCTAAAGGGGCGGAAATCCTGGTTCGGCGTGGATATCGGTAAAAGGCTCGGTTTCTGATCGATATCAAGACCGTGCTTGATGATCCGTCACCGCTACCGAACCTATCGCTTTCCCACGATGGAGTGGAAGGTGCGCATAGCCTGACGGCAGAGCAGCGCGCACTTCTGGAGACAATCTTTTTCAACGCCCATGACGATGTGAATGGCGGTTTTGGTCAAGTGCACCGCTTCATCAATGCGCCAGCGATTGAGTGGGCGATCCGCCAAGCGCGGCGCGGGGATGCGCGCTATCGTGCCGTCGTGCGGAAGTCCCTGGAGGGATCCTGCATGCTGATCGATCCGGCATGGGGTGGTCTCTATCAGTCTTCCGATAAAGTAGATTGGTCTTCCCCGCATTTCGAAAAGATCATGCAGAGCCAGGCGGATGGCATTCGCCTTTATGCGCTTTCCTTTGCGGCCTGGGGTGATCCGCGTGATCTGGCCAGCGCAGAGGCGATTGCGGGATATCTGACAAACCGGATGCGCGGCCCGAACGGTGCATTCTATACCAGCCAGGATGCAGACCTGGATGCGGAAACGAACGGTAAGTTCTTCTATGGATTCTCTGCCGCAGCCCGGGCTGCTGTGTGCCGCCAACCCCGTATCGACAAGAACCAATATGCGCGGGAAAACGGCTGGGCCGCTGCCGCATTGGCGCTCCTATCCGATGTATCCGGTGAGCAGCGTTGGTTGACTGCAGCCATGCAGGCCACCGAATGGGCGGTTGAGGCCCGGCGTTTGCCGAACGGTGGGTTCGGCCATGGCTCTGCCACGCCGGGTGCGGCATATCTCGGCGATAATGTCGCCATGGGGGATGCAGCGCTGGTGCTCTACCGATCAACGGGCGAACGGCGATGGTTGGACTTGGCTGTTGAAACAGGTGCCTTTGTCGCCAAGACTTTACGGGTTGATGGTGGTGGATACTGTACCGCCCCGCCAACGGCAGCAGCGTTCGGTGTGTTCAAAACGCCCGTGCGTCATCTGGATGAAAACATGGCCGCGACCCGGTTCTTTAATTTGCTGAACCGTTACACCGGTGATGTAGAATGGGCCGATGCCGCACGCCATGGCATGGGCCACTTAGCAGCCTATGCGCAGTTCGAAGTTTTCCTGCCCCATGCACTGCTGCCGGATGCTGAGCTTGCAGCAGAACCTGCCCATGCAACAATCGTTAGCCAGAAGGATGCGATAGAAGCACAGGTGCTCTATGCAGAAGCGCGCCGCTATCCAACCGGATATTACCGGCTGGAATGGTGGGATAAGCGGGAGGGACCACTGCCCAATCCGACGTGACCTATCCTGAATTGGACGCGCCAGCTGCCTTCGCATGCGCCAATGGCCTTTGCTCACTGCCGGTCTTCACGCCTGATGGTGTTGCGGCAGCGATCAAATCAGTGGAGATGCGCTAAATATATAGGAAATCCGCGGTCTGGCAGATATGCGTTAATCCTTGCTGCACCATGAGTCCCGGACAGTCGGTCTCATGTTCTGGAAACGCGCCATACCTGCTGTAGCTCTCGTCGCTGCGACACTGTTCGCGGCGCTGACAGATGCCCAACAAGGCAAGCGTGCCAATGTGACTGAGGTCTCGAAAGAGGTCCGTGGTGAGAATGAAGGCCCTGGTGCCATGCCCCGACCGGATAAAACGGAAGATGGGCGTGAGTATTACTATATGGACGCCGTCTATGTGACAGCGATTCGGGACTTTATACCTGCCCGCAAATATACGCTCTGGACGCGGATGATTTTGGCTGAAGATAAGAAAGACGCTGAAATTGATGCGGTTAGACCGCTCATCCTGGACGCATTGATAACCGCACTCTCTGACATGGTGCAGATTGATTGGGGCGGCGACGCGGAAATTGATTCAGATATTGCCAGTCAAATTGCTAAAGACCGGGTTGAATCAATTGTAGGCGAGGGCGTGGTTGACGCTCTCGACTTTCAACGGATTGAAGTGCATGTTGTCTAGGTCTAGCCAATTTAATGGTGGTTTGTCCGCCAAGCGCTTCCGAAGCTGGAAGTTTTCCGCCCGTGCTGTCTGATCCTGCGAAACGTAATGTCCTGATCCTGGCGATATGCCAGGCGCTCTACATGACCGGCACCTCCCTGATGATCGCGACCGGCCCCCTGGCTGGCAAGATCCTCACGCCTGCGCCCGGTTGGGAAACGCTGCCGCTGGCGACACACCATGCGGGTGTCATGCTGGCGACAATCCCGGCATCCCACTTGATGCGACGGATCGGCCGGCGGGCCGGGTTCATGTTCGGCACAATCTTTGGCGTGATCGGCGCGATCATGGCCGGGTATGGCATGCTGCTTGGCTCATTCTGGATGCTCTGCGCTGGGGTCTGTGTCATAGGCTGGTTCAACGGGTTCGCAGTGTTCTATCGCTTTGCCGCCGCTGATACGGCCTCTGATGACTTTAAGCCGAAAGCCATTTCCTGGGTGATGACAGGCGGCCTGTTCGCCGCTTTCTTGGGGCCGGAACTTGCCAATTTGACCAAGGATATGCTGTCACCAACCATATTTGCAGGCAGCTATTTTGCACTGATTGGCGTGTATGTCCTTTCCTTCTTCATGCTCATGGGCGTCCAGATACCGAAACTCACGGTGGCGGAGCGCAAAAGCTCAGGCCGTCCGCTGATCCAGATATTGATGCAGCCAAAATGCGCGGTTGCTGTGATTGCGGCGTTCATTGCCTATGGCGTTATGGCGCTGCTGATGACGTCGACGCCCTTGGCGATGTTGAACTGTGGGTTTGAGTTCTCCGATTCAAAATGGGTGATCCAAGCGCACATCATTGGTATGTTCGCACCATCGTTCTTTACGGGTGACATCATTAAGAAGTTTGGCGCACTGAATGTGATTCTATGCGGCGCTGTTCTCATGATGGCGGCTGTAACGGCGCATCTCTCCGGCATTGAATTCACGAACTTCACCGCTGGTTTGCTGCTCGTCGGCGTCGGCTGGAATTTCATGTTCATCGGCGCGACGACATTGCTGACAGACACATATCGCCCGGAAGAGCGTGCCAAGGTGCAGGGCTTCAATGACTTCCTGATCTTCGCAACGGTCGCAACGGCCGCGCTATCGTCCGGCCATTTGCTGAATGCGTTTGATTGGGGTGTCGTCAATTATGGCGTCGCGCCCTTGCTTGCCATCGCTGTCGTTTGCGTGATTTTCCTGAAGTCCAGCCGTGCCGGGCGCGCTTAACCTGATCCGGCTTAAAGCGGAGACCACAACATGCTGATTGCCCAGATATCAGATAGCCACATGCTGCCACCGGGCCAGATCGCCTATGGCCGGTCCGATACGGAGGCGGCGTTGCGGGCTGCCGTTACGGCTGTAAACACCGCAGGTGCCGATGTCGTGATCCATACGGGCGATTTTGCACATCATGGCGCGCCCGAAGCCTATGCCTTAGCGCTTGAGGTTCTGCAGGATTTGGATGCGCCGCTTTATGCCATTCCAGGCAATCATGATGACCGCGCCAACATGCGCGTGGCGTTCCAGGATTTCGACTGGCTGCCAGAAGGCGATGGTCCCGCAGACTTCATGCACTACACCTTCGATGCTGGCCCGATCCACGTTATCGCCTGCGATTCCGTTATTCCTGGCGAAAGCAATGGCGAGCTTTGTGGCGCGCGTCTCACATGGCTAGAGGCAGCGTTAGACGCGGCGGCGGAAAAGCCCGTCATTATCGCGATCCACCATCCACCCTTCCCGTGTGGACTTCCAGGTTTTGGTGCCACCGGTCTTGGCGGTGCCGATACACTTGCTGGAATTCTGGCAGGGCGCACGAATGTGCTCCGTATTATCGCGGGTCATAATCATCGCACGATTACCGGTATGTGCGGCCCCGTTCCAGCCTGTGTCGCCCCTAGCGTCTCATACCCGTTTGCTTTTGATACAACAGCGGGCGCGCCGCTCGCCATTGCTTACGAGCCGCCCGGATGTGCCATGCATCTCTGGCGGGAAGATATCGGGCTTTTGACGCACACGCTGTCAATCGGCGATTTCCAAGCCGCAACGCCCTTGCTGAAAGACGGAAAGCGGCTGCTGCCAACGTCAACCAAGCGCTAGAGCGCCGTGCGTCGCTTGCGACGCAGCCCGGCGCTCTATCACATAGATTGCGGGCAATTCCCGACTAATTTGATTCAGATTGGTCGGGAATTGCCCTAGGGAGAACTGGCCCGCATACCAGCTGAAAACCAAGCACGCGTCAGACGATTTACAGAGGCCCTGGGATCCCGGTAGCATTTCAGTGGGGAGTGATTGTTATGCAAGCACGGCAGGGGGAATTCACAGTAGCGCAGCCAATCCGTCTAGGAGTCCGAGCGGCGACATTCGGTGACGTGAAAGCGTCATTCAAGGATGGCCTTCGGGACATCAGACGACGCCCCGGATTGAGCCTGTTTTTTGCCTCGTATACGCGCTGTTCGGTTCGGCGCTTCTAGCAGGCTTCACGGTGTTCGATCAGATATGGATTGTGATTGCGGCGGGTATCGGATTTCCGCTCGTCGCACCCTTACTGGCGGCGGGCCTTTACGAAATGTCCGGGCGATACAAACGTGGGGATGGGTTTACTGCTTCTGACATCTTCCTCGTCATTTTCCGGTAACAGCGCCGGGAATTTGGCTGGATGTCGTTTGTGGTGTTGTTTGTGTTTTCGATTTGGGCCTACCAGTTCCGCTTGATCCTTGCGCTGACTGTGCAAAGCCACGGCTACCGGTCATTCGATCACTTGCTCACAACCATATTCAGCACTGGCGAAGGGGCGGCATTCCTGGCTGTTGGAACCCTGGTCGGCGGCGTGATTGCGACAGTGCTTTACTGCATCACAGTGATGGCGATGCCGCTTTTGTTGGACTGTGTGACTGCGATGATTACGAGCGTTCAGGCCGTATTGAAAAGCCTGGGGGTAATGCTGGTATGGGGTGCTATAATTGGCGTTCTGGCATTGCTTTCGGTGGCGCCTGGGTTCATCGGGGTCATCATTGTGTTCCCTATATTAGGACATACCAGTTGGCATTTGTATGAACGGCTGGTGTTCGAGAAATAGGGCCGTGGACGCTCTAACTCCCAGACGCAATTTGCCAACCGACTTCTGCCAATTGCCGGGCCTTCGCGCCGCGCTTTAGGGCGTCAGGGCTGGAAGCGTTGCCATCAAGCCCGCGCTTATAAACACCCTGGGCAATAGCGGCGAGGCGGAAGAGGCTGAGCGCCATGTAGAACTTCCAGTTCGGCGCTTCTTTTAGGCCGCGCAGTTCGCAATAGCGCTCCACGTAGGCCTGCTCAGTTGGAATACCGTGCGCAACAAGGTCAATATTGGTGATATCGGCCCGCTCAGGGTCGCCAACGTGATAGTTCAGGCAATTATAGGCGAGGTCAGAGAAGGGGTCGCCAAGCGTGCCAAGCTCCCAGTCAATCACGGCTAGGATTTCAGGGCGATCCGGATGATAGATCACGTTCTCCATCCGGTAGTCGCCGTGGACAATGGTTGTTTCCTCATGCTCAGGCATGCGCGCACCGAGCCATTCGATCAGCTTTTCCATTTCCGGCACGTCGTCGGTTTTAGAGTCGGCATATTGGCCAGACCATCGACGGACTTGGCGGAAGCAATATCCGCCTTCCCGGCCATAGGTTTCCAGGCCAACTTTGCTATAATCCACACTGTGCAATTTCGCCATCACGTCGCACATGGCGTTGTAGTGATCCTTGCGTTCCGCGGGCGTCATGGAGGGCAGCGAATAGTCGCGGATCACGCGGCCAGCCACATGCTCCATCACATAGAATTCCTGGCCGATGACGCTCGCGTCTTCGCAGAGCACATAGGATTTTGCGACCGGCACATCAGTTCTTGCGAGTGCGGAAATGACGCGAAACTCCCGGTCTACCGCATGGGCAGATGGCAGCAGTTTCCCAGGTGGTTTTTTCCTCAAGACATAGGCTTTGCCACCGCCATCCGTCAGCATGAAGGTCGGGTTCGACATCCCGCCCCTAAACTGTCCAACGCTAAGCGGAGGCGTAAATTCCGTTACATGCTCTGAAAGATACGCCTCCAGCTTTACGACCGGGAAGGCATGCTGTTCCATCACAGGATCAGTGTCGGTAGTTAATGTAGTGGAGACGATGCTCATGGCGCGGGCAATCCTTGGAAAAAACGTCGCTTCTATTGTTCGCGGATCAGGCCCGGCACGTCAAACGCCTTTGCTCAGCGCTTGCACGTGGGCCGCTAAGGATTCAGCAAGGCCACGCAAATCATACCCGCCTTCCAGGGAGGCGACGACGCGTCCTGATGCGTGGATGTCCGCTAGCTCGACGATCCGTTCTGTTACCCAGCCAAAGTCCTCGGCTTCGGCTTCGATATTGGCCAAAGGGTCGCGGCGATGTGCATCGAACCCAGCAGATACCAAGATGAGTTTTGGGCTAAACGCGTCCACCGCTGGCAATAGTGCATCTTCCCAGACATGGCGGAACTGCGGCCCGCCATCGCCAGGGGTGAGCGGGCCGTTCCAGATATTGCCCGCACCGCGTTCGGCTTTGGCACCGGAGCCTGGAAATAGCGGCATCTGGTGCGATGATGCGAACAGGAATTCTGATTTTTCCCAGAATATCGCTTGGGTGCCATTGCCGTGATGCACGTCAAAATCAAGGATTGCGATCCGTTCAAGCCCATAGGCGGCTTGGGCGTGCAGTGCCCCGACAGCCACGTGATTGAAGAAGCAAAAGCCCATGGCGCGCGCCGGTTCGGCATGGTGCCCGGGTGGGCGGACCAGGCAGAAGGCGCGGGCAAGATCATCGGTCATAACAGCGTCTACGGCGTCAACAACAGCGCCGGACGCTTTGAGGGTAGCTTCCGTTGATCCAGGGCCAATGCCAGTGTCGCCGTCCAGCATCACAATCCCGTCGGGTCGCTCGGCGTCCAGAATGGTATCGACGAAATCTGCCGGATGGGCGCGTTCAAGCGCTTCGCGGCTGGCCCGGTTTGGGTGGCGCCTTGGCAATTTGGCAAAGTCTGGTTCCGCTAAGCGTTTGACGGCGGCTTCATAGCGTTCGGGCCGTTCCGGGTGGCCTTGGGGCGGGCGGTGACCAGCGGCTGCGGGGTCGTCATAGATCGCGAAACTCATGGATGCGGCGCTTTCATGCGGCGTTGTGAAAGATAATACCCAGCGTATAGCGCTCACCAGACCGGATGCGGCTGACGCCATGGCGCATACGGGCACGCAATATGCCTCGTGCGCCTGGAATCGGGCGTTCGGCGCAAGGAAACAGGATGGTCTCACCAGCCTTCAGCGCAATCGCTTCAGCGCGAATTTTCTGGCGGGGCGCACCTTCTGCCAGCAGAAATTCGCCACCGGTGAAATCGCTTGCCGGATCGCTCAGCAGCATCGCCGCTTGGATTGGGAATGCCATGTCGCCATAGATATCCTGATGCAGCCGGTTATAGCCGCCAGCCTCATATTGCAGCAGAAGCGGCGTCAGCTTTCTCTGCCCAGCGGCGGCGCATTGGGCGTGATATTCGTCCAGCGTGGCAGGGTAGCGCTCATCCCTGCCAAGCTTCGTAGCTGCATCGTTGGCGATTGGCACTAAATAGGTGTAGAGCGCTTCCCGCACCTCAGCGACGAGTGGTGGAATGGGATTACTGAAATACCCATAGCGCCCTTCGCCGAAGCGATGGCGGGCCATGTTGATGCGGGTGCGGAAGTGGGCGTCCTCCTTCTCCAGCGCTATGATGCATGCGCGTTCGGCTGGTGTCAGAAGTGGCGGCAATAGGGCGTAGCGATCCTGATCAAATGCCTCAGCGATTGCGCTCCAGTCGAGCGTATTAACCTTGATGGTGGCTGATGTCATTGTTTATGCGCCGCTATTTGGGCTAATGTCGTGATGATGACGGCGGTGACGAGCAATATCCCGGCAATTGGGAAGAGCCAGTTCTGGAGTCCGGCATCTACTAGTTGCCCGAAGATCGGCCCCGATGCCCCGCTGCCAATGGACAGACCGACGAAGACGAACCCGAACACGCGCCCGCTTGCACCGGGCGGTGTGATCGCACGGACCATCAAGTCCCGCGCGGGCAGCACAATGCCAAAGCCGAAGCCAGAACCGATGAAGATGGCGAATAGCAGCGCACCCGTTGGCGATAGAACCGGTGGCAGGAGCAACAAGGCTGCCGCCCCCAGCAACGCGACTGCGGCGGTCAGCCCGTGCCGGCCATAGCGCTCTGCCAGCACCCCGCCCGTCAAAATACCGATCGCGATAGCGGCTTGATAGGCACTGAGCACGCCGCGCGCTTCGACTTCTGTCGCGAGCCCCATCAAGTTCATGGCGACGACGCCTTGGCTGCCAATCGCACCTGTCGCAAGCCCATATGTCGCCAAAAACAGAAAGTAGAGTAGGACGGGCGGTGACAGTAGGAGCGCACGCCCGCTTAGATGCGTTTTGCCATTTGTATCAGGCCCGGCGTCTTTGACGACACGCTCGCCTTCAAGTCGATCACCCTGCATGAAAATGAGCAGCGCCGCCCCAATGCCACAGACGCCGACAATGATGAACGCCATGCGCCAATCGAGAGCCAGCGCCAGTCCGCCGATCACTAAGGGTGCTGCTGCACCACCTGCAAAGCCAGAAAATGTATGGAGCGAATAAGCCCGACCGAGCCGCTTTTCCCGCACCTTGGCGGCAATGATCGCGTAGTCCACTGGGTGAAATACGGAATTGCCCGTTCCCGCCAACACAGCCAGCACAAACAGCTGCCAATAGCTGTCGCTGAAGCCAATCAGCATGATGGCGGTCGCGTTTAGTGCCAGACCTGCCGCCAGCATCTGCCGCGCGCCGATCTTATCAAGAGCCGCCCCAACCGGCGCCTGCAGGATGCCGCCAACCCAGCCATAGCCTGCCAATGCCAGCCCAAGCGCGCCGAAGCCAACCTCAAATTCCCGCGAGAAAACCAGAAACATTGGCGGCAAGGTGAGCAGGTAGAAATGGCTCAAAAAGTGGCCGACGCCGATCAGCGACAACACGCGGTTCTCGCTAACGGCGGATGCTTCGGCGATAGCGGTCATGCGTGATAGTCCTTCCGCAAGATAGACAGGCGCGCAATAGAGGTGCTGAGTGAGCTTAACGCAGTTTCTGGCGGAATGCGCGCCAGAGGCCCCCGTCGATGGCGGCGAGGCCGATAGCGATCAGCCCCATGCCTGCCCAATGGCGTAGGGCCAGCGCTTCGCCCAGGAACAAAGCGCCGAGCAAGATGGCTGTGACGGGAATGAGGAGTGTCACAAGCGATACATTCGTCGCGCCCGCCGTTGAAAGAATGCGGAAAAATAGAAAATACCCGAGGGTTGTGCACAGCAGCGCCAAGCTAATGATCGCCCCGATAGCCTCCGTACTTGGCACAGGCAAGGTCCAGAGCCGATCGACCACTAATGCCAGCGGCGTCAGAACGACAGCAGACATCACTACTTGGCCGGTTGCCGTCGCCATAGGCTTCACGCCAAGCGCCTGAAACCGGCGTCCATAAATCGCGGCGAATGCGTAGGAGAGGGCAGCACCCAGGCAAGCGACTTGGCCCATCACGTCCAGCCCAAGTGTTAGCGCGGCTTCAGCGCCGATCATAATGGCGACGCCAGCAAAGCCGGTGATCACGCCTGTCAGCCGTTGTGCCGTGATGCGCTCATCGGAGGTCAGCCAATGGGCGACAACAGCGGTGAATAGCGGTGTTGTCGCGTTCAAAATAGAAGCGACGCCAGACGCGATATGCGCTTGGCCCCAGACAATCAGGCTGAATGGCAACACATTGTTCAACAAAGCCATGACCAGGAATGTCCGCCAGATTGCAAAGCCCCTTGGCAGTTGAAGCCCCAGCAGCCGAAGCACGATCAGCAATCCAATAGCGCCGCCGCCAACCCGACCAAGCACGATCACAAACGCAGGCAATTCCTGCGTCGCCACACCATTAAAGAAATACGCCCCACCCCAAAGCGCGGAAAGGCTGAGCAGCAGGACCGACTCAAGCAGGGACATATTGGATCTCTGTTCAATCAGGACCATGGGGTTCTCAAATGTGACGATAGCGTCTTGTTTATCGACCTAGCTGTGCCAGGCCCACCCGATTGTTGCGGCACCAAACTATCGTTTTTGAGGATTTTATGTTAGATTTGGCCATTATCAGACATAAATGAGGTATCTGATGCCGAATGTTCATCTAACCGAGGCAATGCAAGAATATGCAGAACATCAGCTTTCCAGTGGTGCTTATGCAAATTTGAGTGAGGTTGTGCGTGCTGGAATGCGATTGCTGATGCAGCAGGACGGTGCGCTTATGTACCACGGCCTGAAAGTAGACCTTGCCGCTGCCGCTAGGGCCGCAGAGGCCGGAGACTTTGAGCAGTTTGACGCCAAGTCGTTCGAACCAGATGCCTTCCCGGACGAATGACAGTCCATCTCACGCGTTCGGCGCGCCAGGATCTTGAAGCCACTCGTACCTTTACAGTTGACCGATGGGGCAGACAGCAATGGCTCAACTATTATCGCGGAATGGCGGCTGTACTTGAACAAATCGCGGCAGCGCCGGATGCGGGTCGGAATCGGGATGTCCTGTATCCAGGCATGCGGTCTGTTAGCTCCAAAGCGCATTTGATCTTCTATCGGCGGACCGAGGCTGCTGGTAATGCGCCCGTTGTTCTGCGGATCGTACATCAGCGCCGCAACCTTCCTGCACTGCGTTATCTAGACTCGCTTTAACTATCCAAGCCATGCGCCGCTTGCATGATCGGGGGTAATCTGTGCCATCATCATGTGGCCGGACATTTGCTGGGAGCTGGAGCGATGAAGTTTGGGTTGTTTTATGAGCATCAAAATCCGAAGCCTTGGGATGAGGGCTCTGAGCATCGCGTTTTCATGGAAAGCCTGGAGCAGATTGAGGTCGCGGACCGGATTGGCGTGGATCACGTCTGGGAGGTGGAGCATCACTTCCTGGAGGAGTACTCTCATTCCTCCGCCCCAGAACTGTTCCTGGCCGCCGCCTCTCAGCGCACCAAGAATATCCGTTTGGGCCATGGCATCAAGCTGACAGCGCCTAATTACAACCATCCAGCCCGCGTCGCTGAATCCCTGGCAACATTGGACCATCTTTCCAATGGCCGCGCTGAATGGGGCACAGGCGAAAGTGCCACGCTGATGGAAATGGAAGGCTTCGGCATCAACCCGGACCACAAAGGCCCGATGTGGAAGGAAGGTTGTGAGCACGCCGCCAACATGATGGCCATGACGCCTTATCCAGGTTTCAAGGGCGAATTCTTCTCCATGCCAACGCGGAATGTCGTGCCAAAGCCGGTGCAGAAACCGCACCCGCCGCTTTGGCTCGCCTGCTCGCGCCGGGACAGTATTCTGCGCGCCGCCCGGTATGGCATGGGTGCGCTAGTATTTGGCTTCGTGGAGCCAGAGCAAGCGGCGGAATGGATTAGAGACTATTACGCCATCATCAAGTCTGATGAATGTGTGCCGCTGGGCTGGACAGTCAACGCAAACATCGCCGCTGTATCTGGCTTTTCGGTGCATCAGAACGAGGACGAGGCAGTGAAACGCGGTCTCTCTGGTTTCAAGTATTTCGGTTATAGCCTGGCGCACTTTACCAATTTCGGCTCACACCAGCCGTCGGTAACTAATCTTGGCGCGTTGTTTGATGAGGTTGAGGATGATTTGCCAGACAATGCCGGGCGCGGTGGCATCGGCACGCCAGACCAAGTCCGCGCGCACCTAAAGGGCTATGAAGATATCGGTCTGGACCAGTTGATCTTCACCCAACAAGTCGGCCGCAATAGCCATGACCATATTTGCAAAAGTCTCGATCTGTTCAGCCAGACTTTGATCGCGGCATTCAAAGACCGTGAGATGGCGCGGCAGGCTAAGAAAATGGCTGAATTGCAGCCGTTCATCGATGCAGCGCTTGAACGCAAAGACCGGATGCCAGAGATCGACCCGGCGGACATTCCCGTTGTCACTTCTGCCGGGAAGCGTAGGCAGGATATGGGCGCTAATGACCCAACGGGTGGGGCTTTCGTCGATAAAACCAGGGGCGGCGCGATCCCCATTCCACATGCAGACCCGCGCGCGAATGCGGGCGCTCAACCGGGCGAGGATTGATCGGATATGTTGGTAGCAATTGCAGGCGGCGGCGGGTTCGTCGGCCTTTCTATCGCAGAAGCGATCCTAGCTGCGGGCCACAAAGTGCGCCTTGTCGATATCATCCAACCGCCAGAAGCCGCCCTTCATTATCTGGGGGAGCATGCTGGGCCTACTGCCCTTGAGGTGCAAATTACAGACGTTACCGATGCCAAGAGCACGAAGGCTGCACTTGATGATGTGGACGCCGTTGTCCTGGCAGCAGCCGTCACGTCGGGGACCGAGCGTGAGCGTGAGCGGCCCCGGGAAACATTCGCTGTGAACACCATGGGCTTTGTCGGGCTGCTGGAAGTGGCGCGGGCGGCAGGTGCCAAGCGCGTTATCAATCTGTCCTCGGCATCGGCCTATGGCGCTTCTGGATTCGAAGGCACGGGGCCAATGATTGAGGACGAGACCTGGCCGAAGCCAGACAGCCTCTATGGCGTCTCCAAGCTGGCGAGTGAAGGCATTGTGGCGCGCCTAGCCAAGCTTTGGGACATGGACATGTTCAGTGTCCGCCTGTCTGGCGTTTATGGGCCCTGGGAGCGGGATACAGGGCGGCGCGATACGCTGTCTCCACACCTGCAGGCGGCTCGGATCATGCTGACTGGCGGCGAGGCGGTTTTGCCGCGCGCCTGCACCCGCGACTGGACGGATAGCCGTGAAATCGCGCGCGCTATTCTAGGATTGTTGACAGCAAAACGCCCCAGCCATCCGCTGTACAACATATCCTGCGGCTACGAATGGACTGTCGCGGATTGGCTGAATGCCTTGGTGGAAGCGCGCCCCAGTCTCAAATGGCATATCGGTGAAACAGGTGAGGCCGCCAATGTGGATGTCCATGGCGATCTGGACCGCCGGCCCCTCGGTTGCGCCCGGTTGCGGGATGACATCGGCGTGACGCTGGGCATGACGGCGCTTGATTCCGCCAAAGGCTTTCTGGATTGGGCAGACTCAACGCACGGATACTGGAAAACCTGACCAAGTGGGGAGGAAAGAACGATGGACCTAGGCTTCTTCAGCTACAATGTTGAATACGGTGCGCGCCCAGATGATCTGGCCCGCGCTGTTGAAGAACGCGGGTTCGAAAGCTTCTGGGTTGGCGAACACACCCATATTCCGACCAGCCGGATCACGCCGTACCCGGGAGGCGGGCCTTTGCCGAAGCCCTATTATCATATGGCGGACCCGTTCGTTTCGCTGATGGCGGCAGCGGGGGCGACCACCCGGATCAAGCTTGGCACTGGCATCGCGCTGGTGCCGCAGCATGATCCAATTACGCTCGCGAAAACTGTCGCGACGCTGGACTACCTTTCGAACGGACGCGTCGTTTTGGGCGTTGGTGCTGGGTGGAACCAGGACGAATGCGAAAACCACGGTGTTCCCTATAGCCGTCGCTGGAAAGCGCTTCGCGAGAGATGCGAGGCCATGAAGGTCATCTGGCGTGAGGAAGACGCCAGCTATGATGGTGAATTCGCCAATTTCAAAAGCATCATCTCCAATCCAAAACCGGCCCAATCCGGTGGCCCGCCTATCGTGATCGGTGGTGCCCGCCCCAAAACTCTAGACCGGGTGGTGCGCTATGCGGACGGGTGGATCCCCATCGATGTGCTGGTGGACGACCTGCCGCCAATGATCCAAGCGTTGAAGCAAAAGGCGGCAGACGCAGGCCGCGACCCCGCCAGCATTTCAATCTCCGTTTTCGCTTTCAACGCCAAAGATGATGATCTGATAAAGCGCTATGCGGATGCCGGCGCCGACCGCACCGTAATGATAACCCCCCGCCGCATGGACGACGCTCTACGTTGGCTTGACCAGAAGCAGGGGCTGATTGAGGCGGTGGCGTGATTGTTATTCGTACGTCCGCGCATCTTCAATCACTTTGCCGTCGCTTGGCAGCGTACCGGGGGCCTTTAGCTCCACTGGCCCGGCGAGATTAATGATTTGCTTCATGGTGGCACCAATATTTTCCGATAGCGCTGGATCCTGGCTTTTGACTTCGCACTGCAGTGTGAACTGATCGCGGTGATCTTCGGATGTGATGATCAGGCGGGCGCGCTGGATTTCTGGGTGCGCTTTCAGGATTTGCTCCATCTGCGTTGGACGTACGAACATACCGCGGACTTTTGCGGTTTGGTCAGCGCGGCCCATCCAGCCTTTGATGCGGGGCGCTGTGCGGCCGCAAGGGCTTTCGCCGGGCAGCATGGCGGATAGGTCTCCGGTCGCGAAGCGCACCAGCGGATAATCACGGTTCAGGATGGTGACCACAACTTCGCCAACTTCGCCATCAGCAACCGGTTCGCCGGAACCTGGGCGGACGATTTCCAGAATCAGTCCCTCGTTGATCAGCATGCCTTCCATCGCCGGGCTTTCATACGCGACGATGCCCAAGTCCGCGGTGCCGTAATTCTGTAGTGGCGTTACGCCGAATTCAGTCTGAATAAGCTGGCGGAGAGAGGGTGGCAACGCGCCGCCGCCAACGATGGCTTTGGTGATGCTAGAGACGTCTGCGCCAAGTTCCCGTGCGCGTTCCAGCATGATCTTCAGGAAATCGGGTGTGCCGCAGAATGTCGTGGCTTTATAGTGAGCCATCGCCTCAATCTGCAGATCTGTATTGCCGACACCGCCTGGGAAAACGGCGCATCCGAGGGAGCGGGCGGCTGAATCCATGATCCATGCACCCGGTGTGAGATGATAGGAGAAGCTGCAATGGCAAATATCGCCTTTGCGCACACCGGCTGCGTGGAACGCCCGTGCTGCGCGCCACCAATCAGCTTGCCGCCCTTCTGGCTCAGCGATGGGGCCGGGGGAGCGGAAGATGTGCAGCAGGTCCCCCGTCGCTGTCGCGTTCATACCGCCGAAGGGAGGATGTGCCGCCTGTGCCGCCACCAGGTCGCTTTTATAGGTGACAGGCAGCGTCGCTAGAGCTTCAAGGCTGATGATCGCTGCCGGATCGATATCCGCCAGCAGCTTAGTGAAGTAGGGCGCGTTCGCTTTGGCGAAGGATAGCTGCGCCGGCAGTGATGCCATCAGCGCCGCTTCACGCGCACCCGCATCCATCTGATCCCGCTCGTCATAGAATTCGGTCATTTCGGTGCAATCCCTCAAGCAAATTGAGTTCTGACTGAAACGCTAGCGTAATCCACGGAAACGGGGAAGGTGTTCGGGCACCGAGAATTCTAAATCTAGGTTATTCGGTCATCATCTGCATCGATGACCGATATGGCCAAGCCCACGGGAAATCCGGCGCGGGCCATGGCTGCGATGTCTTTGACGCGCCGTTCCGCCTGCTTTTCTGGGTCTTGGCGGAAGGGGCCGAAGCGGCGGCGTTGGGCGTAGCGGTTTGCTGCGGTGCGTTCGGCTTCCTCTGGGTCGTCTGCTTCGGAGTCAAGTTGGGCAAGGGCTTCGGCTGCTAAATCACGGTCTAGGCCGGTGTTCAGCAGTTTCGCCATCGCCGCCCGGCGGGAGGTTCCTCTGCGGCGGAGCGCGCCCGCTTTGCTAGCCGCAAAGGCCCGGTCATCCATAACCTCCAGCGCGTCCAGCTTGGCCATGGCGGCAGCAACCATTTCTGCCGCTTCCTCGCCTTCGAGTTCCTTGCGACGAGCGCGGCGTTCTAGTGTGCGGAGGACGCGGGCGCGAGGGCCGCCATATCTATCCAGATAGGCCAGGCCGGAGCGGACATAACCCATCAATGCGCGTATATCCTTCGTCAAAACACCCACCCAGAGCGACTATCCGTTGACATTTGGCCCGGAGCCTCGTTAATAGGCCGCCTTACCAAAGGGCAGACTCCGTTTTCGGAAACCGAAACTGATCCGCCCATCCATGACAGGAGCTGGCTGTGATCGATACTGTAATGCCAACCTATGGCGCACGCGACATCGCGTTCGAGAAGGGAGAGGGCATTTACCTGTTCGATACGGCGGGTCGACGATTCATGGATTGCGGTTCGGGCATCGCTGTTACGTCCGTTGGCCATTCGCATCCGCATTTGGTCACCGCTATGAAGGATCAGATTGAGAAGGTTTGGCATACGTCTAACCTCTACAACATTCCTGGTCAGATGAAAGCGGCTGAACGGCTAACGGCCAACAGTTTTGCGGACCTCGTGTTCTTCTGCAACTCCGGCGCTGAATCGCTGGAAGCGCAGATCAAGCTTATGCGTAAGTTCCATGCCCACAATGCCGCGCCAGAAAAGCATCGCATCATTTCGATCCAGGGCGCATTCCACGGACGCACGCTCGCAACTTTGGCCGCAGGCAATAACCCGGCGCATTTGGCGGGCTTTGGTCCAGCAGCACCTGGTTTTGACCAGGTGCCATTCGGTAATTTGAATCAGCTACGCAGTGCCATTACGGCTGAAACTGCGGGTGTCATCATCGAGCCTGTGCAAGGCGAAGGCGGTATCCGCGCGATGGATATCGACTACATCAAGGGCGTTCGTGCTGCATGTGATGAATTCGGTATCCTGATGGGTGTTGATGAAGTGCAATGCGGCATGGGCCGTACCGGCAAGCTATTCGCCTATGAATGGGCGGGCGTTCAGCCGGACGTGATGTCTTTGGCGAAAGGCTTGGGCGGCGGGTTCCCTGTTGGCGCATGCCTTGCAACCAAAGAAGCGGCGGCTGGTATGGTCGCTGGCACCCATGGTTCGACGTTTGGCGGTAATCCGCTGGCATCGGCTGCTGTGAATGCCGTGCTTGATGTGTTGCTGGATGAAGGCGTTCTGAACGGCGTCAACGCCAAGGCCAAACTGTTCCGCAATAAGCTGGAAACGCTGGCTAAAGCGCGTCCAGATCAGATCGAGGATGTGCGCGGAATGGGCCTGATGCTTGGCTGCAAGGTCAAAGGCGTAAACGGCGAAGTCGTGGCGGCGTGTCGTGAGCAAGGCCTGCTGACGGTGCCTGCTGGCGAGAATGTCGTGCGTTTCTTGCCACCGCTGATCATATCGGAAGAGCAGATCGGCGACGTTGTGGATGCGTTCGACAAAGCGCTGGCAGCTGTGGTTGCTGCCGCATGACGGATACCGGCCTCAAGCACTTTCTTGACTTGGCCGATTGCGACACCCCCGATCTCCAGCACATGCTGGAGATCGGGGCGCGCGTTAAATCGGGTGAAGAGGACCTTGCCAATGCGTTAGCTGGCAAGACAGTGCTGATGATGTTCGAACAGCCCTCCACCCGCACCCGCGTTTCTTTGGAAACTGCGGTGAAGCAGATGGGCGGCAATACGGTTGTTCTGAACCCAAACGATAGCCAATTGGGTCGCGGCGAAACCGTGGGCGATACGGCGCGTGTGCTTTCTCGCTACGTAGACGCGATCGCACTGCGTACAAATGATCACGGCAAGTTGGACGAACTGGCGAACTTCGCGACTGTGCCGGTCATCAACTTGCTCTCTGATTGGTCACATCCCTGCCAGCTAATGGCGGACTTGATCACCATGCAGGAACGCTTTGGCCACCTTTCCGGCCTGAAGGTCGCATGGTCGGGTGATGGCAATAACGTTTTGCATTCCTGGATGCATGCTGCCGCCCGGTTTGATTTCGAGCTTGCCATTGCTTGCCCAGAAGAACGCATGCCAGCGGCGAAAGCGCTTGATTGGGCAAAGCAATCTGGCGCCAAGGTTTCCGTCACCCACAATGCCTCAGAAGCCGTCGCGGACGCGGATGTTGTTGTAACCGACGTTTGGGTTTCGATGGGCGATGAGTCAGACAAACCATCGCTGCACAACATGCTGGCCCCATTCCGTGTCGATGAAACCTTAATGGGACAAGCGAAGCCTGAGGCGATCTTCCTGCACTGCCTGCCCGCGAAACGCGGCCAGGAGGTAACGGACGCTGTGCTTGACGGCCCGCAATCGGCAGCGTGGGATGAGGCAGAGAACCGTTTGCACTCCAAAAAGGGCATACTGGCCTATTGTCTTGGCTGAACGCGCCAGCGATAGGGCTGTGCTGGAGACATGACGATGATTGACCCTGTGTTGGGTAGCCTGCGGGCGCTCGGCGGCGATTTTGTATTGCCGTTTCAATTGGTCGAAAGCGGTCTGCGCGGCCGGCTTGTCAAACTTGATACAGCGATTGATGCGATCCTGCGCCGTCATGATTATCTGGAAGCTGCATCTGACGTGCTGGGGCAGGCGATCGCGCTAACGGCAGCACTGTCTGCGACCTTGAAGTTCGAAGGCAAGTTCACCCTGCAGGTTCAGGGTGAAGGTGCCATGCGGATTCTCGTGGCGGATGTCGATATGGGCGGTCATCTCCGTGGATATGTCGGCTTTAATGCTGACAAAGTGGCGGGCCTTCCAACGAGCCCAAGCGTCGCGCGGATGTTCGGTGGCGGTTACCTGGCTTTCACCGTTGAACGGGACGGCGGCGAGGGGCGTTACCAAGGTATTGTCGCACTTGAAGGCGAAACCCTGGCGGACAGCGTTCACCACTATTTCAGACAATCTGAACAGATCCCAACGGGCCTCCGCCTGGCGTGTGAGCGCGGTGAAGATGGTTGCTGGCGTGGGGCAGCACTTTTGGTTCAACGGGTCCCAGAAACGGGCGGCGAAGTGGTATCCGGCGGTAGCGTGGATGCGTCACGGCCACCACCAGAGACCTGGGAAGAGGACGAGGGCTATATGCGAGCCATGGCGTTGCTGGCCACGGCAACGTCTGAAGAAATGCTGGCTCAGTCTGACACGCCAGAAGATTTGCTCTTTAAGCTGTTCCATGAGGATGGCGTGCGGATTTTTGAGCCGTCTGCCATCAGCGGCGATTGTGAATGCCCGCCCAACAAATTCCATGATTTGCTGGCACGACTGCCCCGAAGCGAAGTAGAAGACTGCAAGGTCGATGGCGTTATTGACGTCACATGTGAATTTTGCGGAAAAACGGAGCGGTTTGATGATGCAGCCCTTGATGCGCTTTTCAGCGAAGATCCTGCCTGAATATCAGGTCAAACGAAGGCTATTTCTCGTAGCTGGCATGGCGCTCGCGCTGACGGCCTGCACGGTGCCAGTAGCACCGTATCAACCAGCCAAGGTGACGTTCGCTGAAAGCCCAGTCTGGAATGTGTCCGCAGACCAGATTGTGATCAAAGAAGGCCTAGGCGTCACTCCGCCAGATTCCGCAGTCGCCGTCCATATCGCAGAGCCACCTTCGGCAACTATCCGACGTTGGGTCGCCACCCGGCTTCGCCCTGATGCTGCCTCGCGCGGTACAATCACCGTGCTGATCGAACGTGCAGAGGCAAGCGAGAAGTTTGTGCAGAAGCCGAAAGGCGTGACAGCAGCTTTTACAGATAATACCGAAGCTGAATTGACCGTCGCATTTGCCGTCGTCATCACGGCGACGGATCCAAGTGGTGCTAGAACCGGTGAAGTGCGGGCAAACGCAAGCCTTATCTCCACCCGCAAAGAAAGTGCGGGTGAAGATGAAAAGCGCAAGCAGCTCGACCGGATGCTGCGGGATGTGGCTGCGCGCCTGGACGCTGAATTGAACAACCGTATTCCAAACGGTTTAGCGCCCTTCCTGCAACAACGCTGATCCGGCTGCCAGTCGATGCCGTTCGCACTTTTGGCGCTGCTGGCGCTCGTTCAAGGCATAACCGAATTTCTGCCTGTCAGTTCCTCGGCGCATCTGGTGCTCACGCGCCTTGCGTGGGGGGAAGCGGGCGGCGGCGCGAATATGCTGGCGCTCGATGTTGCTTTGCATGTAGGCACTCTTTTCGCCGTCATACTGTATTTTCGCAAGGATGTTGCCGCACTTATCCGGGGCGGATTTGGCCTTTTAGAGGGTCAGCGCGAAGGTGACGCGCGGTTGGCTTGGCTGGTGCTGGTCGCCACAATTCCCGCCATCCTTGCAGGCGCTTTGTTGAAAGGCCTGATCACAGACCATTTGCGCGGTGTAGAAACCATCGCATGGACAACGCTGATTTTTGGATTGGCGCTTGGGTGGGCGGACCGGTTGCCAGCAGCCAAACGTACACTTAATCTTGGCTGGAAGGGCGCGCTGACAATTGGTGCTGCGCAGGCCTTCGCACTCATTCCAGGCGTCAGCCGGTCCGGCGTTGCGATGACGGCAGCCCGTGCGCTTCAGCTAAGCCGGGAGGAAGCGGCGCGGTTTGCCCTGTTACTTGCGATCCCGGCCATTGCGGGTGCCGGTGCGCTTGCAGGCTTTGATCTCTGGCAGGCTGGCGACGTGGCATTGGGCGCTGATGCAGCGCTTGGGGCAGCACTTTCCTTCATCGCCGCGTATGGAGCGATCTGGCTGATGATGCGCTGGCTAAAGCGTGCCAGCTTCATGCCGTTCGTGATCTACCGCTTAGCGCTTGGGCTTGTGCTACTGGCAGTCGCCTACGGTTAGCCGCCCTCGCGCCCAATTTTGATATCCAGCCAACGGAATGGCGTTGTCGTTGCGACATCCGTAGGCCGCAACACAACGGTCGTTGTTTCGGATTCCACGATGGCCGGGCCTGGAATTTCCTGCCCAGGTGCCAGCGCATCAAAATCGTAAACCGGCGTCTCTAGCCATTCCCCGCCCATATAGACCTGGCGATGGGCGCGGGGCGGTGCGGGTTCAGAAAGTGGCGCAGCCGGTTCCTGTGGCAGGGCAGGCAGCACGCCAATCGCAGCGGCGCGGGCATTCACCAGCACAGGTTCTTGGTCTGGCAGGCTGTAGGTGAATAGTTCCTCATGGCGGGCATGGAAGCGTTTGGCGACTTCGTCCAGCAGATTGTCAGCACCGAAGTCCAGGCCATCCAGCGCCACATCGATCTCAAAGATTTGCTCGCCATACCGCATATCGGCTGAGGGGCGAATTTGCACTTCGCCTTCAAACCCGGCGGTATCCAAGCGAGCGCGCGCTTTGGCTTCAAGTTCACTGAACAGATTGCGCAGGGCGCCTGCATCCAGTGCCGTTGCATCGCCGATATGGCTGCGCGAGGCCTCGAAGCGAAGATCTGTCGCCAGCATGCCCCAGGCTGAGAGAACGGAGGCGACGCGAGGTGCGAACGCCCGGTCCACATCCAATTGCCGCGCGATCTCCGTGATGTGCACACCCGCGGCACCACCAAAGGACAGCATTGCGAATTTGCGCGGATCAACGCCTCTACGGACGGACACAAGGCGGACGCCCTCCGCCATATTGGTGTTGACGACGCGGTGGACGCCTTCGGCTGCCGTCATCCGGTCCAAGCCCAGCGTTTCAGCCAGGCCATCCAGCGCTTTCTCCGCCGCCGGTTTGTCGAGAGTGGCCGTACCACCTAGGAAGTTTTCGGCATCAAGCAGGCCCAGCACGACGCTGGCGTCGGTCGTTGTCGGCTGTGTGCCGCCGCGCCCGTAGCAGGCTGGTCCTGGCTGCGCGCCAGAGCTTTCTGGCCCGACATGCAGCACGCCGCCCGCATCAACCCGTGCGATGGAACCGCCGCCTGCGCCAATAGAAACGATGTCCAGGGATGGCAGCGCCACCCGCTCACCGCCAACGCCACGGTCTGAGGAAAGGGCGGCTTCACCGCCGGAGATCAAGGAAATGTCGGTGGATGTGCCGCCCATATCGAACGGGATCAGGTTCGGTGCGCCCAGAAGTTCAGCAGAACGCCGCGCGCCCGCCACACCGCCAGCAGGGCCGGACAGAACCGTGCCTGCGGCTAAGCGGATCGTGTCTTGAATAGGTGCCACGCCGCCGTGGGACAGAATAATGAGGACTGGACCGGCATAGCCTGAATCCTTCAGGCGGTTTTCCAAGCGCCCCAAATAGCGTCCGACCGCAGGGCCGACATAGGCGTTCACTGCCGTTGTCGATACGCGCTCATACTCTTTGATCTGGGGCAGCACATCGGCAGAAATCGTAACGTATTTTCCAGGAAGTGCGGCCTTCACGGCCTCGGCGCTGGCGCGCTCGTGGGCGGGATCTTTGTAGGCGTGTAGATAGCAGATCGCAACCGCTTCAACGCCTTCCTGCTTTAGTGTGGCGATTGCTGCATCAAGTGATGCTTGGTCAAGCGTCACCTCAACCCGTCCATCAGGCCGGAGCCGTTCCTTAACGCCTAGGCGTAGGCTGCGTGGGATGAGCGGCGGGGCAGGCGGCATGCGCATGTTGTAGCGTTCAGGCTTCAGGCCCTCACGCATTTCCAGGATGTCCCGATGGCCTTCGGTTGTGAGCAGGCCGACCTTCGCACCTTTGCGTTCCAAAAGCGCATTGGTGGCGACCGTAGCGCCGTGAACAATGCGGTCCGTTTGGGCGAACAATCCTGCCAGGTCCGTATCCAGGCGCGCGGCCAACCGTTCCAGGCCGTCCATCACGCCGATAGACTGGTCCTCCGGCGTGGAGGGGGACTTGGCCAGCGTCACACCGCCATCATTGCTCACCGCGACCACATCCGTGAACGTGCCGCCTACATCTACGCCAATGCGATACATCAATTGCTCCAACAGTCTTTTTGGGCCATCAGGCCAAATTGTCCGGCACGTCGAGTTCTAGCCCCAGAACTAGGAAGCTCCAGGATTTTCCATGGCTATCAAGGCCGAGTGAGGTATTCACCCCGCCCTCCAGCGCTTCGCCCAGCACAAAGTTCAAGCCGTGCAAGTGGTCCAGCTCATAGCGAACAACATCCCCGGTAATAAGCTTGGGAAAGGCAGCTTTGATGCGCTCAGGGGTCAGCTGATCTTTAATCAGCGGATAGTCACCCGGATCATAGGCCCACACGGATACATTGGATGTGTTGCCCTTATCGCCAGCGCGGGCGTGAGCAAGATCATGCAGAGGCACTTTACGGCTCATGCCTCATATACCTTCACTCTTGAGGAGATGGCGTCCCGGTCGATCATTGTTGAGTGCGTGACGACGCCCGGCGTGATCTGGCCACGATACCCGCCGCCACCTGCCGGGCCGCAGCACAGCATCGCTTCAACTTCCCAAAGCATGGTCTCAATCGTATCCCGGTCCATGGAGCGCATTGCGGCGCGCACGCGGACATCCTGGCTTTCGCCTCCAGCATCCGGCTTGGCGGTTCCGTGGACAGAATTCAGGCCGATCAAATCAACCCGATATTGTCCGGCCATGCCCGGCACATCATCTAACCGCTGGCGCAGAATATCTGCCGCGAGGCGTGCACGGGCGGCGGCGTTGACGCCTGCATAGCTCACCTCGGCTTCCCCAAGCAGGCCGCCATCGAACCCGACAGTGACTTTGAGTTGCTTTGGCCGTTCCGTTCCGCCAGCACTCGCGACGCGCACACGGTCCTGGCCGGATTCATTGAGGCGCGCGGTCGAAAAATCAGCCGTCACATCTGGCGTTAGGTAGCGCGTGGGGTCGTGGACCTCATACATCAACTGTTCTTTGACAGTCGCCATGTTGACCATGCCGCCTGCGGTCTCGAGCTTGGTGATTTCAGCGCCGCCATCGGCATTAATTGCAGCAATGGGATAGCCGCATTCAGCGGGCCTTGGCACATGCTTGCGGCCTGGGTCAGCGAAATAACCGCCAGTGATCTGCATGCCACATTCCATCAGGTGACCGACAAGCGTGCCCTGGCCAAGTTTTGCCCAATCGTCCCGCGCCCAGCCAAACTGGTTGACGATGGGGGCAAGAAATAGCGATGGATCTGCGACGCGGCCTGTAATGACGACATCAGCGCCGGTTTCAACCGCTGGCAATATCGCATCAATACCGAGATAGGCGTTTGCGCCAACGAGTGGACGATCTACCTCGCCCAGTGTGCGCCCGCCGTAATCAAACAACACGGTGTCGTCGTTCAACTGCTCCGTTACTTCGTCGCCCATCACGGCAGCGACTTTCAGGCCTTTCATGCCAAGTTCACGGGCGACGTTGATGACCACTTCGGCCGCGGCTTCAACATTCGCCACGCCCATATTGGTCATGATGCGTGTACCCTGGTCGCGGCAGGGCTGGAGGACGCCGCGCATCCGCGCCGCTAACTGCGGATTATACCCGCGTGATGGGTTTGCCAGCCGGTCTCGATGGCCGAATGCTAGCGTGCGCTCACCGATGGTTTCGAACACCAGCCAGTCCAGTTCCGCCTGCTTAGCAAGATCAACGGCAGGGCCCAGCCTATCGGACGAAAACCCCGCACCTGAGCCCATGCGCATCAAATCTGTTGTCATGCCTGGACCGCCTTAGTTGGACGTGAAGCCGTCGCGCTTGTCGGATGCGTGGTCGGCATCCCGGCGTTTTGCGGGATCACCCCATCCACCGCCGCCGCCGCTGGACACCACGAACACGTCGCCGCTGGAGACTGGCAGGCCGACGGCTTTGCTTGGCAGCAGTGTTTCCGTGCCGTCCACGCGTTGTTGGCGATAATCATGGGGTTTGCCGTCTGATCCACCTAGGATACCGCGTGCGCCTTGGCGGAGGCCGTCTCCGGCGGTGTTGGCGACGGCGTCTCCATCCGTCTCAACCACCATTTCCAGGTTGACGCCAGCCCCACCGCGATATTCGCCGTCGCCGCCGCTATCGGGGCGGAATTCGTGGGTGCGGAAATGCAGCGGGAAGCGGGCTTCGGCCACCTCGACACTGCCGAATTTCAACCCGCCTGCAGAATGCCACTCACCGGAATTGTGCCAGCCGTCCCCGCCGGGGGACGCGCCGGCGCCGGGCCGGGCATGGAATAGGTGCCAGATGAAGGTTTTGCCGTTGCGCGGGTCCTCGCCTTTGATCGCGATGCGCAAGCGCCGTCCCCATCCCGCCATGGCTTTGTCTGGGCAGGCTTCCGACAGCGCCACGATGATCGCTTCGATAATTTCGTTGGAGCAATGACTGGTGCACATGGTGACGGGCTTACCGTCATTCGCCCATACAATCGTGCCCTTCTTGGCAACGACTTTCAGTGCGCGGAATGCGCCAGCGTTCTTCGGAATGCTCGGGTCAATGAGGTAGGCCAGGGATTGTGCGCAGGCAGACTGCATGTTGGCGAAGGATGAGTTCACAAAGGCCGTGCTTTCGGGGTCAGACGCCGTCAGGTCCACCTCAATATCGGACCCGCTGACTGTCACCGTCGCACGGATGGTGATATCGACCCGGCCATGGCCGTCATCATCCAGCACCGCTTCGCCCTTATAGACACCGTCTTTCCATTGGCTGATTTCGGAGCGCGTGCGGGCCTCAGCGCCATCCAGAATTTGGCGGCAGGCTTGCAGGACGGTCTCAGCGCTAAAGGTCTCGACCAGCGCCTTCATCCGCCGCTCGCCTAGCTTGACGGAGCCGATTTGCGCCGCCAAGTCGCCCTTGAAATCCCGTGGGTGGCGGACATTGGCGGCCAGCATATCCAACAGGTCCAGCTTCGGCTTGCCCTGGTCCCACAAGCGGAGCGGCGGGATACGCAGCCCCTCATGGAAAATTTCCGTGGCGGCGGGGTTGTAGGCACCGTGGGTGGACCCGCCGATATCGCTATGGTGCGCGCGGTTGATCGTCCAGAATGCGACCTCGCCTTCAACGAATATGGGTGCAAACACCGTGACATCCGGCAGGTGGCTGCCATAGCCAAGATAGGGATCGTTCACCAGGAACAGATCACCCTCATGCACATCATCACCGAAGTAATCCCGCACGGCCATCGCGGCCCAGGGCATGGCACCCACATGCACCGGAATATGCTCCGCCTGCGCCACCAACTGGCAGTCCCGATCGACCATGGCGGCAGAGAAATCCCGCGAGGAATTAAGGATTTGCGAGTACGACGTTCGCAACATCGCCTCCCCCATCTCCTCAACAATAGCCGTTAGCCGATGCTGAACAACGGACGTGGTGATTGGATCAACAATGGCGGACATACGCGGCGACTCCTAAGCGGGCAGGCGCTTAGGATACTGCGGGTTTGGTGGGGATGGTAGGGGGATGGGACGATAGAGGAATTCTATTTCGACGTACTGTCATTTAAAGTTACTTAAGCGCCCCGTCGGCATTGATATTCTCAAGTACGCCTTCGATCGTCGGGGCATACCATCGACCCGCCAGCAATTGTCGGATAAGCTAAATATCTTCCGGCGTGGGTTTTTCTACAGAAAAGACTTGATTAAACACTGAAGGCACTTTGTTCTATTCTAGCTCCCGTATTAATTCCCCAGCATGTCCACATGCTCCGTCAGTTGCCTATGAAAGTGGCCGATGGCTGCCTCGTAGTGGCCGAAGGTGAAGTGGGTGTTGGCACCTGACGGTAGAGCATCTTGGATGGACTTGGCGGCGGCGCGGTCTTCTCGGAGGCCGGTTTCTTGGACGAAATCGGCGTCGCGGCGGGCTTTGTCTTCGTCGAATGTGGCGCCGGCGGATTTGGGGCGCATTTGGTAGATAATCCAGCGGGTTTCGTTCACTGAAACCGGCTCCAGGATGATCAACATAACGTGGTTGGTCAGCGTGGAGGTGTGGACGTTCGGGAAAAGTTGGATCACGTCCGTGACGCAACCTTGCAGGGACCATTCTTCGCGCGGGCGGTCCCGCAGTTTCTCCACCCTTCGGAAGGGGAAGACGATCCTGGAATTGCGGCCGAACAACTCCACCACGTTCAAATTGTCATAGCCGTAGGGGTAGAAGGATTTATTGTGGAGGGCGCGAATGTGATAGCCCTCCATCGAGGTTTCGCCGATCAGCTTCCAGTTGGCATTGTCCATAAAGGTGATGGTGTTGAAGACCGTCTGCTCCTCCCCCAACAGGTCCGGCAGGTCCGCCAGCGCGCCATCCGATAGCGGTTTGTCTTGGGTGACGAAGATGAGGCCGGAGCGTTCCTGCACGTCATAAACGGGTGCGAGGCCATGGGTCGCTTTATCGACATCCGGGAAGCCGTCCGCACCCGGAATGTGTTTCAGCGCGCCATCCGTGCCGTAAGCCCAGTTGTGATAGGGGCAGATGAAGGTTTTCTTGCAGCCTTCGCCCTCCGCCACCTGCATGCCGCGATGACGGCAGGCATTGCGGAAGGCGCAGACTTGGCCGTCCTCCCCCCGCACAACCAGCAACGGCACGCCGGCCGCCACCCGCGCCACATAATCCCCATGCTCCGCAACGGCGCCGGAAGGGCAGAATACGACCGGCAAGCGGCGCATTACTTGCAGCTCCGCCTGAAAGCGGGCTTCAGAGGAATAGTTCGCCGCCGGTTCCCGCCAAACACTATCGCCTTTGTCGGACGTCCTGCCGTCCACATGGGCGAAGATTTTGTCGATCAACCGTGTGTCTGACAGAAGCGGCATGAAGAAGCCTCCCAAATTGCAAAGCCTTAGGCTGGATGCCAAGTGGCCCTTGCCAAGGCAAGTTAGCTGCCTGTGAGGGCTGCAATCAAGCCTGAAAGGATGCCTTCATGCTGCGGGGCATCGCTAGACGGTCACTTAGTTGGGCAGGTCGAAGGATATACGTTCAGATGACATACAAATTCAGGGGCCGTACCTATGGCGAAAGCGCGGCGGAATGTGATTTGGAGCCGTTCTTGAAGCGATTGCAGCCCACCGAATATATCATCCTCGTTGCGTTGTTGGTTTCTATTGGCGCGATGGGTACGGGTATAATGTTACCCGCGCTTGATGAAATCGGGCGCGCACTATCGGTTGGGGATGCGAATGTTGTGCAGTTCATCATTTCCTTATTCTCCCTGGGTATGGGCGTTGGCCAACTGCTGGTGGGGCCGCTTTCAGACAGGTTTGGTCGGAAGCCTGTAATCTATGTCGGCTACGAGGTGTTTGTCGCCGGATGCTTACTCTCCCTGACAACGGAGAGTTGGGCGATAATGCTGACAGGACGGTTTCTGCAAGGCGTGGGGGCGGCAGCACCCAGGGTGGTCTCGGTCGCCCTTGTCTGGGATGAATATGAGGGACGGGCGATGGCGCGGATTATGTCCATCGTCATGGCGGTGTTTATTTTGGTGCCAATCACCGCACCCGCCCTTGGCCAGGGGCTGATTTTTCTGGGCGGATGGCGCGCGACATTCCTTGGGCTGACGGCGCTCGTGATCCTAGTGAAGATATGGTTTGCCCTTCGCCAACCGGAAACGCTGCTGCGGGCCGATAGAAGGCCGCTCAACCTCTCCAAAATCTGAGGCGGTATCAAGGAAATCATCCAGAACCGGATCGCGTTCGGCTATGCGTTAGCGATTGGTTTGATATACGACATGTTCATCGGATACTTGGGCTCTGCGCAGCAAATTTTTACCAACGTATTCGCTGTCGGAGACCTGTTCGCGATGTATTTTGCATTAGCCGCAGCGGCTGTTGGCGTAGCATCGTTGGTGAATGCCAAGCTGGTGATGCGCCTGGGCATACGCCGCTTAACATGGGCGGCCTTATTGGCGCTGACGGTTGCGTCATTCGCCTTCTGGGCCGTATTGCCAACCTATGCAGGCGCCCCGCCGCTTGCGCTTTTCCTCAGCTGGCAGATGGCGACATTCTTCTGTGTGGGCATCATGTTCGGCAATTTGAGTGCGCTCTCGCTGGAGCCGCTCGGCCATATTGCGGGCCTTGGCGCAGAGTTCGTCGGCTCGCTCGCAACCTTCATATCCTTGCCGCTAGCTTGGGTGATTGGCGATGCATTCGACGGCACGGTTTATCCCCTAACGGCAGGCTTCGCCATCCTTGGCCTAGCAGCATGCGGTGTGGTGTGGGTGACGGAGCGGAAAGCAAACTAAGGCTATAGTGGGGTTCTCCGAACGCGCGTCGAAAGCCATTTCGAAATGGCAAAAATTCTCGTCGCCGCCACAATTAATATGAGTAGATCAAAGACAAAAATAAGGACCGGCATTACGACAGGTGAAAACAGGAGAACGCTGCTGGGTACTTGTTCGGAAAGGTTGGCGAAATCGTCAAAGCGGTTAGCCATGCCCTGGGCTGCAAACAGGAGTGTGATGATTAGGCTATCGCGCCATGAGGCGAATAACAGAACCCATTTCCCATTGTCCGGCTCCTCACCATTTGCTTCCCGGCCTCGCCCGTAGAAGGCGAAAGCGAACACCGTTACGGCAACAGCGAGCAAGAGGCATAGAATATAAAGGTTGTACATGACGCCCCATAAGCCGGGGGATCAAACACTTTCAAATATTTGATCCATCAAACGTTCCTTCTATTCAGCTGCCATACCAGGGCCTCGTTGTTCGTAGGCAACTTGCCATGGGGGAAGTGAATATTTGTGAACGGAATGAGAATGCCCTCATACTGAATCGGCGACATCATAGCATAGTCACAGAAATGCGGCATGTTAGACATAAATCAACAGGTTTAGGATAGTGCGAAGCACGTCATTGTTTGCTCAGAAGCGCGCGTGCCTATTCATCTGCTGCTGAATGAGAACGGGAAGGCGATAGATGGCCGACACGACGAATAGCGGTTGGCGCGCGATTGTTAGCTCCTCCTCCGTCATGTCCTTGGCGCTGCTGGGGGATGCGCTGCTTTATGCTGTTCTTCCAGCCTATGCCGCAGACTTTGGGCTGACACTGCCCTGGGTCGGGGTGATGCTATCTGCCAATCGGTTCGTCCGCGTTTTTGCCTATGGCGTGTTGGCACGATTGACCCAGAGAGTGGGCGTGCGCCGGATGTGCATGGCGGCGGCGGTGACGGCGACCATTTCGACAGCACTCTACGGTTTTGGCCAGGGGCCAGCTGTAATTTTGTCTGCCAGAATTCTGTGGGGACTGACCTATGGCGCCTTGGTGCTGGTCACGCTGTCTTATGCTGTGGAATACCGTGCGCAGGTTGGGACGCGAGTTGGCGTTGGTCAGGCGATCCAGCGCATTGGGCCTGTATTCGCGTTGTTCGGTGGTGCTTGGCTGGTCGGCATTGTTGGCCCGAACCAGGCATTCGCCCTCCTCGCCATTCCGACGGCGCTTTCCCTGCTAGTCGCCTATACATTGCCACGGACGGACGGCGAGGCAGCGAAGCGCAGCAAACCGGCGTCCTTAGCCCGGCCAAAGCCGATCGACGTTTTGTATTTCCTGCAAGGCTATGGCGTGGATGGGGTGTTTGCGATTTCAATCACTTTGATATTTACCAGGGAAGCATCCTTGGCTGATGCGGTGATGGGTGGCAGCGCATTGCTGGCGATGCGGCATTTCGGTGAAGCCATAGCGGCCCCGCTGTTCGGCTGGATCGCAGATCGTTTTGGCACCCGCAGAGTATTTATTTGGGCGGCGGCGCTGACGATGATTGGGTTCATCCTGGTCGCTGCCGGGGTCACAATCATCGGCGCACTGATCATGCTGCTGTTCAGGGGTGCCCTCGCATCCTTAGGGCCAGCAGTGATCACACAATCCTTGGATGACGACGAGGAGGCCATTGGCCCGCTTGCCCGGATGCAGGCCTGGCGTGATTTCGGCGCAGCTTGCGGGCCGCTCGTCACAGGATTTCTGCTGACGTTCCTTTCTGCTGAGATACAACACGCCGCCATGGCCGTCGCCTTAGCTGGTGGGATTTTGTACTGGGCGCTTTCATCAGATGGACGAACGCGTTAGCCATTTCCTGGGCGCTTGCCTCTGCTGGCATACAGGTACAGGGTACGCAAACGTTTCGTAGCCGCTGGCCTGCCACATGCCCCTCCCGGATTTTTCCCATTCCGAGCCTGATGGACCCTATGCCTGGGCCAGGATGACGGCTGCGTTGGCGATGATGACAATTGGCGGCTTTGGGATGTTCACCTGCGTGGTGGCGTTGCTGCCGGTTGCGACGGAATTCGGGCTGACGCGAGCGGAAGCTTCGCTGCCGTATACACTGTTCACCATTGGCTTCGGTGCTGGCGGAATCGCCTATGGCTGGGCAGTGACGCGCTATGGTGCTGCGACCATCACGTTCATCGCCGGGTTAATCTATGGCGGTGGGTTCCTGTTGGCTGCAAGCGCCCAGTCCTTCTGGGTCTATGCATTTGCGTTCTGTGTGCCGATTGGGTTGTTGGGTGCTTCAGCGACGTTCTCACCGCTGGTCGCTGATATTTCATTCTGGTTTGAAAAACGGCGCGGGTTCGCAATCGGCATCGTGATTTCGGGCAATTATATCGCAGGCGCTATTTGGCCGCCGATCGTGCAGGCGCTGATTGACGGCGTTGGTTGGCGGAACGCCCTGGCGCTAGTTGGTTGCTTCTGTCTAGCAACAATGCCGCCCCTGGCACTGATGCTGCGCAGGCGACCAAAGGCGTTGATTGAGGAAGCAGCTGACAGCGTTGGCGCGGCACCTGTCCGCCCACTTGGCCTCGACAAGAATGCGCTGCAGGGCGTGTTGTGTTGCGCTGGCATTGCCTGCTGCATCGCTATGTCGATGCCCCAAGTGCACATCGTCGCCTTCTGTGCGGACTTGGGCCTGGGGGCCGTACATGGCGCGAATATGCTGGCGATAATGATGGGGGCCGGCGTTGCAAGCCGCCTGATTTCTGGTTGGATATCGGATAAAATCGGCGGATATCGCACGTTGGTTCTAGGCTCATTCTTGCAAATGGCGACGCTATTCCTGTTCCTGCCGTTTGACACGCTGACGCCGCTCTATGTCGTTTCATTCCTGTTCGGATTGAGCCAGGGCGGCATCGTGCCCTCATATGCCATGATCGTGCGCGGTGCGTATCCGGCGAAGGATGCGGGCTGGCGCATTGGCATGGTGATGAGCTTCACCCTGTTTGGCATGGCCATCGGTGGCTGGATGTCCGGCTATGCCTATGATTTGACAGGCAGCTATGACGCAGCCGTATTCAATGGCATTGGCTGGAATGTCCTGAACTTGGCAATAGCGACCTGGTTGCTATTCCGCGCCCGCCGCGCCTTCCGGGCCATGGGAACGTTAGCAGTCGCCGCCTAATCTTGAGGGCTGCTGAACGCCGCGCAATGCTCAGCGATGGTGCGAGCGTCGGGGTCGTCCTTTTTGTGTTCGCATCTTCAATAAAAACTCTCCGCAAGCAGCGTGACGAGGGCGGCGTCGCCGACTAGCATTGGGGATGGCTGAAGATGATTCTCGACCTTTTCTTGGCAATGCCGCAGCGCGCCGCTTGTTTCTTCACCGTCATGGCTTGGCGGGTGATCCTGCGGGCGTGCCCGGCATACCGGGGCTGGCTGATGTGATTGAGCGGTTGGGTTTTGTGCAGCTTGATAGCGTCAGCACCGTCGAGCGCGCGCATCATATGATCCTTGCGGCGCGCCGTCCGGCCTACCGACAAGCCAATTTGGCGACGTTGACTGAGCGTCAGCGGGGGCTGTTTGAGCACTGGACCCATGATGCCTCATTCATCCCGATTGAATTCTACCCGCATTGGCGGTTCCGGTTTGAGCGAGACAAAGTTCGCCTTGCGGACCGCTGGAAGAAATGGCGCCGTGATGGCTTCGAAGCGAAGTTCGATGAAGTGCTGGATCATGTGGCCAAACACGGGCCTATCATGGCACGAGACCTTGGGGATGGTGAGGCGCGCAGTAATCAAGGGTGGTGGGATTGGCACCCTAGCAAGACAGCACTTGAATATTTGTGGAGGACTGGCGCGCTTGCCATTAAGCAGCGGCGCAGCTTCCAGAAAGTGTTTGATCTGACGGAACGTGTGATCCCGCCGGATATCCTGGCGGTCGAGCCAGCACCGGAGGAGACGATTCACTGGGCCGCTGCCAGCGCCATGGACCGGCTGGGGTTTGCAACTTTGGGAGAGATCGCTGCGTTCTGGGAGACAATTACGGCTGCCCAAGCAAAAACCTGGGCCGCAGCGCATGTAGGCGATGATCTGATTGAGATTGACGTTGAAGGTGCGACCGGTGCCATACGCCGGTGCTTTGCCCGCCCATCCGTTCTGGATAGTGCTGAGACAGCGCCTGAAGCGCCTGCGGCTGTGCGCATTCTCAGCCCATTTGATCCGGCCCTCCGCGATAGGAAGCGGGCGGAATGGCTGTTTGGGTTCCGATACCGCATCGAGATATTTGTGCCGGAAGCGAAGCGCCAATACGGCTACTATGTTTTCCCTTTGTTGGAAGGCGCGCGCGTGATCGGACGGATAGATATGAAGCGCGTAGATGGTGCCATGAATGTCCGCGCGTTCTGGCCAGAGGCTGGCATGAAGATGGGTAAGGGCCGCAACGCCAAACTCACGCGCGCCGTTGAACGCATGACCAAGTTTGCAGGCGTTCAGGATATCAACTGGGCGCCTGATTGGCTGAAAGAAACACTGTGATCAAGACTTTATGGAGCAAGCATGTCTGATTTAATTCTAAGCGAAGACCATGGCGCAGTTCGCCTGCTGACGATGAACCGCCACGATAAGATGAACGCCTTTAGTGGCGCGCTCTCCTCTGCGCTTATCGAAGCGCTTGGCCTGGCGTCGGATGACGCAAGCGTGGCTGCAGTTGTCATGACTGGCGGCCCACGCGCGTTCTCCGCTGGTGCTGACATGAAAGAAGCTATGAGCCGTGGCGACTGGACACAGCGCCAAGCGATTGCCGCTGGTGCCCGTGGCACTGCACTTTATGACGTCGTGGCGGGAGTGAATAAGCCCGTGATTGCGGCCGTTAATGGCTATGCGCTTGGGGCTGGGTGCGCTGTGGCGATCTCGGCAGATATGGTGATTGCAGGCGAAGGCGCTATGTTCGGCTATCCCGAAGTGAAGCGCGGCCTCGCGGCGACGGCGGTGACGCCAACACTTGTCGCCCAAATCGGGCGGAAGGCAGCGTCAGAACTATTGCTGCTCTGTGAGAATATTCCAGCCGCTCGGGCGGAGATGCTGGGGCTGGCAAATCGCGTCGTTGCTGATGACGCAGTTGTTGCGAGCGCGCTAGAGATCGCAGCGACGATGGCCGCGTTTGATCATGATGCGCTTTGGATGACCAAACGTATGATCCGCCGCTCCGCCGATCTGCCGTTGGATCAAGCGCATCATATGGTCAAGGACAACATGCTGGTCATGCGCGGCTTTAGCTAAAGGCGGCGTCATATGCAGCGATTGCCGCCTCCGCCTTCGCTTTGACGGCGGCGGCGGTATCGCCGGGCTTATAGAGGCTTGAGCCAAGGCCGAATGTGCGCATGCCCACTGCTGCATAGTCCTTGAAGGATTTGTCTGATACGCCGCCGACAACGCCGACCGTCATGTCTGGCGGCAATACGGCCCGAATGGCTGATACGCCGCCCGGCCCCAATACGCTTGCCGGAAAGAACTTCAATGCGGATGCGCCCGCGTGGATGGCTGTCAGCGCTTCGGTTGGGCTAAAGACGCCGGGCACCGTCACCATGCCGTGGCTATGGGCTTGTGCCAGGACGGCAGTGTTCACATTCGGGCTAACGAGCAGGCGACCGCCTGCATCGGCCAATCGGTCAACGTCATCTGGCGTGAGAACTGTGCCTGCGCCAATCAGGCATTGGCTGCCCAGGCGCTTCGCCGTTTGGCTGATGGAGCGGAATGGGTCTGGTGAATTCAGCGGAATTTCAATGGCCTCAAACCCGGCCTCAGCCAGGGCGTCGGCAATGCCGTCGATCTCGTCCGGCTTCACACCGCGCAGGATGGCAACAAGCGCGCGTTTAAGGTTTGGCCAGGGTGCGCCTTTTGGCATGGTCATTGAAAACTAGCTCCAGATCATATGAGCGGCGCGTAGAAGCCCCGCTTGTGATGCCATTTCAGCGTCTAAGGGTTTGGTTTTAACGCCAGCGGCGGTGAGGGCAGCCGCGTACAATTCCGATGCGCCGCCAGATGCCAGAAGCGTCACTGGACCGTCTGGCCTAGCCGCTGCAATCTCCGCCCCGATCAGGAGGCCACATAGACGGGCGGCACCGCTGGCACCGTCTGCGTCTCCGACTAAGGCTCGCGCCCGCACGGAAAATAGTTTGGTAGTGAGGGCGGCGCCATCTACCTGCATTTCCCGAACTGCCTCCAGGAAGGCTAGTGCGTTCGGCGCAATCTGCATGGCGGGCGTCACGCCATGTTGCAGGATTGAGTGTGCGCCGAGCACTGCGAACAATTCGCCCGTCATGAATGTGTTGAAGTGGGTGACTGTGCCGTCCTGCAACGTCACCCATTTGGAATGCGTGCCTGGAATACACACCATACCATCCTGCATGCCAGCGCCGAGCAATTGCGTTTCCTCGCCGCGCATTACGTCTTCTGCGCCGGTGGCTTTCTGAGCGACGCCGGGGAGGATGCGCACATCGCGGCCTTCGTAATCAACCGCAATAGCGCCTGCCGCCACATCCGCCAGCAGGGCTGGTGTGGTTATGTACGGTGCTTCCCGCCAGCCTTGCCGAGCTCCGGCCATGCCAGCGATCAGGATGGGGATGTTTGGAGGTGCCTTCGCTGCCGCTAAATGGTGGGTAAACACATCTGGGAAACCGCCGGGGGATGCTGCGGCGGTAGCCATGCCTTCTGGCCCGCGACTTTCACCAATCACGGCCCCATTCGCCGCTAACACCCAGAGCCTGAAGGATGATGTGCCCCAATCAACGGCGACACAGAATGCTTGGCCGTCCTGGTTTCCTGGCTTATCGGAATCTGTCATCATCACTGCTCAATTTTGCACTTCTTGAGGCTGCATCATAGCGGTTCTGGCGGTGCCGTGCATTGATCGTCGTAAGGAAATGTTGCTATGGCTGATGAAACGCCCAAATTCTCAGGTTATGTTCTGGATCCCGCAGCTCAGGCGCGCGCAGAGAAGGCGCAAGCCGCCTTTCGCGAGGCATTTGCCAATTTAGCGCCGCCAAGCATTTTCGATACAGAGCCGCAAGCGATGGAGACCGCGCTGAACAAGCTCGCTGGAGATGTATTCCCATGAGCTTGATGGATTTGACATTGGCTGACGCCGCCGCAGGCGTCCAATCCGGCGCTTTCACATCCCGCGCGCTAACCGAAGCTGCGCTCGAGCGGATTGAGGCCAGGAACCCGGTCCTAAACGCTGTCATCCGCATCGAGGCAGAAACAGCGCTTGCCGGTGCTGATGCCATTGATTGTACTCGTGCGGCTGGCGGAAATATTGGGCCGCTCGGCGGGGTGCCCTTGGCGCATAAGGATATGTTTTACCGGGCAGGTGGTCTCACGACCTGCGGCAGTAAAATTCGCCGGGATTTCCGGCCTGACTATACGGCGACGGTTCTGGAGCGGCTTGGTACTTCCGGGGCTGTCTATTTAGGCGGTCTTAATATGGCGGAGTTCGCTTTCGGGCCGACGGGCCATAACGAGCATTATGGTCATTGCCGTAATCCTTGGAACACAGATCATGTGACCGGGGGATCATCATCCGGTTCTGGTTCTGCAACGGCGGCGCGGATGACCTTCGGCGCACTTGGTTCAGATACCGGCGGGTCGATCCGACTTCCGGCAGCACTTTGCGGATTGGTTGGCCTGAAGCCTACGCAAACCCGCGTCAGTCGCTACGGCGTCATGGGACTCTCGTTCTCGCTCGATACGGTTGGCCCCTTAACGCGGACCGTGCTGGACAACGCGCTCATGCTGCAAGCTATTGCGGGTGAAGACGCAAATGACCCAACCGCATCACGTCGCGGGCCGGAGGATTACGCCGCCGCTGCCCGTGCGCCGAATGCCAGGGGTGTACGGATCGGCGTCGCGCGCGGCTATTTCGAGAAGCACGGCGATGAGGCTTCTTTGGCCGAGCGGGATGCGGCCCTGGCGGCATTCAAAGGCATTGGCGCTGAATTAGTTGAAGTTGATGCGTGCGACATGACCCAAATCAACACATTCGCCGCTGCCATTATGGGGCCAGAAGCCGCGACGCTCCATGCCGGATGGTTACGGGATCAGCCAGGCGATTATGGCCAACAGATGCGGGCGCGCTGCGAAATTGGATTTCAATTCTCAGGCGTTGATTATTTGAGCGCATTGCAGCTTCGTCCAAAGATCGTTGCGGATTTTTGCGATCGCGTCTTTAGTCAGTGTGACGTGCTGCTGGCACCGACCTTCAATATTCAAACGCCGCGTATTGATGAAACGGATATTGGCTCTGGGCAAGGGTTTGAGCGTGTTGTCGCCAGCCTATCCCGCTGCACGCGTCCGCTGAACTTCCTCACACTGCCGGGCCTTGCGCTGCCAACGCCTGAGCTAGTTGAAGGCATGCCAGCATCCATCCAACTCTCTGCGCCGCCCTTCGGTGAGGCTCAACTCTATCGATTGGCCGCCGCTTATGAGGCTGAAGTGCAGTATCATAATCGGTTGCCGTCAATGTCTGACAGCTAGCGCTTACCCACCATCGCGAATGGTGACCACTTTGTCGTAAAGCGCTTTGTCCGTGTGGACGCCGCTTTCAGGCGTCTGCTTGCGGTTGACCAAGCGGCGGTCGCCAGGAAGGCGGACGCCCTCATCCGCCAGCATGCTTTGAAACATCGTTTCGACCCGTTCCAGGAACCGGTCATTGCCGAACTTTGAAGGATCAATCGCGATCACGAGATGGCCTGCAGCAGACGGCCCACCATGGCCGGTATATGCAGCCTCGCCTTCCAAGCTGGTGTCGGCACCGGTAACGCACGCAGCCAGGATTTCGACCATCATGGCGATTGCGCCGCCCTTATAACCGCCGAACGGCAGCTGCACGCCTTTCAGGATGCCGGCTGGGTCTGTCGTTGGCTGTCCATCTGGGCCAAGGCCAAGGCCCTCTGGCACCGCATGCCCATCCCGTGCCGCTAACATGATCTCCCCCCGAGCGGATGCGCTGGAGGCCTGATCGAACACCATTGGTGGCTTGCCGGGGCGGGGAACAGCGAAGGCCATTGGGTTGGTTCCGAACACAGCCTGCTTGCCGCCCGCTGGTGCCACGAACGCCCGGCTGTTGACGAAGTTCATGGCGACAAGGCCAGCGTCTGCCAAAGGCTCAACATCGGGCCATAGCGCCGCGAAATGCGCTGAGTTCGCAATACCAAGCGTCGCGATGCCTTGGGACTTAGCTTTTTCTATGAGTGCAGGTCGGCCAATCTTCATCGCCAGCGGTGCCAGGCCGTATTCAGCATCCACACGCACGATGCCAGGCGCTTGGTCAATGACTTTCGGCGCTGCGCTGCCATTGACGGCATTGGCTTTCAGGGCGTCGCAATAGCCTGGGACGCGGAATATGCCGTGGCTCAAGCAGCCATCTCGCTCCGCTTTCCAAACAATCTCTGCGACGGCTTCCGCGTTCTCCCGGTTTGCGCCAGACGCCACGAGCGCCCCCACCGTCAGGTCAAAGATCGCATCGAGCGTCGAGTGAACGGTGTCTTGTGTCATGATTGGCACGGTATCCTTTGTCATGGTCCGGGAATTGCGACTCACAGATCAAAACAGATGCCAGGGATGGCGTTTGTAGAAAAATGAGACGCATGCGGCGCAAGGTGCGTCTGCAGATGTCCAGTTATGTGAATGATAAGGCAGGACGTAACACGGGGCCAGCGGATCGACGACATTTTGGAGCTTTGGGCATGGCAGGCAAATGCGGGCCTGCCAACATTGTTAGAGCTCGATCCAGCAGGCAATGCGCCAACCCATGTCGGATGGACCGTGCTGATCAACCGAGACGGCAAGTGCCGCCTGGCAGGTGGAGATGCTGAGACCTTTCTGGAACGTGACTGTAAAGGTATGCTGGCAACGACCTTCTTCTGCGGTCGGGCTGGCGCATTGGCGCTTGATGCTATCCCTGCAGCACTCGGTGGCGGGCGCCCGCATGTCCGTGAAATCCGGAATGGTGGATTTGATTTTGCAGTGGCCGCAACGCTATTTGGCACAAAAAGTCGTGAACTCGCCGGCGTGATGCTGGTTATCGCGACTGACGCACTAACGCTGCGGCGTTTGAATGCATCATTGGAAATCGGACCACCAATCGAAGTGGTCAGCCGTGTTGCTTAACGAAAGCGCCTAATTCTGTGATGGCATCCCGTGACGCTTGCAGGAGCGGTGCAAAGATATGCCAGATGTGGGGCATGTCGGCCCATTCAACATACGTGGCTTCTGTACCTGCATGGCGTGCGCGCGCTACGACGCGACGACTGTCATCTAATAGTGTTTCCGCTGTGCCGACCTGCACCAAAAGCGGAGGTAGGCCGGAGAGGTCCGCGTAAAGTGGTGACGCCAGAGGCTGCGCCGGGTCCGCGCCGTTCATGTAGAGATCAGCAAAGAATGTCAGTGCCTCTCGCCCGACCATAGGATCGACGCATGCTTTGGTCTCCATCGTCTGACCAGTGCCGACGAGGTCTGTCCAGGGGGAGATGCAGCAACCGCAGCCAGGCAGAACCATGCCTTGGTCCCGGGCAGAGACTAGGGCGGCTACGACGAGGCCGCCGCCTGCAGAATCGCCGCCGAATGACGCTTTCTGTGGATTAACGCCGCTATCCAGCAGCGCTTGCCATGCCGTCACCATATCTTCGACTGCCGCAGGGAATGGATGTTCAGGCCCCAGGCGATAATCCAGATTCAGCACACGACCATTCATTGCGCGCGCGATTTCATAGACCATATTGCGGTGGCTATGCAGCGAGCCTTGGACATACCCGCCGCCATGCACATAGAGCATCACTCGCTCTGGATCAGCGCCGTTGGCATAGACCCATTCGGCTTTGCAGCCTGCGATCTCAACCGGCTCGACAATGGCTTCGCTGGGCACGGGAAAGCGGTCGCCGATATCATCCATACGAGCGCGGCGCTCTGCCAAGGTGAGGCCTTCCGGTGTGCCTCGTTCGCGCAGCACTTCCATCAATTTCACAATGCCGATATCGATGGGTGCGTCGCTCATCGTAGTCATCCTGTGTGCTGGGTTAGTCGCCAGAATTGCTGAATGCGCAACGTCAGGCAAGGCAGATTGCGGAAATCAGGCGGGCATAATCATGTTCGCCCGAATGCTGCTTCCGGCGATAGCTGAAAAACAAATCTGGCTCACTATAGGTATCAGCCTCAATCGCGACAGCGTCCGCCAGGCCAAGATTAAGCGCGCGGTTCACCACATAGCCTACCAGATCAAACTGCCGTTTTTCTGTTGAAATGCCGGGCTTGAAGAATTGGTCATTATCGCGGTCAGCCGCAAGAAATTGGGTCTCAAAATCCCTGCCAACTTCATAGGACTGTTGTGCGATACAGGGACCGACCACGGCATGGATGCGGCTTCTGTCGGCGCCGATGCTCTCCATCGTATCTACAGTAGCATCCACCACGCCGCCAAAGGCACCACGCCACCCGGCGTGGGCAGCGGCGATGACGCCGGCATCTTTGTCCGCCAGCAGCACTGGTGCGCAATCGGCTGCAAGCGCTGCTATCACAACGCCGGCCGTTTTGGTGACGATGGCGTCAGCCTCTGGCGGTTTGCCGCGCCAAGGCCCGTCAACAACGACAGCACGGTGAGAATGGACCTGATAGGCTGTCAGCGGCGCAATATCCCGGCCCGTGAGCCATGCGCCTACACGCCGCCGGTTTTCGTGGATGGCGACGGGGTCATCATGTGAGCCTGGGCCGCAGTTCAAGGAGTCATAAACACCTGTGCTGACACCGCCTTGGCGCGTAAAAAAGCCATGGGCTATGCCGGTGGTGCCGAGGAGCGAGTGTGTGATCGGTTGAATTGCCGTCTGGGTCATGGATCAAATCCGGGCGGTGGAGCCGTATCTGTTTGCGTGATCGCCATCACTTTGAACAGACTGCCCATGGCGAGCGGATGGACGAGGCGACGAAGTCCCTGGCGAATTTCGGCAGCACGTTCTGGCGACGTGTTCTTGCACAACTGTTCCGCCCGGGCCTGAGCGCCCAGCCGCAACAAGAACGTACCCTGGTCAATAGGCCCCCAAGCTTTTGCGCCCATACGCTCAGCAGATCGTGCGACAGCAGCGAAATCAACATGGGATGTGATATCCGCCTGGCCGGGGCTCGCCAGCGGGTTAGCGGGCTTGCCATTCTTCAGTGCTTGCAGGCTATTGCCAAACCGGGAGGTGGCGTGGCCGTAGTCAATGAAAAGCGCCGCCCCGCCGCGCTTCTGTATATGGATTGCGGTTAGAGCAACAACCTCATCCCGCTGCAGGGAATGCTCATAGATCGCACCTTCAGGCGGTTTCGAAAATTGGAGGGTCACGTCCATTCCAGGCGGGTCTAGCGCTTCTTCGCTCAGCACGAACGCAAACCCACCTTCGGAATCAAGCCCAATGCACCGTTCGCGCCAGTCGCCATCATTGAACTGGAACTGGCGGATAGGCAATACGTCGAGATATTCGTTCGCGGGCATAAGGATGGGCCGGTCAAGCCCGGACCCTAGCAAGAATGCCGGATGGTCAGTAAATTCAACCTTTTGAATGCCGTGCTTGGCGAAAGCTTTGGCTTGGAATGTCTGCATGCGGGCGCTGGGCTCAAGCACTGCGGCCACAATGTCCCTTGGAAACCCTGGCTGAGCGGTTACAGCGCGGAAAATATCGTCGATCAGCTGACCTCGGCCTGGGCCTGGCTCCGCATAGCTGACACCGCTTGAGGTACCGCCAGCCTGCAAACGATCCGCAAGCCAGAGGCCTATCAGTTCGCCAAATATCTGGCTGATCTCCGGCGCTGTGGTGAAATCACCGCCATCGCCGATTGCAGTTTGCTTCTGATAGTAGCCATCTGCCGGGTCCAGCAACGCCAATTCCCAATAGCGATCTAGGCCGATGGGTCCAACTTGCCTGATTTCAGCAGCAATCCGCGTTGCAAGCGCATCAGGCATTGAGGGCGCGCCAAATCAAAAAGAGCCCGACAAGTATCATCGGTATCGACAGGAGTTGGCCCATGGTAGCACCGGCGATGATGGCACCCAGGTGCGCATCCGGTTCCCGCGCAAACTCCACAATGAATCGGGATAGGCCGTATCCAGCCATAAAAATGCCCATAAGCAGGCCATATTTCCGGCGGACACTTTCCTTCCGGGAGGCGGTAAATAGCACAATGAATAGCACCAGGCCTTCCAGCAGCGCCTCATACAGTTGGCTTGGGTGGCGGGGAACTTGCAGCCTATCGCCCGGGAACACCATAGCCCAAGGCACATCACTTGCGCGGCCCCAAAGCTCACCATTGATGAAATTCGCGATGCGGCCAAGCAGCAGTCCAACTGGAGCAGAACACGCAACGAGGTCACCCAGATGCAGCGGTGGCAGCTTGTACTGTCGCGCAAATAAGTAAGCAGCAAGTACGACGCCAAGGAATCCGCCATGGAATGACATTCCGCCTTGCCAGACCTGCAGCGCTTCTAGCGGGTGATCGAAGTAATATCCGGAGTTGTAGAATACCACATAGCCAAGGCGCCCGCCTAGGATCACACCAAGTGTCATCCAAACCATCAAGTCGTCGACATGTTTGTCGGTCAACAGGCTTGGCGACTTCTGGCTTAAACGGCGCACATAGCCCCAGCCGATCATCAGGCCAGCGATGTAAGCCAATGCATACCAGCGGATAGCGAACGGACCGATCTCTAAGAGAGTTGGGTCAATTGCAGGGAACGGGATTACAAACATGGGCGGTATCGAGCGACCTTATGTTGCGGCAGATGTCGGCTGCGAATGGTATACAATGGCTTTTGCATTTAGGGGAGTTCAGCGATGGCGAGTGACGGACCTTTCAATTCAAGCCCTACGGGCAGTGGCCCAGCGGCTGGTCGCATATTTGAAGATCTGGCCCGGGTTGCAGGCGGCGCGCTTGGTGCTGCGGGCGGCCTGAAAGCAGATGCCGAAGCGCTCATGCGTGCCCAAGCGGCAAAGCTGATCGATGAAATTGACCTCGTTCGCCGCGAGGATTTTGAAGCTGCGCGCGCGATGGCAGCAAATGCCCGCGCCGGCCAGGAGAAAGCCGAAGCGGCGCTGGTCGACCTGGAGGCGCGCGTTGCTGCGTTAGAGGCGAAAATGGCGTCAACCAAGGGGTCGGAATAGGTTTCTCCACAGGAATCTTCAAAAAATCCCCTAGAAAATTGATTCTATAACGAATCTTATCTTGCAACACCGATTCGTGAGTGTCAGGTTCCGTGCGTTCCGGGGCGTTTCGGCGTTGCCGGATAACGAGAGTGCGCTACTTGGGGGGCATTCGCCGACATTCGAAGGGATATTCCATGGAAGTGGATATCTTCCACCCGCTCGACCTGGTTGAAGAAATCGTCGCTGCCAATGATTGGCAGTTCGAGCGGTCCGTCGCTGATGAGCTCATCGCTGGCGTATCTGGCCGTTGGGCGGATTACAGCCTGATGTTTGCCTGGCGCGATGACTTGAATATGCTGCAGTTCGGCTGTGCGTGTGACCTGCGTTTATCGACGGAGCGACGCAGTGCAGTGCTCGAAATGCTGTCTCTTGTCAATGACCAGATGCCGCTTGGGCATTTTGGCATTGATGTGGATTCAAACCTGTTGGTATTCCGTCATGCTTCGCTGATGCGCGGGTTACAGGGGGCTACGGTTGAACAGCTTGAAGATCTGGTCGAGATCGCGCTTGAAGAGTGCGACCGGTTCTATCCGGCCTTCCAATATGTACTATGGGGCGGTAAGTCCGCGTCAGACGCTGTCGCCGCCGCCTTGTTGGAACCTGTCGGGAGGGCCTAATCGATGACGTGCGTGTTGTTGGTTGGCTGTGGTAAAATGGGCGGTGCGCTGCTGGAAGGCTGGCGCAAGAATAAGGCCGCAAGCCGTTTCGTTGTGATCGAACCAACGGAAGCCGCCGTCGCGCATTTGATTGGTGCTGCAGATGTTACGGTCGTTGGTGATGAGTCTGCAGTGCCTGCTGATTTTAAGCCGGACGCCATCGTTATGGCGGTAAAGCCACAAAGCATGGGCGATGCCGCCCCGCCTTTTGCTGCATTGGCTGAATCTGCTGTCACTCTTTCGATTGCAGCAGGGACACCGATTTCGTTCTTTGAGGCGGCATTCGGCAAAGATGCAGCCATCGTCCGCGCCATGCCAAACACGCCTGCCGCTATCGGCATGGGCATGAGCGTACTTTGCGCGAACGCCGCTACGACAGATGCGCAGCGAAGCTTGAGCGATATGTTGATGCAGGCTGCGGGTGTCGTGGATTGGATTGAAGACGAAGATCTGATGGATGCTGTCACTGCGCTTTCCGGTAGCGGCCCCGCATATGTATTCCACCTGATTGAGGCTATGGCTGCCGCGGGCGAAGCTCTAGGCCTCAGCCCCGAACTCGCCGCCAAATCAGCTTTACAGACCGTGGCCGGTGCTGGCGAACTCGCCCGCACAGCCGCCGAGGATCCCAGCACTCTCCGCCAAAACGTCACCAGCCCCGCCGGCACCACCGCCGCCGCGCTAGATGTCCTGATGGCCGAACTCGGTCAAACAGAACTCATGGCCCGCGCCATGACCGCCGCCCGCGATCGCGGGCGGGAATTGGCGAAGGGGTAGCCTTTCCCTCTTCCACGTCTCCGCTTACTCTCTTCCTCAATGTACAAAAATTTGGTCTTGAGGGAGACGATGTTCCATGACTCTTCGCTGTAAAGCCGCCGTGCTGCGCCAATCCGGTGCGCCGCGTCCGTTTGTGGATTCAAAGCCGCTGTCGATTGAAGAAATTGATCTGGCACCACCCGGTCCGAATGAAGTCGTGATCAAGATTGCGGGCGCTGGACTTTGCCATTCTGATCTGTCCGTTTTGAACGGCGACAGGCCGCGTCCGACGCCAACAGTTATGGGCCATGAAGGTTCTGGTGAGATTGTGGAGCTTGGGTCTGCCGTTACCGACGTCAAAGTCGGCGATCATATGGTATTTCAGTTCTCCTCATCGTGTGGCCGTTGCCGTCGCTGCCTGGAAGGTCGCCCACAAATTTGTGAACTCGCAGCCGCTACCAAGGGCGCTGGCAATCTAATGTCTGGCGAAAGCCGTATTCGGGATATGAACGGCGAGCGGGTTAATCACCATGCCGGCGTATCCTGCATGGCCGAATATGCGGTCGCGGACCGCGGCAGTGTTGTTGTGATTGATCAGGACATCCCCCTGGCCGATGCAGCACTCTTCGGCTGTGCGGTCATGACGGGCGTTGGTGCGGTCATTAATACTGCGCGCATTCTGCCAGGCGACACAGTGGCAATCATCGGCCTTGGCGGTGTTGGGTTAAACGGCGTTCTGGGCGCACGGCTTGGGGGGGCGGAAAAGATCATCGCCATTGATCTTGAAGATTCAAAGCTCGGCCTCGCCCGCCAATTGGGTGCCACTCATACAGTCAATGCGCGGGATGCAAACGCCGTTGAGCAGGTCCGCGATATCAGCAATGGCGGCGTTGATTATGCCATTGATCTTGCCGGCACTATTCCAGCGATGAACACAGCCTATGCGATTACGCGTTATGGCGGGTCCGTCGTGACGGCGGGCCTGTCGCCCTCGACGGCGGAATTTTCGTTTAATCAGGGTGATCTGGTGTCCCAAGAAAAGTCGATCCGGGGCTCCTATATGGGCTCCTGTGTGCCGGTGCGGGATATCCCCCGGTTCATTAGCCTGTATAAGCAAGGACGCTTGCCGGTTGATAGCTTGGTCGATGGTCATATAGGATTCGATCAGGTCAATGCCGGGTTTGATAAGCTGCAGGACGTAAAGACCGTCCGCCAAATCCTGGCACCCCACGGTTAATTCAGCAGGAGACTTCACCTATGGCAAATTGCATCGTTGTCGTCCAATTTCCGCTTGGTAAGCGCACCCAAGAGCAAGCAATTGCCTCTGGCACGTCGACCGCGCCAACCTACCGGGACCTCGCCGCCAAAGGGCTGATCCGCAAGGATTACTTGAATGGCGATGCGGGCACCGGCGGCGTTTATTTATGGGAAAGTCGGGAAGCGGCTGAAGCTTGGTTCACGCCGGCGCGCGAAGCCATGCTGACGGAGAAGTTTGGTGCTGCGCCGATCCTCACCTGGTATGATACCCACGTCACCGTCGATAACTTGAAGGGCGAGACCCGTGTTGACGGCCAAGCCATTTCCGAAGCGCAGGCGGCGGAATAAGCATGGCTGAAGCACCGGTCGCAAGCCTACCCAAAGGCCTCGCTGCATTCGATTTGGCGGGTCATGTGGCCTTTGTTACTGGCGCGTCCAGCGGCATTGGCCGCTCCTTCGCCCGCGCCATTGTTCAGGCTGGTGGCAGAGTTGTAATGGCCGCACGTCGAAAAGAGCGCCTGCAAGAAATGGTAGGTGAGCTTGGGGCCGACAACGCGGCCTATGTCGTAGCGGACGTTGGTGCTTTGGATAGCCTGCCAGCTATGGCGGAAGCGGCGCGGAAGCCTTTTGGCGATCCAGATATCGTCGTTAATGTGGCGGGAAATACCGTGCGTAAAACAGCGGAGAATCTTTCACCAGCTGAATTTTTGGCCGTTATTCAGGTGCAGTTAATGGCACCGCTGCATGTGGCGCAACAGTTCCATCCAGCTATGAAGACAAAAGGGTGGGGCCGTGTGATCAATATTGGCTCCATCACCACAAGCCACGCACTCCCCGGTACAACGGCCTATGCCGCCTGCAAATCCGGCGTTGCAGGGCTTACGCGGGCAATGGCGAAGGATTGGGGACCGCACGGCATTACTGCGAATGCGATATGTCCCGGTTTCTTTCCAACCGAACTCACGCAGCCCGTGGTCGATGATGCGAAGCGTTGGCAAAACAACGCAGACCGCACATTTCTTGGCCGCAATGGCGTGACTGAAGATATGCATGGTACCTTGATCATGCTGTGCTCAGAGGCGGGCCGGTATATGTCCGGCCAGATGATCTATGTGGACGCTGGCTTTACGGCAAACTGATTAGAGGCACTGCCGTGGCTGATCCAATTGTGCGCAATATGATTGCATATCTTTCTGTCGATTATGCCAACAAAGCCATAGCTTGGTACAGAGATGTCTTTCGTGCCGTAGAGGCTGGCATACCGTTACGCATGCCTGATGGCAAAATCGTCCACTGCGAAATCCATATTGATGACACGCCGATTTTTCAGGCTGCGGCAGTATATGATGGGTTTGGTGGCTCACCGAACGATCTTGGCGGCACGCCTGTTCGCATGCCGCTGAATACTAAGGATGCGGACGCGACAGTCGCTGCAGAAGCTAAGGCGGATGTGGACGTGTTGATCCCTGTTGCAGACCAATTTTATGGCCAACGGGCAGGGCGTATCCGTGATCCCTTTGGCCATGTATGGCTTATCTCTCAGCTAATTGAAGATGTATCGTCCGAAGAAATGCAGCGCCGCATGGACGTGATGATGCAAGGTGGCGGCGGCTGATCGATTTCAAAAAAATAGCAGGCGGCCTGCCCGTTGAAACTGTGCTGCCAGACGTGCTGGCCGCTTTGGCTGCGGGGCCATCAGCTGTTCTCGTAGCGCCACCTGGAGCGGGTAAGTCAACGCTGGCACCATTGGCCTTGCTTGGCGCTCCTTGGGCCAAAGGTCGCCGCATTCTGATGCTCGCGCCGCGCAGGCTTGCCGTCCGTGCGGCTGCTAGTCGTATGGCATCCCTGCTGGGGGAATCAGTCGGTGAGACGATTGGTTACCGGGTGCGCATGGAATCCAAAATTTCCAATTGCACTCGAATTGAGGTGATGACTGAGGGCGTGTTCACCCGAATAGCCTTAGAAGATCCTGAGCTTCAGGGCATCGCCGCAGTTCTGTTCGATGAATTTCATGAACGTAGCTTGGACGCAGATTTTGGCCTAGCTCTGGCGCTCGATATCCAACGATCCCTGCGCCCAGACATGCGCATCCTGCCTATGTCCGCAACGTTGGATGATGCGCGGCTGGCAGCACTGCTTGGCGGCGCGCCGGTCGTGCGTTCTGAAGGCCGGGCGTTCCCCATCGAAACCCATTATCTTGGCCGCGCGCGGGAGCGGTGGATTGATGAAGCTATGGTTGCAGCTATCCGCAAGGCACTTGCAGATGAAACCGGCGGCATCCTTGCGTTCTTGCCGGGTCGTGCTGAAATTGAGCGCACGGAGACACGCTTGATTGAGGGAGGGCTGGATGCTGCAAAAGTCAGCCTGCACCGGCTCCATGGTGGCCTTGATCCACGCGAACAAGACCGTGCGGTCAAGCAGACTGATGATGGAAAGCGCAAAGTCGTCCTGGCGACGTCCGTCGCGGAGACTAGCCTGACGATCCCAGATATCCGTATCGTCATCGATTCAGGTCTTGACCGGGTGCCGAGATTTGACCCCGGAGTAGGCCTTGCACGCTTGGTGACAGAGCGTGCACCCATCTCCGCCATAGACCAGCGGCGAGGGCGTGCTGGGCGCCTTGGCCCTGGTGTTTGTTATCGGCTCTGGGATGAAGTGGAAACACGCGGTCTCCCAGCCTTTCCTCGACCAGAGATATTGGAAGCGGACCTGACCCCTTTGGCCTTGGCCTTGGCGGATTGGGGCGCGTCGGAACCGGCACAGCTTTCCTGGCTTGATCCCCCGCCGCCGGGGCCGCTTGCGGCGGCTACTCAGGGCTTGCATCTGATTGGCGCATTGGATGGTGGGGGCGGGATTACTGGCCATGGCAGGCAGCTCCTAAAAATCCCGGCAGCGCCCCGCGAAGCCCATATGATTATTGCGGCAGCGGCGAATGGCGAAAATCGGCTTGCCGCAGAGCTGTCTGTGCTTTTGGCGGAACGCGGGCTTGGCGGTGGAAGTGTTGATCTGGCAGAACGGCTGCGCCGATTTCTGCGTGGTGGTGGCGCACGGGCGGATGCGGCACGCCGATTGGCCATGCGTATGGCTAAGACGGCGGGTGACGCTAGCGGTGCTATCGCGCCTGAGAATGCGGGTGCAGTGCTGGCGCTGGCGTGGCCGGATCGGATTGCGAAGACGCGGGGTGGTGGCAGGTTTCAAATGGCCAATGGCCGCGCTGCCAGTGTTGATGAGACAGACCCGCTTGCCCGGGCAGAATGGATCGTCATCGCTGATGCAACAGGCCGCGCCGGTGGTGCACGCATTATAGCTGCTGCCGAAATTGCGGAGGAAGCGGTGCTTGCGGCGGCAGATGGTCTGATCGAAGAGCACCGCATCGTTGCATTCAATCGCGACGCCGGTGCCGTGCAAGTCCGGGCTGAACGACGACTGGGGCGTCTCACGCTTTCGAGCCAGCCCGATGCGCCGACGCGCGACGAAGCGCTTGATGGGATGATAGAAGGCGTTCGTGCCAACGGCCTCAATATTTTGCCGTGGTCTGATGCGTCAGGACATTGGCTGACGCGTGCGCGCTACGCGGCAGAGCGCATGAGCGGCTGGCCAGATCTATCAGATACGGCTTTGCTCGCCACAGCTGATGTATGGTTGGCACCAGCTTTGGATGATAGTCGATCGCTTCGGGAAATCCGGGGGGCGGCGCTCGCATCAGCACTCAGGTCATTGCTGGATTGGGCGCAAGCGGATGCTTTGGCAAAGGCTGCGCCGGAGCGCATAACACTTGCTGACGGCCGCACAGTGGCTGTCCATTACGAGGAAGAAACTGGACCTGTCGCGGAGATCATTATCCAGGATGCTTTTGGCCTTAAAAATCATCCAATGGCGGCTGGAGCGCCGATACTGCTTCGTTTGCTGTCACCCGCAAGACGGCCAGCGCAAACAACCCGGGATATTACAGGGTTCTGGTCTGGGAGTTATCAGGCGGTACGATCTGATCTGCAGGGGCGCTATCCAAAACACGCCTGGCCGGATGATCCTGCCAACGCGGCACCGCAAGTGCGGCGGGGCAAGCGCTAGAGCGTCGTTTGCCTGATTAGGCGCATTCCGGCACCCTACTCCATTGATTGCGAGCAATTTTTTCCTATCAATCCGATTCAGATTGATTTGAAATTCCTCTATCTTAAAACAAAACTTCCGTTCTCAATTAAGGAAGCGAGCGTGGCATTTTATAAGCACAGATCTAGTTAAGGCAAAGCGCTATTAGAAACCCGTTTCAGATGAGGGGAGGAAAACTAAGTCCCCAGGATCAAGAAAGGCGCCCGCTAAGCCTACCAGCAACACATCGTTCTGCGGTGCATCAGTGACTGAAATCAGCAGATCGCCGTTCAGATCGCTAATCGTCAGATCGGTGATATTTGAAACGCCAGCCTTGAAGAACCGTAGGCGGTCAGAACCATCTTCAAAATCCATGACCTTGTCGGGGTTGAAGTTCGGTGTGAAGACGAAAACGTCGTTCCCGGCACCGGCGGTCATCACGACATCCCCAGTTTGGCCGTTCAGCTGGTTGTAGCCATCAAGACCCAACAGAATGTCCAGAGCGCCGCTACCGCCGTTCAGCTCATCATTGCCGTCGGCGCCGATGAGGACATCCTGGCCATCATTGCCGTCAAGCGCGTAATCGCCTTCGTCGTCGCTGAGGAAGTCATCCCTTGCACCGCCGTCAAGGATATCTTTCCCGAATTCACCAAGCAGGCGGTCGATAGCGTCGTCGCCTGCTTTCCCCGACACAGTGGTCCGCTCAACATTCGAAATCAAGTTGGAGAATAGTGAGAAGCCATCACCTGAAACCCGCGTGAATGTATTGCCGCCAACAATGACATCTTCAATGATAATATTGTCGCCGGGGCCGTCAGTGCCATCAAAGCGTGCGGTGTCAAAGTGGTCGCCGTCTTCAATGATGTCATCACCATCGCCATAGCGCCAAAAGGTGAAGTCATTACCCTGATTGCCGTTGATTGTGTCGTTCCCGCCGTGGCAGACGATACGATCGTCTTCTGCGTTGCCGTTCAGTGCGTTGTCAGCATTATTACCGCTAATAATCGCCATCACGAATTCCTTCCGTGGTTCAAGCCTCTACCTGAGCCACGCGAATCATTGCCGCCTTGTTCTGCCCCCCCAAACACAAGATCGCCTAGGTTTTGTAGACAACAGGGATTCACAACGACGGCAGGATATGATCCGAAGATAGCTTTCGGATAGGCGGCTGTTTTGGCACGGAAGCTAATGCCGGACGCGGAGTGGGCGTTTTTCGG